>Ga0208789_1000625_pt1 | contig 29561 bp, 25 predicted proteins | sample Methanotroph_Enr_FD_187368 | JGI IMG/M metagenome (GOLD analysis project Ga0208789, IMG submission 187368) | Enriched soil microbial communities from Old Woman Creek wetland in Ohio, USA - Methanotroph_Enrichment_5 (SPAdes) (version 2) | ecosystem: Environmental > Terrestrial > Soil > Wetlands...
TCTTCTTGCGGGCGGCGAGCATCTTCCGCTTGCGCTTGGCGCTGGGCTTCTCGTAGTGCTGGCGCTTCTTCAGCTCGCTGAGGATGCCGGACTTCTCGCACTTCCGCTTGAAGCGGCGAAGGGCGAATTCGAACGTTTCGTCTTCTTTGACCTTGACCAAAGGCATAGGGATGCACCTCCTTCCGCATGGGATTCGCCACCGCCGCCGGAGCCGGGACGGGGGCCAAGGGACGAGTCTACCTCAGAAGGCCTCGCAGGGCGAGGCCGAATCCGCGGCCGGGGCATTGGACCGGGCCGCGCCCTGCCGCTACCCTGTCTCTTCCCCGCACTTCTTCTGGATCCCCATGTCCCGCCCCCTGCTGCTCATCGTGGACGGCGAGTCCCTTCGGACTCCGGGGCTCGTGTCGGCCATGGAAGGGGATGGCTGGACGGTTCGCTGGATCCGTGCCGGGGAGGCCGATGCCTTGATCGAGGCGGGCACTGCGCCGGATCTCCTGCTGCTGGACTCGGCCTCTCCCGATGAGGGGGGGTACGAGGTCGCCCGCCGCCTGCGAGCCCTGAACCCCGGGCTGCCGGTACTCGTCCTCACCGAAGGATCGACCTCGGGCGGGGTGGATCGTCGCGGGGTGGGCGTGCAGGGGTTCCTCGAACGGACCCAGCCCGACCTCGAGATTGCCGCCACCCTCCGGCGGTTCCGCCCCGGCACCTCCAAGCTCACGAGCGAGGACATCTTCGGGGACCTGCTCGAGGACCTGGAGGCCGCGCCGGCCCCACCGAGGGACCCCTTCGCCCTCTTCGAGGCCCCGCCGGACGCGGTTCCTGCCCCCTCGCAGGCTGCGGCGTCCCAGGCGCCCCTGAGCGCCGACGACATCTTCGGCGACGTGCTCCAGGAGGTGGAGGCTCTCTCCGTGGCTACACCCGAGCAGAGCCGGCTGCCCCGGACGCCGGTCCGGGTCGCGGCGCCGATGCCGGTTCCCGCAGCCCCGCCGCCGGAAACCCCTGAGGTGCTGGGGGCCTCGGATTTCACCCTCAGCGGCATCTCGGGAGTGAACGATCCCTTCGAGTGGGCCGGATCCCAGGAGGGCGGTGCCGCGCCGGACGTGGCTTCCGCGACCGCGCCCCCGACGAGGCCTTCCGCGGGCGGTTCCGCCGGAAGCCCGGAGGTGCTGGAGGAGTACGGGAACTACTACCTCTTGGAGAAGATCGCCGTGGGCGGCATGGCCGAGCTGTTCAAGGCCCAGCAGCGGGGCGTGCAGGGCTTCCAGAAGATCGTCGCCATCAAGCGCATCCTCCCGCACTTCAGCGACAACGAGGACTTCGTCACGATGTTCATCGACGAGGCCAAGCTCGCGGCCCAGCTGACCCACCCGAACATCGTGCAGATCTTCGACCTGGGGAAGGCCGGCAGCTCGTACTACATCGCCATGGAGTACGTGAACGGCCGTGATCTCCGGACCCTGCTGAAGAAGGTGCGCGAGTACCGGCTGCCCTTCCCGGAGCAAGTGGCGGCCCTGGTCACGATGAAGATCGCCGCGGCCCTGGATTATGCCCACCGCAAGCGGGGCTTCGACGATCGCGAGCTGAAGCTGGTCCACCGGGACATCTCGCCCCAGAACGTGATCATCTCCACGGATGGCGCAGTCAAGCTGGTGGACTTCGGCATCGCCAAGGCCGCCAGCAAGGCCAGCCACACCGTCGCCGGGGCCCTCAAGGGCAAGCTGCTCTACATGAGCCCGGAGCAGGCCACGGGCCAGCCCCTGGACAACCGGTCGGACCTGTATTCCCTTGGCCTCGTGCTCTTCGAGCTGCTCACGGGGGAGCGCTGTTTCCAGGCGGATTCGGAACTGGGCGTACTGGAGAAGGTGCGCCTCGGCCGGATCTCGGACCTGCACACCCTGAACCCGTCCGTGTCCCGGGACATGGTGGCCATCGTCAACCGCGCCCTGCAGAAGGGGGTGGATCACCGCTATCCCTCGGCCCGTTTCATGGAACGGGATCTCCGGGACTTCCTGCAGCGCCAGGGCACGCCCATCACCGAACACGACGTGGCCGAGTACATGGAGGCGCTGCTGGTGGGCCCGAAGGAACGCCTGGAGGCCCTGCTGGCGGCCCGCTTCCCCCAGGTGGCCAGCCTCACCAGCGGATCGTACCGCGTGCCGGGCGGACGGTCGGGCGAGACGACCACCACGCGCCTGCGTCCGGGCAGCCTTCCGGACCTGGGCGACCTTCCGGAGGGAGAACCTCTTGCGCCGCCGCCTCGCCCCCGCTGGCTGCTGCCGGTCATCCTCACCCTGACGGTCCTCCTGGCGACCCTCCTCTGGATCGCAGCCAGGAGTTGATCAATTCCATCGACCATTCAGGATAGACTCGGCCTTCGATCCTTCGCCCCCATCCGTCCTGCATTCCGGAGTTCCCCATGGACCTGAGCCACGACCAGCAAGCCTTCTACGAGACCACCCGCGAGCGGTGCCGCCAGGAAGTCGACCAGATCAACGCCACCATCGCCACGGAGGTCCAGCGGGTGAAGGATCTCCTCACCAGCCTCAGCAACCGCAAGACGGCCGTCCTGCAGATGTACGGCGCCGCCTGCGAAGTGCTTGGAATCGAGAACGATCTGGCGGAAGAATCCGGGATCGACATCGAGTTCTGACCGACCGTCGGGCTGGGGATCCCGGCCCAGGTTGGTCCGGACGCGTCCGTCCCCTGTGCCAGAGCTACATCCGCATGAGCGGAGCGGCGCACTTCTGGCAGTTGGAGAGATGGGGCGGGTTCTTCTTGCCGCAGTGGCTGCAGGCGACGGTGTGGGACTTCTTCCTGCGCAGGATTCGCACGTAGAGGATCCCCAGCAGGATCACCAGGAGGCCGCCCTTCTGCCAGGACTGCAGCGTGAAGCCCGTCGGGCTGGTGGGCTTCTCAGGCTGGGCGGGCTGTTCCTGGAGGCTGACGGCGGGCTGGGAGCGGCTCATGGTTCGGAACCTTCTTCGTCGGGGAGTCCGGGGACGATCTCCTGCAGGCCCTCGCCGAAGAGCCCGTCCTCGGGCAGGGGCGGCTCCAGGGCGGCCAGGGCCTCGACCTCCAGGCGACCCTCGCCGAAGTCGCCGAGCTGGGGCAGGTCGTGGAGGCTCTTCAGGCCGAAGTGCAGGAGGAAGGCCTGGGTGGTGGCGTACATCATGGGGCGGCCCACCACGGGCTTGCGGCCGGCGACCGTGATCAGCTGGCGCTCCATGAGGCTCTTCACCTGGTTGGCGCTGCTGGTGACGCCGCGGATGGCGTTCAGCTCCGTGATGGTGACGGGCTGGCGGTAGGCGATGATGGCCAGGGTCTCGATCTGGGCCGGCGTGAGCTTGCCGCTGCGGGTCACCGTCACCAGCTTGGCGACCATGTCCTTGTAGACGGGGCTGGTGGCCATGCGCCAGCCGCCGCCCACCTCCAGCAGCCGCAGGCCGCTGGCGCCCTGGAGGCGCTCCTGCAGCTTCTCGATGCCCTGCTGCAGCGCCCCGTCACCGAGGCCCGTCAGCTCCCGCAGGCGGGCCAGGTCCAGCACCTCGCCCGCGGCCGTGAAGAGCGCCTCCAGGGCACCGGTCAGGTCGCCGCCCTCCTCCCAGAGGGGATCCTGGTGGAAAATCTCCGTGTCGTTCACCGGTACGCCCCCAGCCGCTGACCCACCTTCACGTCGCCGGACCCGCGGACCGGCGCCCAGTCCTGCGCCCGCGGTCCGCCCACCAGCAGCACCACGGTGGACCCGAACTCGAAGGTGCCCAGGTCGTCCCCGGGCGCGCAGGGCAGCATCGCCACGGGGAAGCCGCCATCCCTCGGCAGGTTCCGCCCCGAGAGCCAGCGGGGATCGATGACCACGCCGCCCACGTGGGTGGCGCCCACCAGCACGGCGGCCACCTCCAGGCCCTCGTCGGGGCCCGTGCCGAGGGCCGTCCAGGTGGCCCGGCGGTTGCGCTCGTAGAGCCGCGGCACGGCGCCGGTGCTGGCGTCGTTCACGGGCCACAGCTCGCCCTCCACCCGGGAGACGGCCGTGACGCGGCCCTCCAGGGGGACGTGGATACGGTGGTAGTCCTTGGGTGCCAGGTAGAGGGTGAGGTAATGGCCGCCCTCGAATCGCTTGGCTCCCGGATCGTGCTTCAGCAGCTCCGTGATGCGGTAGGGCAGGCCCTTGGCCTGGATGGCCATGTCCCGCTCGATGGGGCCGCTGGCGATGATCCGGGCATCCACGGGGCTGTTCACGAAGCCAGGAACGGCAGCGTCCTGGGGCCGCAGGCCGGGCTTCAGCCGCCGGGTGAAGAGGGCCTGCAGGCTGGGGTACTGGTCCAGGGGAAACTCCGCCTCGGCCATGTCCAGGTGATAGGCGCGAGCGAACCGGCCCAGCAGAGGGGTCCGCCACGCCCGGGGCAGATCGCGCTCCGCGGCCCAGCCCACGACGGTGGATCCGAGCCGCTTGGGGTAGAGGCCCAGCAGGCGCAGGGACAGGGGCCCCGGGGTGCGCAGCAGCGCGTAGGCCACCCAGAGGAGGGCGAGGGCCAGCGCGGCGCGCGCGGGGGAGGGCCAGTCGATGGGCATCCAGCCAGGATAACCCGGGTCGGGCCGCGCTTCTCCAGGCCCTTCGAAGGGGGCCTTCCACCGGCGGCCCGCCCAGGCCACCATGCCCCATGGGCACCACCTCCCCGCTTCTGGGCCTCTCCGCCGCCTGGCTGGGCTACGGCCTCCTGCACTCGCTGCTGGCCGCGCAGGGCGTCAAGCGATGGGCCGCTGCCCGCTGGCCCCGCCTCATGCCAGCCTACCGGCTGCTCTACAACCTGGTGGCCCTGGTCACGCTGGCGCCCTTCGCCTGGTGGTTGCTGCGGGATCCGGGCCCCTTCCTCTGGCACTGGACCGGGCCCTGGCGCTGGGTGGCCGATGGCCTGGGGCTTGCGGCGCTGGCCGCGCTCCTGCTGCCGGGGAGTCCCTACGACACGGCCCTCTTCCTGGGCTGGCGTTCCTGGCGGGAGAACCGGACCGATGCCGGGGACGGCGAGCCCTTCCGCATCGGCTTCCTTCATCGGTTCGTCCGCCATCCGTGGTACGCCCTCTCCCTGGTGCTGCTCTGGACCCGGGACATGACGGCCCTGCGCCTGGTCTCAGCCCTGTGGATCACGGCCTACTTCATCATCGGATCCCGTCTGGAGGAGCGGAAGCTCATCGCGGCGCACGGCGAGCGCTACCGCCGCTACCGGACCCGGGTGGCGGGCTTGCTGCCCCTCCCCTGGAAGACCCTCAGCCGGGCCGAGGCCCGGGATCTGGAGACGCGATGACGTGGACCCGCCTGACCCCCCGCGAAGCCCGCCGGATGCCCTGGAAGAATGGCGGCGGGACCACCCTGGAACTGGCCGTGGAGCCTCCGGAAGCCACCCTGGACACCGGCTTCGCCTGGCGCCTCAGCAGCGCCGAAGTGGCGACCTCAGGTCCCTTCTCGGCCTTCCCGGGGATCGAGCGGACCCTCCTCCTGCTCGCTGGTGAGGGCTTCCGCCTGGATTTCGGCGGGCACGGCACCGTGGCCCTGGACCGGCCCCTCGAACCGGTGCGCTTCTCCGGCGACTGGCCCGCCGGGGCCACCCTGCTGGGCGGGCCCTGCGTGGATTTCAACCTCATGGCCGATCCCGCCCGCTGCCGGGCCCGGCTGGAGGTCCTGCGGCTGGACGGCTCCCGGCGCCTGGCCCTGGATGCCGCGACCATTCTGGTGTTCGTGGCCAGGGGTGTCGTTTCGGTTCCCGCACTGGACCTGCACCTGGGCCAGGGCCACCTCCTCCGCGTCGACGGCGGGGCGGGGGACCTGGCCCTGGTGCCCGGCTACGGGGGAGGGACCGCGGTGATTGTGGTCAGGATCGACTAGCGTCCCACCACGAGGATCCTGAAGCTGTCCGGCACCAGGGCGGGCCGCTGCCGCGGGGTGCCCGGAGTTGGGGCGGGGGCGGGCTGGAACTCGGCGGTGGGCAGGTAGAGGCGGTGGGTGGCCTCGTCCAGGGCCATGGTGCGGGCGCCCCGCTGGGTGGGGGCCTGCTCCAGCACGGTGTAGGCGTCCGGGGAGTCCTGGCGCACCACGGTAAGGGTGCCCTCGCCGTTGGAACTGTAGGCGATGCCCGTTCCGGGATCGAAGGCCGCCGCGTCGGCGCCGGCCCCGATGGCGGGCGTGGCCACCACCTTGCCGCTATCGGCGTCCAGGACGGCCATCAGCTTGTTGCGGCCCACGATGAAGAGGCGGCGGTGGCTCCGGTCCATGGCCATGCCCGAGGGCTCCTCCACCGGCGCGAGGGGCCAGATATGGAGCACCTTCAGGGTCGTCGCGTCGAGGGCGGCGACCTCGGAGGCATCCTCCAGGTTCACGAAGATCCGCCCCTTGCCGTCTGCGACAGCGAACTCGGGCTTGTGGCCCAGGGGGATGGAGCCCACCACCGTCCCCTTCTCCGCATCGTAGGCCGTGATGTCCTTGCCCTGCCCGTTGAAGGAGAAGACGCGGCGGGTGAAGGGATCGTAGAGGATGGCGTCCGGGCCCGCCCCCGTGGCCTTCATGTGGCCGATCACCTCCAGGGTGGAGGGGCGGAAGATGGTCACGGACTGGCTGCGTCCGTTGCTCGTGAACCCGCGATCCAGGTCCGGCGCCAGGGCCACGCCGTGGACGCCCTCGGTGCCGGGGATCGTGCCGATCACCTTGCCGTCCAGGTCCAGGACCATCACCCGGTCGAAGCGTGGCACGTAGAGCCGGTGGTGGGAGCTGTCGAGGGTGACGTAGTCCCAGCCGCCGGGGCCGCCCACGGGCAGGGTCTTGAGCAGATGAACGCCCTGGGCCCGGGCAGGCGCGGTGGCAAGGAGGAGAAGGGAGGCGAGGCTTGCGAGGGGCAGACGCATGGGGTTCTCCTAAAAAGTGAGATTGAGACTATCACCTAGCGAGGTATCCGGGGTGGCTGGTTGTGGTAGCGTGGTCCACCACATCCCCCAAGGAGACGCGCATGAAGAAGGGCATCCTTTCTTCGCTGGTGGCGTTCGGCCTGGCCCTGCAGGCCCAGACGCCCGTCAAGATCGGCATCATCAACTGCCTCACCGGCACCCAGGCGCCCATCGGTGAGTACATCAGCAACGGCTACAAGCTGGCCCTGGAGGATCTCAAAAAGAAGGGGATCCCGGTGCAGCTGGTCATCGAAGACGATACCGGCAAGCCCCAGGTGTCCATGTCCGCCATGGAGAAGCTGGTGACCCGTGACCAGGTGGCCGGCGTGGTGGGCCCCTACAGCAGCGCTTGCGCCAGCGCGGCCTCCAAGCTGGCGGAAAAGTACCGCGTGCCGCTCCTGGTGCCGGTGGCCTCCAAGGAGGAGATCACCCGCCAGAACCTGAAGTACGTCTTCCGCCTCAGCGCCACCACCGAGGACTACGCCTCCATCCTGATCTCCATGGCCCAGAAGCTCGGCAAGCCTAAGACCATGGCCATCCTGAACGAGAACACCGACTTCGGAACCTCGGGGGCCAAGTCCGCCAAGGCCTACGCAGGCCAGGTGGGCATCCAGGTGGTGGCGGAGGAGGCCTACGCGGCCGGGTCGCCGGACTACCGTTCCACCCTGGCCAAGATCAAGGGCAAGAACCCCGATCTGGTCTTCATGGTGTCCTACGTGGCGGACGGCATCCTGCTCATGCGCCAGGCCCGCGAGGTGGGCCTGGCGCCCCAGGCCTTCCTGGGCGCGGGCGCGGGTTTCGCCTCCTCGGAATTCGCCCGGGAGAAGGCCATCTCCAACGATGTGTTCTCCAGCACCCAGTGGACGCCCGACGTGAACTGGCCCGGCGCCAAGGACTTCGCCAAGCGGTACCGGGCGGCCTTCGGCAAGGACGAGGTGCCCTACCACGCGGCCAACGCCTACGCCTCGTTGATGGTCATGGCCGAGACCGCGGCCAAGGTCGGCGGCGACCGCGAGAAGCTGCGGGCGGCCCTGGACAGCGGGAAGTGGAACGGCATCATGGGCGAGGTCCAGTTCGTCGACTACAGCGGCTACACCAACCAGAACCACCACCAGATGCTGGTGGAGCAGATCCAGGATGGCAAGCACGAGACCGTCTGGCCGCCCCAGTACGCGGTCAAGAAGCCTCACTACCCTTTCAAGTGGAAGTGACGGTTCACTGATTCCCCTTCGAAGCGCCCCGAACGGGGCGCTTCGGTTTTCGCGGCGGTCCATGGCATCGTGGAGGCCATGCAGATCTGGCCCACCCTCACGGTCATGGCCGCGGCCTTCGCCGCCGGCACCATCAACGCCATCGCCGGCGGGGGCACCCTGGTGTCGTTCCCATCCCTGATGGGCATTGGTCTCACGGGACAGCAGGCCAACGTGACGAGCACCCTGGCCCTCTGGCCCGGCTCCATCGGCGGGTTCCTGGGCCACCGCAAGGATCTGGAGGGCACCCGGGCCTTCGCGCTGCGGCTCGTGCCGCCGTCGCTCCTCGGGGGGCTCACGGGCGCCTGGCTCATGCTGGTCACGCCCCAGTCCGTCTTCGACAAGCTGATCCCCTGGCTCATCCTGGCGGCCACCCTGCTTCTGGCCGCCAACGATCCCCTGGGCCGGTTCCTCAAGAAAGTCGGCGGCCACGAGCGCACGACCGGCTGGTGGATCGGCGCCATCGCCTTCCAGTTCGTCGTGGGCGTCTACGGCGGCTACTTCGGTGCGGGCATCGGCATCCTGATGCTGGCGGCCCTGAGCCTCCTGGGGCTCACGGACATCCACCAGATGAACGGCCTCAAGAACTTCCTGGCCCTGTCCATCAACGGCATCGCCATCTTCGCCTTCGTGGGCATGGAGTTTCTCCGCCACCCCGGCAACGTCGTGTGGCACCTGGTCCTGCTCATGGCCCTCGCGGCCATGGGGGGCGGGTTCTTCGGCGCCCACATGGCCCATCGGGTGGGTCGCAAGACCGTGAGGGTGGCGGTGGTGAGCATCGGCTTCATCCTGTCGGCCTGGTACTTCTACAAGCACTACGCGGCCTGAGCGCCCGCCCGGCCTTCACCCTTGGCCGGAACCCGGGCCCATGCTAGCCTTTCTGTTCCTCGCGCTTGCGCGGAGCCCTGGAGAGTTGTCCGAGTGGCTGAAGGAGCACGATTGGAAATCGTGTAACGGTCAAAAGCCGTTCGGGGGTTCGAATCCCCCACTCTCCGCCACATTGAAGCCGCCGAAGGGCGGCTTCTCTCATGGATGGGGAGCGTGGGGTCCGGAATCACATGAGGAACAGCCGCGGCAGGCGAGGCCTTACCCTGGAGCATGCCCGCGAACCTGCCGGACTGGACGTCCCTGCCCAGACCTGAATCACAGGTCCCCACCTGTTCCTGGACCTGTGCAGGGTACTGCCCGGCCTGTCAGGCCCAGGCGATGCGAACCCTCCTGGCGGCCGGTTCATCCACCGCCGGGGGCGATCCCTCGCGGGTTTACCAGGCCTGAACGGTGTTCGGCACTCACGGTGGGACGCGGCCCACTCAATGCCAGCCCGCCGCCTCCAGCAGTTCCTTCCGGATGGTCTCGGCCACCTGGCGGGCGGCGTCGGAACCGCTCGCGTCGCCGGCGAGGTGGCGGGCCTGCTCGATCCTCCGGGCGATGGTGAGGCAGGTCTGGGCGGTGGTCTTCTCGATCACCCTGGTCGGCGGCTGGGTCCTGACGTTCCCGGGCGGCATGGGTCCTCCGGAGGTTTTCAAGCAGGCCTGCCGGACTGGCAGGCGTCTCTGGACTGTTGGATGCCTCCAACCGGCGAATGGTTCAAGGTCCGTCAGGGACCCCCCCATGCCTTCCGCTACACTCCAGGTTTCTTCCGGAGGCATCCATGTTCCGAACGGCCCTGTTCGTCTCGATGATGGTCCTTGCGGCCTCGCTGGGTGCGGGGGCGAAGCCCCGCCCAAAGGGGCCGGCCAAGGTGACGACGCCCAGCGGCTTGCAGTACGTGGATCTGAAGGTGGGCACCGGGCCCTCCCCCCTGCGGGGCCAGGCCTGCGTGGTGCACTACACGGGCTGGCTGGCGGCCAAGGGTGACCAGAAGGGCAAGAAGTTCGACAGTTCCGTGGACCGGGGTGAGCCGCTCACCATCCCCATCGGGGTGGGGCGGGTGATCAAGGGCTGGGACGAGGGGGTGGCCACCATGAAGGTGGGCGGGAAGCGGATGCTCTACATCCCCGCGGCGCTGGGCTACGGCGCGCAGGGGGCGGGCGACGACATCCCGCCCCACGCGCGGCTCATCTTCGAGGTCGAACTCCTCGCGGTGAAGTAGCTACACCGCGGCCAGCACCGCCGTCAGCAGCGTCCAGAAATTGGCGACGGAGGGGATGCTCACGTTCTCGTCGGGCGTGTGGACATCCCACATGTTGGGGCCGATGGAGACCATCTCCATCTCGGGGTACTTCTCGCCGATGAGGCCGCACTCCAGTCCCGCGTGGATGGCCTTGATGACCATGGGCTTGCCGAACACCTTCTCGTGGACGCCATTCACGACCTTCACCAGTGCGGCGTTGGGCTCGGGCTTCCAGCCGGGGTAGCCGTCGCCGCGGGTGGTCTCGAAACCGGCCAGGCGGGAGAGGGCCTGGATCCGATCGGCCACAGCGTGCTTGGAGCTTTCCACGGAGGAGCGGTGGCTCAGGCAGACCTCCACTTCGGCGCCGTGGGTGGCGATCATGGCCAGGTTGGTCGAGGTCTGCACCAGGCCCGGGATATCGGGGCTCATGGCCACGACGCCGTGCACCATGCCGAAGAGGTAGTCCGCCACGGCCTGGGCGTCCTCGGGGGCGAAGGCCCGTTCCGGGGCCTCGGAGGCCGGGTCGAGGTGAAGGACCAGGCCGGGATCGAAGGCGCCCAGCTCGTCCTGGATCTCCTTCTGGAATTTCGCCAGCGCGGTCTTCAGCGGGGCCTCCTTCGCGGGCTCGAGGAAGATCGTGGCCGAGGCCTCGCGGGGGATGGCGTTGCGTTTGTTGCCGCCGGTGAAGGCGGCCACCTGCAGGCCGAATTCGGGGACCAGGCTGAAGAGGATCTGCCCCAGGATGCGCAGGGCGTTGCCCCGGCCCTGGTGGATCTCCATGCCCGAGTGGCCACCCTTCAGGCCCAGCACCTTGATGCGGTAGGGGCGGGTACCGGCGGCCACGGGGACTTGCCTCATCTTCCGGGTGGCCACGGTGTCCATGCCGCCGGCGCAGCCGATGGTGAGCTCGCCCTCCTCCTCGCTGTCGAGGTTCAGGAAGAAGGTGCCCTTGAGCAGGCCGGACTGCAGGTTGCCTGCGCCGGTGAGGCCCGTTTCCTCGTCGATGGTGATGAGGAACTCCAGGGGGCCGTGGGGGATGTCCTTGGCGGCCATGACGGCCATGGCCGCGGCCACGCCGATCCCATTGTCGGCGCCCAGGGTCGTTCCCTTGGCCCGAAGGACGTCACCGTCGCGCACCACCTGGATGGGGTCCTTGAGGAAGTCGTGGTTGGTGCCTTCGTTCTGCTCGCAGACCATGTCCACATGGGCCTGCAGCACGGTGACCGGGGCCTTCTCGCGGCCGGGGGTGGCGGGCTTGCGGACGATCACGTTGCCGATGGGGTCCTGCTGGGCGTCCAGGCCCATGGCTTTGGCCTGGTCCAGCACCCATTTCGCGGCAGCCTGTTCCTGTTTGGACCCGCGGGGGATCTTCGACAGCTCCAGGAAGTATTTCCAGAGGGTCTTCGGTTCGAGGGTCTCGAGCAGGGCGTCCACGGGGCCTCCAGGTGCGTCCCGCGGGGCCGCGGAGCGGCGGGGACAGGCCCATCCACTGTACCGGCCAACCCTCCGGACCCGGACGTGACGGCGGTCACGATGGGCACCGCCCCTAGCGCACCAGGAATTCCTTCCAGACGAAGAGGACCACCTCGACCAGGATGAGGATGATGATGATCCACTCCAGCCGCTGGTCTTTGCGGTGCGCCAGCACGTCCAGCACTGCCGCTCCAGCGTCCTGGAGGTAGGCCACTTTCTGGTTCACCGCGGAGAGGCGCTCCTCCAGGTCGAACTGGTCGAAGAGGGCCCCGTCCAGGTGGGCCAGGGCCTCACTCTCCCAGGTCTCCGGCGGGTCGTCGAACAGGGTCAGGGTGTCCAGCACCGCCGCGCGCACCGACATGGCGAATCCCACCATGCGAAGCAGCTCCCGCTGGCTGGAGGCCAGACGCCCCTCCTCGCGGAGGACCGTCACGACCGGCTGGAAGCGGTTCATGGCCCGGCTCACCTCGCCTTCCACCGAATCCAGGGCCACGCTCTGGGCCAGGGCCAGGGAGACGATCTTCAGCTTGTCCAGGGACAGCTCCCTGAGCCACACCTCGGAGAAGCCCACCCGGTCCGCTTCCGCGCCCAGGTGCACCCGCAGGTCGTCCCGGGCGGCCTCCTCGCGGGCGCCGGTGCCGGGCAGGGCCGCCAGGTCCCCGAGGACCGTCTCGATCGTCGCGGGCGAGGCGTTCCAGAACACCACCGCCCCGAAGCGCGACAGGTACACCCACGTCCCGGCCTCCGGCTCCAGCACCAGGGGATTGGTGGAGAGGACGCGGTAGTGGGGATGCCGGGCGCAGAAGGACCGGTAGTCGATCTGGCCCTGGAAATACTCGGCCCGGAGCAGCAGGGGCGTGGCAGCGCCCTGCAGGGGGAGCGAGGCGTTCAGCGGGAGCAGGGGACCGGCATCCATGGATACCAATGTAGGCTCCGGCTACCCCTCGGCCGCGACCCGGCGCATGATGGATCCATACCCTCGCAACAGGAGGCATGCATGCCCCGCGCCCTGTCCCTCTCTGCCCTGACCTTTCTCCTGGCCGCGCCGGTCTTCGCCGCCCCCCCCGCCAAGGAGCAGCCCGCCGCTCCCTGGAAGGCCGCCGCATTCGAGGGGCTGGCCTTTCGCAACATCGGGCCCGCCCTCACTTCGGGCCGCGTCGTCGACCTCGCCGTGGACCCCACCCGCCCGGACACCTGGTACGTGGCCGCGGCCTCGGGCGGCCTCTGGAAGACCACCAATGCCGGCACCACCTGGACGCCCGTCTTCGACAAGGAGGCCTCGTACTCCCTCGGCTGCGTGACCCTCGACCCGAAGGATCCCCTCACGGTGTGGGTGGGCTCCGGCGAAAACAACAGCCAGCGCTCCGTGAGCTACGGCGACGGGGTGTACAAGTCCACGGACGGCGGGAAGAGCTGGGAGAACGTCGGTCTCAAGGCCTCGGAGCACATCGGGAAGATCCTCGTGGATCCCCGGGATTCGAAGGTGGTCTACGTGGCCGCCCAGGGCCCCCTGTGGAGCGCCGGCGGCGATCGGGGCCTCTACAAGACCACGGATGGGGGGAAGACCTGGAAGGCCGTGCTGACGATCTCCGAAAACACCGGCGTCACTGATGTGGTGATGGACCCCCGCGATCCCGACGTCCTCTACGCCGCCGCCTATCAGCGCCGCCGTCACGTCTGGACCATCATCAACGGTGGTCCCGAGAGCGCCATCTACAAGTCCACCGACGGCGGTCAGACCTGGAAGAAGCTCAAGACCGGCCTGCCGAAGGAGGATCTCGGCCGGATCGGCCTGGCCGTGGCACCCGGCCATCCCGGCCTGGTCTACGCCACCGTGGAGGCGGCCAACGGGGCCGGCGGATTCTACCGCTCCACCGATGGGGGAGGGAGCTGGGAGAAGCGCAGCGACAACGTATCCGGCGCGGCTCAGTACTACCAGGAACTGTTCGTGGATCCCTCCGATGGCGACCGGATCTACGCCATGGACACCTGGATGCAGGTTTCCGACGACGGCGGCAAGACCTGGCGCCGCGTGGGCGAGAAGCACAAGCACGTGGACAACCACGCCCTGTGGATCGATCCCGCCAATTCCGATCACCTCATCGCCGGCTGCGACGGCGGCGTCTACGAGAGCCGCGACCGCGGTGCCACCTGGGGCTTCAAGGCCAATCTGCCCATCGCGCAGTTCTACCGGGTTGCCACGGACAACGCGAAGCCCTTCTACCATGTCTACGGCGGCACCCAGGACAACTACAGCCTGGGCGGCCCCAGCCGGACGGAGAACGCGCAGGGCATCACCAACGCCGACTGGTTCGTCACCCAGGGCGGCGACGGGTTCTATTCCCAGGTGGATCCCACGGATCCCGACACGGTCTATGCCGAGGCCCAGTACGGCGACCTGGTACGCTTCAACCGGAAGACCGGCGAGCGGCTGGACATCCAGCCCGCCGCCGCGCCCGGCGAGGAGCCTCTGCGCTGGAACTGGGACGCGCCTCTGCTCATCAGCCCCCATGACCACCGGCGTGTCTACTTCGCGGCGCAGAAGCTCTTCCGCAGCGACGATCGGGGCGAGTCCTGGAGAGCCGCCAGCCCGGACCTGACCCGGCACCTGGACCGCAACAAGCTGCCGGTCATGGGCCACCTGTGGAGCATCGACGCCGTGGCGAAGAACACCTCCACCAGCGCCTTCGGCAACATCGTGGCCCTGGCGGAATCGGCCTTGAAGGAGGGCCTCCTCTATGTGGGTACGGACGACGGCCTGCTGCAGGTCAGCGAGGACGGTGGCGGCACCTGGCGCAAGATGGAGAAATTCCCCGGCGTGCCGGATCTGGCCTACGTGTCGCGCATCGAAGCCTCCCGCCACGATCCCGACGTGGTGTACCTGGCCTTCGACAACCACAAGAACGGCGACTTCAAGCCCTACGTCCTGCGCAGCCGGGACCGGGGCCGCACCTTCGAGGCCATGACGGGCGATCTGCCCGCCCGGGGCACGGTCTACGCCCTGGCCGAGGACCCGGTCCGGAAGGGCCTTCTCTTCGCCGGCACCGAATTCGGAGCCTTCTTCACGATCGATGACGGCCACCACTGGATCCAGCTCAAGGGCGGCCTGCCCCCCATCGCCGTGAAGGACCTCACCATCCAGGCCCGCGAGGGCGACCTGGTGGCCGCGACCTTTGGTCGTGGCTTCGCCATCCTGGACGACCTCACGCCCCTGCGTCTGGCCACACCCGAACTGCTGATGAAGCCGGGCGTGCTGTTCCCCGTGCGCAAGGCGGACCTCTACATCCCCGCCCAGCCCCTGGGCGCCCGCGACACCGGCTTCCAGGGCGACGCCTTCTACGCCGCCCCCAATCCGCCCTTCGGCGCCGTCTTCACCTACTACCTGAAGGACGAGGCCCTGGGCCTGAAGAAGGCCCGGCAGGCCGCGGAGAAGAAGGAGAAGGATCCGGCCCAGCCATCCTGGGACACCCTGCGGGCCGAGGCCCAGGACGAGGCGCCCGAGGTCATCCTCACCGTCGCCGACGCCGCGGGCCAGCCCGTTCGCCGCGTCATCGGCCCCGCGAAGGCAGGCATGAACCGCGTGGCCTGGGACCTGCGCTTCCCTGCGCCGAACCCCGTGAATCTGCGGAAGCGCGAGGAAGGCGCCCCCTGGGACCGCGTGCCCCGGGGCCCCCTCGTGGCGCCCGGTGCCTACACCGTGTCCCTGGCCCTCCGCGCCCAGGGCCGCACCACCTCGCTGGGCGAACCCCAGACCTTCCAGGCCGCGCCACTCGGGGCGGAGGCCATGTCCCCCGTGGACGCCGCCGCCCTCCAGGCCTTCCATGGCCGGGTGGCCCGTCTGCAGCGTGCCGTGCTGGGTGCCGCGCGGCTGATGGACGAGGCCAAGGTCCGGCTGGACCACCTCCAGAAGGCGGCTCTCGAGACGCCGAAGGCCGAGCCGGCGCTGCTGGACCGGGCCAAGGCCCTGGCCGAGCGCTTCGCGGCGCTGCAGTCGGAGCTCTCCGGCGACCGGCTCATGGCCCGCTACCAGGAGCCCGCGGTACCTGCCATCGAGGAGCGGCTGGGCCGCGTGGTGGAGGGCACCTGGACCGTCACCTCGGCGCCCACTGCCAGCCAGCGGAAGGACTTCGATACCGCCGCGGATGCCTTCGCAGCCTGGCTGCCCAAGGCCAAGACCCTCCTGGAACAGGACCTCAAGGCCCTGGAGGACGCCCTGGAGGCCGCTGGCGCCCCCTGGACCCCCGGACGCATGCCTGTTTGGCACAAGGACTGAGGGGCCTTCTTCATGAATGGACCCGGCTGGTCGCGGAGGACGCGAAAATTCGCGGAAACCGCGAAAGGGAGATCAACTCCGGCGGATGAGCGCTCTGATCCTGTTCCGCGCTTTCCGGCCGCTTTCCGCGCCTTCCGCGACCAGCCTCTTCCTGGCATTCGCCCGTTCACTGCTTCGGGGGCGGGATGATGCCGAGCTGGGTGTAGATGGGGCGCAGGGCGCGGCGGACTTCGCCCATGCGCGATAGGAACCAGGCGGCGCCCACCAGGCAGAGCCCGCCGCCGAGGGCCAGGGTGGCCGGGGCGCCGATGCGCTCCGCCATCCAGCCTGCCAGCAGGCTGCCGAAGGGCATCGTTCCCTGGAAGGCCATGGCGTAGTAGCTCATCACCCGGCCGCGCTTGTCCTCCTCCACCACGGTCTGGAGGATGGTGTTGCTGGCGGCCATCTGCTGCATCATCCCGAATCCCGTGAAGAGCAGGAGCGCCAGGGAAAGCGGCAGCCAGCGCGAGAAACCGAAGGCGATGATGCCCACCCCGAAGAGGGCCGCCACCGTGGGGATTACGCGCAGGAGACCCCGCACGCTCTTCCGCGAGGCCAGCCAGGCCGCGCTCACCAGGGCACCCAGGCCCGAGGCGCCCATGAGGAAGCCCAGGGTGTGGGCGCCGCCGCCCAGGACGCGGCTGGCGAAGATGGGCATGAGCACGGTATAGGGCATGCCTACGAAACTCACGAGGGCCAGCAGGAGCAGGATGTTGCGTACGGGCGCGAAACCGGTGACGTAGCGCCAGCCCTCGCGCAGCTCGGCACCCACGCTCTCGGCGGTCCGGCGGACCTGAGGCACCCGCACTTCCATCAGCAGGAGGGAGACGATCACGGCCAGATAGCTGAAACCGTCGATGAGGAAACAGTAGCCCTCGCCGAAGGCCGCGATGACGAGGCCCGCCAGGGAGGGGCCGATGAGGCGCGACCCGTTCACCATGGACGAATTGAGGGCGATGGCGTTGGGCAGGTCCTCCCGGCGCTCCACCATCTGGGGCAGGAAGGCCTGCCGCGCAGGCATGTCGAAGGCGTTGACGACCCCCTGGAACAGGCTGAGCCAGAGGATCTCGGGAACGGTGATGCGGCCCGACAGGGCCAGGATGGCGAGGGCGAAGGACTGAACCATCGACAGGATCTGCGTGATCACGAGTACCCGGTGGCGGTCCAGGCGGTCCACCCACACCCCGGCGAAGGGGCCCAGGAAGAAGGTGGGGATCTGGCTCGCGAAGCCCGCGAGACCCAGCAGGAAAGCGGATCCCGTCAGGCGGTACACCAGCCAGGCCATGGCGATGCGCGTCATCCAGGTCCCGACCAGCGAGAGGCTCTGCCCGCCGAAAAACAGCCGGTAGTTGCGGAACTTCAGGGCCCGCAGGGCGTAGCGCCAGCCGACGTCCTCGCTCGCCTGATCCCTCGGATCCACGGATGCTCCTTCCCCATCGTCCCGTGGCCTCCGTCGCCCGGCAAGCGCCACCTGTGACAAGAGACACGGCTGGGGCTGGATCGGCCTGGGCCCAGGTACCATGAGGGCAGCGTCGCCATTCTCCGGCGTGAAAGGCCACCCATGCGCTTCTCAGACTACCTCGACGCCGAATGGAAACCCGCCCTGGGCTGCACCGAGCCCGCGGCCGTGGCCTACGCGGCCATCCTCGCGGCGGGGCAGGGCGGGGGCGCCGTGCGCGAGGTCAGGCTGGTGCTGGATGCCCGCACCTACAAGAACTGCCATGCCGTGGGCATCCCCAACTCGGGCCACCGGACGGGCATCCTCTGGGCCCTGGCCCTGGGCGCCCAGCTCCGCGACGCCTCGCTGGGCCTGCGCTGCTTCGAGGCCGTTACCCCCGAAGTGCTGGCGGAATCGGGCCGCCTGATCGAGGCCGGTGCGCTCCACGTGGCGGTGGACGCCGAATGCCCTGACCTCCACATCGACTGCACCGTGGTCCGCGAGACCGGCACCGGCCGGGCTGTGCTGACGAAGGAACACACGCATCTGGCCCTCCTGGAGGCGGACGGGCAACGGGTCGGCGGCGACGCGGGGGAGACGGACGGCGATCCCACCGGGTCCGTTCCCTCCGTGCGGGACGCCCTCGCTGGCCTCCCCATCCGCGACCTGATGCGGATGGCCCGGGAGGTGACGCCGGAGGACCGGTCCCGGCTCCGCGAGGGCGCCGCCTTCAACCTCGCGATGGCCGAGCATGGCGTGTCCCTGATGCCCGCAGGTTTCGTGCCTCCCGCGGGCGGGGACCTGATGACCCGCCTGTCGCGCCTGGTCAGCGCCGGGGTCCATGCCCGCATGTCTGGCGAGCCGCTGATGGTCGTGTCCCTGGCGGGATCAGGCAACAAGGGCATCACCGTCGCCGTGCCCGTCACGCTGTGGGGCCGGGAGAAGGGGCATCCGCAGGAGCGGGTGGACGAGGCCCTCGCCTTCGCCTGCCTGATGACCTCCGCCACTACCCACCGTCTGGGCACCCTCTCCGCCGTCTGCGGCGCCGCCAATGCCGCGGGTATCGGGATCGCCTCGGCCCTCGTGTTCCTGGAGGGCGGCACACCGGCCCAGGTGGACCTGGCCATCCACAACATGGTGGGCAACGTGGCGGGCATGATCTGCGACGGCGCCAAGATCGGCTGCGCCATGAAATCGATGACCGGCGTGGACGCGGCCTTCCGCTCCGCCACCCTGGCCCTGGCGGGCTTCGGCATCCCCGCCACGGACGGCATCGTGGGCGAGGACGGCGAGGCCTCCCTGGCCAACCTGGGCCGCCTGGCCCGCCGGGGCATGACCGGTGTGGATGCCGAGGTGCTGGACATCCTGCAGGGCAAGCTGGCCCACGCGTCCGCCTGAGGAATATGTCCGACGCAACCTTCACCTATCGCCCCATCGGTGCCGTCCGGTCGCCCTACCGGAACCGCATCGACGCGCCTCACCAGGCGCCCGTCGTGGCGGGCACGGAGACGGGCGGCCTCGCGGAGGCCTGGCTGGACCTGGATCCGGCCTTGCCCGAGGAGACCCTCCGCGACCTGGCGGGCTTCGAGCGGATCTGGCTGGTCTTCGCCTTCCACCGCAGCGAGGGCTGGGCCCCGCTGGTGCAGCCGCCCCGGGGGCCGCGGGTCAAGCGGGGCGTGCTGGCCACGCGATCGCCCCACCGGCCCAACGCCATCGGTCTCTCCTGCGTGGAACTGCTGGGCATAGAGGGCCGCACCCTCCGCTTGCGGGGCGTGGACCTGCTGGATGGCACGCCCGTCCTGGATGTGAAGCCCTACGTCCCCTACGCGGACGCCTTCCCCGAGGCCCGCGCCGGCTGGATCGACGCCGTGGACGCCGCCACCGGTCGCCACTCTGCCCCCGGGCCCAAGCGGCCGCGAAAGTCCGACTGATCTGGCCGGTCGGGGAAGGCGGGGAAGCACGCGGAAGCTGCGGAAAAGGGGATCGGTCCTATTCCGCGCCTTCCAGCTGTTTTCCCTGTCTCCCGCGTCCAGCGCTCTTCACGGGGTTGTGAACGGATCGCCGGGAGGGTCCTCAGCGCAGGCCGTGCTGGGCCTTGAAGGTGGGCCACTCGGCCTTGAGGGTGATGAAGGCCTCCACGTCCCGGCACTGGAGGAAGGGGTTGCAGGCCCGCTCCCAGGCCATGGTGGAGCTGGGCCGGGCGCCGTAGTCGTGGCCCGGCCACACCGTCGTCTCCGGCGTCCACTCACGCAGCAGGCGCTGGAGGCTGGCCCACTCCGTGCGGGCGTCCGCGTCCGAGCCCGTGCCGCCGACCTTGCCCACGAACAGCAGATCGCCCGTGATCCCCGCGTGCTGGCCCAGCACCAGGAAGGCGAGGTGGTCCGGGCAGTGGCCGGGAACTCGCCAGGTCTTCAGGGCGAAGGCGCCGAAGGTCACGCGTTCACCGTCCGCCAGCGTGCGGTCCAGGGGCCCGGGGTGCCCCGGCCCGCCCAGCACCGGCGCCCCCGTGAGGGCCTGGGCTCCCGCGTTCCCGTTGGCGTGGTCCGCATGCCCGTGCGTGTTCAGGATGGCCGTGATCCGAATCCCCTGCGCCCGCGCCCGCCCCACGGCGGTCGCCGGATCGAAGGAGGGGTCCACCAGAACCCCCTCCCCCGCATCCCGGTCGCCCAGCAGGTAGCCGAAGTTGCGATCTCCGCCGAGGCGGAGCTGCTCGAAGACGAAGCGCATGGGAACTCCGGGGAGGGGAAGGTCCATTATGCGGGGTCTGCGCTGCCGCGGGGGTGTCTAGAAGATCGCCTCCATGGGGGCCGTCTCCCCGGCGTCCAGGGCCACGGCCTGGGCGGCGACGAGGGGCAGGCACCGGTGGGCGAAGTGGATGGCCGCCTGGACCTTGTTCTGGTAGAACGCCCCATCGGGGCTGTCCACGAGGAAGACCCGCAGGGCCGCCGCATCCCGGGCGTCCACGCCGCGCGCCAGCAGGAGGGCGGCGAGCTTGCCCTGGGCGACCTGGGCCTGCTGCAGCAGCAGGTAGCCGGCCACTAGGTGGCCGAGCATGTCGAGGACGGGCACCGCGTTGAGCAGGGTCAGCACCAGGGCGTTCTCGCGGGCGGGCATCCCGGCGAGCACGGCGCCCATGGCCTTCACCGCGGAGCCGAGCTGGGCGGCGGCAGGCCCCAGGACAGGATCCGAAGCGAGCGACTCGGCGGTCTTCGCGGCCAGGCCGAGGAGGTGCTTCACGGGGCGCCCGTCCTGCATCCGGAATTTCCGGCCCACGAGGTCCAGGGCCTGGATGCCGTTGGTGCCCTCGTAGATGGAGGCGATCTTGCAGTCCCGCAGGTACTGCTCGGCCGGATAGTCCATGGTGTAGCCGTAGCCGCCGTAGGTCTGGAGGGCCCACTCCGTCACGCGGAAGCCCCAGTCGGAGCACCAGGCCTTGCACACGGGCGTGAACAGTTCCACGAGGCCCTGCCAGCGGTCGCGCTCCTCGCCGGCGGTGGTGTGGGCGCGGTCCATGCACCAGCCGGTGTAGGATACGAGGGCGCGCATGGCCTGGACGTAGGCGGACTGCAGCAGGAGCGAACGGCGCACCTCGGGGTGCTGGACGATGGGCGCCTGCGGGGCGTCGGGCTTCCTGTTGGTGAAGGGCCGTCCCTGGAGGCGCTCGCGGGCATAGGCCAGGGCGGACTGGTGGGCGGCGGAGGCGATGCTGAGGCCCTGGACGCCCACCTCGTAGCGGGCCGCGTTCATCATCTGGAACATCAGGCTGATGCCCTGGCCTTCCTCGCCCAGGAGGAAGCCCTGGCAGGCGCCATTGCTCCCGAAGACCAGGCTGCAGGTGGGCGAGCCGTGGATGCCGAGCTTGTGCTCGATGCCGGCGCAGGCCATGTCGTTGGGGCCGGCCAGGGAGCCGTCCGCGTCCACGCGGACCTTGGGCACCACGAAGAGGCTGAGGCCCTTGGCGCCGGCGGGGGCGCCCGGGGTGCGGGCCAGCACGGCATGGATGATGTTCGGGGTCAGGTCGTGCTCGCCGCTGGTGATGAAGATCTTCTCGCCGCTGATCAGGTAGCTGCCGTCGTCCTGCTTCACGGCCCTGGTCCGGATCTCGCCCAGGTCGCTCCCGGCGCTGGCTTCGGTGAGGCACATGGTGCCGGTCCACTCCCCGCTGTACATCCGCTCGCAGTAGAGCGCCTTGAGGGTGTCGCTGCCGAAGGACTCGATGAGGTGGGCGGCGCCGCGGGTCAGGAGCACCTCCAGGCCCAGGGCCGTGTTGGCGCCCATGATGAACTCGCTGATGCCGGTGCCCACGGATTCGGGCAGGCCCATGCCCCCGAATTCGGGGGAGGAGGTGGGGCTGATCCAGCCCCCGGAGGCGAGATCCCGGTAGGCCGCCGGGAAGCCCTCGGGCAGGCGGACCTGGCCGTTCTCGAACCGCGCACCGGCGCGGTCGCCCGTCTCGTTGCAGGCGGCTACGCTGCCCCGGCTCACCTTCAGGGCCTCGTCCAGGACCATCTCCAGCTGCTCGCGGTCGAACTCGCGGTAGGGGTCGGAGGCCAGGACCGCATCGAGATCCAGCCACTCGAAGAGGTTGAACTTGATGTCGCGGGCATCGTCCAGGTATTTCATGCGGCCTCCAGGAGCCAGGGTGGGAGGGCCGGGTTCATTCAACCGGCGGGTCTTCTTCATTCTTGGCCGGAATGCCCAAGCCTCCAATACCTGTCCTCGGGTAGGCATGTCTACCCGCGGACTCACCCCCAGGTGAAGGCCGGACCTAGTACCGGAACCGGGCCTCGAGCGCGTAGCTGGGCGCGGCGGCGGGATACCCGTCGATCACGTAGGCATCGTTCTGGCCCTCCCTGAGCCGGGCCTGCCATTCGGCCGGATCGGTCTTCGGCTGGAGCAGGTGCTCGCCCCGGAGGATGAAGGCCCAGTGGCGGCCGGCCGTCGTCGTGGCGGACATGCCGATGTCCCGGTAGACCACCTGGGTGGGACGGATGAGGGGCGGGAGGCCGTTGGCCGCCGCGCGGCCGCCGCCCTCCCCGAAGGAGGAGTACTGGTGACCCTGGAGGGTGTAGTGGACCTCCGCCTGCACTCGGCTCCACCCCACGAAGCCCTTCAGGCCGTGGGCCGAGAAGGGCCGCCGTTCAGTGGCCGTCGTGCGGTACTGCTGCCCGTCCGGGGCATTGAGGTCCCGGGCCTCCTGGGCCCGGACGAAGGCCTCCAGGCCCAGTTGCTTCCCCCGGCGCCAGCCGAAGGCCGCATCGGTCCCCCGCGTCCGGACCCGGTCCTGGTTCACGTAAACGAGGCCGTTGGTCCCGACGAGGTCCTTGCCGGTCTGCTGCTGGCTCTCGACCTTGCCGTACCAGTGGCCCCGGCCCCAGCCGAGTCCCACCTGCAGGGCGGTGGTCTGCTCCATCCGGAGGGGCGCGGTGCCCGGAACCTGGCTGTTCCGCAGCTGCTGGATGAGGGCCGGCGCCGTGCGACCGCTGCTGCCTGCGGCATAGACCCGGAAGCCGCCGCCCAGCTCCTGGTTGAAGCCCAGGCGGAGGGTGTGGCCCGAGGCGCTGAGCACGTCGGTGTCGGCGCCATCCTGGACGAGGGACTGGCGGTCCCGGGTGCCCCGGGCCTGGCCCAGCAGCCGGAAGCCGGGTACGGGCTCGAAGTGCCATTCGAGACCCAGGGCGACCTGGCTCCCCTTGGCGGCACCAAGCACGGCCGGATCCACGTCCCCGTCCTGGCGCGTGTCCTGGCCCTCGAGCCGGAGGGCCAGGCCGGAACGGGGCCCGGTCCCGACGTGGAGCGCCGACTGGAACCGGGTCTCCCGGCCCTCGAAATGGGTGGGCAGGGGCGAGCCCGGGAAGGGCTGGTCGTGCCGGAACCGGGCGAGGCCGAGGGTCGTCTCCAGGCGCAGCCCGGGGCCCAGCCCCCAGTCGACGCGCACCTGGCCGCTGTCGCTCCGCTGGCGGCTCTCCCGCGACGGGTTGTAGACGAGGGCCGCGTCGCTGACCTCCTGGTAGGGCTGGGGGACGCCGAAATACGTTCCGCGCCAGGCGACGCTCCAGACGGCGGCGCCCCAGGTCTGGCCCAGGCCGAGGAAGTTGGTGACCTGGCGGTAGGGCCGGTCCGTGGGCAGGGGCTGCTTCTCCTCGGCACTGAGGTTGCCGCCGCGGAGGTAGCCGCCCTCCCAGGCGTAGCCCGGGGTCGCCGTGCCCTGCCCCTGGCCGTTGTTGCCGCCGAGGCCGCTCAGGTCGCCCGAAGCGCCGGGCCGGACGGGCTTGCCGGTGAAGAGGGCGATGGTGCCGCCCTGCCCGCTGGCGCCCGAGCCCGGCGAGCCGGTGATCACCTCGATGCGCGTGATGCCGAGGAGGGGCACCTCGTTGAGGTCCTGGCCGAGGCGCCCGGGGTCCATGAGCGGTACGCCATCCACCGTCACGAGGGTGTCCTGGGGGCGGCTGCCCCCGAGGTAGATGCGGGAGGGCAGGCCGGGACCGCCCTCGTTCTGCACCTGCGCGGGCATCTCCTGGATGAGGAATGCCCCCAGGGTGCGGGCGCCGGAGCGCTGGATGTCGTCCTCGTCGAAGAGAGCCACCTGGCCCGGGGTCTGGCCCACCGGCACGGGCTGGGCTTCCGCCGCCCAGGACTCGGGCGGCTTCTTTTCCCGGGGCGCCGCCGGCGCCTCGGAAGGCGCGGGCGGCTGCCCCTGGGCGGCCAGGGCCAGGGACAGCGTCGAAAGCAGGAACGTCAGCCCCGCCATGGCGGGAGTCTTGAGGGGCATAGAATCTCCGATGTTCCAAATCTTGAGTGTCATTGAAATGGTAATGGAAAGAATCGGCACAGGGAAGCATGGGCGAGTGAACCTGTGGCCTCGCCTCGCCGGGAATCCTAGGCTTCAAGGGCCGCTTCGAGGCCTCCCCTCCCTGTCGGCGGTGAGGCATCCATGCCCCTCCCCCAGACCGAATCCACCTCGAGCAAGGGGACATCACCCCCTTCGGGGGCGATGCCGTCGTCAACGCGGGGAACCCTCGCCTCCGGGCCGGCGCTCTGCGAGCTGAATGGCCTGACGACCGTGGCCTTCCCCCTCATCAGCACCGGCTCCTTCGGCTAGGCTCGACTGATCTCACCAGCCGACGAGGTTCCGACATGCCGATCAGGAAGACCCTGTGCGTGATGGCAATCGTGCTTCTGCACCCTCTGCCCGGACGGGCGCAGAAGGCGGGGAAGGTCGAGAACCAGCCCATTCCAACCGAACTGGTCACCACGCCGTGGATCATCGGCAGCGAGACCCGCGATCAGTGGGAGGGGCTTCTGCCGACCGTCAATGCGCCAAACCGGCGCACCCGGGCGTACCCGGGGCAGCACCTGACCGTAGCCATCGCAGCCCAGGGGAAGGACCGGGACGCGTTGCTCAGGAGTGGGACCTACGCCTTCACCGTGAGGTATGGAGGCTCCTCCAAGGCATTCAGCAACCTTCGTCCATGCCAGACCCGCCGCATCAAGGCGGAGGGCGCCGATTTCGTGAAGTACGTGATGGAGCAGACCCAGGTTGATGCCAAGGGCCTGGAGGATTCCCTGTCCATGGTCAGCCTCGCGCTCTTTGACCTGGACTGGCAGGTCCCTCCTGACGCGAAGGACGGGGAGGCGACCTTCCAGGGAGCCGTGACCGGGCCTGATGGGAAGACCCTGCCGCTCAAAGAGAGTTCACTGTCGGTCTGCACCTTCGACCGGTCGGTGCAGGAGGGGGATTTCAAGGATCAGAAGGCGGCAGGCGAGTGGGAGATGACCTACTACCAGCATCCGGAACCCGCCCGCATCCTCAACAGCATCCGGCTTCTGACGGACGACCCGAATGGAATCCAGCCGAACATACGGACTTTCTATATCGAAGTTCTCAAGTCATCTCCGCTGGCCGAGAGGGATCTCCTCCGGAGGTTGCCGAAGGAACAGTCAAGAATCCGGCTCTACGGGCTCCTGCTGCTGAAGGAGGCCGGGTACGACCTCACCTCGTTCCTCTCCTCCCTCCCCGAAGCGGAAAAGGAGGGGTTTTCGAGGATCGTGGCCCAGGTCCCTCCGCTTCCCGATCCCTACGATCTATCCGTGAATCTTGCCGATCCCTACCAGATCACGACCCGCATGGACATGCTCTGGAGCCGCTTCCTCGCCACCGGTGACCAGAAGCCAGTGCGCGCCGTCGCAGACGTCCTGCAGTGGAGGGAGGATGGCCGATCGCTCCTGGCGCTCCGCAAGTCCGGGAAGAAGATCGATGGCATCACGCCAGGGGTCCTGCATGGTCTGGCGTACTCCGCCGGGGGGTGGTCCCTCGGATCGTTCTTCCGCCATCATCCGGTCGTCGCGGACTACATCGATGCCTGGAAGCAGGATCCCAAGACTCCCGTGGTCATCAAGGAAGAACTGGGCACCCTGATCACCAACGAGGCGTTCAAGGCAGAGTAGGCCGCGCCAGGAGAGGGAGCAGCCGCTCTCAGGAGTCGCCTGTCAGAGATCCTGTGATTTCGGCCCTCTCTCCGCGCCACACGAGTGCGCCCGCCGATGGCGGGCGCGTTGTGGCGGAGAGAGAGGGATTCGAACCCCCGTTGAGGTCACCCCCAAACCTGATTTCGAGTCAGGCGCCTTCAACCGCTCGGCCATCTCTCCAGGATTGAACAGTCTAGCAAACCGGCCGGTAGAATCCAGCGGGAGGCGGCCATGGGCGTGAACCGGGGGCTGGCGGCGGTGGTGATGGCGGCTGCGCTGGGGGCGCCGGGGCAGGCGCAGGAGGCCGATCTCGCGCTGTCGGAGGCGGCGGCGGGGCGCTTCGCGGGGCTGGCGTTGAAGTGTGTGGGCCAGGAATACCCCAACAAGCTGGACCACGTGATGAACTCGGCGGAGGAGGTGAAGGGGCCGCGGGCGCTGCATCCGGCCTTCTACGGCTGCTTCGATTGGCATTCCTCGGTCCATGGCCACTGGATGCTGGTGCGGCTGCTGAAGGAGCACCCGGCCATGGCCCGGGCGGCGGAAATCCGTGCGGCCCTGGACGCGCACCTGACGCCCGAGCGCATCGCGGGGGAGGTGGCCTACCTGGACCAGCCGGGCCGTCGGAGTTTTGAGCGCACCTACGGTTGGGCCTGGCTGCTGAAGCTCTCCGCCGAGCTGCGCACCTGGGACGATCCCCAGGCCCGGCGCTGGTCGGCGGCCCTGCAGCCGCTGACGGACCGCCTTGCGGCGCAGTTCGAGGCCTTCCTGCCCAAGCAGACCTACCCCATCCGCACCGGCGTCCATCCCAACACCGCCTTCAGTCTGCACCTGGCCCTGGACTATGCGCGGGCCGCCGGGGACGCCCGGCTGGAGGCCCTTCTCACGGAGCGGGCGCGGACCTACTTCGGGAGGGACCGGCGGGGCCCCTTGGCCTGGGAGCCTGGCGGTGAGGACTTCCTCTCCCCCTGCCTGGAGGAGGCGGCCCTCATGGCCCGGGTGCTCCCCCGGGCCCGCTTCGCCCGCTGGCTGGAGGGCTTCCTGCCAGGGTTGCCGAAGGGCCTCGTGCCGGCCGTGGTGACGGACCGCACGGATCCCAAGCTGGTGCACCTGGACGGCCTGAACCTGAGCCGGGCCCGGGCCCTCTACGAGATCGCCGCGGCCCTGGGCCCGAAGGATCCGCGCCGGGGGGCTCTTGTCGCGGCCGGGGATCGCCACGCCCGGGCGAGCCTGCCCTACCTGGCCTCCGGCAGCTACGAGGGTGAGCACTGGCTCGCCACCTTTGCCGTCCACCTGCTGGCCGCGCGGGCGGCCCTGGCCCGCTGATCCGCTGCTCCGGCCCAAATTCTGAAATCAGGTTTGTTCGCGATGCGTGAAAAACGCTCTTGACTCTCAGTCTCCACTGGTCGAATATCGGCACGTCTCATCCGAGTCATCGATATAGCGCTTGCCGCGAACCAGTCCCGGAAACCCCGGGGGCCGCCAGGGCCCCCGCGCCATTCCAGGCCGATCCAGGGAGGACCTTCATGAAGACGCGCAGCTATGCCATCGCCACCGTGGCTCTTGTGAGCCTCTTCCCCCTCGCGGCGCCCCTCAGCGCCTGCTGCGACGACTTCTGGAGCTGTGCCGCAGCCGTGGCGACCGGGGGCCTCTCCTGTGCGGTGGAGGACCTGATCAACTCCATCAAGAACCTCATCCAGAACGTGTCGCGGCTGGCGTCCACGCTCGGACAGCAGGCCATGGACGTGGTGAACCTGGCCAAGAACGAACTGAGCGGCGCGGCCAACGATCTGCGCAACCTGGCGGGGCAGGCCGAGTCGGACTTCAACACTGCGGCCCAGACGGCCCAGTCCATCGTGAACGAGGCCAGCCGGCCGATGGTGGTGGCCCCCGCCGCCATCGGGGCCATGGCGTCTGTCCGCGCCACCGGGCAGAAGGCCACGGCCCCTCAGATGAGTCCGGCGGGGAAGGCAGGCCTCCAGCCCATGGGGGGCCGGCCCTCCGTGGCGGTCCCGCCTCCGGCGACCACCGGCGGTGCAGCGGGCGGGGGCGGGCTGATCCATTTCGACCCGCCCGTAGACCAGCAGACGATGCTTGATGCCCTGCGGCGGGCCCAGCAGGCGGTGGACGGCCTGCGCCCCGACGTCACCATGCCCATCAACCAGGTGCGCCAGTTCGCCGGCCAGGCCGAACAGCAGGCGGCCGCCGCCGCCTCCTCGGCCGCGGGCATCGCCCAGTCGGCCCTCCTGGCCCCTCTGCAGACCCTGGGCAACATGCTGACGGACCTGGTCAACCATCCTGAGCGGATCTTCGACCCCAGCAAGATCGTGGACGACGCCATCACCCAGATCACCACCCAGGCCATCAACACCATGACCCAGGTCCACGACGCGGTGATGCAGCAGGCCAAGGGCACCCTCGACATGGCCCAGAAACCCCTGCAGGACGCCCTTGATCGCGCCTCTGTGGCCAGGAAGATCGTCGACGCCATGCAGCGCCTTCAGCGTGCGAAGACGAGTTCGTCCCTGGACGCCCTCAACGCCGTGGTGCCGCGGCAGAAGGTGGACGTCCACATGTTCGTGACGCAGGTGGCGGCTGTCACCCACGCCTCGGGCATCACGGCCCTGAACCTGACGCAGCACCACACCATGGTGATGGCCCCCTTCAACCGGATCACGGCCTCGCGGCTCACCGCCCGGGCCGCCGGCTCCCAGATGGCCGCCCAGCTCAAGGGCCCCTGGCTGCAGTTCAAGCGCATCCAGGCCACTCCCCCGAAGGCGGATCCCGCAGCCCAGAGCCGAGTGGACGCCGACCTCGCCCGCCGGTTCGCAGGGAAGTCCGCCGCCGAGGCCGCGGCCGAGAAGCAGGCCCTGCTGAACGAGGCCCGGGCGCGGTTCGCCAAGGACCCCAAGACCCTGCAGAAGGTTGAGGCCATGCTGAACGGCAATGCGGTCATCCAGAACCATATCGGGCCCCACGGCCCGGCTGTCCGCGAATAGCAGGACCAGGATGCGGGGCGGAGCCATTCCCAGGGGGAGGCAGGCGTGATGATCCGACGGATTCGCGGCCTCGTCGCGATGGCGGGATGGGCCTGCGCGCCCCTGATGCTGCGCGGGGCGGCGGACGGGCTGGAACTGGCTCCGCCCGCCGCGCCCGGCGGGCCCGTCACGGGGAAGGCCTCGGCGCCCGTCGGCACCGAGTGGGTGGTGATCTTCTACCGCACGGAGGGCGAGCAGGATTTCGCGAGCTTCAACCTGGACGCCCAGCCGGACGGGACCTTCACGGGGACGCTGGACGCCCCCGTGCCCGCCGGGGTGAAGGTGGAGTACTACGCCGCCCTCCGCACGCCGGCCGGGATCAAATACCTGCCCCAGGAGGCCCCGGCCGCCTTCGCCACCCTGCAGATGCCCGGCACGCCCCCGTCCGGGAAGGCTGCCGGAACTGACCAGACATCGGCCGCGCCCCAGGCCCCGGCTCTGTCCCCCGAGGCCCAGGCGCAAGCCGCGCCGACGGTCGCCCCGGGCCCGCCCACGCATGGGCCGATCTACGTGGACGGGAACCTGGAACACATCGTTCACC
>Ga0208789_1000627_pt1 | contig 29455 bp, 18 predicted proteins | sample Methanotroph_Enr_FD_187368 | JGI IMG/M metagenome (GOLD analysis project Ga0208789, IMG submission 187368) | Enriched soil microbial communities from Old Woman Creek wetland in Ohio, USA - Methanotroph_Enrichment_5 (SPAdes) (version 2) | ecosystem: Environmental > Terrestrial > Soil > Wetlands...
TCCGAAAGCCTCGTCGAAGCCGAAAATTTCGACCTCATCGCGATGGGCCGTCCCGAAGGCCCCGGCTGCTATTGCTACGCGAACAACGTCCTCAAGCAAGCCCTGGGCCAGATAAGCCAGGAATATCCTTATATAGTGATGGACAACGAAGCCGGCCTTGAAAACCTTTCACGCCGCATCGTCCAGAAGGTCGAAACGCTTGTCTTTGTCACTGATCCATCCGCCCGGGGTTTCCAAACACTCGTAAGGCTATATGAACTTGCAAAGGAAATGGACATCCGCTATGACAGGCTCGCGGTATTTGTAAACCGCGTGCGCAACGGCAAGATGCCCGACGGCGCTATGGAACTAAAAGAAAAGATCGGGGCGTCGGTGATAATGGCCCTACCTGACGATGATGAGATCGCCGACTACGCCGAAAAGAATCTTGCGATGACCGGCCTTGGCTCGTCAAACCCGGTCGTGCGGCAAATAGATGATTTTATAACTCAGATAATTAAATGAGGAAGAAATACCGTCTTATGACGGTTAAGTAATAGGGAGAGTTTTATGGCCAAAGAAGCTTTAAACAATAATGACAGGGCACGCGACAGTGCATCGATCGAGGCCTTGAACAAGGCCGGAGCCGATTGCGTCGACACCTGTTTCAACCGCATGGACCTCCAGTCCAATCAATGCAAGTTCGGCACCACCGGAGTGTGCTGTCGCATTTGCCACATGGGCCCATGTAAGATCACACCCAAGTCGCCCAAGGGCGTCTGCGGTGCCGATGCCGATACGATAGTAGCCCGCAATTTCCTTCGCGAAGTTGTCGGCGGAACAGCCGCACATTCCGATCACGGCAGGCATCTTGTGCTGCGGCTCAAAAAAGTCGCCGAGGGTAATGGCGGCGGTTATCAGATAAAAGATGAACCCGCCCTCAGACGCGCCGCTCGCTGGTATGGAATCGAAGAAGCCGGCAAAACAAAAGAAGCCGTCGCACTTGAACTTGCCGAGCTCTTTATCGGTGAATTCACCTCGCAGGAAGATCCGCTCAAAACCCTTGGCTTGGCACCCGTCAAGAGGCAGTCCCTCTGGGAACAGCTCAACCTCAAGCCCGAAGGCATCGACCGCATGTGCGTCGAAGCCATGCACAGAACCACGATGGGCGTAGACCATGATTATAAAAATCTGCTCATGCACGCCTTCAGAACATCGCTCGCCGATGGCTGGGGCGGCGCAAGGGTCGCGACTATCTGCTCCGATATTCTCTTTGGCACACCTTCGCCATTGAAGAGCAAAGTAAACCTCGGCGTCCTCGGCGAAAAAACCGTAAACGTAATCGTCCACGGCCACGAGCCCGAGCTTTCCGAAATGCTCGCTGTCGCTGTAAAGACCCCTGAAATTCAGGAATACGCAAAACAGGCCGGTGCCGAAGGCGTAACGCTTGCCGGCATCTGTTGTACTGCAAATGAAATCCTCATGCGTCACGGCATACCCGTCGCGGGCAACTTCCTCCAGCAGGAACTTGCAATTATAACCGGCGCGGTCGAAATGATGATCACCGACGTTCAGTGCGTCATGCCTTCACTGCCCGATGTCGCAAAGGCTTATCACACCGAGATCGTCTCGACAAGCGATATGGCCAAAACCGTCGGTTCGACCCATCTGGGTTTCGATCCCGATGACGCGATGACCTCCGCGAAGAACCTTCTCAAGCGGGCCGTCGATGCTTATAAAAAACGTGACCCCAAAAAGGTTGCCATACCCAAATCAAACAGCCCCCTCGTTGCCGGTTATAGTGTCGAGGCGATCAAGTACATGCTCGGCGGAAAATACCGCGGCTCTTTCCGCCCCCTAAATGACGCGATCATTCAGGGCAGGATCAAAGGCGTCGTCGGAATCGTCGGCTGCAACAATCCAAAGAGCAAGATGGATGAATACATGATGGTCCTCACAAAGGAACTCATCAAGCGTGACGTCCTTGTGATCCAAACCGGTTGTGCCGCAATAGCCTGTGCCAAGGAAGGCATGCTCACTCCCGAAGCTGCCCTTGAACAGGCAGGCCCGGGCCTCAAGGAAGTCTGCGAAGCCGTCGGCATCGCACCTGTCCTCCACCTCGGCAGTTGCGTAGACAACTCACGCATACTCGAAGCCGCAACCGAAATAATTAAAGAAGGCGGCCTCGGCGACGACCTCTCCCAGGTCCCAGCCGTCGGAGTCGCCCCTGAGTGGATGAGCGAAAAAGCAGTCGCCATCGGCTGCTACTTCGTCGCAAGCGGCGTCGATGTCGTGCTTGGCCATCCTTTCCATATCGCCGGCTCCGAGAACGTTACAAAATTCCTCAACGAAGAAACAAAAGAACTCTTCGGCGGTTCGTTCCACGTTGCCGAAGATGCCTATACTGCCGTCGCCAAGATCATGGATATCCTCAACGACGCCAGGGAAAAACTCGGTATCAACAAAAAGGCAGAAAGAAAGCTGCTCGACATGAAGGACAGGAGAGAGTTGAATGTCTAAATATATAGCTGCAAGTGCGATTGATGGAGCCATCGAATGGGTGGCCAAGGCAGAGGCAAAGCTCAACGAGGCTATTGCCGCCAAAGGCGAAAGCTGCCCCGTAGCTCTGCCCAATACAGCGTATTATCTTCCCGTGATCTATGCTTTCACGGGCGAAAAGATGCAGACCCTTGCCGACCTGCGATCAATGCTGGCAAAGGCAAAGGAACTGCTTCCCGCAAGACCAGCCGAAAAAGTCTGGCTGCCGTATCTCGGCAACACGCTCGATGCCGGCGTCGCGGCGCTCTTTGCCTGCGAAATAATTGAAGCCTGTAAATACCTCATCGGCCCAAACCCCGTCGATGGTATCTGGCTCGGAGCCGCAAGTGACGTCATCATGCGTGAACGCGGTATAGAATTCGTCGATGGCTCAGCCCCAGGTTTTGCCGCTATAACAGGCGCAGCACCCACCAATGAGATAGCCGTCAAGATAGCAAAAGAACTCCAGCAGAAAAATCTTTACGTCTTCATGGGCGGCTGCACAAACGGCAAACAATTTGCCCAGCAGCTCGCCGAAGAAGGTGTCCAGCTCGGCTGGGAAACACGCCTTGTGCCATTCGGCGCTGACGTCTCCGCACTCATATACGCCATGGGATTTGCCAATAGGGCAGCCATGAGCTTTGGCGGTGTCAAGCCCGGCGATTTCGCCGCTAACCTCCGTTATAATAAGGACCGCATCTTCGCATTCGTCCTTGCATTTGGCGAAGTCACCCCCGATAAATACGCCGCAGCCGCAGGCGCCATTAATTACGGCTTCCCCGTAATTTCCGATACCGACATCCCGCAGATCCTGCCCACGGGCGTGTGTACCTATGAGCACGTTGTATCGCAGGTTCCTTACGAGACTATGGTCGAAAAAGCCCTGGAAGTCCGCGGCTGCAAGATCAAGATCACAAAAGTGCCGATACCGGTACCATACGGTGCAGCTTTTGAAGGTGAAAGAATACGCAAAGCAGACGTCCATGTTGAGTTCGGCGGAAACAGGACTACAGCCTTCGAATTCGTCACCAGCGTCGAAATGGATCAGATCAACGATGGCGAGATCGAGATCATCGGCCCGGATATCGACCAGGTAGCTGAAGGCTCGGCAATGCCACTGGCCATCTGGGTCGAAGCCGCTGGTCGCAAAATGCAAAGCGATTTTGAGCCGATCCTCGAAAGACAGATTCACCATCTCTTAAACGGCGCCGAAGGTCTGTGGCACATGGGCCAGCGAGACATCATCTGGACCCGCGTCAGCAAGAGCGGCTTCAAAAAGGGCCTCCGTCTCAAGCACTACGGCGAGATACTTCACGCCAAGCTCCTAAGCGATTATCCCGCCATTGTCGATAAGATAAAAGTCACGATGATTACCGATTCCGCCGAGGTCGAAAAACGAGTCGCCGTCGCCCGCAAGGTCTACGACGAACGCAATCGCCGCCTCGAATCCATGACCGATGAAAGCGTTGATACCTTCTATTCGTGCACGCTGTGCCAATCATTCGCCCCCGACCACGTCTGTGTCATCACGCCCGAAAGACTTGGACTGTGTGGTGCATACAATTGGCTCGACGGCAAAGCCGCATTCGAGATAGACGAAACCGGCCCCAACCAGCCCATCAAAAAAGGCGATCTCCTCGACCCTGTCAGAGGCGTCTGGAAGGGCATTAACGAATTCGTTTATACCGCCAGCCACAAGGCCCTCAAATCCTTCGCGGCATATTCCATAATGGATCGACCAATGACAAGCTGCGGATGCTTCGAAGTCATTTGCGCCTATTTGCCTGAGTGCAACGGTGTCATGGCTGTAAACCGCGAATATCAGGGCGAAACTCCCATAGGCATGACCTTCAGTTCCCTCGCCGGCAACGTCGGCGGCGGCCAGCAGACACCGGGCTTCATGGGTGTCGGCAAGGTCTTCCTTACAAGCCGCAAATTCCTTTTCGCCGAAGGCGGCTACAAACGCCTCGTCTGGATGCCAAAGGAACTCAAGGCCGCTCTCAATGAAGATCTCAAAAAGAGATTTGCCGAGCAGGGCGCTTCCGATGTGCTCGATAAGATAGCTGATGAAACCGTCGGCATCGATGCCGCATCAGTCAAAGCATACCTCGAAAAAGTCGGCCATCCCGCTCTTACGATGGAAGATATGACCAATTTCGCTCAGTCCGGCGAAGAAGACGCCGCTCCCCAAGCCGAAGCTGCGGTTGAAAAAGCCTCCGATGCCGCAAAGGCCGTCGCCCAGGCCGCGGGACAAAGCGTACAGGTCGGAGCAGCCTTAAGTGCCGAAATGATCGCCCAGATCAAGGCCCAGATCACAGAAGAAGTAACAAAGAATGTCCGCACGTCAATCACGCAGGATATCGTCCGCGACATCATAAGTACTCTCTCAGCCAAATTCCTCGGCGAATCAGCTCCGGCTGCAGCACTTGCCCAGACAGTCCCAACTGCCCCGGTAAAGCCATCCGGCCCAACTGCCGCCCAGAGGATCGGCGCACTTAAAAATGTAAAAGTTCGCCAGGAAAAATGCGAAGTACCGATCGTGCAGGTAAAGCTCGGCGCGACAAAAGCCGAAGGCGGCACACGCGGCAAGAGCTATTATGTCGGCGGCGCAAGCTGCATGCCTTTCCACCTCTGGGAAGGTAAAATGCCTTACCGCCCGCTCATCGCAATGGAAGTCTTTGATACCGTAAGCGATAAATTCCCGCTGAGCCTTCGGTCCGCCTACGGCGACCTGCTCACAAAACCCGCCGAAATGGCCAAAGTCCTCGTCGATAAATTCGGCGCAGACCTCATCAGCGTCAGGCTTGAAGGTACCCACCCCGAAAAGGGCAACAGGTCCGCTCAGCAGGCAGTCGAGCTGGTCAAATCCGTATTGGCCGCCGTCGACGTGCCTCTCATCGTCACAGGCCACAACAACTTCGATAAGAACAACGAAGTCCTCAAGGCCGTTGCCCAGGCTTGTGCCGGCGAAAATCTGCTGCTCAACTGGGTCGAACAGGATAACTACCGCACCATCGCCGGCGCTGCCATAGCTTACGGCCACTCGATCGTGTCCCAGAGTCCCATCGACGTCAACATAGGCAAGCAGATGAATATCCTGCTCACCAACATGGACGTCAAGCCCGAGCAGATCATGATGGACCCGATCACCGGCGCCACCGGCTACGGCATTGAGTACACATACTCGGTAATGGAACGCATCCGCCTCACCGCCCTCAACGGTGACAAAATGCTTGCCCAGCCGATCATCGTCGCACCCGGCCAGGAAGCCGCAAAGACTAAGGAAGCAAAGGCATCAGAAAAAGAATTCCCCGCATGGGGCGATCTCGACAAACGCTCTGCCGCCTGGGAACTTTCAACGGCCGTAAACCTGCTTTATGCCGGTGCCGATGTGCTCATTATGTACCACCCCGAAGCGGCCATGGCCACAAAGCGGACGATTTTCAAACTGATGGATGGACAGGCAAACGCCTGATTTTAACAGGAGAGACCAAATGGCTCTTACAGGATTACAGATACAGAAATTACTTCCAAAGACAAACTGCAAGGAATGCGGCTCGAACACATGCCTTGCGTTCGCGATGAAGCTCGCCGGCAAAAAGGCTGAACTTTCAGAGTGCCCTTACGCCTCAGAAGAGGCAAAACAGGTTCTCGGCGCAGCCAGCCAGCCGCCGGTAAAATGTGTCGAACTTGGCCCGGATAAAAACATCAAGCTCGGTGCCGAAACCGTCCTCTACAGGCACGAAAAAACCTTCGTCAACCAGACAGCAATTGCCGTCAACGTAAACGATACCGACAGCGCCGAGTCGATCGATAAGACTCTCGCAGCCGTCCGCGATTACCTCATGGAACGCGTCGGCGAAAAGCTTACAGTCGACATGCTTGCTGTAACACAGAAGGGCGATTCGACTGAGGCGTTCGTAAAGCTTGCCAAAAAAGCATGGGAAACTACTAAAAAGCCCCTCATCCTTCGCAGCTCAAACGCAAAGGCCCTCGCAGCCGCCGCAGCAGTAGTAAAAGGCTCCGGCTCGGTACTCTTCGCCGCAACAGATGAATCTGCCGAAGAACTCAAGACCGCCGCGATGGAAAATAACCACGCCCTCGCGGTAACCGGCCCCGATCTCGATGCCGTCGCCGCACTCACTGCAAAGCTCAAGGATGCCGGCTTTAGCAATATCCTCATGGGATTCCAGACCTATTCGCTCGCCGAGCTTTTCCAGACCAGTTCAATAGCTCGCCGTGGGGCCCTCAAAGACGAAAACAAGGCCCTGGGCTATCCCACCGTTTACTTTGTCGAAGATAACGATTTCATGGACACTTGCGTCGTGGCCATAAACGAGATCAGCAAATATGGCGGCATCTGCGTCCTGCCTTGTTTTGACGCCGCTATGCTCGCTCCCCTGATGACTTTGCGTCTCAATATTTATACCGACCCGCAAAAACCCATCCAGGTCGAGCCAAAGGTGTACCCCGTCGGCGAACCAAAAGCAGATTCGCCCGTCTTTGTGACGACCAATTTCTCCCTGACCTACTTCATCGTATCAGGCGAGATTGAAAATTCCGGCACAAGCGCCTGGCTTGTAGTTCCCGAATGCGAAGGCATGAGCGTACTCACCGCATGGGCCGCCGGCAAGTTCAGCGGCGCCTCCATTGGCAAGTTCGTTAAATCCGTCGGCCTCGAAGACCAGGTCACAACCCGTGAGATAATCATCCCCGGCTATGTCGCCCAGATCAGCGGCGAACTCGAAGAAAATCTCCCCGGCTGGAAAGTCCTGGTAGGCCCCCAGGAAGCTGGCGATATCGAAAGTTTCGTAAAGGCAAGACTCAAGTAATTGCCCGATCGCTATAAGTTACGCCAACGGAATTTTCGAATCACAGTGGTTTGAAAATTCCGTTTTTTGTTGCTTGTTTGTGGCACGGTCTAGCACAGCTAGGCCGTGTTTTCCTGGACTGTCGCGCAGTCACTTGTTTACTGATTTGCAGTTTCTTTGTATTTGTTTGTAATTTTCCTCTTTCTTTTGTATTTTGGATTTGTTTCGGATTTCGAGCTTCGGATTTGTTTGTGATTTGGTTATTGTTTTTTGTAATTTGCCTTTAATTATGCCCTTAGTTACCTTTTTACCTGGCTCCATCACTATTGATGTCCCTGCGGGCACCGAACTCCTTGATGCTGCGCGAAAAGCAAAGGTCGATATCGATTCTCCATGTGGCGGCAAAGGCACCTGTGGCAAATGCATCGTCCGAATCGTCTCAGGCGAAGTCGATTCCCAAAGCCTCGGCCTCCTCAGTCATGATGCCGTCAGCGAAGGCAACGTCCTCGCCTGCAAAACAAAAGTTCTCGACACGCCCGTTACAGTCGAAGTCCCCGAGATCAACGGCCGAAAGGGAGGCCAGTTCGGCGATTCCGCCGATGACGTCCACCTCATCCGTCACGAACTCCTCCCCAAAAACTGGCAATATGACCCCCTCGCCGTCAAATGGATGGTCGACGTCCCGCCGCCCGAAATCGGCGACGGCCTCAGCGATCTCGACCGCCTGACTCGCCGCCTCCAGGTCGAATGGGGCAAAAAAGAATTTGTCTACCCGCTCACCGTCATAAGAAATTTAGCCGATGCCCTCCGTGCCGAAAACGGCCTCGTCACCGTAACCCTCGTCCGTGAAGGTGATCGCTACCATGTCATCGGCATTGAACCCGGTAACTCCACCGTCAAGCATTACGGCGTCGCCATCGATGTAGGCACCACGACCATTGCAGTCGAACTCGTTTTTCTGCCCTTGGCCCAGATCGTCGCCACGCGAAGTGAATACAATGACCAGGTCGCCTGCGGCCTCGACGTAATCAGCCGCATCAATTACGCCCGCACCCCCCAGCGGCTCGAAGAACTCCGCACCCGCGTCCTCACCACGATAAACAAACTCATCCGCCAAGCCGCTCTCAGCCACGGCGTAGAACCCGCCCAGATCTGCAATGCCGTAATCAGCGGCAACACCACCATGACGCACCTGCTCCTTGGCTTAAAACCAGAATACATCCGCCTCGAACCCTATACCCCAACCGTCTTCGAAGTTCCCTATATGACCGCCGTCGATGTCGGCATAGACATTAACCCAGAATCGTGGGTCTATATTTCCCCAAGCGTAGGCAGTTACGTTGGCGGCGATATCACCGCAGGCCTCCTCTGTACAGACCTGGCTGAGCAGACCCATGGCCTAAGCCTCTTCATCGATATCGGCACTAATGGTGAACTCGTCGTCGGCAACAGCGAATTCATGATGACCTGCGCATGTTCAGCAGGCCCCGCATTCGAAGGCGGCGGCATCGAATATGGCATGCGGGCCGCCATAGGCGCGATCGAAAGAGTTGAGATCGACCCGGCCACCGGCATCCCAGCCTGCTATACCATCGGCAACGTCAAGCCCAAAGGTATCTGTGGCTCCGGCATGATCGCGCTTCTGGCCAACCTTTTCCTTGCCGGCTTTCTCGATGCAGCTGGCAAACTTGACCGCTCCGGCAAATGTCCCGCGATTACTATCGACGGCCGTGTAGCAAAGTATACTCTTGTCCCCGCTTCAGCCAGCGGCACCGGTAAGGATATCACCATCTCCGAACTTGATATCGAAAACATCATCCGTGCAAAAGCTGCAATTTATTCCGCATGCGCCCTCATGGTCAAACAAGTCGGCATGGAACTCACCGATCTCGACGCCATTTACATCGGCGGCGGATTCGGCCGTTTTCTCGATCTCGAAAAAGCAATTGTCATCGGCCTCATCCCGGACCTGCCTCGAGAAAAATTTCAGTACATCGGCAACTCCTCGCTAATGGGCTCCTACATGGTACTCGTCTCACAGGATTTTCGTCACCGCCAGCTCGAGATCGCAAAACGCATGACATATATGGAACTCAATACCGACCCGACCTACATGGATCAGTACACCGGTGCATTGTTTTTGCCTCACACCGATCCAGCCCTTTTTCCATCTGTCGCCGGCCGGATCAAGAGAAAATAATGTCAAAGCTTGAAGGTCAGAACGAAGCAATAAAACGCGCAAAAGCCGATCTCGCAAAGATCGACGTCGCAGCCCGTTGCGTCTCTCTTGCCATCGGCAACCAGGCAGGGGGGCAGGTACCTTTCCGAGCATTCGGCACAAATTGCCTTCTCAACCTCGACTCGCTCGCCCTCACTCTTTCCGCCTCCGGCAAAGAAATGAAACCCGGTGACCAGATCCTCGTCCTCCATTACCTGCTCTGTGATGTACCCGTCCAGCCCACCGGCGAATTGATAACCTTCCGTGATTTGCCGGCAGGCCAGTTTTATTGGCAGCCGTTCCTCTCCCGCTCCATCGAGCCGCTGCTAAAACGCATTAATAACAATCTCGAAACCCTCAAGACTAATTTAAAACGTTTCGATTTCGAAATTACCACCGAGGGTGATTTCTCCGCAAGTGTCCACGCCCTAGGCAAAATCTACGCCCGTCTCGTCTACCACCTCGGCGACGAAGAATTCCCGCCCGCAGCCGAAATACTTTTTGATTCCTCAATACGGAGAATATATAACAGTGAAGACGTAGCCTTCCTCGCAAGCCGCATCTGCCTAGGCCTGTTGTGAAAAACTCAGCAGACGCTCTTAGCCATTGAAAACAATGTGCTCTGAAAAAGACTCTGTCATCCCCGCGCAGGCGGGGATCCAGTATAATATGCGTCGCGCAGTGACTCCGCATCTTTTATCTTTGATTTTTTTTATTTTTGATTTGGAGCTAAACTATGCCCCGTTGCCCCGGCCAAGACCTCCGCTTCTGGACCCCCAAAGACATCTTCGACGTGATGTGCTTCAACTGCGGCGCAAAAATTGAATTCTGGAAAGATGAACCCTCCCGCATTTGCCCAGGCTGCTCCCGCCAGGTCCGCAACCCGCGCATAGACCTCGGCTGCGCAAAATGGTGCCGCTTCGCAAAGGAATGCATCGGCAAAGCAGCAGGGGATGACTATAAACCCGTCGCCCCCGTAATAGACCGTCTCGAACTACTCCTCGAAGGCTATTTCGCCGCCGAGCCTGATGCCGTCAAACGCTCCTCGCGCATGCTCAAACACTGCGAGCCATTTCTCCAATCCGCCGATCTCGACCCCTGCATACTCCAGTGTGCCGCCATGCTCATTGGTGGCTTGCTCAACGACGCAGCCGTAACATCCCAGAAACTCGACGGCATAAAACCGCTCCTCGAACGCGCAGGCCTTGATCCCGCAGCTTCGCAAAAAGTTTGCCTCCTCGTCCTCTCCGTCCTCGGCACAGGCACTGAAAAAGGAAGCGAATACCAGGCCCTCTGTGACCTCGCCGCCCTCCAAAACCTCGCCACTCGCCCGCAATACACCTTCAAAACCGAACTCGGCGCAAAACTCGCCAAACAGATGATGTGAGCCAAATATGGATCTATTAATAATATCCGGCTTTCTGGGTTCAGGCAAAACAACGATTCTCCTCACCGTCGCAAAAGCTCTCGCCGCCTCCGGCCGCTCTATAGCCATAATTGAAAATGAAGTCGGCTCGATCGGAGTCGACGATCAGGTAATAAAAGAGCAGGGCCTCTCTGTCCGCGAAATTTATTCCGGCTGCATCTGCTGCTCGCTCCGAATCGACCTCATCAACACCCTCCTGGAACTCGAACGCACCCTCGCCCCCGATATTGTCATCATGGAACCATCCGGCGTTGCCGGCCCAAAGCAGGTTATTCAGTCCCTCTATGGCTATGGCGGCGACATCCGCTCAAAAATCGTCATCTCCGTTATCGACACACTGCGCTTTGGCGCCATAAAAGATTACTCCATGCCCCTCATTTCCGATGGCATCGAGATCGCCGACACCGTTTGCCTCAACAAGACCGATCTAGCCGCCCAGACCGCAGTCGATCAAATTGCCGCCCGCATAAACCTCATCAGACCCGCCGCCCCAATAATCCGTATCGCCGCTTCCCAGTCCCAAACACTCACCCCGGTTATTGACCTCATTAGCTCAAAACTTTCCACCGGCCAAACCATCGAATCCCAAACCGTCATCGCAAACGCCTCCCGCCCGGATACCCCCCAGCCCGCCGTCGCCGCGAAACAGCTTGAATTTACTCCTGACACTACCGCCTCGTTAGAAGCCAAAATGAAAGAACTGGTAGAAAATATTGTAACCCGCGCCGCCTCACAAGGCTGCCCACTGATAGGCCATGTTAAAGCAATCGTCCGCGGCAAATCAGGCTATCTCACCGCAAGTGTCACCGATTTCAACCAGCCCGCTGCCATCAAAGGCGCCTGGACCCCAAAACCCGCCCCAGCCACCCTCACAATAAACGCCATCCTCTACGGCCTGAACAACTCAGCTGCCGACGTGATCCTATCCTCAGCCGTCGACAACTTCCTTGCGGGCCCCGTATAGTCTTCATAGCATGGGCAAGTATTCTTGCCCATGCGGTCTTGTTTGAAATTTGCTTTTTGCTTTAATATTCGAATTTGTTTGTAATTTGTTGCTTGTTATTTGGAATTTCTAACTACTCGATCCAGCCGCCGCCAACAACCCTGCTATTGCCATACTGCTCAATATAAAAAACAGCCGCCTGCCCCGCGGTTATTGCTGCAACCGGCTCATTGAACACTACTTCGCACCCGCCCTCAACCGGCCGAACCTCCCCCAAATGCCCCGCATTATTATAGCGGATCTTGATCTTCGCCACAAACGCTGCCTTGGGCTTATCGATGAGCCAGTTTACCTCACGAGCAAAAAGCCTCTCGCGCATCAATTCCGCCCTGGGCCCAAGCGTAACAGTATTTGAATCCGCATCAATTTTAGTAACATACACCGGCTCACCCTTGGCTACCCCCAGCCCGCGTCTCTGCCCGATTGTAAAATTATGTATTCCCCTGTGCGTCCCGATCACCTTGCCGACGCTGTCGATTATTTTCCCTTCCCGCACCAACTCCGGGCACAGCCTCTCCAGCATCGCCGCATACTCATTGTCCGGGATAAAACATATCTCCTGCGAATCCGGCTTTGCCTCAACATGCAGCCCCATCTCCGCCGCCATCAGCCTCACATCCGGCTTCTTATAAAGCCCCAGCGGCAGTACCAGCTTCTCCAGCACCCGCCTCTCAAGCATCGCCAGCGCATACGACTGATCTTTGGGCAAATACCCCGCCGCGTAAAGCCCGTACCCATCTTCCTTCTTCAGCACCTGCGCATAATGACCCGTCGCGATAAAATCCGCCCCGATCTTTTCCGAAAGCTCCATCAGCTTGGCGAATTTAACATTCCGATTGCAATATACGCACGGATTCGGCGTTCGCCCGATCTTGTATTCGCTCGTAAAATAACAGATTATCCGCTCAAAATCCTTGCGCACGTCCAGCACATGCAGCTTGATCCCAAGCTGCTCGGTTATCTTTCTCGCATCCGCCTCCGCTGCCGCAGCATGATCATGCGTTATCATGAACATGCCCTCGACGTGATAACCTTCCTTAAGCATCATCGCCGCCGTCGTCGAACTATCAACCCCGCCGCTCACTCCAACCAGTATTTTTGTCTTTGCCATTTGCTTTTAAATCTTACTTCTGTCTTCTTCTCTTTAAAAGTCCTGTGGATAAACGATCACCCGGTCGTGCGTGATCGTAACAATATCATTCTTTCCGTCGCCCGTAACATCCGCGATCACCAGTTCGCTCGGCTCCGCACCCGCCTGGCTCCTGCCATCCTCGCGATAGCTCTTCTTCTCAAAAACCTGGAACCGTGTCGCCCCAACAGCCTGCCCGTTCTGATCCAGCGTCAATATATCAAGATGATTCTTCTTATATTCCACCATCACAAAATCGCTCACTCCGTCGCTGTTGATATCTCCAGAAACGATATTGGCGTACTTGCCTTCCTTCACCGCCGTCTCATAACTGAATTGACTCTTAAGCTCATACGCCTTCGCCATCGGCGTTACAAGGGCAAATTTATCGTTGTCAAAAAGCACAATGCTCTTTTCCTTACCGCCCGTTACTGCTGCAAATTTCATTTTCACGCCGCTCCATGGCCCAACGTCCACCAGCTTATTGAACCTGTACGTCTTATCCTCTCCCGCTGCCAGCACCTGCATCTCGCCTTTTGCCCCATCCATAAGGATCACCTCAGGCCCATCCTTACCGTCCACATCAAACGCCGCCGCCGCCGATACCGTGTTCTCCGTATTTTTTGCGTTGTACTGATCCAGAACAGTCCATTTCCCATCGATCAGCCTCAAACTCCTGGCAAAATTCTGCCCCGCAACCAGCATCTCCTCGCCGTCCTTGCCGTCGATATCCGCCATCGCCGCACTCGACGCATTCGCCTGCCGAATCAAACTTGCCTGCGTCCTCGCCGAATCCGCCTGCTCGAACACTCCCTTTTCCTTCTGCCTCACAAACACAGGCGCGTCATATTCCGTAAATATCATCACGTCCATCAAGCCGTCATTATCACCGTCGAGCACCATCATCCCATCCGGATCAGCGTTCATGATAAGAGCCATCTCATACTTACCCTTCGTTTTGACATTAAGACAATTATAAGTTACTCTAAGTCTCCGTGTCTCATTCGCGTCCTTGCTCACATAAACACAGTCCGTCTTTTTATCCCCGTCCGCGTCAGCTATCGCCATTGTCATCGGCTCACCCTCGATCGCCACCGGCGTCGGGAATGTAAGCCGCCCATCTTTAAACGTACTCACCCCGATCGTTTTTTCCTTCTGGCTAAGCGCGAACACCCGCCACTCTTTATCGAACTCGCCCGCCGCTATTTCGCTCACATTCGCCAGCGTCCCAAACTCTGCGGGCTCCGCAAGCCCCATCCCCTTGATTTGCCTGTAAAATATCACCTGCGCCGATCCCGGATCACTCACCAGCACATCCGTCAGCTTATCTCCGTCGATATCCGCGACCGCTATATCGCGCCTGCCCGATTCCTTCGCCGCCTGCAGCGGATAAAACAGTATAGGCCATTCCTGCTCAGCCCCATTTTGCTCTGTATCCAGTTTATAAGCGATTAGTCTTCCGCTCTTGGCGTCCACGCACAGTATCTCGTCGCCTTTTTTACCATCATAATTATATACATCAATTGCCAGCGGCACCTCCATCTTGAGCTGCACCTGCGGCCCGGGCTGCCCGTTCTCCTGCCCCAGCCGAACGCTCAACGGCTTCTCCGCATCCTGCGTAACCATCACCAAGTCCGTTCGCCCATCTCCGTTTAAATCCCCCAGCCGTATCGCCCCGATCCTCCCCGTAACCGGGTATTTCACCGGCTCGCTAAGCCCCTTATCCTTCGTCTGCAGTAACACATACACGCAATCCACACCCGCCAGCAGCACATCGCTTCTGTCGTCATTATTCAAGTCACCCGCCTCCAGCGTCGTCGTCAGCGGCATCCCATCGTCGATCTTGATCTTCCGCACCCGTCCCCAGCTCAATTTCTCGCTGCTCTTTTCATCCCCTTTATCCTGCAAGATCACATACAGTCCAGCTGGATCACCATAAAACGCGATATCCGTCCGCCCATCCCCGTTAAGGTCCGTGCAAACCATATTCGCCGCCTTCACCGATATCGGCAGCGCGCACTTTCTATACTTGCTAGCCGGGTTGAGTTCATTTATATCCGCTTCGTTATCATCGCTCACCCCGCCCGCCGTATTTACAGAAGCCTTTTCCTTCTGCAGCAGTATCTCTATCTTCGAATCACGATTATTTATCGCCGCGATATCAATAAGCCCATCCCCATTGAAATCCGCCGTCCGCAAACACCTCAGCCCCCAATTGAGCTTGATTATCTCGATCTCCCCAAACCCATAAAACGCCCCCAGCCCACCCGCGCTGTTGACATCCGCACTCGCCCCAAACAATGAACCAGCCGCCGCCAAAACCAAAATAATCGCAACTCTCATCCTATATATCCCTCTTGGCATTTTTAAAATTCAATGTTGAGCGTTGAATGTTGGACGTTCACTTCCTTAAACCCGCAACTCGCAACCCGCAACTCGTAACGCGCAACGATCTTACTGTTTCTTCCTAAATATCCCCTTAACTCCCTCACCGATTCCTTTAACCCCTTCCCCGATCTCCTTACCAGCTCCCGTTAAAGCGTCTTTGGTCTTCCCAAGCGTCTCGCCCATTTTCCCCGAAAGATCACCCGGCAAGAAATCGCCCGCCTGTTTGGCTACCCCCGTCGCTATCGCCACAAGTACCTTTGACGCCAGTGTCGCCATCGTCATCGGCTCATCCGTGCCAAGGTTCTCCATCTTTATCGGTGCAAGCTTAAGCGTCACAGACCCTGTCTTTCCCGGCAGGGGCATCATCTTCATCGTCACCGACAGATTCGTCAGTTCCAGAGTCTTTATCTGAATCTTCTTGCCCGGCTTTTGCTCCTGCGATTTAGCTTCCGCTTCGCTCTTGGGCAGGTTGTCAAGTATCTGCTGCAAATTCGTCGTCAGCCCTTTTTGCTCAATCGTTACATGCACATCCTCAAGCACCACATAATCCAGCACCACCGTATCCTTCAGCAGCGATCCCACTTTCACCGCCGATTTCATCTTCCCCATCTCCAGCAGCGTCGGCAGTTGATACCCCTCAGGATTCGCCACCTTTAGCCCATCCAGTTCGATACTTCCACGCAGCATTTTAAAATCCACATTATTAACATCGACCGGCACCTTCATCGCCGCACTTGCCCCCGTCTTGATTCCTGCCTTGATCAGTAAATTCCCCGCAACAAAAAACACCACCAGCAAAATAACTAGTAAAGCAACTATTCCGCCCCCGATCCATCCCGCGATCTTCACTGCCTTCATAAATGCCTCCCAAACTTAACACTTAACACTCAACACTCATAACTCATAGAATTATAACCCGTCATCTCCATTTCGCCAGCCATTTCAGCTCTCCTCTTAATGCTTGTTCCTTATCCCTTGTCACTATTTTCCCGCTTTCCCCTTGTAAAAGCGAATATATAGACCTAAAATAACGCCCTGTAGTCAAGGAGTTCATTATGTTAGCGATGTTCGACGGTTTTTCAGGTCTCGACAAATTTTTCGTAATTTGCGCCATTCTCGGCGGAGCCTTGCTCTCTGTCCGAATCGTACTCCAGTTCCTGGGCCTCACCGCCGAACACGATTTCTCCAGCGTAGATTCCTCCGACATCTCCGGCGCAGCCCACGGCCACAACGCCTCCGAACTCGGCTTTAAGATACTTTCCCTTCAGGGTCTAACAGCCTTTTTCCTCATGTTCGGCCTCGTCGGCCTTGCCCTCTCTCGCCAAAGCAACGTCGGTCCGCTCTTGTCCATCGCCGGTGCCACCGCCTCAGGCTTAATTATAGTCTACATCATGGCCAAAATATTCACCGCCATGAAACGCCTCCAGTCCTCCGGCAATATAGACCTCTCCCACGCCGTAGGCCTGCCCGCAACCGTCTACACCAACATCCCCGCAGATTCCACAGGCCAGGTACAGCTGACTATCCAGGACCGCCTCCGAATCTACGACGCCTCCGCCAAAGACAAAACCGAAATAAAAACCGGCGCCCGCGTTAAAGTAGTAGAAGTGATCGGCAACACCCTGATAGTAGAAAAGTCGGTGTAATCAGGTTTTTAATTTTTTTACACTTTTTGTATTTTGAATTTGTTTGAGATTTGTTATTTGTTTTTTGGGAATTTTTAAAATTGTAGAATCACTTGTGTGATTAGAATTCGACTCTGTCATCCCCGCGAAGGCGGGGATCCAGTATAGAAGAGCCATCCCGACTACGTCGGGAGTCCTCAATTTTGATATTTTATTTTCGATTTTTGATATTTTAAAAGGGAGTCAACAATGCAATTACCCGCAATGAACCTCTGGGTCTACGTCATAATCGCCCTGGTCCTCCTCGTGACCACGCTGATGATGTTCCTCGCCTCACGATACAAGCGCTGTCCCTCAGACCGCATCCTCGTCGTCTTCGGCAAGGTCGGCAAAGACCAGTCCTCACGCTGCATCCACGGCGGCGGCGCCTTCATCTGGCCTCTCATCCAGGATTATTCCTACCTCAGCCTCACGCCCATGACCATCGGCATCCCGCTCCAGAATGCCCTCTCTCTTCAGAACATCCGCATCAATGTCCCGTCCACATTCACCGTCGGCATCTCCGTAGACCAGGGCATAATGAACAACGCCGCCGAGCGTCTCCTTCGCCTCACATCGCAGGAGATCGAAGCCATGGCCCGCGAAATCATCTTTGGCCAGCTCCGCCTCACCGTCGCCTCGCTCACCATCGAGCAGATCAACCAGGATCGCGAAAGCTTCCTCGCTTCCATCCGCAAAAACGTCGAACCCGAACTCAACAAGATTGGCCTCTATCTCATTAACGTAAACATCACCGATATTACTGACACCTCCGAGTATATCGAAAGCATCGGCCGAAAAGCCGCCTCCGAAGCCATCAACCGCGCCCGCGTTGACGTCGCTGAACAGGAAAAGCTCGGCGCCATCGGCCAGGCCGAAGCCAATAAGGTCAAGGAAGTCAAGGTCGCCGAAAACACCGCCGAATCCGAAAAGGGTAAGAAGCATGCCGAGGCTGACCGACGCATTTACGTCCAGCAGCAGGAAGCCGAAGCCATCATCGGCGAAAACGTCGCCTATAAGGATCGCGAGATCAAAGTTGCCGAAAACGTTGCCCAGGCCGAGAAGGGTAAAAAGAAAGCTGAAGCCGATCGCCGCATTTATGTCCAGCAGCAGGAAGCCCAGGCAATCGTCGGCGAAAACCAGGCCAAGGCCGATATCGCAAACGCCGAAGCCGAACTCGCCACCAAGCAGGCCGCCGCCATGCAGAAAGGCGAAGTAGCCAAACGCCAGGCCATTGCGGAAGTCCAGAAAGCCCAGTACCTCGCCGAACAGGAACGCCTCATCGCCGAAGAGATCGTCCATAACGAAATACAGAAGCGAACCATCGAGATCGCTGCCGATGCCGAAGCCGAAAAACTTCGTCGAGAAGCCGCCGGTACCGCCGACGCGATCTTCCTCAAGTACGAAGCTGAGGCAAAGGGTATCCGCCTAGTCCTCGAAAGCAAGGCCGCCGGCTACGAATCACTCGTTAAGAGCTGCAACAACGACGCCAAATCCGCAGCCACATTGCTCATGGTCGAAAAGATCGAAGACATCGTCTCCAAGCAGGTCGAGGCCATCAAGAACATCAAGATCGACAAGATTACCGTCTGGGACTCAGGCAATGGCGATTCATCATCGACCGCCAACTTCGTCTCGAACCTCATAAAGACCCTGCCCCCGCTCCACGACATAGCCGCCCTCGCCGGCGTCGAACTCCCCGAATACCTCGGCAAAACATCAACCGACAAAACCGAAAAACCAGAGATGCACCCCAGCACCTCACCCGCACCAAACTAACGCAAAGTGTAAGTGGCACGGTCTAGCGCAGCTAGGCCGTGTCGCACACCCGCCCATCAGGATTCTGTTTAGCCCCCAGGCTCCAGCTTGGGGGTTTCAGCAGCAACACCCGCGCAGACGCGCTTTCATATAATCATTCTGAGCGAAGCGAAGAACCTTTCTAAAAAGTATCGCGCAGCGATCTACCTCGTGAAATTTAACGATGTGATTTCAATAGACGCAAATACAATTACTTTGCTTCAATAAGTCTGTCGCAAACCAAATCCCACCCGCCACGCTCTTCAAATAGTAAATCGTAAATATTAAATAGTAAATTGACTAAAGCTCCCCAAACAAAGTCAGCGCACTTGCCTTAGTGATCTTCACCTGGGCAAACTGCCCCGCAAGCTCGGCCGGCCCATTGAATACCACAATATAATCCTCACCAGTCCTGCTTATAAGTTGTTTCTGATCAACATCTTGCGATGATTTATCCAAATGCCCTTTCTTGCTTGGCCCCTCAACGAGCACCCGCATTTGCCTTCCGACCAGTTTGCCGTTATCTTCTTCACTGATAACACTTTGCACATCAAGAAGCCTCGTATTTCTCGCCTTTTTAACTTCCTCAGCTACGTCATCCGCCAGCCGCTTTTCCGCTGTCGTCCCCGGCCGCGGCGAATACTTGAAAATGTAACAGCTCTTGTAACGTGCTTTCTGCACAAGACTTACAGTTGCCTCAAAATCCTCGTCGCTTTCCCCGCAAAACCCGACAATAAAATCGCTCGCGATCGCGATCCCCGGCACCATCTGGCGCGCCTTCGCCAAAAGCTCCAAATACTGCCCGCTCGTATATGTCCGGTTCATTGCCTTAAGGATTTTATCAGACCCGCTCTGCGCCGGTAAGTGCAGGTATTTACATACTTTAGGATTGCCAGCCATCGCCGCCAAAATCGAATCATCCAGGTCCGTCGGGTAGCTTGTAATAAACCGCACCCACTCTATCCCCTCTACCGCGCTGGCACCTTCAAGTAACTCCGCAAGTCCCCATTTCTTTCCGTTTTCCGTGTAGGAATAAGAGTCTATCGTCTGCCCCAAAAGCGTAACAAGCTTGATACCCTGATCCCGTAAGTGCTTGATTTGGCTAATGATAGACTCCGGCGGCCTCGACGCTTCCGGCCCGCGAACATAAGGCACCACGCAGTAAGTACAGAATTTGTTACACCCTCTCATCGCCCGCACATACGCCTGCCCCGGCAGCTGATCCTCCGTCAGATCGTTTGCAACCTCAAATTCCTCAAGCCCTTGCGTCTCACTCTCCTCCACTTTCGCCCGTATCTTCTCGGCAACCGCCAAATGCTTTGCCTTCTTTTCAAGCCTTTGCCGCACCAGTTCGGGTAATTTGTCTATCTGCCCTGGTCCGCAAACTATGTCCACAGCTTCATTTACAAGCAGTTCTTCCCCCATGCGCTGCGCCATGCACCCCATCACCGCAACCACAAGCCCAGGCCTGCTTTTGCGTATATGTTTTAGATGCCCCAGGTGAGATAAAACCCGCTCCTCCGCATGCTGCCGAACCGAACAGGTGTTTATTATCACCACATCGCTCTCGGCAGGGGAGTCGCTAGACTCAAAACCAGACTGCTTCATCGCAGATGTAACCAATGCCGAATCCAGCTTATTCATCTGGCAGCCAAACGACTTAAGAACAAACTTCATCTAAAACCCGCAATCTAAGCCCAAAAACTATAAAAAAACAGGGGTCTGCCTGTGCAAACCCCCGTTACTACGCTCAAATTCGCTGCCAGGCTTTATTTATCCTTCATGCCCAGCATGCTCCGCTTCCCTTTTATAATACACATCGCAAGCTCCGCAGTACATTACCTTTTCCAGCGGTTCCCCGTATTGATCGCAAGTTTCATCCTCGCACGTCGTTTGCCCCGCCAAAAACTGGTCCTCGGTTACTTCAGTACCGCACGGACCCGTACAGATGTACCGCACCTCTGACATGGAACACCCCCTTTCTCATGCATTTTGGGTTCCTGACCGCCCCCGAAGTATATCAGCTATGGCCTGTCAGGTTCAAGGCTTTAGGGGTGTTTGGCAAAATAATTTGCCACGCCTTGCGCTACGGCTGTAGCAATCTTAACCCTGTAGACAGAAGTATTTAGACGTTTTCTTTCCGCGTAATTTGTCAAATATCCGCATTCGATCAGTATTGCGGGCCGCGAATGCAGTACCAGCACCTTGTAATCCCCCTGGTCTACGCCGTTGGATTCGATACCGTTGCTCGTCAGTGCCCAGTTCACAGCCATTGCCGCCCACCGGCTCCTCTGTGATGGTTCCCTGCAGGTATAAACCGTTGCCCCGTTTACCCATGCCTTCTGCGATGCATTGCAGTGCAGTGACACAAACAGATCCGCGTTATTGCGGCTGGCAATTGCAGCACGGTCTTCCAGATCGGGATAACTATCGCCCGAACGTGTCATTACTACCTTTGCACCTCGATTTTTGAGCTGTTTTGCCAGTTCACTGGCTATGGAAAGGTTAACCGATTTTTCGGCCATTGCACTTAACCCGTTTGCAAGCGTACCCGGATCACTTCCGCCGTGCCCTGCATCAACTACGATCACCTTCCCTTTTACCGCGCTCCAGATCGGAAACGTAGGCGTGGGCTGGGGTGTTGGAACCGGCGGACGCGGCGTCGGCCTTGGAGTTGGCAGGGGTGTAACAACCGGCGGCTGGATAATTGGAGGTGGTTCGGGAGTTGGGCAGCCCGTAATGAATAAAACGCCAATTACAAGGCAGGCCCAGAGTATTTTTGTGTGCATAAAACTCTCGCAGACAGGGTTACAAATTGGTTCGTGCGGCAATTATAGTTTATAATTGATGGAACACAAGCCGCTTACATTAAATTCTTATCGGCTTGACATGCCTCAAATCTGGTGCGAAAATCCCCGCTTCGATGAGAGATTCAACAGGTAATTTGTTCACCCGCGACGATCAGCCGCAAGTAAGTTGCTCACATGCGATACGAGTCGCGTTTGAAGCAGCCGTCGATACCACGTTTGACTATCTCGTCCCCGACGACATCTGGCCCGTTATTCCCGGCCAGCGAGTTGAACTCCCCTTTGGCAAAGCAAACAAGCTCACCCACGGCTACTGCATCGAGGTGCTTGATTCAGTCCCGAAACCAGGGAAATATAAGATCAAACTAGTAAAAAAGCTCATCGACGCCCAGCCCTTGCTTGATTGTCGGCTTATGGAACTCGCAGGCTGGATCAGCAGCTATTATTTTTGCCCCTTGGGACAGGTCTTAGCAGCAATTTTACCTTCCGCGGTCAAAAAAGCCGTCGGCACAAGTGAGCAGAAATTCATATATCTTGCCCAAGCAAACACGAGCGACAATAAAATCGGCAAAAAGCAGAAATTGCTTATCGAAATCCTCACCGCCCATCATTGCAGAGACGAAGAATCCGCGATGGATCTAAAAGAACTTTGCGATCATGCCCAGTGTACAAATTGGCCGGTAAAAAACCTTATGGCTGCGGGACTTGCCAAAATGTGTTCCCGTGTGATAACTAAAGCATTGCCAGCCATACCAAAAGCTTTCGTAAATGAACCTAAAAACATCGTCCTCAATGACGAGCAGGACAGTGCACTTGCTGCGATAATCGCCAAAATTAACACCGGCCGGTTCGGCGTTACCCTTCTTCATGGCGTAACAGACAGCGGCAAAACTGAAATATACATACGCGCCATCGAGCATGTTGTGGCCGCAGGTAAAAGTGCTATCGTGCTTTTGCCGGAGATTGCACTTACCGCCCAGACGGTTAATCGTTTTTCCGCCAGGTTCAAAAGGGTCGCCGTAATGCACTCTGGTCTTGGCGGTGCGCAACGAAATAGCCAGTGGCAAACAATTCGTGCCGGCCAGGCGGATGTGGTAATTGGGGCAAGGTCAGCAATCTTCGCGCCGCTGCCGAATCTTGGTCTGGTTGTCGTAGATGAAGAGCATGAGCCCAGTTATAAGCAGGATACCGCCCCGAGATACCATGGCCGCGATGTCGCCGTGAAACGATGCCACCTTGAGGGAGTACACTGCATACTGGGTTCTGCAACTCCTTCATTGGAAAGCCTGCAAAACGCCTCAACCAGGGATCATTACCAAATCGTCCGAATCAAAAAACGCATCCTCGACCTGCCCATGCCCGAGATGCGTGTTGTCGATATGAAGGATCTGCCCTCAGGCGAGCCGATGCTGATAAGCCCCGTTCTTCATAAGGAGCTTGATGCGGTGCTTGGTCGCGGCGAACAGGCAATTCTTTTGCTCAACCGTCGCGGATACAGTAATTACGTTTTCTGCCCAAAATGCAAGCACAGCCTCCAATGCCGCAACTGCGACGTAACGCTTACGTTCCACAAGGCACTCACTGCCGGTCGCGCGGGAAAATTCCAGACATTCGCCGGGAAACATGTAAACTCAGGTTACGCCCTGTGCCATTACTGTATGAGCCAGACGCTCGTGCCGGAAAAATGCCCTCTTTGCCAGACAAAAATGATCATGCTCGGCCTTGGCTCTCAAAAGCTTGAAGAGGAATTGACCCGCAAGTTTCCCGATATCGCCACTGCCAGAGTGGATAGCGATTCCATCCAGCCACGTGAATATTACGACCTGCTAAAAGATTTCGCTGATAATAAGATCAAGGTGCTCGCCGGCACGCAGATACTCGCCAAAGGCCTGCATTTCCCTAATGTCACGCTTGTAGGCATAATCAGTGCCGATACTAGCTTGTATGTGCCTGATTTCCGCGCAAACGAGCGGACGTTCCAATTGATAACCCAGGTTGCCGGCAGGGCGGGGCGGTCGGATAAGCAGGGCAAGGTTGTGATTCAGACATTGCTGCCCGGCCAAAGCGCTATCAAATATGCCGTAAATTATGATTTCGAAAATTTTATTGCGGAAGAATTGAAGGTTCGCCAAGCCTGCACGCTGCCGCCGTTTGGCAGGCTTGCGTATATTGTAGCTAAAGACACGATTTACGACAGACTCACAAAGAATTTTAACTCGTTTGCAGAACATATCCATGCCGCTATCGCCAGCCAGTCTCTAAAGATTAAGGTTCGTGGCCCGATGCCTTGTGTTATCAGCAGAATAGAACGCTTCCATCGCATGCAGATCATACTCGAATCCGTTTCACCCCAGCAGATACAAAATCTGCTAAACTGCCTCCGCGGCTTGGCCGTTTTCAAGACCCAGACAAAGATCATTGTAGATGTTGACCCCGTAAACCTTTTATAGCCGACATTTTGGGCGGCATCACGCCCATAAAATATATTTGCTATCAGGGCTTTTCAAGGTTACTATATTCCTTTTGTGCCCGGTTACGGGGAATAGCTCAGCTTGGCTAGAGCGCTGCGTTCGGGACGCAGAGGTCGCAGGTTCGAATCCTGTTTCCCCGATTTTTTCCAAATTTTGGCCGTTCGGCAAGCAAGTCGAACAACTTTTTCTTAAATACACTAAAATTACTTCACCTAAATACGATTCAAACTCAAGGAACTTGCATTGTATAACAAGGCTTTTTCCTTGTATGGATTGCGAATTTAAGCTATAATTAGTTGTGTTTGACAGGTTTAGCAAGAATTATACGAATAAGTAAGTATTAATGTCGCTTATTGGAACCCTTACATTCTTACTTTCCGGGTATGATAACATCATGTCCAATCGCCACTCCCTAAATTGGCTTTTCAACAAACGAATTGTCATAGTACTTTTTTCACTGTTCTTTTTATTGTTGGGCATCAATGTATCAATGGCTGTGCCAGCGTGTTCGGCGGGGGCAGAAGTTATACAGCCTGATGGCACGCCAATTACAGTATTCTTGCGGGGAGATGAACATGTCCACTGGAACGAGAGCAAAGATGGGTATCTGATAACGAAAAACGAAAAAAGCAGGGCGTGGGTTTACATGATAGAAAAGGACGGCGTTCCTTTGGCCAGTGGACATATGGCGGGAAAGGCTGACCCCAGGGCAATCGGTGCCGCAAAACCAAATAAAATAAAATTGGCGGCCGATGCCAACAGCAACCGCACTAAACAGCTGGCAGCAATGGTTGCGCAACCGGCTTTTACCCAGAAAACGGGAACGATGTTTAATCTTGTGGTCCTGGTAAACTTTTCCGACCTGGCGGTGGCATATCCGAGGCAAAGCTATGATGATTTGTTCAATCAAATAGGTTATACGGCAGACGGGGCGGTGGGATCGGTCAAGGATTATTATAGAGAGGTTTCATACAATGCATTAACCGTTCAATCGACTGTAGTTGAGGCGGTGACCTTGGATAACGGCTATGCTTATTACGGTGGTAATGATAGCAGGGGTAACGATCTGCGGCCGCGTGAAATGGTGCAGCAGGCACTGGCGAAATTAGAGGCGCGCGGGTTTGATTTTCGTACAGTGGATGGTGATGGGGATGGATGGGTAGACGGTCTGACGATAATTCATGCTGGCGGTGGAGAAGAATATAGCGGTAACGATAAAAACTATATCTGGTCACACCAGTGGGCGATGATAAGCACGGCAACCTACGACGGGATCTCGATGTCAACCTATCACACGGAGCCAGCCAGACGAGGGTGGGACAGTTCTGCGTCCACCCAAGGAATAACGCGTATTGGAGTGATATGCCACGAAAACGGGCATTTTCTGGGTCTGCCTGATCTCTATGATTATGGCTATGACAGTATGGGCGCGGGTAATTTCTGTCTGATGGCAGGTGGGAGCTGGAATGGAAATTACGGGTCAAGACCGGCACACATGAGTGCGTGGTGCAAGAGCGATTTGGGGTGGGTCACGCCTAGCGAGCTTTCCGTTGGCGGTGTTTATTCGCTGGGGCAAGTGGAAACAAATACACAAATATATAAACTTCAGGGTGCTTTTGCATCCACTGAATACTTTTTGCTCGAGAATCGGCAAGGCACTGGTTTTGATGCGGGGCTTCCTGGTACACAGAGAGGCATTCTGATATGGCACGTCGATGAGGCCAAAGCGAATAACGACGACCAAACGCACTACAAGGTCGATTTGGAGGAAGCGAGTGGCACGCAGCATCTGGAACTTAACTCTAATGAGGGCGACGACGCGGATTATTTCCGATTAGGAAACGCGACGGCGTTTACCGGGAGCACCACACCGAATAATTTGAGTTATACAGGGCAGATGCTCAATCTGAATATCAATGATGTCGGTACCAGCAGCACAAATATGTCGTTTACTCTTATGGCGGGGCTGCCTGGAAAAGCTGCCGTATCAAGTCCCGCCAATGGCGCAAGCGAAGTAAGTCTGTCTTCGCCACTGCATTTTATTGCCGGCGCCGGTGCCACATCGCACAATGTTTATTTTGGCACGACAAATCCCGCTGCATTTTGGGGTAACCAGACAAACACAACTTTTAATCCCGGCAGTCTTTTGCCTAATACCACTTACTACTGGTGCATTGATGAGAAGAACGCCGCCGGCACTACAACAGGCGATGTATGGAGCTTTACGACGGTTGCTTTACCATGGAATGATGGCTTCGAGAGTGGTAGCTTCACAAGTTGCGGCTGGACGACACAAAATGATAATGCCACTATTGACAGTGGGGCAGCATACGGAAGCACCGGCAGCTATGGCGCAAAACTTCGAAAGACTACATGGATAGAAAAGATAAAAAGCACCGAAGGCTATAACCCAATACACGTCAAATATCGTCGTGCGACCGGCGGGCTTAGCGGTGGTGAAAATCTTTATATAGAATGGTCTCTTAACGGCATCACATGGAACAATCTCGAAACAGTGCAAGTCGCATCGTATAGCGATGGTCTTCAAAGTAAGGTGTGCGGCGGTGCAGATAACAATGCCAACTTCAGGATCCGATTCCGCACCAACTATGGACCTCAACCCAGCAAATATGCTTATGTTGATGATGTTCAAATCGCGGCAAGTTCGTCAATTGGGATTGTTCCAAACATTGTTGGCATGACCCAGGCCCCAGCTCAGGAAGCCATCATTAATAGCGGTCTTGCGGTTGGCAGCGTAACTGAACAACACGATAATATTGTTCAGGCAGGTTGTATAATCAGTCAGAATCCCGCTGCCGGTACGGAGGTCATTACCGGCTCGTTAGTGAATCTGGTTGTATCGCTTGGCAAGCCCGTTGTGCCGGATGTAGTGGGTATGACTCAAGCTAACGCTACTGCCGCCATCGCCGCTGTTGGTGCTCTTACGATGGGCGACGTCACATATCAATATAGTGACACTATTACGGCTGGCTTGGTAATTAGTCAGAATCCAGTGGGCAATACAACTGTTCTCACCGGTTCGGCAGTAGCAATCGTGGTTTCGTCAGGGCCTCAAGCAAGGGTAATATCCGGGTATGTCATTGAGCCCGACTGCAATACGCCGGTTGCGGGCGTAATTGTGGTTGCCAATAATGGCGGAGGCGGCTATGTGACTGATGCCAATGGTTTTTATCAAGTTGGGGTGGCATACAATTGGTCGGGAACTGTTACCCCGTTAAAGGAAGGTTATACTTTTGAACCGAACGCCATATCATACAACAATGTGACCGTCAACAAAGAATACAATTATGTCGTGACATTAACGACGTTTAAAATATCAGGTCGTGCACTAGAATTGAATTTAAATTTGCCGCTAAGCAATGTTAGTATTGCTGCCGAAAATGGCGGAGGTCAGTGGACTAGCCGATATGGCGGAGGTTCGTGTACGACCGATGCCAACGGGTATTATACTGTGGTTGTCGATTATAACTGGTCGGGCAAAATTGTGCCCACAAAATACGCATACGGTTTCGTGCCGACAAGTATCGATTACAATTACGTTACCACCAACTATAACAATCAGGACTACACAGGAAAATTGTTAACTTTCATTATTTCAGGCTATATTAAAAATCAGTGCAACGTACCTATAAATGGCGTACTGATTAATGCCAGCAATGGCCCAGGGCAGTGTATAACCGATGCTAATGGCTTTTACGAATTGTGGGCGGACTATGGATGGACAGGAACCGTATGCCCAACAAAAAAAGACTACATCTTTGAGCCCAACAGCATAACCTACGATAGTATGCTCTTGGACGTTATGAGCCAGGATTATGCAGCAAATGATCTTTACGATCTTGATTGCGACGGCTCTATTGGTTTTGGCGATCTTGCGATAGTGTTACAAAACTGGCTTGCAGCTGGACCTGATGTCACCGGCAACTTCAATCGTGATGCGGTTCTGGATTTTCTTGATTTTGCTATCTTTTCCCAACGCTGGCTCGACGGCGTGGAACCTTAAGCATGTCCTCTTAAAATTGGATAGATCGCCGGCGCTTTGATCCCATATTCCTTTACAAATTCCAAGCCCGCCAGTTGTTTGCGATGACGCATTAAAATAGCTTATATTGCATTCCGCAAAACAATGGCAGTGGTTTAGATGAGCGCATAAAAATACGGAGAGGGCGGGATTCGAACCCGCGGTAGGGCAAGCCCTACACAGCCTTTCCAAGGCTGCTCGATCAGCCGCTCCGACACCTCTCCGTAACAAAGAACTATTTACTTTTTTCGCGTTTTTGGCGGAAGAAATCCGACAGCATCGCAGAGCATTCGTTTTCCAGTACGCCTGATGTAACTTCAAGCCGGTGGTTAAGCCGCGGGTCCTGTACTATATTGTACAACGAGCCGCATGAGCCGGTTTTGGGATCACAGCAGCCGTAAACAAGCCGCTCCATCCGGGCTAGGACCAGTGCTCCGGCGCACATCGGGCAAGGTTCCAATGTAACATAAATTGTACAGTTATGCAACCTCCAGCTTTCAAGACGCTGCGACGCTGCGGTTATAGCGATTATTTCGGCATGTGCGGTGGGGTCGCAAAGCTGTTCGCGTTCATTGTAAGCTTTGGCTATAATTTGGCCCTGATGCACTATAACGCAGCCGATAGGGACATCACCGTTTTCCTCGGCAATGAGGGCCTGGCGTATGGCGGCCTGCATAAACCGCTCATCTGGCTTGGGGCTAAATACCGAATCGTTCTGGCTTTCGAGCTGGGTCATTTATAATGGCCACTCGCCCCAGAAGACTTCCACCGCGGGGCCGGTCATATAAACACAGTTATCCGTCTGCGACCATGTGAGTTCGAGATCGCCGCCGGGTAAATGGGCAAGTGCTTTTCGTTGCAAAGAGCCGGTCAGGACGGATGCGACAAGGCACGCGCACGAACCTGTGCCGCAAGCTAGGGTTATGCCTGAGCCGCGTTCCCATGTTCGCATAGAGAATTCACGGGGGCCGTCGATCTTCACGAAATGGACATTTGTACGCTGGGGGAACAAGCTGTGGTTTTCGATCACTGGGCCGATCCGGTCAAGATCGATCGCCGCAAGGTCTTCTGTGAAAAAGACGGCGTGGGGATTGCCCATTGATACGCAGGTCATGTCAAAATCGGTATCGGCGAATTTTACGGCAATATTTACCGCGGTTTCGCCGGCCAGAGCTACGGGAA
>Ga0208789_1000628_pt1 | contig 29442 bp, 26 predicted proteins | sample Methanotroph_Enr_FD_187368 | JGI IMG/M metagenome (GOLD analysis project Ga0208789, IMG submission 187368) | Enriched soil microbial communities from Old Woman Creek wetland in Ohio, USA - Methanotroph_Enrichment_5 (SPAdes) (version 2) | ecosystem: Environmental > Terrestrial > Soil > Wetlands...
GAAAAGTGCTGAATAACATGCAAAACCTAGTAGAAGTCTCACGTTGATGCGGAGTGTTGTCTACTAAGTGTTGCATTATAGTGGCTAATCCCCCTTATAGCCATTGATAATTTTTTCGTGGAGTTAGCGCCTTATTGATTGGCAAGCGCTTAATGATAGTTTCTACGGGCAAAATTATTGTAACGATTATCGTCGTTATCGCTATGTTAGCGGCGGTTTCTATATTCATTATCTCGGTCGTGGTAATGTCTTGAACAACCATGTTCCCAATAAGGCCGGGCATTGTATTGATCGTGACGATGATGATGTGGAAAATAAGCAGTACCCGAACCGTAGCCATTATCATAATGTTCAGGCCTTTCGCCGTAATAGTTTCTGTGTATAGTGGCATATCCGTTGCCGTACCCGGCATTACCCGAATAATATGCATAGTGTCGTGGATAAGGCGCACAAGCACAGAGTTCTCCTTAACCCGTTTCGGGGATAAAGACATAATTAATAGGAATAATATGGAATATCAAGTAGTTGACGCACGAATCACCCCGGAAGGCCGACTGGACGTATTGTCCAAGGCCGAAGTAATCAAGTTGCTCGATACCAGCCAGGGCGGATTGTACCGGCTGTTCCGCAATTGCTCCCTTGCGGTATTAAATTCCGGCAGTACCATGGATGACGGCAAAGAGTTGCTGGAACGCTATCCCGATTTTGATATACATGTAATTCAAGAGCAGCGGGGCATTAAGCTGGATCTCAAGGCCGCTCCGGCCCATGCTTTCGTTGACGGCAAAATGATCAAAGGTATCAGCGAGCATTTATTTGCGGTGCTGCGCGATATTATCTACGTCAGCGACGAGATCAATAGTAACCGGATGATCGATTTGGACAGCTCGGACGGCATCAGTAGCGCCGTATTTCATATTTTGCGCAATGCCAAGATTCTGCGGCCGATGACTAATCCCAATATGGTGGTGTGCTGGGGCGGGCATTCAATCAGCCGTAAGGAATACGATTACAGCAAGATAGTCGGTCACGAGATGGGCCTGCGCGGGCTGGATATTTGCACCGGCTGCGGGCCGGGCGCGATGAAAGGCCCTATGAAAGGCGCGGCCATCGGACATGCCAAGCAGCGGATAAAACACGGCCAGTATTTAGGCATAACCGAACCCGGCATTATTGCGGCCGAATCGCCTAATCCTATAGTCAATGACCTGGTGATCCTGCCCGATATTGAAAAGCGCCTGGAAGCTTTTGCCCGTGTCGGCCATGGTATCGTGGTGTTTCCCGGCGGCGTGGGCACGACGGAGGAAATACTTTATATATTGGGTATCCTGTTGCATCCTGAAAATAAAAACATGCCGTTTCCGCTGATATTTTCCGGCCCGGATTGTTCAGCGGATTACTTCAAGGAAATCGATCGCTTCATTGCCGGCACTTTGGGTGAGTCCGCGCAGCAGCGTTACAAGATCATTATTAATGATCCCGTGTGGGTCGCCCAAGAAATGCTGGCGGGCATTCAGCAGGTGCGGCAATTCCGTAAAGACACCGGAGATGCCTACTATTTTAACTGGCAGCTTAAGATCGATCATATCTTCCAACAACCGTTTATACCGAGCCATGACAATATGAGAAGTCTGGCTTTGCATAAAAACCAGGAAAGCCATCATCTTGCCGCCAACCTGCGCCGCGCGTTTTCCGGTATCGTGGCGGGTAATGTAAAAGACGAAGGCATACGCGCTATTGAGCAATACGGACATTTTGAGATTCACGGCGATGAAGACATCATGGCGCTGATGGATTCTTTGTTGGCTTCGTTTGTTGCGCAAAATCGCATGAAATTGCCGGGGAAAAAATATTCGCCGTGTTATAAGATTATTAAATAGTGCGGTTTATGATTTAGTTACAGGCGATTAACAATCTTTTATTCACCACGAAGACACGAAGACACGAAGTTTTATTTCTTCGTGTTCTTCGTGTCTTCGTGGTGAATGTTTTTTAAAGTTTTACGCTTTCATTCCCACCCACTACGCAGGAATGAGGAAAAGCCTTACGCTGGAACATCACCAATACCATGAAAGTCATCCTGACCGAAAAACCCTCAGTCGCCCGCGACATAGCCAAATGCCTGAACATCAACAACAAACGCGACGGTTATTTCGAGGGCAACGGCTATCAGATTACCTGGGCGTTCGGTCATCTGGTCGAACTGAAAGAACCGGATGAATACAACACGGCCTGGAAGCGCTGGACTTTGGAATCCCTGCCGATTATTCCCGAACACTTCGGTTTAAAAGCCAGGGGCGATGCCTCGGCGCAGAAACAACTCAACATCATCAAGCAGTTGTTTAAAACCGCAGACGAAATCATCTGCGCGACCGACGCCGGAAGGGAAGGGGAGCTGATTTTCAGGTATATTTTGTCCTGGAGCGGATGTGTGCAAAAACCGTTTAAGCGCCTGTGGATCAGCTCCTTAACCGACGATGCGATACGCCAAGGTTTTGCCAAGTTGCAGGAGGGTCATGCCTACGACGGACTTTATCGCGCCGCCAAATGCCGTAGCGAATCGGACTGGATCGTCGGCTTGAATGCGACCCGGCTTTATACGCTCAAGTTCGGCCGGCAAGGCAGCTTATGGACCATAGGCCGGGTGCAAACGCCGGTGCTGGCGCTGATTGTACAAAAAGACTTAGACATCAGCAGTTTCGTAGCCAAGGATTTTTGGGAATTGCACACCTTGTACCGCAGTGCCGACTTTCAATATGCCGGCGGGCGCTTCGACAATAAAGCCGATGCCGAAACTCTGTTAGGCCAAATCGCGGAACGGGATTTTCAAGTTGACAGCGTTAAGGGCAAGCGGGAATTAATCAGTCCGCCGTTATTGTACGATCTGACCGATCTGCAAAAAGACATGAGCATTCGCCACGGCCTGACTGCCGATCAAACCTTAAGCTGCGCCCAGCAGTTGTACGAGAAGAAACACGTCACTTATCCGCGTACCGACAGCCGTTATTTAACCAACGATATGAAGCCGGGCATGAAGCCCTTGCTGATTAAGTTAAGCACCAATTTCGGGCCGCAGATTGAACCGCTCGATCTTGATAAATTGACGCTGAGCAGCCGCATATTTAACGATGCGAAAGTAAGCGATCACCACGCGATTATTCCAACAACCGCATTGCCGGGTTCGCTGTCAGGTCATGAAGCCAAAGTCTACGAAGCGATTGTCTTGCGCTTTATTGCGGCGTTTTATCCATCTTGCGTCAAGCAAATCACCACCGTTTTGGGCAGCATTCATCCCTCTCTCCCATTGGGAGAGGGCCGGGGTGAGGGCTTTCTAAAAGGTGAATCCTCGGCCGTAAAATTCAAAACCACCGGCACCATTATCGAATCGCCCGGCTGGCAGGCCTTGTATAAAAGCGATGCCTTGAAACAGTCCGATAAAGAATTAAAAATCCTGCCCAACTTTGTTGAAGGCGAAACCGGTCCGCAGCAGCCCTCGGTAAACCAGGGCAAAACCACGCCGCCTAAGCCTTATAACGAAGCGAGCTTGCTTAGCATCATGGAGTCGGCCGGTAAAACTTGCGACGATGAACAACTCAAGGAGGCGTTAAAAGAAAAAGGCTTGGGGACACCGGCAACCCGAGCCTCTATCATTGAGGTGTTGATCAAACGAAATTATATTCAGCGGCAAAAAAAGGCTTTGGTCAGTACCGAATCGGGGCGGCATCTTATCTCCATCATCGCCGACGACAGGCTGAAATCGGCGTCGATGACCGGCGAATGGGAGGCCAAACTGAAAAAAATAGAACACAACGATTACGACGCCGACCGGTTCATGGCCGAAATTATCCAGTTTACCCAAAAAATAAAAGACCAATCGGATAAGCCGCTTTACGATCAAAGCCGCCTGGGCGACTGCCCTTTGTGCGGGCATCCCGTTATCGAGGGTAGAAAAGGCTACGGTTGCGGCGACTGGAAAGCCGGTTGCCAATTTGTGTTATGGAAAGAAATATACGGCGTACCGGTCATTCGGGACATGGCCTGTCAATTGTTGCAAAACACCCGGACTTTAAACAGTTACGCGATCAAACTGAACGATGAGGTTTTTAATGCACAACTGACGCTCAACAAACAAGGCGAAACAAGTTATATCAAAGCCGAGTCCGGGTCGCGGGTTAATGTAAAAGAAGCCATTGCCGATTGTCCGCTATGTAACGGCAAAATCATCGAAACGCCGAAAGCCTATAGCTGTAGCGAATGGCGCAACGGCTGCAAAATGGCGATCTGGAAAACTGTCGCGCATAAAAAAATCACCGTAGCAATGGCTAAAAAAATATTAAGCAAAGGCGAAACAGGGGTGTTAAAAGGCTTTAAATCGGCTAAAGGAAGCGAGTTTGAAGCCAACCTGAAACTGGTCGGCGGCAAAGTTGAAATGGATTTTGCCGGGCGCTAACAAAATCGGCGGATTGGGGGCGTGATTGGGCAGTTCTCTATTGGGAGAAGCCTCCGTTATTAGTTTGTTGCGATCTGTTCAGCTTGGGGAGTCAAATTTGCCGTTAAATAAAAGCTCAATTAAACTGGCCGAAACGGAGAATAATAATTAAATAAATGGGCGTGGGCCGGTAATTCCGGCGCAAAGAACGCGCGACTTTTATAGTTCAGTCTTCTATTCGGGGTCGCGTATTTAATATTTTTCAGACGGTAGGCATTGTAATGCGCTATCTGTAAGGAGAATACCATGACACAAGAAAAAGATTATTTAACAAACCAGTTCGGCAATGCTGTTGCCGCCATTGTCAAAGGCATCGACCGCGATGTGGAACGGGGGGAAGATGCCTTGATGCTGGGACTCGGCATTGTGATGTTGTCTTCCACTTTTGCACCGGTGGCGCCGCCGAGTGTCCTTCTGCCCCTGGTAGCGCTTACTTTTGCTATTTCGGCAGGTTTTGCGCGGAAGAATTACCACAATATGGAACGGAAACTCATGGAATCGATGGCGCAACTTGAGGTGCACGATAAAGCCATCCTGCATCCGATCGCCGAGGTTTTTGCCGAGCATCCGATGCACTCTCTGGCGGAGTCGTTTAACCCGTTAAAAAATCTGAAACGGACATGGAAAAGTGCGTTGGGCGGAATTCTGATCAATCCGCTATGGATGCCTATTTTTTATATGATGGGGATGCAAATCAGTGAAGAGAAGAACTTGGGGATGTTGAACCGGGCCATTATCGGGGTTGAGCAGAAAATGGCTTCTTTGTCTTCCCTGGCTTAGCTGTGCTATTGACCTAATCTATCCATTGCATAGGTAAAATAGATTGTAACTATTCAGCGTATCCCCAATAGAATACGGATGGCACGGATTTTTAGCTCAAGCCAGATTTAAAATCCGTGCTGATCCGTTTAATCCGTGTCATCTGTCGACTGCATGGATGCAGGAGGTAGAGCAATGCAGGAGCAATTGCCGAGTTCCATTTCTCTATGGGCTGAATAGTTACAATGGGTTTTACATTAAGCAGGATGTGTCCGGGTTTGGAAAATTGTTAATGACCCAAACCGCATAATCTCGTAAAATTACCCCAGTTTTGTTTTTTTACAACGGGATGAGTCCGTAAGGGTTCATCCCGTTTTGCACATTTGAGGTGACGTGTTTGACTAGGTCTGCTTTATTGGTTCTGGAAGATGGAACGGTTTTTAACGGTGTAGCTATAGGTGCGGATGGCTGTTCCGTGGGAGAGGTGGTTTTTAATACGGCTATGACCGGGTATCAGGAAATTCTCAGCGATCCTTCTTATGCCCGGCAAATTGTAACTTTGACTTATCCCCATATCGGCAATGTCGGAACGACTCGTGAAGATGATGAGTCTACCGATGTTTTTGCCAGTGGCTTGGTAATTAGGGATTTGCCGCTGTTGGCCAGCAATTGGCGTAATGAAAAAACTTTGCAGCAATATTTGCTTGATAATAATGTCGTAGCGATTGCCGATGTCGATACCCGACAATTAACCCGGATTTTGCGTGATAAAGGTGCGCAACGCGGCTGTATTATGGCGGGCGAATCGGTTGATTTGGATGTTGCGAAAAAAGCGATTGAAGGATTTCCGGGCTTGAAGGGGATGGATTTGGCTAAGGAAGTCACTGTCGCCCGGCCTTATGAATGGACTGAAAACATCTGGCATTTGCAAAACGGACATACGCAAGCCGAAAATCTGACCAAGCATGTTGTGGCTTATGATTTTGGCGTTAAGCGCAACATTCTTAGATTATTAGCTAACCGCGGTTGCCGGGTTACCGTCGTTCCTGCAACAACGCCTGCCGAAAAAGTATTGGCGATGAATCCGGACGGCGTTTTCCTGTCTAATGGTCCAGGCGATCCTGAGCCGTGTACTTATGCGATAGAGGCTATCAAGACCATATTGGAACACAAGATTCCGACATTCGGGATTTGTCTGGGGCATCAATTGTTGGCTTTAGCCAGCGGCGCGAAAACCGAGAAAATGAAATTCGGCCATCATGGCGCTAATCATCCGGTTCAGGAAATAGCTACGGGCCGGGTCATGATCAGTAGCCAGAACCACGGCTTCGCAGCCAATGAAGACAGTTTGCCGGATAATTTAGTGGCGACTTACCGGTCATTATTCGACGGCAGCTTGCAGGGTATCAAGCGGACGGATTGCCCAGCGATGAGTTTCCAAGGTCATCCGGAAGCAAGTCCCGGCCCTCATGATGTAGAGTCTTTATTCGATGATTTCATCGAGATGATGGAACAAGTAAACAAGTAATCAGCAGAGCAAATCAACAACATGCCAAAAAGAACCGACATAAAATCGATTTTATTACTGGGGGCGGGCCCCATTGTTATTGGTCAAGCCTGTGAGTTTGATTATTCCGGAACTCAAGCCTGTAAAGCGCTGAGGGAAGAGGGTTATCGCGTTATTCTGGTCAATTCCAATCCGGCCACGATTATGACCGACCCGGAGATGGCCGATGCCACTTATATCGAGCCTATCGATTGGCAAACTGTAGAAAAAATTATTGCCAAAGAGCGCCCTGACGCGATATTGCCGACCATGGGCGGACAGACTGCGTTGAATTGCGCACTGGATCTTGATGCCAACGGTGTTCTGGAAAAATACGGCGTCGAGATGATCGGCGCCACCAAAGAAGCGATTAATAAAGCCGAAGACCGCGAGCTGTTCAATCAGGCGATGCGGAAGATCGGTTATGAAGTAGCAAAATCGAAAACTGCGCATTCCATGGAAGAAGCGATGGCCGCCCAGCAGGAAGTGGGCTATCCGACTGTTATTCGTCCTTCGTTTACCATGGGCGGCAGCGGCGGCGGTATCGCGTATAACAAGGAAGAGTTTATTGAAATCTGCGAGCGCGGCTTGTATCTGTCGCCAACCAACGAGTTATTGATTGAAGAATCGGTGCTGGGCTGGAAAGAATATGAAATGGAAGTGGTGCGGGATTCCAAGGACAACTGCATTATTGTCTGTTCGATTGAAAACTTCGATCCTATGGGCGTGCATACCGGCGATTCGATCACGGTAGCGCCGGCGCAGACGTTGACCGATAAGGAATACCAGATTCTGCGCAATGTCTCCTTGGCGGTATTGCGCGAGATTGGCGTCGATACCGGCGGTTCCAACGTACAGGTCGCGATTAATCCTAAAGACGGCCGTTTGATTGTTATCGAGATGAATCCTCGCGTATCGCGTTCGTCTGCGTTGGCGTCCAAGGCGACCGGTTTCCCGATTGCCAAAGTGGCGGCAAAGCTGGCGGTGGGTTATACGCTGGATGAATTGAAAAACGAGATTACCGGTGGCGCAACACCGGCATCGTTTGAGCCGACGATTGATTATGTGGTCACCAAGGTGCCGCGTTTTACTTTTGAAAAATTTCCGCAAGCGGATGACCGTTTGACCACGCAGATGAAATCTGTCGGTGAGGTTATGGCTATTGGCCGCACTTTTCAGGAATCATTGCAAAAAGCTTTGCGCGGTTTGGAAATCGGCATCAGCGGCCTTGATGAAATTATCGATTTGAACCGGGAAGATGCTCGGGAAAAAATGCAGCGTGAAATGCGTCATCCGGGGCCGGATCGTTTGCTTTATGTTGCAGATGCGTTCCGTAGCGGCATGACTCTGGAAGAAGTACACGAAGCGAGTAAAATCGATCCATGGTTTTTGGCTCAGGTTGAAGATTTGGTTGTTACTGAAAAATCATTGTCGACTAAGACTTTATCGACTCTGAAAGAAGGTGAGCTTTATAGGTTAAAGCGGAAAGGCTTTTCCGATATTAGAATTGCCAAGTTGCTGGATACTTCCGAGTCTGAAGTGCGCAATGTCCGGCACAAGCAAAATATCCGTCCGGTCTACAAGCGCATAGACTCCTGCGCCGCCGAGTTTTCATCGGATACGGCTTATTTGTATTCAACGTATGAGCAAGAATGCGAAGCGCGGGTTTCCGATAAAGAAAAAATCATTATTCTAGGCGGCGGGCCTAATCGTATCGGGCAAGGTATCGAGTTCGATTATTGCTGTGTACATGCGGCATTGGCATTGCGCGAAGATGGTTATGAAACCATCATGATTAATTGCAATCCTGAAACGGTTTCTACTGACTTTGATACCTCGGACCGGTTGTATTTCGAGTCGTTGACGTTGGAAGATGTGCTGGAAATCGTGCATATTGAACAGCCCAAAGGCGTGATTGTTCAATATGGCGGTCAAACCCCGTTGAAATTGGCGCGCGCATTGGAAGCGGCGGGTGTGCCCATTATTGGTACATCGCCCGATTCGATTGATTTGGCCGAAGACCGTGAACGCTTTCAAAAGCTGTTGGAAAGACTCAATCTAAGACAGCCGCCCAATGCAACGGCCCGTTCTGTCGAGCAGGCGATTAATGCGGCAAAAGAGCTGGGTTATCCCTTGGTTGTTCGTCCTTCTTATGTTTTGGGCGGTCGGGCGATGGAAATCGTCTTCAATGAAGAGGGTTTGCAGCGATATATGAAAGAGGCGGTCAGTGTTTCCAATGATTCGCCGGTATTGCTGGATCGATTCCTTGACGATGCTGTCGAAATGGATGTAGATGCCATTTATGATGGCGAGCAGGTATTGATCGGCGGATTGATGGAGCATATCGAACAGGCCGGTGTGCATTCAGGCGATTCCGCATGTTCATTGCCTCCTTACGAATTGGCTCAGAATATTCAAGACAAATTGCGCGAGCAGGTAACCAAAATGGCCGAGGCTTTGGGTGTTGTGGGATTGATGAATACCCAATTCGCTATTCAGGGTGAAGATATTTATGTGCTTGAGGTTAATCCAAGAGCTTCGCGTACTGCGCCCTTTGTGTCCAAGGCAACCGGTTATCCGCTGGCTAAGATTGCGGCACGTTGCATGGTTGGCCAAACTTTGGCCCGGCAAGGCATTACCAAAGAGCGCGTTCCCGGTTACTATTCGGTTAAAGAGGCGGTGTTTCCGTTTGTTAAATTCCCAGGCGTTGATCCTTTGTTGGGGCCTGAAATGAAATCGACCGGTGAAGTGATGGGGGTGGGTAAAACTTTTGGTGAAGCTTTTGCCAAGTCTCAGCGCGCGGCCGGCGTCAACTTGAATCATAGTGGTAAGGTGCTGATCAGTATTCGCGATGCGGATAAAGCTAAAGCGCCTGATGTTGCCAGAATGCTAGTAGATAAAAAATATGAAATTGTCGCCACCGGCGGTACGGCAAGGTTTCTTAAGGAGGCCGGCATTCCTTGTGAAGTGGTTTATAAAGTAAATGAAGGGCGGCCTAACACGGTCGATATGATTAAAAACGATCAAGTTCAGCTGATTATCAATACAACGGAAGGGGCCAAGGCGATTTCGGATTCATTTACCATGCGCAGAGAAGCTTTGCAGCATCGCGTGACTTATTATACGACGATGGCTGGCGCAAGAGCTGCCTGTTATGCGCTGGGTGAGTTGGATGCGGGCGATGTAAATTGCTTACAGGATCTGCATAAGAGTCTGGTTTGATAAAAAGTGCGATAGGCTCGAATTGATCCGAGTCTGCGGCCAAGAAATTATTGGAGTTTTAAAATGAATAAAGTACCTCTCACTGTCAACGGTGCGGAAAAATTACGCGTTGAGTTGGAAGAATTAAAATCTGTTGTGCGTCCGCGTATTATTGCGTCAATTGCTACGGCTAGAGCGCACGGTGATTTGAAAGAAAATGCCGAGTATCATGCTGCGAAAGAGCAGCAAAGTTTTACTGAAGGGCGTATTTCTGAAATCGAAGCTAAGCTTTCTAATGCGCAAGTTATCGATGTTACCAAGGTTGAGGCTAATGGGAGAGTGGTCTTTGGTGCGACAGTAGAGATAGAGGATATTGAGTCCGAGAGAAAGGTAAGGTATCAAATTGTTGGCGAGGATGAGGCCAATATCAAGGAAGGCCGTATTTCGGTAGGCTCGCCAATTGCCAGGGCCCTGATCGGCAAAGAAGTTGAGGATGTTGTGACGGTCAAGGCGCCCGGCGGCGATGTTGACTATGAAATTATTTCGATTAAATATATCTAGGAGCAAGGCTCAAGGCTCAAGGCTCAAGGCTCAAGGCTCAAGGCTCAAGGCTCAAGGCTCAAGGCTCAAGGCTCAAGGCGAAAGGCGAAAGGCGAAAGGCGAAAGGCGAAAGGCGAAAGGCGACGAAGTCTCTTTCGCCTTTCGCCTGATTTATTTATCAGGGTTTAATCTGTAGATAACTGCAATTTGTCCGATGCTCTGAATAAGCTCTGCTCCGGTGTCAGTGCAGATTTTGTCACTGATGTGCTTGCGCTCTTCTCTTTCAGCACGTATTCGCACTTTAATCAGTTCATGGCTATCGAGCGCCAATTCAATTTCTGCCAGTACGGCCGCAGTAAGTCCTGCTTGCCCAATCATAATGACGGGTTTTAAGCTGTGCGCTTCGGCCCGAAGTTTTTTCTTATCTGCAGCGTTCACTCTTGTTTATTCCTAAAATCAAAAGCCTGGATTTTACACTAAAATATAATTATGGGACGAAGTAAAAGTAGCAGTCGTTGGATGCAGGAGCATTTCGAGGACGAATACGTCAAAATGGCGCAAGCTCAGGGTTACCGCTCGCGGGCAGTTTTTAAATTGAAAGAAATTCAGGATAAAGACCGGCTTATTAAGCCGGGAATGAATATTATCGATTTAGGTGCGGCGCCTGGTGGATGGTCGCAGTATGCGCGGCAGATCCTTGGTAAAAAAGATAAAATTGTTGCTTTGGATATTTTAGCGATGGATCCGCTGGAAGGCGTTGATTTTATACAGGGTGATTTTCGTGAGCAAGCCGTTTTGGAGCAATTGTGTGCTGTTCTTGATGGTGCTCCGGTCGGTCTGGTAATGTCGGATATGGCGCCGAATATGAGCGGCAGTAAGGGCGTAGATCAACCTCGCTCAATTTATTTGGGAGAGTTGGCTTTGGAGACGGCTAAGGCTGTATTGACAAAAGACGGCGCGTTTCTGGTTAAATTGTTTCATGGGGCCGGTTTTGAGGAATTTTATAAAGAAGTTCAACAATCTTTCGCAAAGGTAGCTATCAGAAAGCCAAAAGCGTCAAGGTCGAGAAGCAATGAAGTTTATATTTTAGCCAAAGGCTTTAAATAATTTCTTCTGCCCTAATATCTGTAAAACAGAAAATAACCGGATATATGAGGTCTTGTTTTTCATATATTGCTGAATTTTAGATAAATAAACGACAGTCAGGAGGGTTAACTCCTGATATAATCACTCAGTTTTTAAATCGAGAGCCGATCAGGCCCAGGGTGTGTAAATTGAACGATATGATAAAAAATATAATCCTATGGGTCGTCATTGCAGTTGTATTGATGTCCGTTTTTAATAATTTTGGCCCGCAAAATGACCGGTCTGACTCGTCGATGTCTTATTCTCAATTTATCGAGTCGGTAAAAGCAGGCCAGGTTCAGCAAGTGATGATTGAGGACAATATCATCAAAGGCAAGATGCAAGGCGGTCAGATATTCAAGACTTACGCGCCTTCCGATCCTCACATGGTGGATGATTTGCTGGCAAACGGCGTTGAAATTAAGGCCGTTCCGCCTGAGCAACCTTCTATGCTAATGCAGTTACTGGTCTCTTTTGGACCGATGTTATTGCTTATTGCGGTGTGGGTTTTCTTCATGCGGCAAATGCAAGGCGGCGCCGGTGGTGGTCGCGGTGCAATGAATTTCGGTAAAAGCAAAGCCCGCATGCTTGAAGAAGACCAGATTAAGGTAACTTTTGCTGATGTGGCTGGCTGTGATGAAGCCAAAGAAGAAGTTGTTGAAATGGTCGACTTCCTTAAGGATCCGGCAAAATATCAAAAACTAGGCGGTAAAATCCCTCGCGGCGCATTGATGATCGGTCCTCCGGGAACAGGAAAAACCTTATTGGCCCGTGCTATTGCCGGTGAGGCCAGAGTGCCGTTTTTTACTATTTCCGGTTCTGACTTTGTTGAAATGTTCGTCGGTGTGGGTGCGTCTCGTGTGCGTGACATGTTTGAGCAAGCTAAAAAGCATGCGCCCTGCATTATTTTTATTGATGAAATCGATGCTGTCGGCCGTCAGCGTGGTGCTGGCCTAGGTGGCGGCAATGACGAACGCGAACAGACTCTAAACCAGTTGTTGGTTGAAATGGATGGTTTTGAAGGCAATGAAGGTATTATCGTTATTGCCGCAACAAACCGTCCTGATGTATTGGATAAGGCTTTACTGCGTCCGGGTCGATTTGATCGTCAAGTAACGGTAGGTTTGCCGGATGTCAGAGGGCGCGAGCAGATTCTCGCGGTGCATGTTAAAAAAGTGCCGATCGCTGATGATGTTGAGGTTAAATATATAGCTCAAGGCACGCCGGGGTTTTCCGGGGCCGATTTGGCTAATTTGATCAATGAAGCCGCTTTATTTGCTGCCAGAATGAATAAACGCGTGGTTAATATGGCTGATTTGGAAAAAGCTAAGGATAAGTTGATCATGGGAGTTGAAAGAACTTCCATGGTTATGAATGAGAAAGAAAAGAAAATGACCGCTTATCATGAAGCGGGGCATGCGATTGTTGGTAGGCTGGTTCCCGAACATGATCCTGTTTATAAGGTTAGTATTATGCCTAGAGGTCGTGCTTTGGGTATTACTATGTTTTTGCCTGAGCGGGATCAATATAGTGCTAGTAAGCAAAAATTGGATAGTATGATCTCCAGTTTATATGGCGGCCGTATCGCCGAAGAAGTGGTGTTCGGTTCAGAGCAGGTGAGCACGGGCGCTTCAAATGATATTGAGCGGGCTACTGAGTTAGCTAGAAATATGGTGACGAAATGGGGCTTTTCGCAACGTCTTGGGCCATTGTCATATAGTGAAGAGGAAGGTGAAGTTTTTTTAGGTCGTTCGGTGACGCAGCATAAAACAGTTGCCGAAGAAACTTCTCATACTATTGATGAAGAGATTCGCTCTTTCATTGATAGAAACTACGAGCGTGCCGAAACAATCCTGAAAGAAAATATGGATATTTTGCATGCTATGGCTGATGCATTGGTAAAGTATGAGACTATCGACAAATATCAAATTGAAGATCTGATGGCGCGTAAGCCGGTAAGGGATCCTCAGGGTTGGGATGATAAGCCTCCTTCTCATGGTGACGTTATAACGGATGATGTTAAGAATAAGGATGATATAAAAAATGGGAAATCAATTGGCGGAACTGCAGAACAAAGCTAAGTCTCTGAGTTGAAATTAAAGGAGAGGCGTAATGTCTCTCCTTTTTTTATGTAATTTATAAGGCAAAAGCGCAAGCAGTAAGTAGTTGTCTTTAGCTTTTTATCTGTTTTTAGGATTTAGACTCATGGCAAAAAAATATTTTGGAACTGATGGTATTAGGGGGAAGGTAGGCGAGTCTCCGATAACGGCGGATTTTTTCTTAAGGCTGGGTTGGGCTGCTGGGCGGGTGTTCGCAAGCGAAGGGCATGGTTTTGTTCTGGTTGGTAAGGATACGCGTATTTCCGGGTATATGTTTGAATCCGCATTGGAAGCAGGGTTGACAGCGGCTGGGGTTGATACGCGCTTGCTAGGTCCCATGCCTACGCCAGGTATAGCCTATTTGACTCGTACTCTCAGGGCGCAAGCGGGTATTGTTATCAGCGCTTCTCACAATCCTTATTATGATAACGGCATTAAGTTTTTTTCGGTACAAGGAACGAAATTGCCCGATGAAATAGAGCAAAAGATTGAGCGATATATTGATTCGCCGATGACTACGGTGGAGTCGGCAAAGTTAGGTAAGGCAAAACGATTGGTTGATGCTGCTGGTCGCTATATTGAATTTTGTAAGGCTAGTGTGCCTACTCGGCTTGATTTTAGCGGTATGAGAATTATAGTTGATTGTGCTCATGGGGCAACTTATCACATAGCTCCACACGTGTTTAGTGAAGTTGGTGCGGAAGTGGTGACCATAGGCGCTGAGCCGGACGGTCTTAATATTAATGATGAATGCGGTGCAACTAAGCCGGAAAAGTTAGCAGCAACTGTGCTGGCTTATCGCGCTGATTTTGGCATTGCTCTGGATGGCGATGGTGATCGATTGCTAATGGTTGATCATAAAGGTGAGATTGTTGATGGTGATGAGCTTATTTATATTATTGCTAAAGCAAGATTGGGTGCGAGATTAATGTCCGGGCCGGTTGTGGGGACGTTAATGACGAATCTGGGTATGGAGCATGGTCTGAAGAAGCTGGGGGTTAATTTGCTTAGGGCGAATGTGGGTGATCGTTACGTCATGGAAATGTTGACGGAACATAAGGGAATTTTAGGTGGTGAGAATTCCGGTCATATTATTTGTTTGGATAAAACAACAACAGGCGATGGTATTATTGCGGCTTTGCAGGTCATGGCGGAAATGCAAGATAGCGGTAAAAGCTTACATGAATTAAAATCGGGAATGCAAAAGTACCCTCAGGTTTTGATAAACGTTAAGACCAGTAAAAAAATGAACCCGGATGAGGATGAGGGCATCCAAAAAACGGTAAAGGCTATTGAGAAGAAGCTTGGCGATAAGGGGCGGGTATTGCTTAGAGCTTCGGGAACAGAGCCATTAATTCGTGTAATGGTTGAGGGGCAGTATGAAGATTTGGTTAGGAATTACGCGCAGCAAATAGCTGATGATGTGAAGAAGGCAATGGAAGCTTGAATTTGAGGTTATTAATATATATCATAGATGGTTTGATTCTATGTGAGGAGTGGTAATGCGTCGGTCTCTAGTTGTGGGGAATTGGAAGATGAATGGAACTCTTGCCAGTGCCGAGTTGCTTACAAAAGGCATTATTGCCGGGTTAGGGGATGATCAAGCGGATATAGCGGTATGTGTGCCTTATGTATATCTCCCAAAGGTAAGTGAATTGGTTGCTAACACTGCATTAGCAGTAGGTGTGCAAAACGTTGCAGATAAGTCATCGGGGGCTTTTACCGGGGAAATTTCAGCGACGATGCTAACCGAATTCAATTGCAAATATGCTCTGGTAGGACACTCTGAAAGACGTAGTTATTACGGTGATACTGATGAATCGGTAGCGGCTCGTTTCTGCCAAGCGCAAGAACAAGGCATTATTCCTATTCTATGTGTAGGAGAAACGCTGGAACAGCGCGAGCAAGACCAGACTTTTTCAGTAATTGATACCCAGCTTGATGCCGTTATTGGTTTGGCCGGTATAACGGCTTTTGGCGCGGCGGTGATTGCCTATGAGCCGGTTTGGGCTATAGGAACAGGAAAGACAGCGACTGATGAGCAGGCTCAGGAAGTTCATCAGTATATAAGAAAATATATTGCTGCTAAGGACCAGGCTATTGCTGATAAAATACAAATTTTATACGGCGGTAGTGCCAAGCCTGATAATGCAAAAGGCTTGTTTGCGATGCCGGATATTGATGGCGGATTAATTGGTGGGGCTTCGTTGGATGCGGAATCCTTTTTAAAGATTTATCATTCAATTTAGAGTAGTTTAAACTTTATTATGTATCAGGTAATTATTGTTGTTCATGTGTTGTTGGGTTTAGGAGTTGTTGGATTAATATTAATGCAACAAGGCAAAGGAGCAGATGCAGGTGCGGCTTTTGGTACAGGATCTTCCGGTTCTGTTTTTGGGGCTCAGGGCGCTGCATCATTCTTATCTCGAGCTACAGCAATTCTGGCAACTTTGTTTTTCATGACTAGTTTGGGATTGGCAGTATTAAATGGTAAGCAAAGCGCTACTTATGATTTAATGATCTCCCCTAAGGTCGAGCAGAATGATACGCTTGGTATTCTGGATGTTAATGGTGTAAAAGGTCAGGATAATGCCTCTTCTGGGTCTGATCTTAAATCAGAGGAAGTACCTGCCGCTGCTCCGGCAGCTTCTGAAGCTAAGTCTGCAATTGAAAAAAAGTAACGAATACTGTTTATGATGCAAGTAAGTTGTTATAGAAATAATTAAAGTAATGTGTATCAGATAGTATTTTTTACAATCACGTTTTAGCCGATGTGGTGAAATTGGTAGACACGCCATCTTGAGGGGGTGGTGACGAAAGTTGTGCCGGTTCAAATCCGGCCATCGGCACCAAATATACCCTACTAGGGGTTTTCTCTAGTGGGGTGTTTTTTTGTTTGGTACAATGAAAAATACGAAAAATAAATTTCCAGATAGACATGCGATTCAGCAAAATAATTAGACTATACTTAGCTAATTAAATGCACGATGTTGCTTATTCGCATAAGGTTTTGCTTTGAAAATTAGAGATTAATGGAGAAAACAATGGCAAGTATTCTTGCAGTTGACGATTCAGCTTCAATGAGAAAAATGGTTTCATTTACTTTAAGAGCTGCTGGATACGATGTCGAAGAAGCAGTTGATGGAGTTGATGCTTTAGAGAAAGCGCAGGCTAGAAAGTTTGATTGTGTGGTAACCGATGTCAATATGCCAAATAAAGATGGAATTACTTTAATTAGAGATCTGCGAGCTCTCCCTGATTATAAATTTATTCCCATGCTGATGCTGACAACCGAATCAGGAATCGAAAAAAAGCAAGAAGGCAAAGCAGCTGGTGCAACAGGATGGATGGTTAAGCCTTTTAATCCTGATCAATTATTAAAAACATTACTAAAAGTTCTGGGGTAGTTGATGCTATCGTCCCTAAGCATGCTAAATACATGTAGGAAAATCTACGCCTATATTGATATGTTCCAGTCTCATGCGACTTTATCCAAATATTCAGATAAACGCTTAAGTGTTGATTTGGCTTAGGACAATAAAGAAGCTTTGGGATTATGTTAATCTTATTTAAATGAATTTAGGCGCACACAGGTAAGTCTATGTCTATTGATATGTCACAATTCCATCAGGTCTTTTTTGAAGAATGTTTTGAAGGTCTGGAGGCAATGGAGTCAGGATTGTTAACCCTCGATATGGGGGATATTGATTCGGAAATAATCAATACCATTTTCAGGGGGGCTCACTCGATAAAAGGTGGTAGTGGGACTTTTGGTTTTACCGTTGTTGCCGAATATACGCATATTATGGAAACCCTGCTTGATGAGATGCGGGATGGGCGTAGGAAAGTAACGCAGCCAGCCGTAGACGTTTTGCTTGGGTCAGTTGATTGTCTTAGGGAAATGTTGACTGCGATACAAAATGAACAAGAGGTTAATAATGCTAGCGTAGCAAAACATAAGGCTGCCTTAGAAACTGTGCTTAATGGTGGCTCAATAACACTGGAAACAGTGCAGCCAGTTGATCACGAAGTAGCAAGTAAAGAGGTCGTTACTGCTACTGTTGAACAAGAAGAGCTTGTCGAATTAGAACAGCAGGGTTGGAAAATAGCTTTTTGTCCGTACTTGGATTTGCTTAAGACCGGTAATGATCCTGTAAGGCTATTTCGAGAATTGAACGAGCTGGGTCAATTAACAACCATTGTTAATATTCAAGATGTGCCTGGTTTTTATGAATTAGATCCGGAGGAATGCAATATTTCTTGGGATTTGAAAGTTATTGGAGATATTTCCGGCGACGAAATCAAGGAAATATTTAATTGGGTTGAAGGCGATTGTGAAATGGAAATTCAGCCCCTTGCTGCCAAAACCGTAAAGGCACCACCTGCCGCTGTAAAGGAAATCGATCCTGAACCTGTCATAACTACATCTAATAATCCTGCCCCGAAACCCGTTGAGGTTAAACCTAAGGTTGTTGCTGAAGCAAAAAAAACGGATTCGCAAGATACTGATAATGAAGCAGCAAAAACCACTGCAAAAGCCAGCTCAATTCGAGTAGATACTGACAAAATTGATACATTAATCAATATGGTTGGTGAAGTTGTGATAACCCAATCCATGCTGGGGTTGGTCGGTGAAAATTTCACTATGGATAAGGTAGGTCAACTTAAAAGAGGGCTTGCCCAGTTAGAGCGACATACTCGGGACTTGCAACAAAGCGTCATGAATATTCGGATGCTGCCTATTAGTTTTGTTTTTAGTCGTTTTCCACGTTTAGTACACGATATTAGTAGTAAATTAGACAAAAAAATTGTGCTAAAACTGGTTGGGGAAAATACCGAAGTTGATAAGGCCGTCGTTGAGTTGATCAATGATCCATTGGTTCATTTGATTAGAAATAGTCTGGATCACGGTATAGAAATGCCTGCGGACAGGGTTGCAGCAGGTAAGCCGGAAACAGGAACTATAGAACTGAAAGCCTATCATCGCGGCGGCCACATTGTCATCGAAATTATTGATGATGGTCGCGGATTGGACAAGAATAAACTGTTGGCAAAAGCCATAGAAAAAGGATTAGTTGAAGAAAATAATCTTCTTACTGAAAAGCAGATATTTGAATTAATATTCATGCCGGGCTTTTCCACGGCTGAACAACTTACTGATATTTCCGGCCGTGGTGTAGGTATGGATGTTGTTAGAAGAAACATCCAGTCGTTAGGCGGTAATATAGAAATTATCTCCGAACTGGGTAAAGGGACAACTATAGCCATCCACTTGCCGTTAACATTGGCGATTTTAGACGGTCAATCTGTTGCTGTAGGCGATGAAACTTATATCGTGCCGTTAGTTTCTATCATTGAATCCATTAATATCACAGAACGAATGTTAAACAAAGTTGCCGGTAAAGGAGAGACTTTCCGTCTGCGCAATGAATATTTACCTGTCATTAGAATGCGCAGCATTTTTAACGTTCATTCGGGTAATCCGACAAAGTCAAAAGAAGGCGTCCTTGTGGTTGTTGAGGGGCAGGGAGAGCTATGTTGCTTACTAGTGGATGAGCTATTGGGTCAACAACAAGTTGTTATTAAATCATTGGAAGCAAATTACCGGCGCGTGGAAGGTGTTTCAGGTGCAACTATTTTAGGCGACGGCTCTGTTGCGCTGATTCTTGATGTTCCAGGTTTAGTGCGTTTTTCAATTCGCTAATACAATACGTAGATACAAGCACAACATATGAAAGCAGATATGGCACAAGAAGCTGAAAATAAAGATACTGACCAATATCACTATAGTAAAAATTTGGATAACGCAGTGCAGTATCTGAGTTTTGCGTTAGGCAAAGAAGAATACGGCGTGGATATTCTTCGGGTGCAAGAAATAAGAAGTTGGGAGCCTGTTTCCAGAATCCCTAATGTACCCTGTTATGAGAAAGGCGTTGTTAATTTACGCGGTTCTATTGTGCCGATTCTCGATTTGAGAGAAAGATTTAATTTAAGTAAAGCCGAATACACACCGTTGACAGTAGTGGTGGTGCTGCAAACCGGCGATAACAACAAGACACGCATAATGGGTGTTGTTGTCGATTCAGTCTCTGATGTAATCAGCGTGGATAAAACTGAAATTCAAAGCGCTCCGGATTTTGGTGCTAAAGTCAGTAATGAGTTTATTAATGGACTGGTCTCGGTTAATGAACGTATGGTGATGCTGCTTGATGTGGACAAATTGCTGAAGCTAGAGGAATTGGATCAGGATGAAAACTAATAATTTCAACACATTTACACTGTTTGAGAGGTAAGGCTGCATGAAGATTAATATGCCGATCACTAATAACGAGGTTATGTTAGAAAAAGGTACCATCTTAGTTTCAAGGACGGATTTGATGGGGCGTATTACCTATGTGAATGATGCATTTGTTGAAATCAGCGGTTTTACCCGTGATGAGTTGATCGGAGCGGAACATAATATTGTCCGTCACCCTGACATGCCGGCTGCAGCTTATGAGGATTTATGGATAACATTAAAAAAGCTTAGGCCGTGGCAAGGGTTGGTAAAAAACAGATGTAAAAACGGTGATCATTATTGGGTTGAAGCAAATGCAATGCCGCTATTTAAAGACGGAAAAGTCTATGAGTACCTCTCTGTTCGACACGCCCCCAAGCGGGATCGAATTCCAGCAACTGAGTTGTTGTACAAGAAAATTAATGCTGGCGAAGTAAAAATAAGGCCCAGTGGTCTAGCCGCAATAGCCAAATCTATTAGCGAACTGGCAATATGGAAAAAGAATGTCTTGGTGGTATCGGCTTTTTTAGCTCCTATTTTTTTGTTGATATATCGATTATTTTTGACACAAGAATACGGCTTATTGGCGGGTGTTTCTTTGTTAGCCGTAATTGCATCGGCATTCAGTATCAACATGACTCGGACAATAACCGAGACCCTGGAAACAGCAATTACCGTATGTTATCGGTTGAGCAGTGGTGTCTTCGCAAATAAGATGAACTTGAAGCGAGAAGATCAGTTGGGCGATTTTCTGCGCGGACTGTACTGTATAGAAGTCAAACTGGGTTTAGATCTAGCCGATTTCAAACAAGGTTTAGCAGAATCCAAACGGATTACCCAAGCTTTGGATAACGTTCATAGCGGTGTCATGGTTGCCAATAAAGGTCTTGAAATTATCTACATGAACGATAGTGTTCAGAAGTTATTTAAGGCGGCAGAAAGTGATATTCGCAAGCAGCTGCCTGATTTTTCTGCCGATAAATTAATGGGTTCCAATGTTGATTTATATCACAAGAATCCTACTGTTCAACGCAACATATTGGAAAAATTACAGGAATCGTACCGGTCGGAACTGGTTATTGCCGGTCGTTATATGAATGTTGTCATTAGTCCTGTTAATGGCGAGAATGGCGAACGTATTGGTTATGTTGCAGAATGGCAGGACAGAACGCATGAAGTTTTAATTGAGCAAGAAATTGATCAGTTAGTACAAAGAGTTAAATCCGGCGATTTAAGTGCCCGCATAAGGTTAAGTGATCAGCAGGGATTTACTCAGGCGCTATCTGCCGGTATTAATGAATTAACGGATGTCATTGAAAGTGTGTTTAGTGATGTCAACAGAGTTATGGAAAGCATGGCTGAAGGCGATCTAACCGCTTCCATTAGTAATGAGTATCAAGGCGTCTATGCTGAATGCAAAAATAATATTAACGGCACTTTGGCAAAACTTAGTGAATTTATAATTCAAATCAGGGATGCCGCCGATTTTATCGATAGTTCGTCCCAGGAAATGGCCAGCGGTAACAATAACTTGTCACATCGAGCCGAACAGCAGGCTGCGAGTTTGGAAGAAACAGCTGCTAGTATGGAACAGCTTTCCAGTACCGTAAAAAATAATGCCCAGAATACGGTTCAAGCAACAGAAGTTGTTAATTCAGCCAGTCAATTAGCGCAAAAAGGCGGCGGAGTAGTCCAGTCAGCTATTTCGGCAATGCAGGAAATTAATGAGAGTAGTAATAAAATTGCTGAAATCATTGGCGTGATTGATGAAATTGCTTTTCAAACCAATCTGTTGGCCTTAAATGCCTCTGTCGAAGCAGCCAGGGCAGGAGAACAGGGACGCGGCTTTTCAGTGGTTGCCACCGAAGTGCGTAACTTGGCTCAGCGAAGCGCAACTGCCGCACAGCAAAGTAATGAACTGATCCAGAGCAGTGTGCAAAAAGTGCGTGCCGGCACCGCATTTGTTAATGAAACGGGGGCGGCGCTAACTGAAATTGTTGAAAGCGTCGCCAAAGTAGGTGACATTGTTGCCCATATTGCCAGTGCCAGCTCCGAGCAATCCGCGGGTATCGAGCAAGTCAATCTAGCTGTTTCTCAAATGGATGATATCACTCAGCAAAATGCGGCTTTGGCAGAGCAAGCGGCGGCAGGAAGTATTGCGATGAGTGAGCAGTCTACCAATATGACCCAGCTGCTTAGCTTCTTTAGAGTTAGCTCGAAAGGTAATTCTGCAACGCCCAGGTCCACTCTACGCAGTAAAGCGTCTGTAACACCAGTAAGAACAATAGTAAAAAAACCTGCGCCTGCTGTTTTATTAGAGAGTAAGTCTAAAAGTGATAGCAGCGACGAGTGGGAAGAATTTTAATGTTGTTGAACTATATAACCGGCAGGAAACTATAACAATGACAACAGATGTGCAGTCAAATAATAGTCGGATAGAACAATTTCTCACTTTTCAACTCGCAGGCGAGGCATATGGAGTTGAGATTTTGAAAGTACAAGAGATCCGTGGTTGGGAGGCCGTTCGTGTGATACCGAATACGCCTGCTTTTGTTAAAGGCGTTTTGAATCTACGTGGTTCCGTTGTACCTATCATCGATTTAAGGGAGAGGTTTTCTTTGGAGCATTGCGAATATTCTCCAAAAACGGTAGTTATTGTGCTCTGTGTTGAGCATGGTGAAAATCAGTTTGTAATGGGCATAGTGGCGGACGCTGTTTCTGATGTACTGGATATTAATTTGGAAGACATTAAAAAATCCCCAAATTTCGGTGCAAAAATTAATACACGTTACATGCGCGGCATGCATGTGTATAAGAAAAAGATGATTATGCTGTTAGACGTCGATAAATTGCTTAATCCTGATGAAGTTGAGGGTATTGAAAGTTTGGTATGACAGTGAGAATTGTCGCAATCATCAACCAGAAAGGCGGTGTTGGCAAGACGACGACTACGGCAAACTTATGTCATGCCATTGCAGAGTCCGGGGCAAAAGTTACCGCTATCGATCTTGATCCGCAAGGCCATTTAGCTGTCTCTTTAGGCGTCACTACCCAGAACATTGGCGGTATTGATGAAGCTATGCTGAAACAGAAGACAGTTCAGCAGCAGCTTATTCCCGTCAGGGATAATCTGCAATTGATTATGGCAGGATCGAAACTTAAAGAGATTGAGCATCTAGCCGACAATAGTTCACCTCGCGGTGTTCTGCTAAAAAATGCTTTGCTGGAAGGTCTTAATGATCAGGATTTTGTTTTTATTGATTGTCCTCCGTCTTCAGGATTATTGGTCGCGAATGCATTAATAGCGGCTGATGAAGTTTTAATTCCTATGGCTAGTGATTTTCTTGCATTGCAAGGGTTATCTCATTTAATGGGTACGATTAAGAGATTCGAAAAGGCGTTGAAGAGGAAATATAAGACATTATTGGTGATGTCCAGATATTCGCCAAATAGAAGAATATCGAGTCAGGTGTTAAATGTTCTGCTTACGCATTTTCCTGAGCAAATATTAGCAACAGTCATTAGAGAAACTGCACTGCTCGCGGAGTGTCCCAGTTTTGGTAAAACAATTTTAGAATATAGTCCGAAAAGTCGTTCGGCAAGGGATTTTCGTAGCCTTGCTCATGATTTTCTTGAAGACAAGGTGATGTATGGCAACAAGTGAAGAAAATGATTTAATCGGATACGATCCCTTAGCTTGGATGGAAGACAGTACCGATAAAAATGAAGATAATTCGGTAACTGATGAAATTGTTAACATTAGCAGACAGGATGATCAGGAGCTGATTGATAATGAAATTAGTGCCGATGATTATTCAGATAATCTAGTAGAAGATAGTGAAGAAAGCGCAATCCTGAGCGCAACTGAAGAAGATGACTTAATAGTCGATGAAATTGAAGTCGAAAGCGATAGTGCTTTGATAGAAGAAGCGGCTGATGATGGCATGAATACAGAAGATATGGAAACGCAGGAAGTAGCTGTTGATGACGCTATACCAGAGGAAGAGTATGGTTCATTAGTTGATTTAGATGCTACCTTAACGATTCAGAATGTCGTCAAGTTACATGAAAAGTTGAAGAACGTATTAGCTATACATGATGAAATCGAAATAAATGCCTCTGACGTATCATCAATAGATACTGCTACTTTGCAGTTGCTTGTTTCATTAAAAAAGGATGCAGTTAAGCTGCAAAAGAAAGTAGAAATTATCTATCCATCTCCACGTTTTGTTGAGTCTGCTAAGTTACTGGGTTTATTGGACGTGCTTGAAGTTTATGACGCGTGACTAAAAGGGAAGCTGTTTGAAGATGGCCATTGTTGAGAAGGTTCGCGAATTTAAATTCACTGCTGATGACTTTAATTTTTTAAGAAAATTATCCAACGAACATTCAGGTATCCAGGTTCCTGATGAAAGATTCGATATGTTTTATTCCCGGCTGTCCAAGCGGGTAAGGAAGCTTGGGTTAGCGGATTTTAAGGAATATTGTCAATATCTTAAAGACTATCCGGATCATGAATTTACTGAGTTTATTAATGCTATAACAACCAATCTGACTGCCTTTTTTAGAGAAATGCATCATTTTGATTATGTTCGCGATGTTGTTATTCCGGAAGTTTTGCTCAGGAATAAAGCTTCTCGACAAATCAGGGTATGGTCTGCGGGATGTTCTACTGGCGAAGAGCCTTATTCTTTAGCGATGACCTTATTGGAAAATGTACCGGCCGATTGGGACATTAAAATTCTGGCAACTGATTTGGATACTAATGTTTTACAAACAGCATTGAATGGTATCTATAGTGAAGATCGCGTCAATGATTTACCGGAAGATACGCTTAAGCGATGGTTTATGCGCGGTAAATCAGCACAGTCCGGCCAAGTAAAGGTAAGGCCTCAACTGCAACAAATTATCCAATTTAAGAAATTAAATTTGATGCAGGATTGGCCGATGAAATGCCATTTCGATTTTATTTTTTGCCGCAATGTTTTGATTTATTTTGACCGTGAAACCAAAACATCGCTCGCACAAAGATATGCTCAAATGTTGTCTAGCAGGTCATGGTTATTTATCGGGCATTCAGAATCATTAAACCAGCTTTCAAATGAATTTGAGTTGGTTGCATGTACCAGTTACAGAAAAATTACATAAATAATCATGAGCGTTAGCAATGATATTGGATTACCCTCCATCAACGGTTTTGAGCATATTAATAGATATGTGGATAAAGAGAGGGGGGTGATTGCCGCAAAAATTTTGCCTGGCGAATACTATGTAACTCAAGAAGATGAATTGATTACAACTGTATTAGGGTCTTGTATATCGGCATGCATTCGGGACAAAGTATTGGGGTTGGGCGGAATGAATCATTTTATGTTGCCGGAAACCACGGCCGATAAGCTGAAGTATGGTAATGAAGCCGTTGTCGGCAATGCCACCCGCTACGGAAATTATGCTATGGAGCATCTGATCAATACTATTTTGATGAATGGCGGCAAAAGAAAAAATTTGGAAGTTAAAGTGTTTGGCGGCGGTAAAATTATTCCAACCTTGACTGACGTCGGTCTTAAAAATATTGAGTTTATTTTGGATTATATCGACACAGAAGGCCTGCTCCTATTGTCTCAGGATTTGGGTGATATTTATCCCAGGAAAATAATTTATTTTCCGCGGACAGGTAAAGTCGGCATGAAGAAAATAGAACACTTGCATAACGATACGATTATAAGAAGAGAACGGCAGTATTTTAATAACATTAAAAATGCGCCTGTTGAAGGTGATGTTGAGCTTTTTTAAGAGTATACAATGAGCAAAATACGTGTATTGATTATTGATGATTCATTGTTAATCAGAAAGGTGCTGACTGAAGTTCTAAATTCATCTCCGGATATTGAAGTCGTTGGCACGGCAGAAGATCCCCTGATTGCCAGAGAGATGATTAAACAATTAAATCCGGATGTATTGACGCTGGATATTGAAATGCCGCGTATGGACGGCATAACTTTTTTACGTAACTTGATGCGGCTCCGACCTATGCCGGTTGTGATGATTTCAGCGCTCACGGAAAGTAACGCCGAGGTTACTTTAACTGCCTTGGAATTAGGTGCCGTGGACTTTATAGCTAAACCGACTGTCGATGTGGAAAATGCATTGAATGACTATGCTGAAGACATCATCGCTAAGGTAAAGGCAGCAGCACAGGCTAATATTAGAAGACTTGAATAGCGAAGTCTGAAAATCAAAAACTACTGGAGCTGTGGTAGAAGGTATTACATGGAAAAAGCATGTAAATGCCAGGATAAAAAACTCCAGCAATGATGCAAACGCTTAAAATAAAGTGATTGTATTAATATAAAAATGCACCTATTGATGGTGGCAATGGACTTCTTTTAGAGTAGGTTTATGGGTAAGATACGTGTATTGATTATTGATGATTCGGCATTAATCAGGAAAATACTGACTGAAGTTTTAACTTCATCACCCGATATTGAGGTCGTCGGCACGGCAGCCGATCCTCTTATTGCCAGGGAAATGATTAAACAATTAAATCCGGACGTATTGACGCTGGATATTGAAATGCCTCATATGGATGGGATAACCTTTTTAAGCAATTTGATGCGCTTAAGGCCAACCCCGGTAGTGATGATCTCTACGCTGACCGAACATGGGGCGGAGGCTACTTTAAATGCTTTAGCCCTTGGTGCGGTGGACTTTATCGCCAAACCTAAAGTCGATGTTGTCAATACTCTGAATGAGTACGCCGAAGAAATTATTTCCAAGGTCATCGTTGCGGCACAAGCTAAAGTAGGGGGGATTCATGATAGAGCTATCAAACCTAAAAGTACCCCGGCAACTACTATCCCCGAGGTTTCAGAAAAACATTCAGTCGATGTTATTCTGAAAGCGGCACCTCCAAAACCACATATTACCACTTCCACCAATAAGATAATTGCTTTAGGCGCCTCAACAGGCGGAACGGAAGCGATTAAAGCAGTCGTTAAAGGATTTCCGGCAGATACCCCGCCTATTTTAATAACGCAACACTTACCTGCTGCATTCAGTGAATCATTCGTTCGGCATATTGATCTGGTAACGCAAATGTCCGCGTGTATTCCCAAGCATGGGCAAACGGTTGAACAGGGGCATATTTATCTTTCGCCTGGAGACAGGCACATGTTGGTCATTAGGGAAGGGAATAAATATATCATTCAGTTAAGTGATGGATTGCCCGTTAATCGCCATAAACCCGCTGTTGACGTCCTGTTTCGTTCGGTTTCTCAATGCGCAGGCGCTAATGCCATTGGCGTGCTATTAACCGGCATGGGTGCAGATGGTGCAATGGGCATGAAAGAAATGCACGATGCGGGGGCTAAAACAGTTATTCAGGATGAGCAATCCAGTGTGGTTTGGGGTATGCCGGGCGCTGCGTTCAAGTTGGGCTGTACTGATTATGTGGTATCGTTAGAAGAAGTTTCGAATAAGGTTTTAAGCTTGGTTAAACTTGGCAATGCGGGCAAGATTAACTAAGGATATCTTTGATATTACCTTACCAGTCCTTTCGAATTAATTGGCAATGTTTGCTTATGTGGTACATTCCGTTAGAACTAACCATAACAGACTAAGAATGTATTGTGTCAAGCATAGGATTTTAAATGTTACTTTCACGCTGTGTAATTAAATATGACTAATCAGACTAAATCACAATTTATTGCAGTAGCTTCCATTACCTCGGAGTTAAGTGCGGTTATGGTGGTGGCTAAGGAAATATCATTAGCAGCGGCCAATGCTAAGGCTATTGCGTTTAGGGCTGGAGATAAAGCAAAAGGCTTCCAGCCGATTACCGACTTTATTAATGAGCTGGCTAAAGAAACAATTGAGTTGGTCACTAATATCAATATCTATGCATTGGTGTTATATCGATTAACCGTCGATGAATTCCAGAAAACCACTGCTTATAATAAATTCGAGTTGGCGGCAAAAATGGCCGGAGATGCAGTTTATGCCAAATCGATGCAGGAGCCTGTGGATCAAGCCAAACTTTCAATGCAAGATTGCCAGAGACAGTTTAAAAGAGACGTCTCGCAACTGCTCGGTCAACTTGAAGCGGTGATGCATCATGCGCGCGCTGCACGGGTTATTGCCGCAAACTCAAGAATTGAAGCATCACAGGCTGGCGAATATTTGCAGAGCCTGCAAGCAGTTGCCGAGAGTGTGGATAAAGCTGCACATACCATTCATGATAATGTGCAACGTTGCAGAATCGCATTATCTATTTATCGCAATAGCTAAATAGCTGCTAACTACAGAAGGCATTGTTTTTATGAAAACGACCAAGATATATGAAGGATCGCATCAATGGATTATGTTTGGAAGGGATGAGGGTAAACCCAGCAATATAATCGATACCAATCAATATGTAGTACGCACGGCTAACCGCTGCCTGCTTTTGGATCCAGGCGGTGCCGAGTTGTTTGCCCCGATGATGGCGGCGGTGTTACATCATGCTCCTGTAGACCAAATAACCGATCTGTTCGCTTCGCATCAGGATCCGGACGTGATCTCATCATTGGGTTTATGGGATCAGGCTTTAACAAATGCCAAGCTTCATGCACCGGCTGTCTGGGAAGGCTTTTTGCGGCATTACAGTTGTGAATCAATAGAATATGTGCCTATTCCGGACAATGGCGGAACCATTAAATTAGAGTCAGTGGAGTTGCAGCTTATTCCTGCGCATTATCTGCACTCATCCGGCAATTTTCATGTCTATGACCCACAAGCTAAAATCCTGATGACAGGAGATGTTGGCGCCGCCCTTGAAGGCCCCGACACTCCTGTATTTGTTGACAACTTTGCTGCGCATGTTGAAAAAATGCGTTATTGGCATCAGCGTTGGATGCCGTCAAACCAAGCCAAAAGAGTCTGGATTGAAAGAGTAAGAAATCTCGATATTGATATTTTGGCTCCACAGCATGGACGAATGTTCAAAGGCGATGACGTCAAACGGTTTTTAGACTGGTTTGATGCTTTACAGGTAGGCATTGCCGTTTAATCGATCTTAAAACGTGACCAGCTAGGCTTAGAGGAAACGGCATAACTACTAGCTGACTTTGCATGAAAAGCTGGTTACGCTTATCTGCTTACACCTAAGGCCAACAATCCTGAAAGAGCAGTTGAGCCATGGGTAGCACGGATATTCACAGATGAACGGCGGGTTCATCAATTCTTTGCGATACCCTTATGCTTAACTGCTAACCTCGCATAATAGAGGGCGGATTCAACTCCGAAGTGCAATCCTAGTTATCATGCGGCTTCTTGCACTGGTTCAGCAAAAAACACGTCATGAGGTGTTTTAAAATTAAGTGTTTTCCGAGGTCGATGGTTGAGCTTATGCATGACTGCTTCAACCTCG
>Ga0208789_1000630_pt1 | contig 29348 bp, 19 predicted proteins | sample Methanotroph_Enr_FD_187368 | JGI IMG/M metagenome (GOLD analysis project Ga0208789, IMG submission 187368) | Enriched soil microbial communities from Old Woman Creek wetland in Ohio, USA - Methanotroph_Enrichment_5 (SPAdes) (version 2) | ecosystem: Environmental > Terrestrial > Soil > Wetlands...
TTAAAGCTTTCGGGTAAAGAATATTATTTTCGAGATGCACATGAATATGAAGATCGTCTTCAAATTGCTCTAAGAGTTTTAGTGAAACACGGTATGTATTGCAGGCATCTTCAGGAATAAGATAGTTTTTTGTAAGCACATTTATTTTATCCATGGCGCCACCGGCAAACTCATGTTCACCTTGCATACGTGTGATTTCGGTAACTATGGTTGCTTTTACCTGAGGCGAAGCATTCTTTTCAGCTTCTTTAATGGCAGGAAACAAAACTTCTTCCTCATTTTTTAAATGTTGCAGGAGTTCTTCATTGATTTTAGTAAACAAGGATGCGACTTCCAGGAGTTCCGGGTGATGATCGCCATGAACATTGGCAATTTTCTGCGTATAGAATACCAGTTCAGGAAGATTCTTCATCACAAATTTGTGGTGCGTATTCACAATGTAATCGCTGAGGAAACCAAGATCCCATTCCTTAAAATTCATAGCTCCGCTAACAGGCAATTGTGCAAGTGTTTCAAGTTGCTGGATCATTAAAAATTCATCCGTTCCTTTTTCCTTGCAGGCATCTGATAGGCTTTTATTGCCTCCACAGCAAAAATCGATGCCGGCTTCCTTAAACATGGATGCAGCTCTGAAGTCGTTGGCCACAATTTCGCCAATGGTTGGTTCTATATCTGTTTGATTTGACATGTTGTGTTTAGTTTTAATTTTATGACAAAGATATATATAAAAACAAATAAAAGACAAAAAGGTCTTTTATTATTTATTAAATATTTAGTTGTATCTTTGTACAATCAAATTTTTGATATAAAGCAAGGAACTATGTTCAATAAGGAAACAGAATATGCCCTCAGGGGATTGGTTTACATTCAGTTACAGAATTTTGATGATAAACGGCCTGGCATAGCCGAAATTGCTGAGCAGATAGATGCCCCGCATTTTTATACAGCTAAAATCCTGCAGCGGTTAGTCAAGCAAGGATTTATTGAATCGCAGAAAGGCAAAGGAGGAGGATTTTATTTTGATACCAGGAAACCGGATTTACCTATCAAACAATTAATTATTGCCATCGAAGGCAATACCTTATTTAAGGGATGTGGTTTTGGATTAAAACAATGTGACGAAAATAATCCCTGTCCCCTTCACGAAAAATTTGCCCCTATCCGCGATCTATTGAACAAGTTAGTTTCGGAAGAAAATGTGCAGAGCCTGGCGCAAAAGACTCTCAGAGGCGAAGAGCTGTTTTCGCCTAGGTTGAAGTAAAAAGCAGGATGATTAAATATATTTTTCGCGATTCGCGAATTGCATATCAGCAGAATAACTATTGAAGATCAGGCTTCCGGATGATATCACCTCTACTCAAAACATATTCGGCTTCATCATTTATTTCCATCCCGTCATAGATATTGGAATCACATTGCTGAATCTGGCTTTTAAGAGGAATAACAGATTTCGCTGCTTTGCCTCCACTCAGGAAATCATCGCAGGATGGACCTACTGGCGTATGTAATTCCAGAGGGACACGAGGATCCATTTTGCAGCTCCATTCAGTCTTAATGTTAAAAAATAGCCTGTTTTTGAGCAAAAGTTGCCCATTTTGAACAGTTTTTGTCTTGTTTGAAAAACTAAGTTACTGATATTCAATAGGTGCATTTTTAAAATGCCGTTATAGTGCCATTTTTACTATTGTTTATGAAAATATTGAGAGCGAATTTTGCATCATGTATTTCAAGGCAACCTTTCGTCATAATCCTCGAACAGGCAAATCCGACTGGTACTACCGATTGGTTGAAAGCTACCGCAATGTTCTGGATCAGGTCCGGCAACGCACCGTGTTGTCAGTTGGATTTATGGATGAGTTTACCCAAGATCCGATAGACCAGATTCAGGCAGGTATCAGTGATCGTGTTGTTGGCCAGCCAAGTTTGTTTGCCGATAGAAAAGTGTCTGAATTTGTGGAGTACATTTATCAACGGATGATCAGGTAAATTAAAATTGATATTGCAAAGGGCGAAAAGCGGCATAGCAACCTGGCTCGATATGGTCGCAGCAAGGAGAAACGAAGCGATTGTCTGTTGGTGGTGTTAGCTTTAGTAGTAAATATAGAAGGGTTCAGCAAATACTCCTCTGTTTATCAGGGCAATATATCCGACAGCAAAACCCTTTGCGATATTATTGACCACCTTCGCATATCCACATCTCAAAATGGCAAGCGGGCAATTGTGGTAATAGATGCAGGCATTGCTACGGAAGATAATTTGGCACTTATCCAGGAAAAAGGCTACGATTATGTTTGTGTAAGCCGTAGCACCAAAGCCGAAATCAAACGGTCAGCAACAGGCAACCTGGTGGTAGTATTAGACAAACAAGAACGGGAAATAACTTTAGAGCCGGTACTTACAGGCGATGATTCTACCTATTATCTGAAAGTAAAAAGTCCGCGCAAAACGCTGAAAGAGAAAGCTATGAAAACCCTGTTTGAAGAACGTTTTGAAGCAGGGCTGGGATGTATTGCACAGAGTTTGACCAAAAAATCGGGCATAAAAACGTCCGAAAAAATGATTGAACATATCGGAAGGCTAAAGCAAAAATACTCTTCCACACATAGCCGGTATATAATTGAAGTAGAAAAGCGAGTGGTCAAAAAGGGGAAAACAGGAAATAAAACCCACCAAATCTGCACTGCTGTACTTTGGAGGAAAAACGAGAAAAGAGATATTCAAAAAATACAAGAATGCATTGAGTACTTCCTGCGCACTTCAATAAAAGAAAATAACGAAACCTTAATTTGGACGGTTTATAACTGCATCCGCAATATAGAAAGCAGTTTCCGCACACTTAAAACCAACCTTGATATTCATCCTGTTTTTCACCACTCCGACCATGCCACCCATGCACATTTGCATTTGGCACTCTTGACGTATTGGGTAGTAAATACAGTTCGGCATCAACTCAAACAACATGGTATCAACTCGCAATGGCGCGAAATTGTAAGAATAATGAACACTCAGAAATGTGTTACTACCACCGTGCAAAATGTAAAAGAAGAGTGGATTAATATTCGCCCATGTTCCTTGCCCGAAACCAAAGCGAAACAAATATACGATGCCCTGAACTACAAATATGAACCTTACCTCCGTAAAAATCTGTAGTGCCCAAACCACCTCTGTAAAAAAACAAAAGTCCTGATAACAACATTATTATGGACGGATAGCTGCAAAATGGGTTAAGAATGTTCAGATACTCTTCACGAAATGTCTTTTGAGGATGATGTTCCTCTTGGTTCATCTGTTATTATCTATTTTTTACGGGTCAGATGCCTGCCTTGTCGGCAGACAGGGAACCCGCCATGAATAATGATCCCTCTGTGTGACAAATTGTTGGCATGGCTCGTTTCATGATGTATTTTATTACCTCATCACGCTGTGATCGGGAATATGTAAAACCACCACATCCTTCCTGCCATGAAAATTTACCTGAAATAAACCTGTTCTCATTAATCCCTGCCCGATAGGTCAGGCGGGCATCTTGAAGAATTGGCTTTTACTATTCTTACAATGTCAGAAAGAGATTTAGTAGGACTCATTTCAAAAAACATATGGACATGGTCTTTATATCCATTTACAGCTAATGGAAATTGATTCGTGTTGGATAAAATTCCAGAGATATATTTGAAAAGTTCAGGTCGAAATCTTGCCGGCAATATATTTTCTCGTTCTTTAACTGCAAAAACCACTTCAGTGTTAAGTTGTGTGTAAGTATTAGCCATAACAATTATGTTTTATACTGTCGCCTCAATGAGGCTAAGCTTTATTTGCCAATTTTACTACCATACTTTCGTCTCTATGAGACTCTATTTTCACAATATTAATAATTTTTAGGTCCTTCTCCACCTTTTTCAAAACTGACCCCTTATTTGATCAGTTTCAGATTTTTATCATCTTTCACCCGCAATGAATCGAATTTTGCCATATACTTGGCCATTACAGGTAATGCAGGTGGCGACTCCAACTTAAGCGGATCGATAGCAACATTGTTTTTATATACCCTGAAATCGAGGTGAGGACCTGTTGCCAGACCGGAGCTTCCGACATATCCAATAACCTGGCCCTGACTAACACTTGTACCTGCATGAATTCCAGGACCAAAACCTGAAAGATGCATATAGGATGTTTTATATCCGTTACTGTGACGAATACTAACCTGACGACCACCGCCACCAGCATAAGCGGCTTTCAACACGGTTCCATTGGCAACTGTATGAACTGGGGTTCCGGTAGGAGCAGCATAATCAACGCCATGATGCGGACGGCGAATACGAAGTATCGGATGCATACGGCTGTTTGAGAACCGGGAACTTATACGCGAAAACTTTAAAGGCGCTTTTAGAAATTCTTTGCGGAGATTTTGCCCGTTTTCATCAAAATAGTCTGTTATATTTCCTTGTGCAAAACGGTATGCAAAATACTCCTTGCCATTATGATCAAAAACGGCTGAGTGTATTTCTCCCAGGCTGATTGGCTTTCCATCTACCGAGAGTTCTTCATAAATTGCTTTAAAAGAATCACCTTTCTGAATGGCATAAAAATCAATAGACCATTGGTAAATATTTGCCAGGGCAACTGCCATATTGGGATCAGCACCCGCCTCCTGCATGGTGGTCCATAAGGAAGAATTTATCACGCCAGAAATAGATTTCAGGCTTCTGACTACTTCTTTTGAATCAGTTCGTACATGTAGTGAATCATTAAAATCGAAGATCACATAACTTGTATCGTTTATTGTATAGACGAAGTACTTCAGTTTATTGCCGCCATCATTGCTCATCATCGCGGTATAGGTATTGCCGGTCCTTAGTTTGCGGATATCAAAAATTCCATCGGTATAGGTATTCAGATTCCCAACAATCTTTTGATCAACACCAAGGCGGGTAAATATTCCGCCCAGGTTTTCGCCGGGCTTTACTTCATCCCGGTCAATTTTGAACGAATCGGTAACAATACCATACTCAATCGTTTGTGGGATTTTGGCAACAGGATGAACTATGGGCTCAACAACAAAATCCTTAAAAGTAACAAAAGCAGTTAAAGATAAAATCAGGAGGATTACAATAGTTATTACAAGCCGGGCTTTCTTTTTATTTAATTCCATTTATTATAGGTGTTTATTTGAACTAAACTTTGGGTTTAGGAGATTGAAGGGTTTGAAGAATTTGAAGAGTTTGTAAGGTTTGAAAAGTTTGAAAAGTTAAGGTGAGCTGAGTTCCCTGCCCACTGCAGGCTTGGCAAGCCGGTTCAGGGTTTCTGATGTAATTGCTGCAACCCCAACTATTCACTCTTCACTGTTCTCAATTTTATAAGTTCGTGAAGTTAATTGATATGTGCTTTGGCAAAGTCACGTCCAGCCTGCAAAGCATCGAGGTTCAGCTTTACCATCTCCTCCCCTTTCCGGGCGAATATTTGCCGGATTGCTGCCTGCAATTGCTGGTATTCGATTTCAAGAAATGGAGAAGCCGCCCCGAGAATCACCATATTAGCTGACTTGGCGGAGCCAAGTTTCTTTGCTATTTCATCTGCATCAAGGGCAATATGTTTTCCTGAATGTTCTATTTCAGTCATCAGATCATCCATTTTGGGATAGTTCGGGATATTGATAAACGGTTTTGTATTTGTTATCAACCAACCATCAGGTGAAAGAAGTGGCAGGTACCGGAGTGATTCCATGGGTTCGACTGAAATAATTAGATCTGCCTGTCCAAATGGGATAAGATCGGAAGCGATTTCGTGGTCGGCAATCCTAAGGTTTGAGGATACGTCACCTCCACGCTGACTCATACCATGAACTTCGGCCTGTTTGAGGTGTAAACCGGCATTCAGGGCAGCTGTACCAATAGTTGTAGCTATCGAAAGAATGCCTTGTCCACCGACACCGGCCAGAATAATATCTCGTTTCATACTCTTATAATTTTAATTGGGAAAGTATTAATTCAAACTTAAAGTGCCGGGTGCCGGGTGCCGAGACGGCCGGAATCAGGAGCTTTTAATCCCTTGACTTCAATATTTCAGTTTTCCATTTGTACAACTTCAATTCTCTTATGCTCTTTCTTATGCTTTAGCGCTGTCTGAATACATTCGCGGCGCGGTATAATTACAGAAACGCCCTCGTACATGAGTTCCTTTTTCATAATGGCGATATTTTCGTTATGATGTTTAGGCGAAGGATCAAGAACAATAATATGTTCTTTCTTTACCCCCACTCCCTTGCAGATATTTTCGATACGGCCAAAAGCTGATGAATCCTGCCCGCCAGTCATAGCAGTAGTTTCATTATCCAGGATCACAATGGTAATCTTGCTATTATCTTTAACGCAATCAATAAGCCCGGTAATGCCGCTGTGAGTAAACGTACTGTCGCCAATTACAGCAACTGCCGGCAGCAATCCGGCATCGGCAGCGCCCTTGGCCATAGTAATAGAAGCGCCCATATCAACGCAGCTATTAATTGCATCAAAAGGTTCGAGAGCTCCAAGCGTGTAACATCCGATATCGGAAAACACCCTTCCTTTGCTCCAGCTTTCGAGGGCTTCGTTAAGAGCATTGTATGAATATATATGCGGGCATCCTTTGCAGAGTGAAGGTGGTCTGTCGGCTACAATGGATGGAATGTCTTTCCCACGGGTATTTTTCAAACCAAGCGCTACTGCAACAATATTTGGGTTCAGTTCCCCATCGCGGGGGACAGTTCCGTCGAGGCGGCCATGAATGGTTTTGCCAGTATTGAGAAAGCCTTTAACGGATTCTTCAACAACCGGGTAACCTTCTTCGAGAATAAGCAGTTTTTCGCATGAGTTATATATTTCCTCAATCATGGAATGAGGAATGGGATACTGCGCAATTTTCAGCACAGGGAAAGGAACAATGCGGTCAGGGTAGTTTTCGAGCAGATAATTGTATGCAATACCTGTTGTAATAATACCTATGCTTTTATCATTACTATCCGTATATACATTAAATCCCGAATTAAAAGCATATTTCTCGAATTCGTCCTGTTTGTTCAACAGGTTTTTATATTGCCTGCGGGCATTGGCAGGTAAAAGTATAAACTGCCTGGGGTTTACCGGCAGGTGGAGTTCGTTCTGAGCCCGTGTTGGTTTGCGTAAAATACCTGCCCGGGAATGTGCCAGGCGTGTAGTAATACGTATCAGTACCGGAACACCAAGTTTCTCGGACATATCGAAACCATAATGAACCATATCGTAGGCATCCTGTTGATTGGTTGGTTCAAGCACCGGAATTAATGCGAATTTTCCATACACACGCGAGTCTTGCTCATTTTGTGAGGAATGCATCGAAGGATCATCTGCCGAAACAACGATCAGTCCGCCATTAGCACCTGTGATGGCCGAATTGATAAAAGCATCGGCAGCCACATTTAAACCGACATGTTTCATACATACCATAGTCCGCTTGCCTGCATACGACATTCCGAGTGCAGCTTCCATGGCTGTCTTTTCGTTGGTTGACCAACCGGCACGAATTTGGCCGGATTTGGCTTCTTTCGAGTGCATTATATACTCGGTAATTTCGGTGGAAGGGGTCCCGGGATAAGCATAAATACCTGACATCCCGGCATCTATAGCGGCTTGCGCAATGGCTTCATCACCAAGCAGCATTAATTTCTGATCCATATTGTGAATTTTTTAACAGCAATAATTATGGCACAAACCTACATGAATTGAATTTGAATTACAAGCACTTCTTTAAATATAGTTCAAAATATCCAAACTTCTAATGGCTTCCTTTACATGAAAATTTCATCTATTTGAACACCTTGGTATTTCAGATGTTTTATACTTTTGTTTTCTGAAGTTAGAGCAAATATTTCCTCATTCCCACAATAACCTGACTACCCTAATAAAATAGCTTGAAAACGGAATTACATAGGTTGTGTACATAATCTTTTGTAACTTTTGAAAAAAAAAATTGACCACAAAAGGATCAAAAGGGTTTTGGGAGTAACTTCATCTTTTGTGCCTTTTGTGGTTTAGAAACAATTAATGACAAAAGACACAAAAGGGTTTTATTGCATGCAAAAAGTGATATAATTCCTCTCAATATCTATTATAAAAAAAAGCAGAAGTTACATAAGAGTTAATAGAAATAGGGAAATCGTTGTTCAAAATTCCAAGCTCCAAATCCCGGAACACGGAACTTTTAATTCTGATACTAACACTTAAAAAACAATCAATTTGAATTATCTAGCACATCTCTTTTTAGCCGGTACTGATCCGGAAATGATACTCGGCAACTTTATTGCCGATCATGTGAAAGGAAGTGATGTTTTAAAATATCCTGAAAATGTACGGAAAGGGATTTCGATGCATCGTGCTATTGACACTTTTACCGATCAGCATTCTGTTGTTAAACAGAGCATTGCAAGGTTAAGGGCCGATTTCCGAAAATATGCCGGTGTAATTGTGGATATGTATTATGACCATTTTCTTTCGGCAAACTGGGACGAATACTCACCTATTGACCTTAGTACTTTTACAAAAATAAGGTATGATATCCTGGATACATTTCAGTCCATTCTCCCGGCACGCTCAGCAAGGCTTCTGTATTATATGGAAAAACAGAACTGGTTATTATCCTATGGAAGGTTGGAGGGAATGCAGCAGGCATTTAACGGGATGTCGCGGCGGACAACTTTTGAATCAAAAATGGAACTGGCTGTAGTAAACCTCAAAGCCGGTTACCCGGAATTCGGGAATGAATTCAGGCAGTTTTTCCCGGAATTACAATCGTTTGTAAATAATAATTTTGAAGTTTTTGATTCCATATCAACTAAAAAACCATAATATTAAACGCAAGTTCAGGCTGATTTATATCAAGTGAAATGAAATTTTAAACCAGGAACTTCAATCTTTCAATTTTCGTTTATTGCTGTTTGAGTTTTCTTAAATTCATTGTAAATCTGCTTAATCTGGCGTGAGGTAGAGGGTAAAAGGCTAATTAAATACCATTTCTATCTTGATAATCTAAATGCCATTTCTATCTTGGTAATCAGATTTAATCACAAGTACAGAACGGATCAAACCGATTATAAAATATGTGAATCATGTAACTTTTTTTCAATATTATATAATAAACTGATATATAGAGTATAGTAATTTTGCTAAGAGATGAATATTTTTCTTTAAACCAGGTTGATTCAAGTTAATAAAGACGATTTCTAAAAGGCAAATACCTCTTCTTAAAGTTCCTGATACTATTCAATTTCGAAAAATAACTTACAATTATGAATAATCTTGATAAAACCAATGATGAACTTATAAAAGAGTTACAGGAATTGCAGCAAGAAAACATTTTTCTAAAGGCATCATACAATAACCGCATAACCGGGCGCAAAGCGGCAGAAACTGGCCTAAAAAAAGACCATACTAAACTTGCAGAGATTATAAAAGCCGAAGAAGAAGTAAGTGAATTTGCCGAAAACATAATCAACACTGTGCGGGAACCTTTACTTGTGCTGGATCAGGATTTAAGAGTGGTTAAAGCCAGCCGTTCATTCTATAATTTCTTCAAGGTTACCTCCGGCGAAACAATTGGAATGCTTATATATGATTTGGGAAATAACCAATGGGATATTCCTAAACTGAGAGAACTATTAGAGACAATTCTTCCCGAAAAAACAACTTTTGATGACTATGAAGTAGAACATGACTTTTCTACAATCGGTAAACGTGTTATGCTTTTAAATGCCCGGCAAATTAAACGAGCTTTTGGAAAAGAGAAGATAATTCTGCTTGCCATTGAGGATATTACTGAACGAAAATCAGCAGAAGAATCGATCAATGAAAAAAGTCGTATAACCACCGAATATCTGGATATTCTGTTGAATCATGCACATGCACCAATCATTATCTGGGATTCTTCATTGGTCATAAAACGTTTCAACCATGAATTTGAAAAATTAAGTGGTTATAAATCAAAGGAAGTAATTGATAAAAAAATCGATATACTTTTCCCCGAAGATAAAATTGATTCAACACTTGAATTACTTACTAATCGTCTGAGTGGTGAAGATCCGGAAGTAATTGAAATAGATATTCTGACAAAAGACAAAGATATTAAGACCGTACTGTGGAATTCAGCTAATATTTTTGATAAAGAAGGAATAAGTATAGTAGCAACAATTACACTGGATATAACAAAACGCAAGCAAATTGAGGAAACAATAAGGATAAGTGAACAACAATACAGGCATCTTTTCGAAAACTCTCCCATCGGGAAAACTCAAACGCGTATTGACGGCTCTTTACATGTTAACAAAGCATTTTCAGATTTGCTTGGTTATTCAATAGATGAACTGAAAAAACTGAAATGGCAGGACATTACATATCCAAATGATATTAAAGAAAGTTCTGAGTCATTTGATAAATTGTTAAATGGAAAATCAAAATTTGTCCGTTTCACCAAAAGATATATTCATAAAAACGGAACGACTATCTGGGCTGATATTACTATTACTTTACAAAAAGATGAGGAAGGAAAACCACTTTTCTTTAATACAACTATAATTGACATTACCGAACTTAAGCATGTGGAAGCTGAATTGTCCGAATCTGAAAAACATTATCAAATGCTGTTCAATGAGATGGACGAGGGTTTCTGTATTATCGAAATGATTTTCGATAAAAGCGGAAAGTCAATTGATTATCGTTTTCTGGAGACCAATCCTGCATTTGACAAACAAACCGGGCTCATTAATGCTCAAGGCAGGAGCATGCGCGAACTTGCCCCGGAGCACGAAGAGTATTGGTTTGAAACTTATGGGAAAGTTGCTCTGACAGGTAAATCGATTCGCTTTTCGAATCGTGCCGAACAGTTGCATCGTTTCTATGATACGTATGCCTTCCGTTTAGGACCACCGGAAAACCGGCAAGTTGCTATCCTGTTTAACGATATCAGCGAGCGTAAGCAGGCAGAAGCAAAACTAAGAGAGAGTGAGTTTCGATTTAAACAAGTATCAGAAAATGCTAAGGAATTAATTTGGGATGTAGATAAAAACGGTTTGTACATTTATGTAAGTCCGGTAATAAAAGATTTATTGGGTTACGAACCTGAAGAAATAGTAGGCAAGAAACATTTTTATGATTTATTTGATCAGGAAAACCGGGAAGAGTTAAAACAGGAGGCACTTGAAGTATTTGCCCAAAAATTAAGTTTCAAAGACTTTGTTAATAATAACCAACATAAAGATGGCCGAAAAATAATTCTTTCAACTTCCGCAATTCCTTTACTTGATGGTAATGGAAATTTGATTGGATATCGTGGACTTGATAATGATATTACAGAACGCATACAAGTAGAAAAGATACTTCTGAAACTTTCAAGCGCTGTTGAACAAACCGTTGATTCGATAATTATAGCTGATCGCGATGGAACGATAGAATACGTTAATCATGCCTTTGAATTATTAACCGGATATTCGTCGGAAGAGGCTTTGGGTAAGACACCCGGAATACTTAAGTCAGGTAGTCAAGATCAGAAATATTATGAAGAAATGTGGAGAACAATTTTATCAGGTAAAGTATTCAGAACAGAGCTTGTTAATAAAAAGAAAAACGGCGATTTGTATGACGAGGAAAAAACCATTGCACCAATCTTTGATAAAAATAAAAATATTACACATTTTGTAGGTACCGGAGTTGATATTACCAAACGAAAACATGCCGAGATAGAACTGATTGAAGCCAAAAATAAAGCCGAACAAAGCGATCGCCTTAAATCAGCATTTTTAACAAATATGAGCCATGAAATCCGTACCCCCCTGAACGGCATTCTCGGCTTTACAGGCTTGCTGAAAGAACCTAAATTATCAGGTAAGGAACAGCAGGAGTATATTAAAATAATAGAAAAAAGTGGTAAACGAATGCTTAATATTATCAGCGATATAATCAGTATATCCATAGTTGAATCGGGAAATTTAAAAACTTCTATATCTGCGATGGATGTGAATAAGCAAATCGAATTCCTTTTTACTTTTTTCAAACCGGAAGCCATGCAGAAGGAACTAGAGTTTTCCTTTACTAAATCATTGCTTCCCAATGAATCCATCATACTAACAGACAAGGAAAAGATTTATTCAATTCTTTCTAACCTGATTAAAAATGCCATTAAATTTACCAAAACAGGCTCTATTGAATTTGGCTGTGAGAAAAAAGGCCAGTACCTCGAATATTATGTATATGATACGGGGATAGGCATAGCTCAGGAAAAAATAGAAATCATTTTTGACAGATTCAGACAAGGCAGTGAGTCCAACACCCGAAACTATGAAGGAGCCGGATTGGGATTGTCCATTTCAAAAGCATATGCAGAAGCGCTGGGTGGCAAAATCTGGGTTGAAAGCGAAGAAGGGAAAGGTTCAACCTTTTATTTTACTATTCCTTACAAGGCAGCACCTGAAGAAAAAATTGTGAAAAAAAATGATGTTTTAACTTATAAGCCTGTAAATCAACCCAGGAATTTAAAAATATTGATTGCCGAGGACGATGAAACATCGGAATTGCTGCTCCGCACCGTGGTCAGAATCTTTAGTGACGATATTTTAGAAGCTGCAACAGGTGTTGAAGCCATTGAGGTTTGCCGTAACAATCCAGATATCGACCTGCTATTGATGGATGTTAAAATGCCGGATATGGACGGTTTAGAAGCTACCAGGCAAATCCGGAAATTCAACAAAGAAGTGATAATAATTGCACAAACTGCTTATGGTCTGATTGGTGATAGAAAAATAGCATTAGATGCAGGATGCAACGAATATATTTCCAAACCTACGGATATAGCTGCCTTAAAGCGGTTAATACAAAAGTATTTTTATAAAAAGGAAGGGGACTTAGCAGGCTTATAAGCATATTGCATTACTTCATGAACTAAACCTGATTAACAAGCACTTTTAGAAATAATCGTTTACAAACCGGGCCAAGTTAATAGCTGAATCAGTATGAGAATAACAGATCCTAAATACATTGATATTTCAGCTGTTGGGCGAAGCCAAAGATTTAAAAACCAATGTGTGATCCTATAGTTCGCTTATAAATATAAATCAACTATTCCCGTTTTCCTAACACGGAATAAGAAGTTATAAAACTATCGACCCAGCCACTATTCCTGATACGTTTATTGAATTTTCCGGCATCTTCATAACTTTTAAAGGTTCCGGCAATGTACCTGTACAAGCCGTCTTCACTTTGAGTTTCGATAATCTTTAAGCCCGGCATTTTTGACAGAAGCAGTGCAAAATAAGAATCAATATTGATTGGTGCGCGCATGGCTAAAAGTTGTACCTGGAAAATGCTATCGACCTTCATATCCTTTGAAGGATTAGTTTTTACCAAAATACTTTCCATTATCACTACTGCATCAGGAGTAACGATTTCCGATTCTAAGTTTTGGAGAATCGGTATATCCTTCTCAGGTACAACTATTTCAATTTCCGGAGCCATTATTTGTTTGCTGACCACCGGTACCTTTTGGGCCGGAACTTTCCTGCCGTATTTGAGAAGTCTGAGGCGGAATGTTTTTTCCGTGCGTTCTTCCCCGGCATATTTGGCGACAAAACTATCTTTCCATCCACTCTTCCTGATCGCATGCTGGTATTTTGCCGCATCCGTAATACCCTTGAAGGCTACGGTGCTGTAATGATAGAACCCATCTTCCCCAAGTTTTTCCTCTATAGTTATCCCCGGCACATCGGCCTTCAGTTTGGCAAAATAGTTTTTATCCTTTAAGGGCTTCGACAAAGCCAGCAATTGTACTTTAAACAAAGTATCAGGCAGGATATAAACCATCGAATCAGTCAGTGTGATTACTTCCTGTTCAATTTCACTTTCCTTAGAATTTTGGTTTGCCACCATCAGCGTGTCCACATGCATTGATGAAACTATACCAGGCTCCCGGGCTGTGTCTGAGGCTGCCCCTAGTTCATCTTGCCCGGATCGCAGAATAAAATCAAATCCTCCCACCATATCGCCCTGTTCCGCAGTTTTAATTGTGAAAGGGAATTCAGGAGGGCCCGCTGTAAAACCAAGATTACTTAATTGAACTGAATCAATACGGGCAATATATTCACCGGGTTTAAGCCCAAGGTAATAGAAATATCCATCCGACTCGGAAAGGGTTTCGGCAACTGCAATGGAACTGTTTTTTTTGTAAAATTTAATCAAAACCCTTCCAAGTCCTTTTAACTCGCTATTTCTACTTTTATATGCCATTCCACTGACTTCGCCAACTGAAATTACGGGAATATCCACACGTTTAAACTGGTTGGGATCGATAAGTACCTGGTAAATATTATTTTTAAACCTCCATGAAATAGTTTCCAGGTCGTTATCATTAAGCTCCAGGATATAATTAGTAAAAGCGTTCAGATCAGGAATACGCACGATGGAATCCTTTTCGCTGAAGATTGCCCGCCCGCCGCTTATTTTAACTGTATTCAGTTTCACCAGGTGTTCACCCTTATCGAAAACACCATTCTGATTCAGATCAAGGAAGGGATACAACAGAATACCGCCTTTACTCACCGATGAATTTTTGCTTACATTCGTATAATTATCTCCTCCGAATGCCAGGCTGCCCTGGGCGCTTTCGGAAGTAGTATATTTCCCTTTGCTAAGTGAAGCAGAAATGCTGGTCCGGGCAAACGGCAGATCGTATTTGAAGCTTACATTTATATAATGGTCATTAGATGACAAATATCGCTCGTAAGAAACGGAAAAATATCCTCGCGGTATTCTCTTCTCAATTTCAGCCTTATATGTCATTAAACTTCTTTCAGTAACATTATAGCGGGCAGATGGACGGATTGAAACCCCATTTTTCATACGTAACGAAAATGCCAGATCAGTATTCATATATGGAACCCCCTTGTCAATCCAGTTGAACTGCGTTGTTGAGTTTAGGCTAAACTGGGTATAATATCCTGAGAATGTAATAGCACCCTGGTTGTATAAAAATTCTTTATAAACAAGTTGTGAGTAATCTACTTTGGCATATCCGTGAAAACTAATAATTTTAATCGGAACTGATAATCTGACCTTCCATTCTTCGTTTGCATTGAAAACAGTAGCACGTTGCCCTTCAACATATTTGGAATATTCGAGTTCCAATAAAGCATTTTTTCCAAAATAATAATTAAGCAGACCCTTGGAGCGCACACCGTAAGCATATTCAGCATTTAGTGTAAGATTGCTTAACGGTTGCAAACTTACCCTGGCAAATGGAATTGAGTTGCCGGAAGATATTGACGACAAATATTCAAGTCCTCCTCCTATGGTTAGCCTTCGGTTTATACCGTAATTAAAATCACCCCTGCCGAACCTGCTATGACTGCTATCCTGCAAAACGCCTCCCGACAAACCATAATCAAATTCTCCAGCCGGCACAAAAGTATAAGGTACATTCAAGTTACGTTCTTCCATACGCTCTTCACCCAAAGGTCCATAAAACTTAAGTTTCAGCGTGGTGTATCCGTACACAATCGGAACCTTGAACATATATAAACCCGAAGCATCAGCCTGTGTATAATCCACCAATGTGTTGTTAATGTATAGTTCAACTGTCCAATTAGGCTCTGTGACGTCATTTATAGTATAATAACCTGACGCTTTTCTGATGGTAGTTGGTGTGTTACGCACGCTTGCACCAATGACCTGGGAATTTAAGAAGGCTATAGATTGATTGTATGTTTTACCAACCTGTGCCTGTTTAATTATCTGTTTGTCATTATCAACCCACCGCCAATGATAACTCAACTGGCGCGTATTGAACTTATACCGATCCGAATAATTTACCGAAACATTAGCTTCGCCATACAAAAGCTCAGCACCAATGCCTAATCCAAAGTAATTATCTGTTGAGCCTTTCTGTGTTTGAATACCTGTAAACGACCAATCCAATATTCCGAATTTCAATAGGTGGTAGTTTCTTTTCACGATCGTATCAGCAATTGCAACTCCTTTTATTTTTAACAAATTACTTCGCATTTTTTCGATACGCATTTGCTTAATAACAGGCAATTCGAAATTCGAAACTAATTTTATGGATAAAGATCTGTAGTTAAATGTCAGTTTCATATCAAATGCTTCTGCAAATAAAGATGATTCTATATACATTGTACCGAATTCCATTACCAACCCATTTGATGGATTAAAAGTCCGGGAGCCAACTTGTATTTGCCCCGTGGCATAGTCAATCAGATAAGGCTGGCTTTCATTCTCGATAAAACCACTCAGGCTATTTTCTCCCTGCCCGGCTTTACAGGCAATCTGAAGCGTTTTAAACAATTCTTCAACATTAACATACAGCAGATTATTATTTGTATATATAACATCTAAAGTAAAAGTGGTATAACCTTCAACAACAACATTTACAGGAATTTCATCATAAACAAAAGAGGAAACATCTTTTTCAGGTATATACATATCCTGAGCCTCAACCTGTGTTAAAAATAAGTGTGAAAATAAAATAATTATCAAAAACTCTTTCGACAAAAACAAGAATTTACCACTTGCAATAAGCAGGTAGTTAATACTTGATTTGCATCTATAAAGAGTCCTGTCCATGTGTTATTCCTGGTCAAAGGTTATAGAAAAGCTACCTGTATAGATACCTGGAATTGCCGTGCCAGGCACATAGAGTTTGCCGCCCACCAGCATTGGAGTAATATAATTGCAATCGCTGTCAGTTGCAAAACTGGCACCGTTCACACCTTTATCTGTAGGCCCAATATCCATTGAAAATGATCCTCCGTTACTTCCTGTTAAAATAGTTGTTGGAGAAAAGGAAATAATGACATTTCGTCCTTCACAAAGTTTTACTTCAAAGATGGCTGGTTGAGATGTAGGTGTCTGTGATAGCAATGCAATATCGCCGGTTGATGTTCTGGTTCCATCATATCCAACAGTAATAGTACCCCCTGCTCCACCTGTCAAGCAGAAAGTTCCGAAATGAATAGATTGAGTAGGTGTTACCGTTATTGATCGCGAAGGCAAAACTGGCTGAGCAAATGAATGATTGGCACAAACGAAAACTATTATTGTAAACAACAATAGTTTAAGAAGTTGGTACATTATGTTATCTGATTTCATCCCCTCAATTACTTAATTTCGTTATAACTCAATTTCAGCATCAAATTACTTTTTATGTATTTTCAAAAAAGCTCAATCTGAATTTACTTCAGTTGCAATTCTTCCTCGGCATAAACTTCATATTTAGCATCATCGGAACTTGTATAGCGTACCTTCAATTTCCCTTTCTTAAGCGAATAAGCTGAGGGAAGTGATAATTTGACGAGTACATTCCTTTTAGCTATATTTGTATAAACAGCTAAAGCTTTTATTCCACCAACCTGATAGGGTTTGCCTTGCGCAGGTTGATAATCAACCATGATATTCCCATATACAGAAATATTACCCATTCGGTTAATAGTAAGAGAAAGGTATTGTATCGAATCCTGCTGCGTTTCCAGTTTCAGATTGCTCAATGCAACAGTAGCATCAACTGCACCCGAACGAATGATAACAGGAATACTCATGCCAAATTTTGGTATAAGTTGAATATTTACGAGTGATGAGTCGTTGGAAGAACTTTCCATACCTAAAGGCTTGTAGTTTTTTTCGTACCTGAAAGCCAGATGTGACCGATATTCTCCGGGTAACATATCCGGTTTTCGTCTGCATTGCAATACTATAACCTGTGCTTCACCCGGAGCCAGGGTCACCTGCCGGGGAAAAACACGAAGATAAGGGTCGGCAAACAATTGTCCGGTGTCGGGTTTGTCTATAATTTCAAAACTACCATCTTCTTTCATATTTCTTTGTGTAAAGGAGATAGTATATGTGGCTGGTTCTTTACCTAAATTCACTAAGTTGAGTTCTTCTTTTTGTTTTTTCCCTTCAAAAACAACTCTCTTGGGTGTAATTATTAAATTGCCCTGGGCATACGATTGAAATAGCAAGCCCAGTAAATCAATTATCAATATAAATACTATTCTACGCATGGTTTTGATTTTCAGATTTCGATTGCCGGAAAAATAAAAGCAATAAATAGCAAAACAGAGGGGAGATCTTTTAAATGATCTTCCCCTCTATCCCTCATATTAAATTAATTGTAATCGACAGTTACATCAAATGTACCGGCATATATGCCTCCCACCTGTGCTGCCTGAATAGTTAATGTACCACCAACAGTAAAACTATCAGTACCAGCAGCAACAAGTGCGCTGGTTACTGCATCAGAGCCTGCACCATTAAAGCGGGCTGTCATCGAAGTAATAGCCATCGTATATACTCCTGAAGCAATTGATGTATGAGTTACAGTAGTAGAAGCAGGCAATGTAAGGGCATAAGTTTCTAGGCCGGTACCTGTTACGTTATATGCAGCATTAGTAGCTACCGGGTTAGCCGCTGAAGTGGCTACTCCGCCAGTAAAATCACGGGTAGTTGAGTTTGACGGAAGCAAGCATGTGCCACCAAGGGCAGATGTAAGTACCATTGAACCAAAATGTAATGGAGCCGTTTCAGTTAGACCCATGGCAACAATAAGTACAGCGCCTGCAGCAGTGTTTTCTGTTGCTGAAGTCTGTGCCATTACCCTGCTTGTTAATCCTGCCATCATAAAGATAGCTGCGATAATAATTAAAGATTTTTTCATGATTTTTTTGTTTTAGTAATACAAGTATGATTGTTAGTAGGTATTTGTTTTTGCATATAAAACATTGTTTTCCACTACCTGGTAATGATAAACAAAGCGGGTCGCTATGCTGCTAACCTGGTGTTTAGTTTTCTTTTTTTTGCCTTTCCTTTTGAATTGTTAGGTAAATACTATTTCGTTTTGTTTTTTAATTCTTATCCATAAATCATTTGCAAGCCAATAAATCTCTTTTATCATTTTCCTCCCTCATTATCATTTCTGCCACTACCTGCGAAACTTTATCAAAATCATCCGCTTTATTGAAGAAATAATCAACACCTGACTGAATGGCCATTTGACGGTAATGATCGTAGGAATACAATGTGAGGATGATAAAAATGACGGTTTTGTTTACTTTCCTGATTTCAGTCAGTACTTCGAGGCCGGTTAATCCCGGCATTTTGATATCCACTATTGCCAGGTCGGGTTTCAGGCTTATTAAGGCCTCCAATGTCTGGGATCCATCTTTGTACGACCCGACAATTTCCGCCTGCTTATGCATGCCTACCATCTCCTGCAATCTTTCAAGAATCAATCCTGAATCATCTGCTAATAATACTCTCATACTGTTCTATTGTTTTAACAGGTCAAAGGTATGGTGGTGGCGCAGGAATTACTGTAAGATAAAGAATAACTGTATGTGAGGGGAAGTCCTGATCTTATGTAGGATAATTCTTACACAGGAAAGCTTCAGAGTGATTAACGATTTGTGATTTACGAAGTACGATGTACGATCTACGATTTACGATTTGCGATTTTACACTGAGCGACGGCGGCTGAGCGAAGCCGAAGCCAGCCGAAGTGTTACGATTTGCGATTTTACACTGAGCGACGGCGGCTGAGTGAAGCCGAAGCCAGCCGAAGTGTTACGATGTACGATTGACGATGTACGATTTACGATTAACCATTTTCTATTAACAATTTTCAATTAACGATTTACGAATAGTGGCGATAAAAAATAAAAGCCCCCGATCGTACCTCGTCATTCGTCAATCGTCATTCTTTTACGTTCTCTTCCCAATACTAAATCAGGCTGTTTCCCATGCAATACCTGGTAAGTTCTGTATTTTTACTTAGTTCCATTTTCTCCATAATCCGGCTTCGGTATGTGCTTACTGTTTTATTGGATATAAAAAGCTCATCCCCGATCGCCTGAAGTGACTTTCCATTTGCAAGCTGTATCATGATCTCGAATTCGCGCGCTGAAAGATTCTCGTGTTTCAACTGGTTTGCATCTTTTTCAAGATGCATGGCAAGGCTTTCGGCAAGTGATTGTGATATGTATTTCCCACCAGCTGAAACTCTTCGTATCGCCAGCAACAATTCTTCCGAAGCTGTATCCTTGGTTAGATATCCTGAAGCTCCCAGTTTGAGGGCACGTATGGCATATTGTTCCTGTGGAAGCATACTCAGCATCAGCACATTAGTCAGCGGCCATTTTGCCTTGACTAACTGAAGTACTTCCAGTCCACTACGACCAGGAAGTGAAATGTCGAGTAAAAGAATATCGAATGTATCATTCTTTAACAGGAAGAGCGCTTCATCAGAATTTCCGGCTTCTTCAATTAAAGATACTCCATGAAGCTGCAAGAGTATTTGCTTAAGACCGTCGCGGACGATCTTATGATCATCACAAATTATTATTTTCATATATTCCTTTATTATTTAACGGTAATACCAGCTTTATCACAGTTCCGTGACCATTTTCCCTGTAAATATCCAGGGAGCCTCCTAATGAAGTCGCTCTTTCAATCATATTCATAATACCAAATGATTTTTTTGAATTCAGTCCGTTTTCGGTTATTCCAATCCCGTTATCGGAAATCCTGAAATTAATAGAATCAGCGGTTTTTGTCAGCCCGATATCAACCCGGGTAGCCCCGGAGTGCCTGGCAACATTGGTAAGTGATTCCTGCATAATCCGGAACAAGGTAAGCGAAGCATCCGGGAAAATGACTATGCCGGAATCAAGGTTGAGATAAACCCCTATTCCGTTTCGTTGCGCAAACTCTTTGGTGTACCATTCAATCGCGGCATCCAGGCCCAAGTCATCGATAATTTGCGGGCGTAACTGCGATGTAAGCCGTTGTACGGTTTTTATTATTTCGCTCACCAGGGTATATACTTTATTTATTTTCAATAATTTATCCGGGTCGGAAACCTTTTGCCTTATCAGTCCGAGGTCAATTTTAACCGCGGTAAGCGCCTGTCCCAGATCATCGTGAAGTTCCCGCGAAATTGCCAATCTTTCATTCTCTCTTACTTTTTCAGTGTATTGCGTCAATTTGTGCAGTTGCACGAGTGAGCTTTTTAATTCATTTTCAGCCTTCTTCCTGTCGGTAATGTCTTTTGTAAAACCAAGAAACCGGTTTTCAGCAAGCTTAACTACATTGAAAGTCACCCATCGCTTTGTTCCGTCCTTATGTTTGAATAACAGGTCTGCTTTTGCTGTACCGGTTTCAACCACCGTTCTGAAATGTGACTGGCCTTCTTCAAGCGATTCTTCCGGTAGCATATCAAAAACCGACATTTTTAATGTTTCATCCTTCAAATATCCTGATATACTGCACCCTGCCTTGTTCACTTCGATATATTTACCGGTTTCATCTGTAATAAAAACGCCTTCCGGAGCATGATCAATGTAACTTCTGTATTTTTCTTCACTCTCTTTAAGAGCAGCATTAACTACAATTAATTCATCAGCCGATTTTTTAAGCAGCGCGGCATTCCTGATAATTGTCTGTTTCTGATTGAAAAGATTGAGGAATACGCTGACTTTGCTTTGCAGAATCCGATTATTGATAGGTTTATAAATATAATCGACAGCCCCGGAACCGTATCCTTCGAACTCGTCAATTTCATCCATATGACTGGCGGTCATAAAAATAATCGGCACTTTATCTCCGCGAGTTTCATTCATCTTCAATGCAAGTTCATAGCCATTTAACCCGGGCATCCGGATGTCGATAATTGCCAGTACTAATTCAATTCCCTTGGTTTTCTCCAGCGCTTCAATACCGGATTGAGCTTTGATCAGGTTAACTTTGAGAATTTTCAGAGCAGTTCCAAGATATAATAAATTGTCGTTGCTGTCGTCAACTATAAGGAGGTTTGGAAGATTCATTTTTGGGGATTAGGGGTTGGGATTTAGGGGTTAGGGGTTTGGGGTTGGGGTGTAGGATTTCAGGTTTTAGGTTTCAGGTTTCCACGATTTACGATTTTACGCTGAGCGAAGCCGAAGTGTTACTATTAACGATTAACGATTTTCTATTTTCCATTTTCTATTAACGATTAACAATCCCCACTAATCCCCCGCCCACACAAGTTTCCGGCTGAAACCTCCATCCGGATTTTTCAGGAAAACAACCAGTATTTGCCTCGGGACATTCAAACCAAGATTATGCAGGGTTTCTCCCGGCAATTCCTGCTGTAACAATTTTCGGCCCAATACATCATAAACCATAACCATGGTTTCTTTGCGAACCAATTTAAGGTCAATTATCAATTGATTACCGTCAGAATATATCCGGGCAGGCAGTTCGCCACCGGAAGATTTATTTTCAGAACCGAAATGCAAAACAAAACGATTTGCATCATCCGTTTTTGCAGCAAGAAAACTATACGTTTTCACAGATTTCATATCCTGGTTGTAGTGCATCTGCCGGTCTTCAAGCGTTACAATGTTAAAGTTGTCATTATCGAAGTTGCAGCGAAGGGTATAATTTCCATCCTTCCCTGGGTTAAACACTACAGGTACTGTAGAATTATCAATCGTATCAGTAAGGTATTGAACTGAGTATTTTTCACTTCCTGAGGACAGATAAAGGCTTGGAGCGGTTTGCACATGGCTGAATAATTTTACCGCACCCGGTTCATTTGCTGAGTAGCCGAACAGCAACAGAGCCTCATCACAGCTTTTATCTGATTCCGATTGCACAACCAGGCTTATCCCGACAGGATTACTATCAGTATTTTTAAACCAGCCGGTACCATCATGAACACGTACATTATTATTCACACCCAGGTCTCCGGCAACGTATGCCTTCACAAAGAATCCCTGCATTGGAGCAATATATCTTGTTATGGAATTGGTTCCTATACCAGTAGCTGAATTGAAAACCCCGTAATTATTTGCCGCCTGGTTCCATATCCACATATCGTAACCTCCGCCACTGCTGACTAAATCGGAGCATGTCCATCCGGAAGCAGCCTGCCAGTCCATTGATGACGGATATGGATTGCCAACCAGGTTAAACCCTTTCAGTACTGCATCGGCACTGTTGAAAGTAAGAGGATACGTTAAGGAACCATTATTCAGATTTCCAATAAACTCTTTTGTAGGATTGGTAGCCTGCACCGAATACAGATAGCCGCGGCCTGGAGTAAAATCACTTCCCGGATGTATCGTGTTCCAATTAACAATTGAAGTAGTATTCAGCTTATAAATCCAGCAATTAGTAGGTTCGTTCCATGCATACAAATCATAACCTGTACCATTGACATATGATCCAGAAGGCAACCATGTACCACTAATACCCTGGTTTGAAGTGGGTGCCGAAAGGAAATGCCATGCTTCGGCAGCGCCGCTGATATAGCGTTGCACAGTAGCAGGCACATTGTCAGTATTATGAATGAGTGAAGCAGTTCCTGTTGTGTCTGATTGCAGTACAAAACCTGTTGTTCCCGCATTATTGGTAAGCAAGCCATTGATTGTTACGAAATTTTGAGAATTAATACTGAGCATGGAGCCCGTAATAACTGTTACATCGCCAAAGGTATTGAGCGACGATCCACTTACATGAGTATTGCCATTGATAATTATTGTGCCATTCTGATCCGTATAATTTCCGTTATTCACCCAATTGCTATTATGCAGAACCATGGTACCTCCTGTCATTTTCATATAAATGCCAGAGGATACGATAACCCCTTGCCCTGCCACAGTTACCGGCATAACAATAAGTAAAGTATAGATGGATGCTATGTACAGTTCTAATTTCATTTACAGCTGGGATTATTACTCAGTTTGTTTCGGAATGTATATTTGTAAGCATATTTCTTTCCTTTTACTGAATAATGGTTACATCGAATACTACTGTTCCCAACGCTGTGCCGCCACCACCGGGAGTGGTATTTATGATATTAATTTTGACCGTATTTGTGGCACTTACGTATGAATATCCTATCCCCAGTGTACCTGGCAAGGCCGTCCTGGGATTTACGATAACAGTTGCATTAACAGCAGCGCCTGTAATGGTTACAGTCTCTATTCTACTCGAAACAGAAGTAAAAGCGGTGTTGTCCGTAACAGAAACTGATGTTTTGATAATTCCCCCGAGCACGGTTCCACTTGCCCCGAGTTTGAAACTTCCATTTACATCCAGTTTGGCAGCAGGAGTAGCAGTAGCTATTCCCACATTTCCACCAGATAATATCCTCACCCGTTCATTGGCTGTTGCTGTACCGCCCGTCATAAAAAGCATATCTTTTGCCGCGTTATTATTAACGATTAACAAATCGTTGCCCGCTCCAAGAATATAGCAGTCATTGACTTTACCTGTTTCAATAGGATTACCTAATTGATAAACATATCCTCCTCCATTAATTCCCATATCCATAAAGTTGGTCGTTTCAGTTCCATTATTAGCAGTAGCCACAACATCGCTGGAAGCCTGAGTTCCGGCGGATAAATTCCGGATATTGGTCTGGAAATAATTATTGATTGTGCCTTTGGCATAAATTGCGTTTACCGATGTAGTTGTACCCGCGTCAACGAGCAATTGTTCCGGGTTTGTGGCATCAAAGGTAGATGTTCCGATACCCACATCACCATTGGCTGCAATCCGCATCTTTTCTGTATTGTTGGTCTCGAATGCAAGAGCATTGTTATCATTGGTACCCAGCGTGGCCAGACCGGCGTATGAGTTTCCATTTTGTACAAATACAGTAGCGCCGGCATTGGTCAACGGGCCGATGGTTGAACCATTGATCCGGGAATAAATTCCGGCTGTTGTTGTCCAGATGTCACCGTTCACAGGTGTGGTAGGCGCAGCGCCATGGGGCAAATTTAACCCTGCATTCGTGGTTGAAGATAGCACTGTATTCAGTTTGCCTGTCATTGTTCCTCCGGCAAGGGGAAGTTTGGCATTGAATGCTGTCCAGTCCGTACTGGTCAGATAACCATTAACGGCTGTAGTGGCTGCTGCCATGCTGATTATAGGTGCAGTACCTCCTGATGATACAACCGGGGCTGTTGCCGTAACTCCTGTAACTGTTCCGGAACCTTTGTTATTAAATGTTGTCCAATCAGTTGAACTTAGAAATCCCGGCACTGAACCGGTTGCCTTTTGACCGTTTGTATAGTCAAGCGAAACCACCCCGGATGTTGCGTTAAAATCTGCGGCAGTATAAGTTGCAGCGCCTTTTGTTGATCCATCTGCCGCTGCATCTGCAATAGATAAGGTAGGAGCCGCTGTGCCAATTACAGTCATGGTTTGTGTGGAAGACAATGGAGCAGTAACTGTAACAGTTCTTTTATTTGCGAGCGTTAAAGCCCCTGTGTTAATTATGGTGGCATCGCCCGAAAGGGCAACACTTGTAGCCACATTCGACACATTTCCGACAAAAATATTCCCGGATACAAGGGTTGAAGTTTGTTTATTATTGAACGTTGTCCAATCCGTACTGGCCAGATAGCCATTGACTGATCCGGTTGCAGCAGGCATTGAAATGGTATTCGTAGCCCTTGAAAGCGGACTGTTGAAGGTAAGTGCATTTTCTTTTCCGTTAAATGTGGTCCAGTTCCCTGAACTGAGATAACCATCTGCAGAACCGCTGGCTTGCGCTATCCCAATAGAACCTGTTGAAGTAATGACACCTCCGGTGAGTGGAGCAGTTGCTGTAATCGAAGTAACCGATCCAACTCCTGTAGCCCATGTAAAATTGCCGCTTCCGTCATTTTTGAGGAATGTACCAGTTGCACCTTGTGATGATGGCCAACTGGAGGTTACATTATTCATTTTTACAATATTCCCTGTAGAATTGACCTGGAACTCCTGGCTGCCGCCAACGTTGAACCTGCTTACCGGAGAAGTGGTTCCAGTTCCTATAGAAACATTACCGGCCGGGCTGATATACATCCTGGTTGTGGACCGTGGTTGCACACCATCATTGTTGGTGGTCTGAAACTGTAGATCTCCCAAGGCAGTGGTGCCATTTCCCCGGTAAGTTGATAAGATTCCCGCGATGGTATTCCACGAGCTTCCTGAATAGGCGCTGAAATAAAAACTACCGACATCGGTACCTGCGGGCACATTTGTGGGTGCAGTTAAATTACCTCCGGAATTAGCCATAAATATCACCGGGTAACCTGAACCCGATAGCCTGAAAACCATATCACTTTTATTTCCATCGTCGCTGTCGAATTCAACGATGGTGGAACTGGCACTTGGGGTTGGCGTAACTGCAGAAGCTGAACTATTGACCTGCAAATAATTGTTTGCTCCGGAAGTAACGCCTGCTCCACCTACGAGAAAGTGTCCATTTTTATCGATGGTCACTAGTTTGGTGGTTCCTGCATTATTATATACCTGCATAAGGTCAGCCGTTTGTGTTGCGAATCCCTGTATTTTGAACTGAGGTTCATCCAACTGGCCAAAAATGTGAAGCCTGGCTGTGGGGGCACCCGTTCCTATTCCAATTTTACCAGTGGGAGAGATTCGCATCCTTTCATTAGCTGCAGCTGTGCCTCCAGTAAGGAAAATCATGTCTTTGTTCACATTATTATTCGAGAGTATAAAATCGTTTCCCGAGGCAATAAGATAACAGTCATTGGCTTGACCTGTCTGGATCGGATTTCCAGGGTCGGTAAGATATCCCGAACTATTAATTCCCATATCCATAAAGTTGGAGGTTTCTGTCCCATTATCCGCGGTAGCAACAATATCGGAGGATGCGTGACCTCCATCAGATAGATTTTGAATATTGGTTTGAAAATAGCTGTCGATATTGCCTTTAGCGTATATTGCATTTACAGAAGTTGTAACACCGGCGTCAACCACCAGTTTTTCAGGATTTATGGCATCGAATGTTGATGTTCCTATACCCACATGACCACCATTGTAATAAATATCACTGCCAGCTGTTGCCCATTGGCTTGCAGTTGTACCCGCTGCAATGATAATCCAGGCAGAACCATTATAAAAGTAAAAACCAGATGTCCCGTCAGTTTGATAAACCAACAAGCCATCTGCAGGAGTCACAATCGCTATCCGTTCCGACTGTAGCATCCTTGGCGCAAGAAAACCCTTTAAAGTGGATTTAACATCAAGCACCGATGAAACATGGCCTGTTGTATATCCAGGATCGTCAGTAACTACGAGTGTCTGGGAGAACAGGTTGCTACAAATTACAAGTAGTGCTATAAATAATATAAACTTTATTTTTTTCATACTAAATCAATTTTAAAAACTGAACCTTTTTACATTTAAAACAGGCGCACGCGTATGCATGCAGGCTACCAGCTACTTTAATGCCAGTGGACACGAAAATGTCCGTCCTGACCTGTATTCTATTAAATATATTCTTTGTCATAATTACTGTTAACATTAATTATGGTTATACGTTATTTCCATAACGTTTTGCCAATGGGTGATAAAGCCATTAGTAGGTATTGTAGCTATTGAAAACCAGATAGTGATGATGTGATGCATAGCGTATTATTAGGCCCGGCAACAAATTAACATTTACATATTAACAGCCTGGTGAGAGTTGCCAAAGTTTCCGGTGGGTAAAGCGGATTTTATTGCTATGTATAAGTTTATAACTAAAAGCTGCAAAAGTAATATAGCGTATGTAAATATATTTTATAGCATTATTCCACCAGATTCCCACTTATTAATTTTAAACCTCTTCAGATTAAAAATTAAGGGCATTTGTAGATGATACCCCAACATACTTTTTCTGAGTAAAAGTAAGTAGTTCAGGTTTTCAATATTTGCATATATACTTTATTTTCAATATATTAATCCAAATAAGTAAACTTGTTGCTTTCTATAGATGCAACCTTAATTAATAAATAATGGATTATAAAAAGTAAGCTAAAATGTTATAAGACTTATTTCTTTTAAAATGTAAAATATTGAAAATATTAGTACAAATATTTTTACAAGCGACATTTATCATTTTGCAAATGAGTTACACCTCCTGCAAACTTATTCAAACGATTTATTCGTTTGTTTGTTCACAATTCTTACAATAGAGCCCAAACCTCTCATTGCAAAATCCAATTTACTCAATTATCTTTTTTTAATAGCCTGATTATATACAAAAAGCCATCCCGGACCGGAATGGCTTTTTGACTATGAATACGAGTTGAAATTAGTTCTCTTTAATTACACATTTTTTGCTGCCTTTGCTTCAAGCATATCAGTAGTTAATGACTTTGGCCTTTCCAGTGGATAACCCAGGGCACGGTCCCAGATCAGGTTGGCTGAAACACCTAAAGCACGGCCAATTCCGAACATTACGGTGTAAAAATCGTATTCTTTAACACCATAATGCCATTGTATAACCCCTGATTGGGCATCCACGTTTGGCCATGGGTTTTTTGCCTTTCCCTGTTCAACCAAAATATCAGGAACTACTTTATAGAGCAAATCTGTGTACTTGAATAAAAGATCTTCCTTCAGGTGGGTGAGGCAGAAATCGCGCTGCAGTTTGTATCTCGGGTCCGTTTTGCGAAGTACAGCATGGCCGTAGCCAGGTATTACCTGTCCTGACTTCAGGGTATCCCAAACAAATTTCTTCATTTCATCTTCGGTAGGAACGCGGTCTTCCATTTTTTCAACTACATCCTGGAGCCAACGTAATACTTCCTGGTTAGCCAGGCCGTGCAATGGGCCGGCAAGTCCATTGTTCATTGCCGCAATACTAAGGTAAATATCTGATAATGAACTGGCAACAAGATGTCCTGCATGAGCACTGACATTTCCGCCTTCATGGTCGGCATGAATAATAAAATACATACGGCTCACATCATCATAAGGTGCACCAATGCCCATCATGTGTGCAAAATTTGCCCCAAAATCGAGGTCAGGATTCGATTGAATAGGATTCCCGTTGCGATATAGTTTCGCATGGATGTACGTTGCGATTTCAGGCAATTTGGCCAGCAGATTGAGAGCATCTTCGTAGGTTGAATCCCAATAATCGAGTTTATTCAATTTGCCGGAGGCATATTCCTTTGCAAACAGCGATTCGCGCTGCAGTATTGTAATTACCGCTGAAAACATAGCCATGGGATGGCTGCCAGAGGGCATACTATCGATAACTTCGTAAACATAATGTGGCAGTATTCTGCGTTTGTTAAATTCATCGATAACATCCTGTAATTCTGCTTCATTGGGAATATCGCCCGTAAGCAGCAAATAAAACAGTCCTTCAACGTAAGGCATTTCAGAGCCTTTAGGTTTTGGGAGTTTTTCAAATACTTCAGGGAGTGTTAAACCCCGGTACCTGATGCCTTCATTCGGATCGAGATATGAGATATCGGTCACCAATACTTTAACACTTCGCATACCACCGATGACCTG
>Ga0208789_1000631_pt1 | contig 29342 bp, 22 predicted proteins | sample Methanotroph_Enr_FD_187368 | JGI IMG/M metagenome (GOLD analysis project Ga0208789, IMG submission 187368) | Enriched soil microbial communities from Old Woman Creek wetland in Ohio, USA - Methanotroph_Enrichment_5 (SPAdes) (version 2) | ecosystem: Environmental > Terrestrial > Soil > Wetlands...
ACCTCGATCCTCGAAGGCATCAACAACAAGGCCAAGGTGATCAAGCGCATGGCCTACGGCTTCCGCGACGACGACTACTTCGCCCTCAAAATCCGCTCAGCCTTCCCCGGTAATGCGCGATGAACCAATTATTTGAGCAAGGTTCCTCACAGCGGCGCTCCAGTGCATAAGCACAGATGTGCAAGTACCCATTGGCGCACGCCTCAGCGTATCCATCTCTCCGAACACGTGATGGAACATTAGAACAAACACTGGAACACGCATTGGAACATCACCCCTCGTTTGCGTGGTCAAGCCCGCGCAGCAGCATCCTGATGGATTCTGCACACAGGTGATCATCTAACCAGGCAGCCACTTCACCATCATTTCATCCAAACACCCGCTGGACTTGCCTATAGCAGTCAGCGCAGTCTCCTGGGGCTTCCCAGCACCAACTGACCCTCACAGGAGAACTTCCACGCGCGCACATCTAGTATTGCGCGCGCCGTTCAGCTCCGGCGTCAGGAAACCCAGGCACCCAAACACACAGGTGCGCAACCGCGTGGTGGTAATGAACACCAGAGCATCAGCCCACCGTGTGGGGGATTTCACACCTGCGATCAGGCACTCGTTCACATTGGTAACGCGGTGTCCTCCATACCTGCCCCCTCAAGAATGGGGACCTGCAAGGGAAACTGCATGACTTCCACATTGCCCGGCACTTCGCGCATAACCCTTACCCTCTCCACCCGCACACTCAAGGCGCTGCGGATGCTGGCGCTCCTCAAGGAGGAGAATCAGAACAAGGTGGCAGAGGACCTTCTCATTGCAGGCGGGCTTCACGCCGCTGTAGAGACACAGTGGCGCAGCGAGAAGCCTTTCGAGGCACCTGCCACGCTCCAGGTAACTTCTCCGAAGCTCGAAGCAGCACTGGCAGCACCTCCTACGACGTCCTCGTCAAAACCTATAACCAAGGTCGCACCGATACCGGTCAAACCTGAACCTGTTCGTCTCGCGATGATGTCGGATGTTCCGAAGCCTGCGTCCGAACCGGACCCTGAAATCCCCTGGTAGTGAGGCTTGAGCCATGAACTACCAGAGGAACTTCGATCACCCCGAGAACCACGCCACGATCATCGGTTGCGGCTACTGTGGCATGTCCCAGAGCGAGCAGGATGCAATCAAACAGGCGTTGCCCGCGCTCGTGACCATGCACGCAGGTTGGCTCCAGTATCAGCCCCGCTACACCACAGATGTTTTGCGGCATGTGCTTCCCAGCGCCTGTGGCGAGTCGCACCAGAGCTGGCTCTCACAGTCAGTTGGCGACGCATTGTTCGCGGCAGGCTACCTTCCGGACAGCGCATACTCGCCTGATCCGAAATGGGCTTGGGTCGGAGATCTGGAGGGCTAGTGCCCTACTCCAAGAAGACTAAGCATGACCAGGGCAATGGATGTCACCGCCGACACCGGACGCGATGGCTCTGCTCTCGTCTGTGCAATGACCCCCGGCGCCTCGGAGCGCTGCAATCGTGAGGTCAGCCATCCAGCGGGTCGCGGAATGGAAGGTTTAGATACAGGTCGGAACCCCGAGGGGGAATGAGTTCCCTGCAATCCAGGTGAATACACCTTCGGAACAGCATGTTGCAAAATGCATCATAATCATTCCTGCTGGAATGAAAACGAGCTAGGGAGGGGGGGGCAGGTATTTGCCGCCAACGATTCGAGCGTTCTGAGACTGGCAGGGGCGGTTGGCTTTGATCCTGAGGTTAACCTCCCCCCAGTCACGTCTGTAGATATCGGTTCATTGTTCATGTTGGCGCACCCATGCGCCCAGCTGCTCCCAATCCTGAATCTGTAGTTCTCTGGACCTGTTCACGAGTCCAAGAGGACCGCAGTGGTAGTAAGGGAACCAAGCAGGCTTCCCGGGGCGCTGGATAAGACCAAGGTGATGGACCTGACCGAGGGCAGCTCCTATGGGAATCCGATCATCACGGGTCCGTCCGTAGAGTGCCAACCGAGTGGATCGATAGGCAGCGGTCCCGAGAGACACCACGACCTTGGGCTGGATGAGGTCAATGATTTCAACCATGAAAGGCAGACTGTCATCGATCCACGCCGTAAGTGGGGCGCCAGACTTTCCATTTGCCGCCCGAATGCCCAGTACGGCGTTGGTGAAGTAGAGGGGCTGGGGGTTGGGAGATCTGGGAGACCCGAGATCCCAACCAGCGGCATGCGCCATGGCTCTCAGGTTCGTGCAGGTTTGCTCCCGCTCATCGTCCACGCCCTTGTTCTTCAAGAAGTAGGGCAGGTCGCCCCAGTCCTGCCCGACGATCAGGACCCTAGCCCGGAGGTCCCCTTGCCAGCGGCTCCAGGGACCGAGGTGGTCTGAATCGAACCGCCCTCCTTCGATCTCTGATGGATTCAAAAGCCCTTCAGGAAATCGGTGGCGCCGTCGCCTCTCGACGAGTGCGAGGTAACTCTCCTGGCGATCCATGGGGGACTCCGTGGCGACGAGTGACGCAGCCCTCATTCTCGGCAACACCCGTTCGCTTGCAAGACAACTAACCAATCTGAATCAATATATTTGGCTCTATGCCCTCCGGCATTTGCCCTCTAGATCCTGTCGCTTGGCGGTCTATCCCCAGAAGATCCCCGTAGGGTCCTGATCCACCTCGGCGAGCACCCGGGAAAATGCCTTGGACCCGGGATGAGGCTTGTAGTCATGCCACTTCCCGTGGGCATCACGCCAGTCGATGGTCCAATCGCCCTCGGCTACTCGATACCGGAAGCGAGCGATCGGGTGATCGATCCACTCAGAGGGGTTGTTCCATCTAGGGCGCTGCTCGACGAGCGTGACCTTATTGCCATCCCACGCATGCACCAACCGCACCTGGTGACGCACGGCTTCAGGCACACGTCGAGCGCAGAACGCCGAGAGTTCGGCATCCACTGCTGTCATCAGGTCCTGCGGGATGGGCATGGGAAGAGTCTAGATCCCGAACAGCCGGTTCACCAATTCAGGCATGTCTTGGGAACCAGTGAAGGCTCGCCTCGGCACATCCCGGTAATTCTCTCGCTCCTTTCGCTCCCCATCCGCTGTGCGACGCCCAGGGGAAATGCTCACGGGATTCGCCTCGATGTCTGGCATGGGTTCCCCGGGGGTGCCCCCGAAGAACAGGCAATGATCGATCTCCAGATTGGCGGCGTTGTATACGAGGACCACGGCGCAGGCACCCTTCAATCGAGCGAAATCCAGCCGGATGGAATATTTCACGGCTTTACCCTGAAGGTGCGTTTGCTTGATCTGGATAAAGCGCATCACGCCCTGGCAACCCAACACGAGATCGAAGCCAGCGTCATCCACATCCGCCTTGAACACCTGGAGCTCCAGCCAGGGGTCACGCCGCCACAGCTCCTGCGCGATCTTGGCGATCAGGGCATGGGTGAGGACGTTCTCCACATGGCTGGAACGCCTCGCCATGGCTTCCAGGCGCTGCTCGCCAGTGACTTCAGGTGCCTTCTTCGGCGCTGGAAGCACCTCTGCGGCGAGTCCGGGACCCACCGCCCTGTGCGCCTCGCATAGCCCCTCCATGAAGGCTTTGTAGGGCATCAGTTCGATGTGGTGGGCTTTCCAATGTGCGTCCATGCCGTCCCAGCCCAAGCCCTGGAAGGCATACCCACACTCAGGACACTTCTTTGGGATGGGAAAGGGGATGTTCCTGGCGCAGCAGAGGCATTCGGGCATGGGGACCTCAATCTGGCGTATGACAACACCTTGGATAGGACAAATCCTGACGAGTCAGTCCCTGCGTGAGGGGTTTGGGGGTGTCAGGGCATGACTGATGGCTGATAATCCGAGAGTGTATCAACCGACAGGACGGTCATGAACCAGGACATGAAGAAAACGCTCTGGGCTGCGGCGGACAAGCTGCGGTCCAGCATGGATGCGGCGGAATACAAGCACCTGGTGCTGGGGCTGATCTTCCTGAAATACATCTCGGATGCCTTTGCGGAGCGGCGGGACACCCTCAAGGAGTCGTTCCTGAACCCCAAGAGCGACCTCTACGTGGGCGACGCCAATCAGGCGAACGTGCTGATGGAGGACCGGGACTACTACACGGAAGATCATGTGTTCTGGGTGCCCGCCAGTGCCCGCTGGGAAGCCATCCGCAGCGCCGCCAAGCAGCCGGACATCGGCAAGCGCGTGGATGATGCCCTCATTGCCATCGAGCAGGAGAACCCCACCCTGAAGGGCGTCCTGGACAAGCGCTTTGCCCGCACCCAGCTCGAACCCGGCAAGCTGGGCGAACTCATCGATCTCATCTCCTCCATCGGCTTCGGCGCCAAGGACAAGGCGAAGGACACGCTGGGCGAGGTCTACGAGTACTTCCTGGGTCAGTTCGCCAATGCCGAGGGCAAGAAGGGCGGACAGTTCTACACGCCCGCCTCCGTGGTGAAGGTGCTGGTGGAGGTGCTGTCACCCCACAAGGGGCGCGTCTACGATCCCTGCTGCGGATCGGGCGGCATGTTCGTCCAGTCCGAGAAGTTCGTGGAAACCCATGGGGGCAAGGCGCTGGACATCTCCATCTTCGGGCAGGAAGCCAACCCCACCACCTGGCGCCTGGTGGCGATGAACCTGGCGATCCGGGGCATGAGCGCCAACCTGGGCAAGGAACCCGCCGACACCTTCTCGCGCAACCAGCACCCCGACCTGCGGGCGGATTTCGTCCTTGCCAACCCGCCCTTCAACATCTCCGATTGGGGTGGGGAGAAGCTGGCATCCGATCCCCGGTGGGTCTATGGCACCCCTCCGGCAGGCAATGCGAACTTTGCCTGGCTCCAGCACATCCTCTTCCACCTGAGCCCCTCGGGCAGCGCGGGCGTGGTGCTTGCCAACGGCTCCATGGCTTCCAACCAGAACAACGAGGGCACCATCCGCCGCGCCATGGTGGAGGCGGATGTGGTGGAGGCGATGGTCGCCCTACCGCCCCAGCTCTTCTTCAACACCCAGATCCCCGCCTGCCTCTGGTTCCTCGCCAAGGACAAGTCCCGCAACGGGCGGAACCGGAAGGGCGAGGTGCTGTTCGTGGATGCCCGCAAATTGGGGCGCATGGATACCCGCGTGAACCGGGTGTTCGATGACGAACACATTGAGCGGATCGCCACCGCTGTCCATGCGTGGCGCCAGGATGGCGAGACGAAGGAAGCCTACGCCGATGTCCCCGGCTTCTGCCGTGCCGTGAAGCTGGTGGAGATCACCGAGCACGGCTTCGTGCTGACGCCGGGGCGATACGTGGGCGCCGAGGAAGTGGAGGACGATGACGAAGCCTTTACCGAAAAGATGGACCGCCTGACCTCCCTGCTCGCCGAGCAGATGGAGAAGGGGCAGGAGCTGGACACCCTTATTCGCGAGCGGCTGGGGAGGATCGGATATGCCGTTTGATTTGATTCGCCTTGGCGAACTTGCAGCGGCGGTTCCGAATGCCATTGCGGCAGGTCCTTTTGGATCAAACCTGGTAGGCAAGGACTATGTCCCTTCCGGGGTCCCTGTGATTCGTGGACAGAACCTGCAAGGGAAACTGATTGGGGGTGAATTCGTCTTCGTTAGCGAGGAGAAGGCACTTTCGCTCAAATCGAACACCGCGAAACCGGGAGATGTGGTTTTCACTCAGCGAGGGACGCTTGGACAGGTATCACTGGTGCCCCCTGCACCCTTCCCCAAATATGTTGTCTCGCAGAGCCAAATGAAGATCACGGTAGATGTAGGAAAGGTTTCGCCAGAATTTGTTTACTACGCCACAACGACTACCGATTTTATCAAGCAGGTTCACGATAACGCCGTTGCCGCTGGGGTTCCGCATATCAACTTGGGGACCTTGAGACAGTTAACAATCCCTTTCCCAAACAGAGATGGGCAGGACCAAATCGTGGGGGTTCTGGCGGCACTAGATGACAAAATCACTCTCCTCCGAGAAACCAATGCCACCCTCGAAGCGATCGCCCAGGCGATCTTCAAGTCCTGGTTCGTGGACTTCGACCCCGTGCGTGCCAAGGCGGAAGGGCGCGACGCCGAGGGCGTGCCGACCGAGGTGGCGGATCTGTTCCCCAGCGAGTTCGAGGACTCCGAACTGGGGGTGATACCGAAGGGGTGGCAGGTAGGCACTCTTGGTGAAGTCAGCACCAATGTTCGCTCCCAGGCTCGTCCCGAGGAGTTTTCGGATGAGATCCCATACATCGGTCTTGAGCACATGCCCAGGCAATCGATTGCCTTAGGTGAATGGGAGCCCGCGACCAAGGTGGACAGCGCGAAGTCCCGCTTCGAGAAAGGGCAGCTTCTTTTTGGCAAACTCCGTCCCTACTTCCACAAGGTCGGCATCGCGCCAGTGGATGGAGTTTGTTCGACGGACATCCTGGTTATCGAGCCAAAGGCTCCAGGGTATAGGGCGTTCTGTGTCTGCCACTTCTCAAGCAAAAAACTGGTCGATTACGCCACACAACTTTCCAACGGTGCAAAGATGCCCCGCACGAGTTGGCATGACCTTGCGAGGTATGAGGTTCCTATCCCTACCCTTGAAATAGGGTCAGCCTTCAACAGCATTGTGGAACCTATGATTGGTCGAATCGTAGAGAACACACACCATGTGCGAGCTTTGGGTGAGCTTCGAGACACACTCCTCCCCCGCCTCATGTCCGGCAAGCTTCGTATAGATGGGATTTGCACATGGTAGAAGCCATTAGCATGGGCAGCATAGGTCTGATGTGGAAGGTATTGGCGAAGGCTCCTATACCCGTTCGATGGTTGTTGAGGTGGCGATTCCCTATTCAAAGGTGCCGAGGATTGGTGATAATCGACCCTACTGCGGATTCAGTGTATTTCGACCTTCACCCTGAACACCCATCCCATTACCTGGGTGGGATCGGTCTCAAGCTTCACAACCACCTACCGTTCGATGTGGTGGTTAAAGCAGTACATGCGGCGCTGGTCATCGATAGTACTGCGGTCTTAGATGCAGTACTTAACAGTGAATCGACGATCCCAGCCTCGAACAGTGCGCAATTGCTCTTGCCCCAGCTTGGGTTGACCGAGCAGCAAGTGAGATGGGTTCGGAACCTCCAACGAGAATTCACCCGCATCAAGTTGGTCTTTGACCTCAAGATTCAATCGGACATTCGATCCTGGGAGGAACACAGCACTCTCGTGTTTTCAGCCACGATCAACTCTGGGAGCCCATCCGCTAAGCAGGGGGTGTCAAGGTGACATTCTCTTGACTAGAGCCTAGTAGCACGACTTCGCTCCGAGATGATCCAAAGACACTACCCTTCGACAAGAAATTAGGAAACTCCTCATGACCAACCTTGATCCGCATTCCTTCGCATCCGAGCTTTCTACAGTCCTATCCGACCCAACCTCCAGCCGGGAGAAGGGACTGATGAAAGTGATGGAGGACCTGTGTGAGGCGTGTGGATCGCGACTCGGAGAGCCAGGATTTGGTCTGCAAGCTGCTCTTCGCCATGTATTTGATTCCACGACGGTGCCTACCGCCGTCCGTCGCGCTGTAGAAATCAATCCAAACAACGCAAAACAGTTATTCCACTCCGCAAAAATGAAAGTTTTGAAGTCGCAAGGCTGTGTCAGCGATTACCAGAAAACGATGTTAAAGAACTCTTTTATACGTCTTGCCAATCAGTTGCATGAAATGGGCATGCTTGGTGAAGTCATAGACGAAATCAAACGGAGCCACGCTCTTTAGGCGCATGAAGCCAGGGGACGTATAACAAATGACCCTCATCGACGAGAACATGGCGGAACAAGCCTGCCTCGGTTGGTTCGAGGAACTGGGCTACGCCTCCGCCTTCGGTCCCGACCTCGCACCGGATGGAAGTGCTCCGGAGCGCACCAGCTACAAGCAGGTGGTCCTGGAGGATCGCTTCCGTCAGTCCCTCGCCAAGCTGAACCCGGACATCCCGGGTGCCCTCCTGGAAGACGCCGCCCGGCAGGTGATCCACGGGAACGCCCCCAGCCTCATGCAGGCGAACCGGCAGTTCCACCGATGGTTGACGGATGGAGTGCCGGTCCAGGTCCAGAAGGGCGACGAATCCCTGGGGGACTGGGTGCGGCTGGTGGACTTCCAGAACCCCGATGCCAACGACTGGCTGGTGGTGAACCAATACAGCGTGCAGGGTCCGAAGCTCACCCGCCGTCCCGATGTGGTGGTGTTCCTCAACGGGCTTCCCCTGGTGGTGATCGAGCTGAAGAACCCCGCCGACGAGAGCGCCGACATCTGGCACGCCTACCAGCAGCTCCAGACCTACAAGGAAGACATCCCCGATCTCTTCGTGTTCAACGAGGTGCTGGCGATCTCCGACTACACGCGGGCGCGGATGGGCTCCCTTTCCGCCACCGAGGAGCGCTTCAGCACCTGGCGCACCATTGACGGTGTGACCCTCGATCCCCTGGGGGACCTCCAGCAATTGGAGACCCTGGTGCGGGGCTTCTTCCGGAAGGACTTCTTCCTGGACTACCTGCGCCACTTCGTCCTCTTCGAGGAGGAAGGCACCGTCAAGAAGATCGCAGGCTACCACCAGTTCCACGCCGTCCGCGCCGTGGTGCAGAGCGTCTTCGAGGCGAGCCGCCCAGGGGGGTCGCGAAAGGGTGGCGTGGTGTGGCACACCCAGGGGAGCGGCAAGAGCATCGAGATGACCTGTCTGGCGGGAACCCTCATGGGCGCCCCCGAGATGCACAACCCCACGATCCTGGTGGTGACGGACCGGAACGACCTGGATGGGCAGCTCTTCGAGACCTTCGCGGGCGCCTCGGAACTGCTGCGGGAAACCCCCGTCCGCATGGAATCCCGTCCCGACCTCCGCACCGCCCTGGCGAATCGTCCCTCGGGCGGCATCATCTTCACCACCATCCAGAAGTTCGCCCCGGGCGAGCATGAGGACACCTTCCCCCTGCTGTCGGACCGGCAGAACATCGTCGTCATCTGCGATGAAGCCCACCGCTCCCAGTACGGCTTCACCGCCAAGCTGAAGGGCGACGATTCCGGCACCTTCGTCCGCTACGGCTATGCCCAGTACCTGCGGGACGCCTTGCCCAACGCCACCTTCGTTGCCTTCACGGGCACGCCCATCAGCACGCAGGACAAGGACACCCGGGCGGTCTTCGGTGATTACGTCCACGTCTACGACATCGAGCAGGCGGTGGAAGACGGGGCGACGGTCCCCATCTACTACGAAAGCCGCCTTGCCAAGCTGGAGCTGAAGCCGGAGGACACGCCGGTTCTGGATGAGGAGGTGGAGGATCTCACCGAGGACGAGGAGGATTCGGAAAAGGCGCGGACCCTCCGGCGATGGGCTGCCCTGGAGAAGCTGGTGGGGGCGGAACCTCGCCTGAAGAAGGTTGCTGCCGACCTGGTGGCGCACTTCGAGAAGCGCACCGCCACCCTGGACGGCAAGGCAATGATCGTCGCCATGAGCCGCGAGATCTGCGTCCATCTCTACAACGCCATCATCGAGCTGCGCCCCGAATGGCACGATCCCGACCCCGAGAAGGGCGTCCTCAAGATCGTGATGACAGGTTCCGCCTCGGACAAGGCGCTGCTGAAGCCCCACATCTACCCCAAGGAGGTCAAGAAGCGCCTGGAGAAGCGGTTCAAGGACCCTGCGGACCCCATGAAGCTGGTGATCGTCCGGGATATGTGGCTGACGGGCTTCGATGCCCCCTGCGTCCACACCATGTATGTGGACAAGCCCATGAAGAGCCACAACCTCATGCAGGCGATCGCCCGCGTGAACCGGGTGTTCAAGGACAAGCCGGGCGGGCTGGTGGTGGACTACATCGGCATCGCCACCGAGCTGAAGCAGGCGCTGCTGGACTACACGCAATCCAAGGGCAAGGGACGCCCCACCATCAACGCCGAAGAGGCGCTGGACATCTTCATCGAGAAGATGAGCACCCTCCGGGCGATGCTCCACGGATTCGACTACAGCCAGTTCCGCACCAAAGCCCTGGCACTGCTGGCGGGCACCGCGAACCACATCCTGGGGCAGGAGGACGGCAAGAAGCGCTGGGCGGATCAGGTGCTCTCTGCCAGCAAGGCATTCGCCTTGTGCTGCACCCTGGACCGCGCCCTGGACTTCCGGGATGAGCTGGCGTTCTTCCAGGCGATCAAGTCCGCCCTCACCAAGCACGACACCCAGGACACCAAGCTCTCCGACGAAGCCAAGGAGCATGCCCTGCGCCAGATCATCAGCGGGGCGCTGGTGTCGGACGAGGTGGTGGACATCTTCAGCGCGGCAGGGCTCGCCAAGCCCGACATCGGGGTGCTGTCGGACGAGTTCCTGGATGATGTCCGCCACATGCAGCAGCGGAACCTTGCGGTGGAACTGCTGGAGCGGCTGCTGAAGGACGACATCAAGGCGAAGTTCTCCACCAATGTGGTGCAGAACGCCAAGTTCTCGGAACTGCTCCAGGCGAGCCTCACCCGCTACCGCAACCGCGCCATCGAGACCGCCCAGGTCATGGAGGAACTCATCCAGATGGCTAAGTCCTTCAACGCCGCTTTCAAGCGGGGCGAAGAACTGGGGCTCTCACCCAACGAGCTTGCCTTCTACGACGCCCTGGAGACCAACGAAGCCTCAGTGCGCGAGCTGGGCGACAGCGAACTGAAAGCCATCGCCCGGGAACTCACCGAGTTCCTGAGGAACAACCTCACCGTGGACTGGTCCGTCCGCGAAGCCGTCCGCGCCAAGATGCGCGGTCGCATCCGGATCATCCTCATGCGCCACAAATACCCGCCAGATATGGAGGCACGGGCGATCGAACTCGTGCTGAAGCAGGCGGAGGCGATGGCGGAGGAGTGGGTGGCGTAGGTTGGTTTGATCACGTGAGGTCTCAAGATTAACAATTTCAATATATTAGATGACTAAATGGATTTATGGGTCGCCACCTCAGAGCTTCCATTCTTGGATCGCCCGTGCGTGGGTTTGGATTCCTAGCGCAGCCCTCAAAGGGGATGCACATTCTGATGCAAGGCGCCCTTTTGCCCGCAGGTAAGGATTTCGTGCGGATGGTCAGTTTCTATGATGGACGTGGGATCGTGAACCTTCGGAAGAAGAAGGTCAGTCCAAGAAGCGCAAGCACACCCTGAGCCGATGCAAACACGCTGAATCCGACAAATACCGCTCGCACAAGGTTCCCTGGGCATACCATGTGCAATAGCGCCGCAAGACCAGGGATGAGCCAAGACCAAGTGGATCTGACTATCCATCGGACCATCATGCGTCCTGAATTGCTGTCGATAGCTTCCTCACCCCTGGTATGAGCGCTCAGCGTTGCGATGAGCGCTAGCGCCGCCATCCCGAATCCGCTCATAGTCCCGAAAGCACCGAATGCAGCAAGTTCCCAGCCGCTCTTATTCTTTACCCACTCAGCGAGGACGGGGCTCCCAACTCGGTATTGCCAGACACCACCACTTAGTCCACCAAGGCATCCCAAGGCAAGGAGCAGGCGGGGGAGAACGTTGATCGCCCCATTCTGAACCCTCTGGTTTGAAGAAGCCCCCATTGTTCACCGAGTTACTTCAGGTGCCTTCCGAAAAATGCTTGTAGTTCATCCTTCTTAGCCCTAAAGGCACTTCGAATCTCCTCCCACATCGCTCCAGAGTCAACACTGTGGGCATTCGGGGCGGATCGTCTGATTTTCTTACAAACCTGCTGAATTGCGGCTTCTTCTAAGGGCAGCTCTTGATCGTCCTCGAACTTGATCCAGATTTTGACTGGCGCACCCGATTGACCCATCACCCGCCTCAACAAAGAGACAAACGGGGTCAGCACGTGTAGGCGGTTTCTTCCATCGGCTTTCACTGACCACTCGAATTCCTGAATCCCATCAAGCCCCGCGGTCACATAGAGCCCAGAGAGGGTGCCATTTTGCTCTAACGCTCGGACAGCATTTGCATCTTCGACTCGTGCTTTGATCCTCTTGATGAGTTTGGTGCTTTGCAGGCGCTCCAGAGCTTGAGAGGAGACGAGGGGAATGATTTCAACTCGAAACTGTCCCGCCCCCTTTACGTTAAGAAATTGTTCAAGAGCGTTGTTTCTTGGTCCTTGCTGGCTCCGTTCCATCACCAACAGTCCTGATGGATTCCGCGGCACCCCTGAGATTTCTGGATAGCCGCTAAGATCCCACCAGACGAAATGTGAAGGGAATCGCAAAGGGCGCCCATGGGTGTCTAACGGCGTGGATCGCTGACCATCTCCAATCAACGGAAAGTCGTCGTGCTTATCTAGCCAGAATTGCCCTTGAAGAGATTTATCCTTGAGGACTTGGCAGAGAATTCCTTGTGAGCGGCTAGGATCATCAAGAACCCGCTCCCAATCCTTCTGTGAAACGACTGCGTCAAGGTGTCTCAGGAGACGACTGGGAGGGACGCGCTTGTCTTCCTTCTTCGGTGATAGTTCCCAAACCTCAGTGGAGTAGAAGAGGATCCTTCGGTTCAGCCCAGTCTTCGGAGTTGTCCCCATATATCCTCCTCCATGAGAGCAAACACGTCCTGCATCCCAGCTTCAAGGCAATTGCCCGAACGGTCGTTTACGTCCTCCGAACGGCAACTGACGATGGACGATGCCGCCGCACCACCCTGACCCGTCTTGCCTTATACAACAAGCCCACCAACTGTAGCTGGTGGGCTCTATTAACGTAATTGTATTAGCAAATTTAGTGGATTCTAGGTGTAGCCAAGGTGTCTGTTTAGAAGACCCACTGACACTGGCAATGCTCGCAGATCGCCTGAGTCACCTCACCCTTCTTGGAAAGCCCCACGGCAAGTAGTGAGGCACCACCAGTCAGTACGGCAGCTGTTGCCTTGCCGCCGCTAATCCCTTGCTTCTGGGTGGTTCGTTTTGTCCTAACCATCCCCTTGGTCTGGCAATGAGGGCACACCATCTCTGGATTGACAGTTCCAAACTGGTATTCGCGAGCAGCATCCTGTTGCTTTTTCTCTACTTTGGCACGCTCTTCGGGAGATAGCTTTGCCATCTCCAGGTGCTCACCGAGGAGTTTCAAGGCGATAAAGGCAACTGGAATTCCGATCACTACCGCTAACCCGACATAGCAACCCGTGTCATTGGTCTGATTAGCTGACTGAAGTAATGAAACAATCATGATTTAATCCTTATATATCGAGCGTGGATATCTTTGATTCCACTACTCCGGTGGTAGGAACAGAACAATTAGCCCCGCAAGGAGCTTTGCCTTGGACATCCCACGAATGCCTTTCAGCGATTCCTCCAGGGTGCGTAGCTTCTTGTAGGCGTCCTCAGACACACGCCCATTGGCGGAGCGCACCGCCGTGGTCTGCCTGGATTGCTTGCGATCCTGTGCGAACTGGGCGGCGGCACGAAGGAGGGTGTCCGTATCGCCATCAAACTTGGAGAGCGCGTCCTCGTAGAACCTGCTCACGCCTCCCGGATAGTCGAGCAGTTGGAAGTAGACAGGGTCCGGGACGGTGGTGCCCACAACGAACTTGGGCGGGCTGACGAAGATATAGCGCAGATCAGCGACATCCGAGTTTGAAGGCGCGCTGGGAGGCAGGGGATTGCTCGGAGCTGGCGGTGCCGAAGGCGCGGAGGCAGGCGATTTCTTGGTCACCAATGACCTCCTGCCTTTGCTACGCTTTGCGTTGAACCATCAACCAGGACCATCTGGGCAGAGTAGGAAGTCATTCCTGCTGGCTCAAGCATATAATATTGCATCATTTGCAATATGTAACTGTATGTGTAACTACGGAACACCAATCCGAACGAACACAGGAACACCACCACTTCGCTACGCGACCACATACCCTGGGCTCACTCGTGTTCGATCGGATGAATGGGGGGTTCAGCGGCATGTTCATGCCCACATCCTGAATCACCACCTTCAACTGATTCGATCGCTCTTCGCCTCTGCCATGCACGGATCAGCGTTTCGCTCACACCCAGGTCCGTTGCTACGGCGCGTAGGCTGCGCCCACGTTCCAGCTCCTGGTCCGCCCACGCCACTTTCTCCCATGTGAGCTTCTGAACGGCGCCACGGACCAGTTCTACTCCAGCCTCGCGAAGGATTCTGCAAACCACCCGTGGACACATCCTCCGATCCGCCGCGATGGCGTTCGCTGCCTTCCCACGTCGATACTCCGCCACGATGGCATCTGCATCACCATGCCTTAGGCTGATACCGGGCATCGAACGCTTGGACACGCACCCTAGGCGCTGAAGGTGATAGCGGACTGCCTGCTCCGTGCCCTTGCCCAGCGCACGATGAATCTCCAGCACAGTCCGTCCTTGTCCGTGCAGGCGCCTCATCTCATCTCGGTCCCAATCTGAGAACGTGCCAATCCTGCTTTGGATACCCTGGGCTTCCAGCCGCGCCCGAACAGGACGGAGACTGGTGCCCATCACCTTCGCAATCTCCCGGATGGTCATCCCAGATGCCTTGAGCGCAGGGATGGTCGCCATCCTGGCATCGTAGGCATCCATCTCCGCCAGATAGGTTCTCAGCTTGTCCAGCACTGCCTGTTTGCGAGGCAGGATCGGGACCGAAAGGTCCGCGTAGATAGTTTGAATCATGGCGTTCAGCCGATCACGATTCGTACCGACCTCGACTCGATACAGCAGATGGTGCTTGGGATTCTTAGGCAGAACCTCTGTGGCGCGGAAGAACCAGAACCTCTCCAGAAGCTGATCCCGGAGGGCAGCGCTGGCGGTGACGATGGTGAGTTCCGCCCGTCGCGCCGCCTTGCTGAACCGAAGGTGACCGTCACCGTCAATCAGACCCGCCAGAACTGCACCATGGAGGCTGTGAGGGACGAGGTCCCACCGCAGGGCTGCTGAAAAGGTCTTCCTGGGCGTCACCCCGTGCCTGATGAGATCGAGGGCGATGCCATCTGAGGACGCCTCCCACGCGGCGCGATAGCCTCCCTCAATGAGGCGAAGGCTGCCGCCCGCCAATTCCTGCACCATGCGGCATGCCTGAGCGTCCTCCGACTTGATGCGCAGGTTCACGCGGTATCTGGAGCGCCGGGTGGGTTCACGGACACAACCATCCGCAAGCAAGAGACCCAGAAGGTATGCCTTTTGAGGGCTGTCGATCACCTTGAAGGCATCGTGGTTCACCAGGAGGGACCGAAATCGCATGGTCATGCCTCCTGCTCGAAGCCCAGGCGCTCGCTGAGCGTTGCCTGCGCCTGCTCGTGGGAACGCAGGTTGGACACCACATACCAGCCCAGGGTCACGGAGGCGCTCTTGTGCCCCATCATCGCAGCGATCTGATGGACGGGAGTGTTCAGTTCCGCCTGCCAGCACGCCCAGGACGCCCTCAGCCTGTGTTGGCTCAACCCGGGAATGCCGATCTCCTTCCCTGCCCTCTCAAGCAGGCGGCGGAGGAAGTTTGGACGATGCGGCTGTGCCGTTGTAGGGTCCGGGATCACCCAGTCTCCGGGCATCCTGGGGAGGCGCTCCATGGGCTCCCAGACCCAGGACGGGATGGGGATGACGCGGACCTCCCTGCCCTTCGTCTTCCCTATCGCGTAGAGTTTTCGACGCGAATCCACCCAGCTCCACCGCATGGACAGCAGCTCACCCTCGCGGAGCGCCATCCCGAGAATCACTCGCACGGCGAACCGCTTCTGAGGATCGTCGGTCAGCCGGTCGATCGCTTCCAGAAACACGTGAATCCGATCCATGGGAAGCACCGGCTTCGGACGCTGCTGTGCCTTCAGGAAGGTCACCCGAACCGGCATGGCTGTCAGGTGCCCCACGTTCACGGCGTATCGGAGCAGTAGCTTCAGGTAGCGGAGGATGTTGTTGGCGGTGGTGGCGGACTTCCCCCGGGAGAGGATCGCCGCCCGCAGTGACAGCACCTCTGCTGTGGAGATCTGGTTCAGGGGTCGCCGACTGAACCAGGGCAGGAGCCAGATTCGAGAGATGCTCTCCATGCTCCGGCAGTGCTTCTCGCTGTGGGTGACCCGGTGGCAGACCAGCCACTCCTTCACCAAGGAAGCCAGGGAAATGCTGGTGGGGATCAGCTCCCCAGCGGCGGCGGGTTCATCAGGGAATAGCTCCCTGCGCTTCTCTTCGAGGACCCGCCGGGCGGTAGGAAGGTCCGTGACCTTGGTGGACCCGTGGACACGGCGACCGTTGATCTGGAGCTTGTAGTGCCAGAAGCGTCCCTTGCGCTCCAGATTCGGGTGGGTGTTTGCCATCTGACGACCCCTTCAAGTGGGCGGGTCAGAGGCATTTCGAGGAAGAAGTGGACAAAAAGTGGACAACCCTTAGCCAACCGCACTCACATCCCGAAATCTGGGAACACGTAAGTGGTTGATAGGCTGGGAGGGCGCTCCCGTGGCGGAATGGCAGACGCCGCGGACTTAAAATCCGCTGACCGCAAGGTCGTCCCGGTTCGAGTCCGGGCGGGAGCACCACCTTCCGGCGGGTTCAGCCCTTCTCGGGCAACAGCTTCAGCATGGCCGTGACGATGGTTCCGAACCGCTTCCAGCCGTCCAGGTTCCCGTTGACGAGGCGGCGAACCTTCACCCAGTCGTCGGCGGAGGCGGCCTTCGGGACCTCCTTCAGCATGAAGGCGTAGGCCAGGATCCTCCCCGCGTTCGCCGGCTCCAGGGCCAGGTCGGGATTCGCCACCAGGTCGACGTCGATGAGCTTGCCGTACTGGGCGTATTCGGAGCGCCCCAGGATGGGGATGAACCCCCGCCCGCAGTACTTCGCGCCGTCGCCGGATTCCGTGTTCCCCAGGGATCGCTTGAACTCGTACATCCGCCGGAAGTACCCCTCGCTGCCGGGCTGGCGTTCCGGGGCGAAGGTGTAGCCCTCGGTGCCGATGGTGGCGATGGCCGCGATCTCCGTGGCCGGATCGTCGATCTTGAGGGCGGCCAAGGCCCCGGCCACCAGCGGCCAGTGCTTCTCCACGTTCGCCGCAGGGGCGTGGAGGGTGGCCGCGATGACGTCCGCCGTGAAGTGCATGGCTGGCTCCGAAATGGCCTGACCAGGGGGAGGGGGCCAATCTAGCACAGTTGGCGGCGCGCCGTGGGCGTTAGGCTGAAGGGATGGACAGCCATCGGATGCGACTCGGGGATCTGGAGGCCGAAGTCTCGGCCACGGGGGCTGAACTGCGGGTGTTTCGCCACCGGGGTCTGGACCTCCTCTGGGATGGCGGTCCCCTCTGGTCCCGCCGGGCCCCCCTGCTCTTCCCCATCGTGGGCGGCCTGAAGGGCGACACCCTGCGCCATGGTGGCCGGGACTTCCCCCTGCCCAAGCACGGCTTCGCCCGGGACCGCGCCTTCGCCTGGATCGGGCGCACCCCGACCGGCTGCACCCTGGAGCTGAAGGACGACGCCACCACCCGCGCGGCCTATCCCTTCGCCTTCCGCCTGCGGGTGAGTTACCGCCTCGAGGCCGGGGCCCTCCGCACGGAGCTGGCCCTGACGAACCCCGGCGGGGCCCCCCTGCCCGCCAGCCTGGGCGGCCATCCCGCCTTCCGCTGGCCCCTGGCGCCGGGCCTCCCGAAGGCCGCCCACCGCGTGGTCTTCGCCGGGGAGGAGCCGGACCCCATCCGGCGCCTGGACGCCCGGGGACTGCTCGATCCCGCCCCGCGGCCCACGCCGGTGCAGGGCCGGATCCTGGACCTGCACGAGGGGCTCTTCGCCGACGACGCCCTCATCCTCGACCGCGTCCGCAGCCGCTCGCTCCGCTTCGAAGCCAGTGGCGGGCCCGCCATCGAGCTGGCCTGGGAGGGCTTCCCCCACCTCGGCCTCTGGGCCAAGCCGGATCCGGGCCCCTCCTTCCTCTGCCTCGAGCCCTGGCAGGGCTTCGCCAGCCCCGCGGAATGGGATGGGGACTTTGCAACCAAACCCGGCCTCGTGACCCTGGCCTCCGGCGAGACCCGGACCTGGAGCTACACCGTCCGGCCGGAATAGGAACTACACCAGCTCCGCGCCCAGGAAATGGGGGCTGGCCTGGGTGATGCGCGCCTGCACCAGCTCCCCGAAGGGCAGCTCGCGCCCAGGGCCGACGGCCAGGTGGATGGTCTTCCACTCGCCGCTGCGGGCCAGCCACCAGCCCTGCTCCGTGGCGCCGCGGCTCTCGATGCGCACGGGGATTTCCCGGCCCACAAAACGCCGGTTGCTGGCCAGGGTCAGCTCCGCCTGGCGCTGCTGGAGGCGGGCCAGCCGCTCGGACTTCACGGCCATGGGCAGGTCGTCCTTCAGGCGCAGCGAGGGCGTGCCGGGCCGGGGCGAGTAGATGAAGCTGAAGGAGGCGTCGAAGGCCACCGCGTCGAGCACCCGCAGCGTGGCCTCGAAGTCCTCGTCCGTCTCGCCGGGAAAGCCCACGATGAAGTCCGTGCTGAGGGCCATTCGCGAGCGGGCCTCGCCCAGGTAGCCCAGGCGCTCCAGGTACTGGTCGAGGGTGTACTCGCGGAGCATCCGCTTCAGGATGCGATCGCTGCCGCTCTGCAGGGGCAGGTGGAGGAAGGGGGCGATCTTCGGGTTCGTCACCAGCTCCCGGGCCAGCTCCCGGGTGAAGTTCATGGGGTGGCTGGTGGTGAAGCGGATCCACTCCAGACCGTCCACGTCGGAAACCCGCGCCAGCAGCTCGGCAAAGGTGCAGCCGCCAGCGTAGCTGTTCACGTTCTGGCCCAGCAGCTCCACCTCGCGGTAGCCGGCCTCGACGAGGCCCCGCACCTCGGCCACCACGTCCGCGAAGGGCCGGCTGCGCTCGGTGCCGCGGGTGGTGGGCACGATGCAGTAGGTGCAGGCGTGGTTGCAGCCCTCGATGATCGTCACCAGGGCCTTGGCCGTGTCCCGGCGGCGCGCCACCGAAGGGGGGAAGAGGTGGTTGTCCGGGTATTCGCCCGTGTCGATGACCCGGGCCTTCCCGGCCTGGGCCTCGGCCACCAGCCGGGGGAGCTGGCGCAGGGCCATGGTGCCCAGCACGAAGTCGATGTGGGGCGCCCGCTTGAAGAGGGCCTCCTGCTCCTGCTGGGCCAGGCAGCCCGTGACGCCCACCAGCAGGGGCCGGCGCTGCTTCTCCTCCCGGAGCCGCCCCAGCTCGGAATAGACCTTGTGGACCGCCTTCTCCCGGATGGAGCAGGTGTTCAGCAGCACCAGGTCCGCGTCCCCGGCCTCCGCCACCGCCTCGAAACCCTCCGCCGACAGCAGCCCCGACAGCTTCTCGCCGTCGTGGTCGTTCATCTGGCAGCCCCAGGTCTGGACGTGGAACTTCATGGCTCCTTCACCTGCTCCATCGTGATTCGCTCCCTGTGGGGCCCCGCTTCGCGACCCACATGGTCGCGAGGATGTGGAACTTCATCGCCCGATCCAAACCCTCGATTTTAAAGGCGTGGGGACAGGATTAACAGGATGAAAGGCAGGATTGACAGGATGGATGGCCATGGCCGGGTCCGGCTGGCTTGGATCCTGTTTGTCCCTGGGAATCCAGTCGATCCTGTCCCCGTATCGGGTGGGCTGTCAGAACCGGTAGCTGACGGAGGCGGTGATCCGCCGGCCGGGGAGCAGGTAGTACTGGGCGTCGCCCATCTCGCTCTCGGCCACGGGATCCCGCCGGTCGGTGAGGTTGTCGCCCTTCAGGCGGAACTCCCAGCGGGCGGCGCGGTAGCCCAGGCCGGCGGCCAGGGTGGTGTAGCCGCCGTAGGGGGCGCGGTTGCGCTTGTCCATGACGATCCCGCCGGTGTAGCGGGCCTCCACCAGGCCCGTGAACCCGCGGGCGGGGGCGTAGACGAGGCCCAGGGCCCCCAGGTGGTAGGGCGACATCTCCAGGCGTTTCCCCGCAAGCTGGGTGGCCGTGCCGTCGAAGTCCTGGACGTAGTCCCGGAACCGGCTGTCGTGGTAGCTGTACGCGCCGTGCAGGGTCCAGTCGGGCTTCAGCCGGACGTCCGCGCTGAGTTCCACGCCCTGGAACCGCTGGGTCCCGGCGTTCACGAGCACCGGCAGTCCGCCCAGGCTCTGCGAGACCACCAGGTTGCTGAAGTCCATGCGGAAGGTGCTCACCTCCAGGTCGAGCCGGCCGTCCAGCAGGCGCGACTTCGCGCCCAGATCGTAGCTCTCGGTGGTCTCGGGCTGGAGGATGCCGGGGGTGCTGTCCAGACCGAAGTCGATGGCCCCGGGCTTGTAGGTGTTCCGGTAGCTGGCGAAGAGGTTGACGCGGTCCGCTCCGGACTGCCAGGCGGTCCAGGTGAGGCCGGCGCTGCCGGAGAGGCGGGTCACGATGCGGCGGTCCTGGCCCCCGTCCAGGGTGGCGCTGGCGAAGTCGAGGGTGAAGGCCCGGCGGGTCTCCTCCGTGCGGTTCAGGCGCAGGCCGGCCTCCAGCACCAGGCGGGAGACGGGTGACCACTCGGCGAAGCCGTAGAGACCCGAGAAATCCCGGCGGTCGTCGATGCGGATGTCGGCGGCCGGAGGCAACGCATCGCTGCCGGGGGCGTCGGAGCCGTCCAGGTTCACGACATAGTCGAAGTCCCCGCCGCGGCCCGTGCCGGCGCCGTGCAGGTGGTCGAAGCCCGCCACCACCTTCAGGCCCGGCAGGTCCGTCCAGGCCAGGTGCGTGTCGAAGTACACGTCGGTCGTCTCGATGCGCTCGCGGTAGCCGTGGGCGTTGGGATCCGTGGTGCTGACGTCCACGAGGAAGCCCCGGAACAGGTCCTGGCGGGACCGCGACGTGGAGAGGATCGTGGACCACAGCGCCGAACCGGCCTGCTGGTCCCAGCCCAGGGTGAAGGTGGCCCGCCGGTCATTGAGGAAGGCTCCGTCGGGGTTGTGGTTGGCGTCCAGGGGCACGTCCGTGGTGAGGACCTTGCCCACGCGGGGGTGGGGGCTGGCGGGCTTCTGGTCCACGGCGGCCGCGTCGAGGTCGAAGCGGAGGACGCCGCCGCCGAGTTCCGCGCGGTTCCGCCAGAGGACGTGGCCCCGCTTGAACGCCGTGCGGGGGTCGTCATAGCCCTGCTTGGCCACGTCGGCCGTGAGGCTGGAGTCCACCTTCGACCAGCGGGGCAGGCGCAGGGTGACGGCGGCACCGCCGCTCCCGTGGCTGCCGGCGGACAGCCGGACCGAGCCGTCCGTCTCGGCCGGATGCCGGTGGATCACCTGGATGACGCCCACGAAGGAGGTGGCGCCGTACATCACGGGCGCCGCGCCCCGCTGGATCTCGATGCGCTCCACGTTCTCCAGGTCCAGGGTGCTGAGGGCCGGGTTGAAGGCGCCGCCCCAGGGCACGCCGTCCACCACCAGCAGGAAGGCGTCGAACTCCTTGAGGCCCCAGAACTCCGGGATGCTGGAGGCCGGCCCGCCGTCGCCGCCGGGGGCGATGTTGATGCCCGCCGCCAGGGCCAGGGCGCTGCGGAGGTCGGTCGCGCCGCGGTCGGCCAGGTCCTTCGCGGTGAGCACGGTGATGGAGGCCGGCACCTTGACCGGATCCTCGGGAAAGCGCGTGGCGGTGACCTCCACCGTGGCGGCACCCGCGGCCTTCGGCTCGTCGGCATCCCTGCCCCGAAGGGCGAGGGTCTGCCCCGCGGCGAGCAGGCAGGTCATCAGGGCCAGGGTCGAAGGGGACTTCATGGTTTCTCCCGGGAAACGATAAGGAGGCGGAGGTTCAGAAGGAGGCCCGGAGGTGGAACTGCCACACCCGGGGCTGCTGGAAATTGCCCGCCGTGAACGCACGGTCGAGGTTGTTCACCCAGGTCATGGGCTGGCGGTTGGTGACATTGAAGACATCGGCGCCGAGCCGCAGGGCCACGGCCTCCAGGCGGGTGAGCCAGGCGAGACCCAGATCGAGGCTGGCGGCATGGGGCAGTTCCTGGCTGCCCCGGACGGCGCCGGGGGCCAGCACGTTGTCGCCGGAGGCCTTCACCAGGGGGCTGTAGCGCAGGCCGGACCGCCACTGGAACGCGAAGGACGCCTCGAACCCCCGGGGCAGGAGGGCGCTGCCAAAGGCCTTCCAGGCATGCCTGGCCTCCTCGTTGAGGCTCCCGTCATACCGCGGCTGGCGGTAGTCCTCCCGCAGGCTGGGGATGGAGGCGAACCCGGTGTTCCGGGCCGTGGCCGTGTTCACGTTCCCCACCTCGGAATTGCCCCGGAGGCTCCCATGGCTGTAGCTCACCTGCAGCCGGTGCCCCCCCTCGAAGCGCCGGTGGGCCACCAGGTCGAGGCCCGTGAAGTCCCGCTTCAGGCCGGGCAGGTTCGCGACCACCTTGCGGGTGGACGAGCCGTCGGCGAGGGCCTGCAGTTCCGGCAGGTAGCCGTAGGCCGAGCTGTAGGTGTCGATGAGATCCCGCACCACCTTGACCGTGGCCACCGCCTCCAGGGTCCAGGTCCCGATCCAGGGCAGGGGCTGCACCCGCTCCGCGCCCAGCTGGAACAGGTCGGTGCGCGGCGCGCGAAGATCCCCCACCGCCACGTTCTTCACCCCCTGGAGGCCCGACACCTGCCAGGTGCGCCACTCCGCCAGGGAGGGGATCCAGACCTGCCGGACGGTGGCGGGACCGCCGGTGGTGGCCCCCGCGGCCGTGAGGCTGCCCGGGGAGGGGGGACTGTAGATGCGCCCCGCATAGAGGAAGATCCGCGTCCGCCCGTCCGGACCGGGTTCCCAGGACAGTCCAAGCCGGGGGCTCAGGAGGGTCTGCCGGTAGAGGGCCCGGCCGTCCTCCCCGTCCAGGGCGGCCGCATCCACGCGCAAGCCCAGGCTGGCGGTCCACCCCGGCGAGAAGGTCCAGTCATCCTGCAGGAAGAGCCCGGCGATCCGCTGTTCCAGCGGGCTTCCATAGGAGGCGGGATCCGCCAGGGTCCGCTGGTAGAGGTAGCTGGCCCCTCCTCCTGCGAGGTGGCCCGAGACGGGGCTGGGGGTGACGAGGCTGTCGGCGGCGCCGTACCCGAAGTCGGAGCCGCTCCACTGCAGCAGGCCCGCCTGGATGGCCGCGAGGTCGCCGGCGGCGGGGCCGCTCCCCCCCTCCGCGCGGTCGAGGTAGGCCAGCCCGAAGGAGGGCCGCTGGTAGGCCTTGGTGTACTCGGACCGGAGCCCCTGGAAGCCGCCCTTGATCAGGTGGCGGTCGAGGGCCAGCGTGAGTTCGCTCCGGAGGGTGAGGTTCCGGATCCGGTCCAGCCGCTCCTCCGGATAGGCGCCGAAACTCTCGCCGCCGGGCGCGTCCAGCTGGGCCCGCGACGGGCCCGCCCCGGGGGTGGCCGGATACCAATGGAACGCGGTCTGGTGCAGGCCGAGGGTGTTCTCCCAGGCCAGCGCGCGGCCGAGGATCCCGACGTGCTTGAGCAGGAAGCTGTCCCCGCCCCGGTCCCGCACCGGGAGCTGGTCGTCCTTGACGCTGCTGTCGCCGGCCTGGTCGAAGTTCACCTGGGTCACGGGATCCCCGAACCAGCTCAGCTCCAGCCGGTGCTCGGGGCTGGCCAGCCAGGTCAGCTTGAGGAACCGGTAGCTGCGGTCCTCCGCCTGGGTCCGGCGGTGCGGCAGGGTGCCCGGCGGCTGCACGTTCTCGAAGTCCAGCCCGAGGTTCTGCCGGTTGAAGACGCCGAAGAAGAACAGCCGGTCGCGGAGGAGGGGGCCGCCCACGCTGAAGCCGTACTCGCTCGCCTCCGTGGGCCGTTCCTCCGGCGTGCTGGCCTTCCCGGCGTCGGGCGCGGCGTTGAGCCCCCGGAGGATCCGGCTGGTGAAGACCGACCCCTGGAACGTGTTCCCCCCGCTGCGGGTGACCATGCTGAAGACGCCGCCGGAGGCGAACCCGACCTCGGCCTTGTGCCCGCCGGTGGCCACCGTCTGGCTCTCCAGGATCTCCGTGGAGAGGTTCATGCCGAACCGCCCGGTGGAACTGAGGCCCGTGGCCATGCCATCCACGAGGTAGGCGTTGGCGTCGAGCATGGAGCCCAGCACCACCGGCTCGGGTTTCCCCGAGGGCGACACCCCGGGCGCCAGGTAGCCATGCTCCACGTAGCGGTGGGGCGCGAAGGGCAGGCGGGCCAGATCCTCCGCCGTGAAGGCGGTCTGGGGCCCGACGGCGCTGGCCTCCTCCCGCAGGGGCGGGGCCTCCACGGCCACGGTGGCCTGGGCCGGATCCGCCCGCAGGCGGACCAGGGATCGGACATCCGCCTCCAGGCGGAATTCCCGGCCATCCAGCCGGTAGCGGCCCGGCAGCAGGCCGGAGAGGGTGGCCCCCCCTTCCTCGTCGGTCTTCAGCGCATGACGCTCCCCCCGATCCACCGACTCGAGCACCAGCGCCACGCCGGCGACGGGCCGGCCCGCCGCGTCCCGGACCTCCACCCTCAGCGCGGCCGTGGTCTGCGCCCAGGCCGCCGATGACAGCCAGAGGGCGGGAACCAGGGCCAGGGGCCGCTTCATGGTGTCTCCAGGGGCGCGGATGCGGCCGAGGGGCGCATCCGGGGAAGCCCCCAGCAAAACATGACGATAAACTTACATCAAGCTGAACCCTGCGTCAGGTCTGGGGGATCCGGAGGGTCACGCGGGTGCCCTCGCCCACCCGGCTCCGGATCGCCATGGCGCCGCCCAGCATGGCGGCGATGCGGGCCACGATGGCCAGGCCGAGGCCCAGCCCGCCCTCGGACCGGGGCTCCGGAGGCCGGGTGAAGGGCTGGCCCAGACGCGGGATCCATTCCGGGGCGATGCCGGAGCCGGTGTCCTCCACCCAGAGCAGGGTGGCGCCCGCCACCGCCTCCGTGCCCAGCACCACCTGCCCGCCGCGGGGCGTGTGGCGCAGGGCGTTCGCCACGAGGTTGTGGAGGGCGCGGGTGAGGAGCAGCCGGTCGCCCGCCAGGGCCCCCGGGACCGCCACCACGCCGAGGGCCACGCCCGCCTCCTCGGCGGAGGCCTCGAAGAAGCCGCGGACCTCCTCCAGCAGCCCCGGCAGGTCGATGGGTTCCCGGGCCAGGCGACCGGATTCCACGTCGGCGCGGGCCAGGAACAGGATCTGGTCGATGAGGGCGGCCATGCGGTCGCATTCCTCCAGCAGCCCGCCCAGCGCACTCCGCTGGGCCTCGCTGCTGCCCGGGGCGAGGGCCTGGTTCTCCAGGGTGCTGCGGAGGTTCTGGAGGGGCGTGCGCAGCTCGTGGGCCAGTTCCGCCCCCAGCCGGTCCGTGCGCTCGAAGGCGGCCTGGAGCCGCGCCAGGGCCGCGTTCAGGGTGTCCACCAGGTCGCGCAGCTCGCCCGGGAACTGCCCGGCCTCCAGGCGGCGGTCCAGGTGGCGGTCGTCGATGGTCCCGGTCTCCCGGACGATGCGGGCCAGGGGCGCGAGGCCCCAGGCGGCCACCCACCGGGCCACCAGCGCCGCCACCAGGGCCGCCAGGCCCACGGCCAGGGCCAGCGTGCGCCGGAAATGGGCGGTGAGGGCCTGTTCGTGGCTGCGGTCCATGGCCAGGAAGAGCGTGCCGCCGGGGTCGCCCCCCGCCGTCCGCCAGGGTCGCGCCACGACCGAATACACCCGACCGTCCGCCGTCTCCACCTCCTGGGCCGGAGCCTCCGGCGGAGGCACGGCCAGGGGCGGCAGGCTCGCCATGAAGGCGCTCTGGGCCAGGGTCCGGCCCTTCCGGTCGAGGACGCGCCATTCGGCCTTCTCGAGGACCGGCCGGCCACCGGCCTCCAGGGCCGGCTCTTCCGTGGCCAGCCGCTGGAGCATGGCCCGGGCCTGCCCCTCCATCACCAGGGCGTCCTCGGCCTCCAGGGAGCGGTGGAGCGCGCGGTCCATGAAGAGGGCCATGAGCCCCGCCAGCAGCGTCGCCGACAGGGCGAAGGCCAGCTGGAGCTTGCGGAGGATGCTGCCGCTAGGCTGGCTCACGGGGCTCCAGCACGAGGCCCACGCCCCGGAGGGTGTGGATGAGCTTCACGGGATAGGGGTCGTCCACCTTCCGCCGAAGGCGCAGGATCTGCACGTCCACCGCATTGGCGTCCACGGCCCCCTCCAGGCCCCACACGGCCTTCACCAGCTGGCTGCGGGCCACCACCTGGCCGGCGTTCTCCAGCAGGAGCGCCATCAGGGCGTATTCCTTGGGGGTAAGGTCGATGCGATGGCCGGAGCGCTGGATGTTCCGGTGCATCCGGTCCCAGACCAGATCCGCCACCTGGATCCGGGCCGGCGCCTGGGCGGGCTGGACCCGCCGGACGATGGTCCGCAGGCGTGCCACCACCTCGAGGATGCTGTAGGGCTTGGCCAGGTAGTCGTCCCCGCCCGCTTCCAGCCCCCGCAGGCGGTCCTCCAGGTTCCCCTTGGCCGAGAGGAAGATCACGGGGACCGGATTTCCGGATCCGCGCAGGGTCTTCACCAGCTCCAGCCCTGACAGCCCCGGCAGCATGACGTCCACCACCAGCGCGTCGAAGACGCCGCTGCCGGCCAGGGGCAGCGCCTCCTCCCCTGTGGGAGCCACCAGGGCCTCGAGGCCGGCCGCCGCCAATCCCGAGCGCAGCTCCTGGGCGGTCCGGACCTGGTCCTCCACGATCAGCACGCGCATGGTCAGGCCTTCGGGACGCGGGCCAGCAGGGCGCCGTCCCGGGCTTCCAGCGTCAGGCCCAGGCGCTCCCCCACGCTGCGGAGCCACAGGGAGGTGAGGTTGCGCGCCGCGTCCACCGGCGGTTCCGGCAGCAGGGCCGGCGGGATGGGCGGGGCACCCGGCCAGCGGAGGAGCCAGCCCTCCGGGGAGGCCTCGGCCTCGACGCGCAGGACGCCCGGCGCCACCCACGGGAGGATCTGGCGGCTGAAGGCCAGGGCCCAGTCCTGCAGCAGGGGCGCGGGCCAGGCACGGCCCTCGCCCGGCTCCAGGAGGACCACCTCGACCGGGCACTTGAAGAGGACGGACAGGGGCTCCAGCCGCCGGAGGAGCCCCTCCCGCCATTCGGGCCAGGGCAGCTGCCCCGCGTCCGGCATCCGCCCCAGGGCCAGGGCCCGCGACATGGCCACCAGGTTCCGCCCCTCTTCCAGGGTGGCCTCCAGCCGCAGGCGGTTCCGCGCGCTGAGGGGTTCCGCCGGATCGCTGAGGTCCAGCACCCCCTGGACCCCCGCCAGCAGGTTGTTGAAGTCGTGGAGGGCCGTCCGCCACAACGTTTCGGAAGCCTCCGCCGGGCTCTCGGAAACCATCGTCCCTCCCCGCTGGCGAATATGCCTGCCTATAAGTTAACTTGGAGCTGATCTTCGCCGAAGTGTCCAAGTGTCCTGAAGGCGCGTCTCATGCAACAACCGATCAAGCGGCTGGGGGAAATGCTCGTGGAAGCGGGCCTGATCACCCCCGCCCAGCTGCAGAGCGCCATCACCCACCAGAAGATCGCCCGGGGGCGGCTGGGCAGCAACCTGGTGGCGCTGGGCTACATCACCGAGGAAGTGCTCATGGACTTCCTCAGCCACCAGACGGGCGTGCCGCGCATGGACGTCCGGAACGTGGAGGTCCAGCCCCAGATCCTGAAGCTCATCCCCCATCGCCTGGCGGAGCAGTTCACCGTGCTGCCCGTCTCCATCAAGGAACCCAAGTCCCTGGTGCTGGCCATGTCCGATCCCTCGGACCTGAACGCCATCGACAGCGCCCGGTTCGCCTCGGGGCTCAACATCGAGCCGGTCGTGGCCTCCCACAGCGCCCTCCGCAAGGCCATCGCGGACCTCTACCGCAGGCTGGACACTCAGCCGCCCACGGCCCTCACCATCGAACTGGGCGCGGAACCCCTCCCCGATGACGCCCTGCCCATGCCCTTTGCCATCGAGCCGCTGCCGGTGCCCATCCCCGCCGCCCCGCCGGCGCCCCGGTCCCCGGCCTTCCCCCCCGATCCCTTCTTCGATTCGCCCCCCGGCTCGCCCACCCAGCCCATCCACATCGATCCCTTCGGCTTCTTCGATCCCGCCCCGGCCAAGCCCCCTGCCCCGCCCGCCAATCCCGACCTCATCCACAGCCGGACCCTGGGAGATGTGACCCGCCGGCTGGAGAGCTACCACACCCGCGCCCTGGTGATGGGCCTCATCCGCCTCTTCCAGCGCCGCGGCATCATCGGCCAGGACGAGCTCCAGCGCCTCCTCGCCAACCTCATCGAAGCCGGCGAGATCAAGGACGACGATCACATCGGCTAGCCCTCGGCCTTCCGGATCGCCAGGAAACCTCCGCCAGCCAGGGGCCCGCTCGCGACCTGGCTTGGCCTCGGCCTGGGGGATCTCCACGTTGCCGATGGCCTTCACTCGGCCCATCCTGGGCCTCGCCCCCTCGGGGCCATGCGCGTTGCGCATGGTGGGCCTCCGCTCCTGCTCCGGCCTCATCCGGATGGCGGGCCATCGGTGCCGCTCGGCCTCCTAGCCCTCGACCTTCAGGATCGCCAGGAAACCTCGGCCAGCCAGGAGCCCGCTCGGAGCAGGGCCGCGCCCTGCCCGCTCGCGACCTGGCTTGGCCTCGGCCTGGGGGATCTCCACGTTGCCGATGGCCTTCACTCGGCCCATCCTGGGCCTCGCCCCTTCGGGGCCATGCGCGTTGCGCATGGTGGGCCTCCGCTCCTGCTCCGGCCTCATCCGGATGGCGGGCCATCGGTGCCGCTCGGCCTCCTAGCCCTCGACCTTCAGGATCGCCAGGAAGGCCTCCTGGGGGATCTCCACGTTGCCGATGGCCTTCATCCGCTTCTTGCCTTCCTTCTGCTTGTTGAGGAGCTTCTTCTTGCGGCTGACGTCGCCGCCGTAGCACTTGGCGAGCACGTCCTTGCGGCGGGCCTTCACGTTGGTGCGGGCGATGATCTTGCTCCCGATGCCGGCCTGGATGGCCACGTCGAACATCTGCTGCGGGATCACTTCCTTCATGCGCTGGCACAGGGCCAGGCCCAGGGTCTGGCTCTTGCTGCGGTGCACCAGGATGGAGAGGGCGTCCACCGGGTCGCCGTTCACCAGGATGTCCATCTTCACCAGGTCCGACTCCGTGTAGTGCTTCATGTGGTAGTCGAAGCTGGCGTAGCCCTTGGAGATGGACTTCAGCTTGTCGTAGAAGTCCAGCACCACCTCGTTCAGGGGCAGCTCGTAGACGAGCATCACGCGGTCGGTGGAGACGTACTCCAGCTTCTGCTGGATGCCGCGGCGTTCCTCGCAGAGCTTCAGCAGGCCGCCCACGAAGTCGGTACGGGTGAGGATCGTGGCCTCGATGATGGGTTCCTCGATCTTCGCGATCTTCTGCAGGGGCGGCAGTTTGGACGGGTTGTCCACGGGGATCTCGGTGCCGTCCGTGAGGTGCACGTGGTAGCGCACGCTGGGGGCCGTGGTGATGAGGTCCAGGTCGAACTCGCGCTCCAGGCGCTCCTGCACGATCTCCATGTGCAGGAGGCCCAGGAAG
>Ga0208789_1000633_pt1 | contig 29291 bp, 25 predicted proteins | sample Methanotroph_Enr_FD_187368 | JGI IMG/M metagenome (GOLD analysis project Ga0208789, IMG submission 187368) | Enriched soil microbial communities from Old Woman Creek wetland in Ohio, USA - Methanotroph_Enrichment_5 (SPAdes) (version 2) | ecosystem: Environmental > Terrestrial > Soil > Wetlands...
GGCCGCCTTCTGCGCGTTGGCGATGCCGTTGGCGCCAGGGAAGGTGCCGTAGAGGTTGTCGAAGGACCGGTTCTCGCCGTAGATCACGACGACCGTATCGATCTTGGACGTGGGGTCCGGCGCGGGAGCGGCGGCTCTGGAAGCGCCTCCGCAGGCGACCAGGCCGGCCAGCCCGAGACTGGCGAGGAGGAGGCCCAGAGGGGGCTTCCGGTGGAGAAGGGTCGAGGTAGCCAAGGGGCCTCCGGAAAGGGTGGATGACCCCTCCACAAGTAATCGCTTGTTGTTACAGGAGTCTGCCCGTCCTGTGCCATTTCAGCGCCCGGCCTGGGTTCGGGAACCCGACCGCGTACGGCATCCAGGAGACTTCCAGCGGTTCAATGCGAGGCAGGCTTCCATCCCCGCCAATTCGCGGCCTCGGCTTTCGCAAGTTCGGAAGCCATGAGATCTCCGGGTCCATAGGCCTCGGTGTCCACCGCGTCCGCCAACCGGTTCAGAGCCTCCCTCCGCTCGGGTCGGAGGGTCCCCAGACGGAGGAGCCAGACCCGGGCTGTCTCGCCGGCGAGCGGCGGCACGGTTCGCCGCAGGCGCGCCAGGAGAGGCCGGAGGGCCCGGATGCGGTCGGGGCCGGGCGGGCGGGGCCGCCAGAGCGCCCGGGTTCGCCACAGGCCCCAGAGCAGGACCAGGGCAGCCAGGAGGCTGAGGGTGCCGCGGCCCGGCGCCCTCCAGCGCCAGTTCCAACCGGAGATCCGATCCCGCAGCCAACCGAACCCCGCCTGCTGGTCCTGATCGGAGAAGCGCACCACGTATCGGTCCCAGCGGTATCGCAGGGAGTCCGCCCAGCGGGACAGGAATCCCAGCCCCGAGCCTCCGGCAGCGTCCATGAGCGGGGCCGGGGGTGTGGGATCCGCCACGTGCCAGGCCCCCTGGTCCCAGTACTCCACCCAGCTGTGGGCCTGGTCCTGGCTCACCCGGAAATAGCCGCCCTCCGCGATCCAGGGGCCCAGCCGGTAGCCGTTCACCACCCGGGCCGGCACACCGCGGGCCCGCAGCATGTAGGCCATGGCCGAGGCGAAGTACTCGCAGTGGCCGGCCTGGGTGCGGTCGAGGAAGTCCTCCAGCGGGTTGGCCGCCCGGCCCGAGGGGTTGTCGAGGGTATACCGCCAGCTCCGGAGGGCCGTCTCCAGGGCCCGGGCGAGGTCCGGCGTGGACAGGATCTGGGGAGCCAGCCGCAGGCTCCACCGCCGCGCGGCTTCCTCCTCCGGTTCAAGGCGCGTCAGCAGTTCGTAGCGGCGAGGGCTGAGCCTGGGTTCAGACACTGCGCCAAGCGTGGGGCGCCAGGCCACCTGGAGGGGGAGGGCCCGGGGCGTGGGATAGCGCCACCGGAGGCTGGCACCGGATCCCCGCCGCAGGGGTACGGGAGCGCCCTGGATCCCCGTGAGTCCATAGGGAAGGGGCAGGATGCCCCGGGGGGTGGGGGACAGGAAGAACTCGGCGCGTCGCAGGTCCCCGGCGGGCCTGAGATCCTCCATGGGCGTGGGAAGGGAGGCCTCCGGCGTGGATTCGGAGACCTCCCAGCGGGAGCCATTCGCGGATTCCAGGACGATCCCCTTGAGCAGGCCGAGGCCCTCGGACGCGCGCAGGTACCCTTCCGGGCCGCTTCCCTGAGGCGGGACGATGCGGAGCACGACCTCGGGGTTGGGCTGGATCGGTCCCTGCCCGACCAGATCGAGCCGGTCGCTCAGGCCCGCCTGGCCGAAGGAGGAGGAGAGGCCGAGGAAGGGCACTGGCCGCAGTCCCAGGCTTACCCGGGGCAGGACCACGAAGAACGCTGATCCGAAGACCAGCGCGCCCAGTGCCCAGAGGGGCGTCCTGCGGAAGGGCGGCGCCTGCCCGGGTCCTCGGCGAAGCGAGGCGGAGGCCTCCCAGCTCTGCTGGAGCAGCGCGGCCGTGGCCGCCAGGAGCCAGGCGAGAGCCCAGGCCAGGAAGACCGGGTCCGTGGTGCTCACCGCGGACGTGAGGAAGAGCAGGAAGCCCATGAGCAGCAGCTGCCGCCGCTGGGTCCGTTCCCGCGGCAGGGCCAGCCGCAGTCCGGTGAGGAGGAACAGGGTGTGGATGGCCACGGGGAAGATGCCCCGGCCCTGGAACAGGTCGAACACGAAGAAGGCGAGGGCCCCCGCCTCCAGCCAGCGTGCGAAGCGGGCCAGGTCCCAGCGCCGGGCCTCGACGACCGCGGCGGCGGCCAGGGGGAGCGCCATGAAGGCGACCTCCCCCGGATCGTAGACCCCCGTGGAGGCCGCCGCGCCCCAGGCCAGCCAGGGCGGGACGTGGTCCAGCCACCGGGCCAACCTCAAGGCCACACCCAGCTCCCCAGCACGGCGGACCGACGGGCCCCCGTGACCTCTGGCAGGTTCCCGGGCAGGCCCAGGGCGCTGGCGGCGCCGAGGAGGGCCCAGCTCACCGCCTCCCGGGCCCCTGCGGGAAAGGCCACATCATCCTCCAGCGCCAGCGGCATCCGCCGGGCCAGTTCATCGCGCAAGCGGCGGTGATGGGAGCCGCCGCCGCTGACCAGGCCCCGGGTGCCAGCCGGCAGGGCTCCCAGCCGCGCGGTCTCCCGGGCCACGGCCTCGGCGCTGAAGGCCGCCAGGGTGGCCAGACGGTCCGGCAGGGGCAGGGCCTCCAGGGCGGTCGCCTCGGCTTCCATCCAGGCCTCGCCGAAGGTCTCCCGTCCCGTGGATTTAGGTGGCTCCTGGGGAAAATACGGGTGCAAGAGCCAGCGTTGGAGGGAGGGCTCGTCCACCCTCCCCGTGGCCGCACCGCCATCCGGATCAAAGGGCAGGTCCAGCCAGCGCCGGGCGGCCAGATCCAGCAGCGACATGGCGGGGCCCGCGTCCCAGGCCCGGAGGTGCTGCCCGTCCCAGGCGCAGAGGTTGGCAATCCCCCCCAGATTGAGGGCCAGCCAGGGCTCGCTTCCGTGCAGCCAGCGCTCCGTGAGGGGCACCAGGGGCGCCCCCTGGCCGCCCAGGGCCAGATCGCGCCGCCGCAGATCCCACACCACCGGGCAGCCGAGGGCCTCGACGAGCACGTAGGGATCGGCCAGTTGCAGGCTGGCCCCCTGATTCGGATGGTGCTGGACCGTCTGCCCGTGGAGGGCCGCCAGGTCCGGTCGCAAGCCCAGGGCCTCGCACAGTTCCCTCGCCGCCGCCGCATGCTGATCGCCCAGGTGCCGCTGGAGGATGCAGAGGTCCCCTGGGCCCAGGCGGTCGGCCGCGGCGGCCAGCACCCGGTTCCGCAGCGGGTCCGGATAGGGCAGGTGGTGGTGCCCCGTCAGGGATCGGAAGGGGCATCCCCCTTCGTAGCCCCGAGGGTCGACCTCGACCAGGACCGCATCCACCCCATCGGCGCTGGTGCCGGACATGAGCCCGAGGACCCGCCAGGGGCGGTCCTCGGGAAGCGGAAGGCGGGCGTGCATGGAGCTGATGATGCCAGCAACGCCTGGACTCTGGACGGTCACGCTACCCTGGATGCCCTCGGGGGTTCTCATGTTCTGGATCATCCTCATCGCCGGCATCATCCTCTACTTCGTCCTGCGGGGACGGGGGGACCGCCCGGAGCAGCTGGGCGCGTCCCGGCGGGCCCTGCCCACGGGCCCTCTCGAACCTCACACCTTCCCCTGCCCCTACCCGAAGTGCCCGGCCTGTGGCGCCACGGGGGACAAGATGAAGCAGGACTGGGACGGCCTCCGGTCCGTGAAATGGACCTGCGGCTACTGCGGAGCCCAGGCCGGGCTGCAGGAACTGAAGGACGAGGAGCTGCCCCCTTCGGCCCGGCGTCGGCTGGGCCTGGATGCCCCCATGCAGGGGACGGCCCCGATGCAGGGCGGCTACGGCCAGCCGGGCGGCGGCATGGGAGACCTCCTGACCGGCATGATGATCGGCAGCATGATGGGCGGCGGGCATTCCCATGACCACGGCAGCAGCGGCGATCCCGGCTGGGGCGGCGGATCCTCGGACAACTCCTCCAGCGACTGGGGGGAATCCGGATCCGGGTCCAGCGACTGGGGGGATTCGGGCGGGGATTCCGGCGGCGGCGATTCGGGCGGGGGCGATTCCGGCGGCGACTGGTAGGCACCGGCCGGAAGGATCCCGGAATGGCGATGCCCCCGGACGGGGGCATCGCCTTGTAAGGACCCGTTAAACGCGATGCATGGGTTGTTAATTGTTGCAGATATTTTCCTTGATTCCCATGCAGGGGTGGGCAGGATAGGTCCACTTTCCCGGAATTCCAGCCCCTCGGAGGGGCTGCCTCGATTGGAGTGGCCATGCTCTCCTCGCGTTTGCGCTACCTACCGCTTCTCCTGGTCTCCGGCGGGGCGCTCCTCGCCCAGACGACGGGCGGCGTCCAGGGCCATGTTCTCGACCCCAAGGGGCGTCCCGTCGCCGGTGCGCGGGTCATCCTGACGGGTGCCGGCCTCCAGGGAGAACGCAGCACCCTCACGGATTCGGCCGGCGCCTTCCGCTTCGGCCTGGTGCCCCCCGGTCCCTGCACGCTCACCGCCACCCGGGAAGGGCTGAACACCGCCAAGGCCCAGGCCCAGGTGGGGCTGGACAAGACGGCCACCGTGGACCTGTCGATGAACGCCGTCGCTGCCGCCACGGTGGAGGTCGTGGAAACCAACACTTCCGTGGACCTGAAGGCCACGACGGTAGGCGGGAACTACACGGCCGAATCCATCGGCAAATTGAACGTCTCCCGCGACTTCGCCAACATCGCCCTGCTGGCCCCGGGGGTGACCCAGGACAATGCGGGCTTCAAGGTGTACGGGGCCACCGGCGCCGAGAACAACTACGTGGTGGACGGCACCAACGCCACCAACGTGGAGTTCGGGACCAAGGGCAAGAACGTGCCGATGGAGTTCATCCAGGAATTCCAGGTGAAGACCGGCGGCTACGAGGCCGAGTACGGCAAGGCCATGGGCGGCATCATCAACGTCATCACCAAGTCAGGCGGGAACGAGTTCACAGGGGATGTGTTCGCCTATTCCGAAGGGGCCTTTCTCAAGACCGGGAACAAGCACCAGAACGACGGGAACCTCTCCAATCCGCTGCTCCTGGAGGACAAGACTTTCGAGATCGGCTTTGACGCGGGTGGAGCCATCATCAAGGACAAGCTCTGGTACTTCGTCGCCTATGACCGTCGGAAGGAGAACCAAAGTTATCAGATCCGGCTCCCGCCGAATGCCGGGGAGGTGGCGCCCAAGGATTCCATCCGCGATCTCTTCTCGGCCAAGCTGACCTGGAGAATCACGGATGGCCAGAGCCTGATCGCTTCGGTCGTGGGCGATCCGGAGACCATCACGGGGGCCGTGAAGACCCCGAAGGGGAGTGTGGGCACCTGGGATGGCAAGAACAAGGTGGGCGGGACGGACCTCAGTCTCCGCTACGAAGTCACCGGAGATCGCTGGTTCGGCCAGCTCCAGGTGAGCCGGCACGAGGAAACCAATTCGGTGCTTCCCGGCAGCGGGGGGGACCAGGTGCAGTTCGTGGACAACCTGAACAACGGCGTGCAGAGTGGCGGATTCGGCCGCTGGGATGACAAGAAATTCACCCGGGACAACATCACCGGATCCATCACGGGTTTCCTGGGCGACCACGAGTTCAAGGCCGGCTTCGATCTTCAGACGGACAATGCGGACATCCACCGGAGTTACACCGGGGGGCAGCAGGTGACGCGCCTCCAGACCAGCCCTGACGGGGACATCTACAGTCACTACTGGTGGACGACCGCCGACGCCACGATCTCCCCCTTCAACGCTCCCACCATCGTGTTTGCGTCCAAGCCCAAGCACCAGAGCCAAGCCTACTTCGCCCAGGACAAGTGGACGGTGATCCCGTCCCTCACCGTCAATCTCGGCCTCCGCCTCGACCAGACGGACATCAAGGATCAGTTCGGGAACTCGGTGATCAAGCTGAAGGACCAGTGGGCCCCCCGGGTCGGCGTCATCTACGATTTCCGCGGCAAGGGCCAGGACAAGGTGTATGGCAGCTTCTCTCGCTATTACGAGCAGGTTCCGCTGGACCTGGTGATCCGCTCCTTCAGCGTGGAACGCAATCCCACCACCTATAACTTCAGCGCCACGGACCTCACGCCGTCAGCGTTGGCGGAATCCTACCTGCTCCCGGGCACCACCGCCTCGATCGTGGGTTCGTACGTGGAGCCCGTGGACACCAACCTCAAGGGATCGTACACGGATGAGTTCATCCTGGGCGTGGAGACCACCTACCACAGCCTCTACACCTTCGGGGGCAAGTTCATCCGGCGCTACCTGGGCCGGGCCATCGAGGACGGTCTCGACGTGACCTCCCCCCTGGGTGACTACTTCATCATGAACCCCGGCCAGAGCACGCCCGCAGGCGTCACCTATCCCCAGGCCATCCGCGACTACAAGGGCATCGAGCTCACGGCCCAGCGGAAGTTCGCAGACCACTACAACTGGCAGGTGAGCTACCTCTGGAGTGAACTGAAGGGCAACTACGAGGGGGCCTACCAGGGCATCGGCGGGGTGGATGGCACGGGCCAGCTGGATCCGAACATCAACAGCGCCTTCGACCTGCCGGAATTCATCGTGAACAGCTACGGCCTGCTGAGCGGGGACCGGAAGCACCAGGTGAAGGCCAACGGCGCCTACCAGTGGGACTCCGGCTGGAGCCTCGGCGCCACCTTGGTCTACCAGACGGGGACGCCCATCAGCCGCCTCGGCTACCACGACGGGTACGGACGCTACGAACTGTTCCTCACGCCCCGGGGGACCGAGGGCCGCGCTCCCGACACCACGCGCCTGGACACCAGCCTCGCCTATGTCATGAAGCTGGCCGGGAAGAACAGCGTCCGCTTCGTGTTGGAGGTCACCAACCTGCTGGATTCCCAGACGGCCACCGTCATCGACCAGCGCTACAACTTCGCCCAGTCGGACGTGGGCCAGACGAATACGAACTACAGAGGCCCCTTCGATTTCCAGGCCCCGCGTTCCGTCCGGCTCGGGGTCCGCTACAGCTTCTAGCACAACAGGCGCCGCGGCCGGGGCCAGCCCCGCCGCGATCTACAGCACCTTCGGCACGACGAAATGCCCCCGCGCCTGGACGGGGGCATTGGCCAGGGCCTGCGCCTGGGGGAGGCCATCCTGGGGCTCGTCCTCCCGTCGGGGAAGGGGGCGACCGAGGCCCGGCAGGGTGGGCTCGACCCCCTCCAGGGCAAGCTCGTCCAGGCTCGCGGCGTGGGTGAGCATCTGCCCCATGGCGAGGCGCATGGGTTCGATCTCCTCCTCGCTCAGGCTCAGGTGGGCCAGACGGGCGCAACGCAGCACATCCTCGCGGGTGACGTCCATGGTCAGGCTCCCAGTTTCAGGTCTGCGTCGGCGTTCTGCGGCCAGGGATCGGCCTCCATCGGAAGCAGGGCTCCCGCGGCGGCGATCATGGCGCCGTTGTCCGTGCAGAGCCGCGGTTCGGGGATGGCCAGGACCAGGCCTTCGCGGGCGGCCACGGCCTGGGCATCGGCCCGCAGGCGGGAGTTGCAGGCCACGCCGCCGCTGATGACGAGGCCCCGGACCGCGTGCGCCCGGGCGAGGTCCGGCACGGGCTTCAGCAGCCATCCGGAAATGGCCTCCTGGAGGCTGCGGCAGAGGCCCTGGACGGCGGGATCCTCCGCGCCGCCATCCGCCAGCCCCGGGGTGCGCTCCACCCGCAGCTTCACGGCCGTCTTGAGGCCCGAGAAGCTCCAGGAAGCCTTCCCATCCCGGAACTTCGGCGGAGTGAAGGGCTCGGCGGCCCACGGCGCCCGGGTGGCGCAGGCGTCCACCACCGGACCGCCGGGATAGCCCAGGTTCAGCATGCGGGCGGCCTTGTCGAAGGCCTCGCCGGCGGCGTCGTCCCGGGTCTTCTGCAACAGTTCCAATGATGTCCAGCCCCTGGCCAGGTAGATGTGCGTGTGGCCGCCGGAGACCAGGAGGGCCAGGGCGGGGAAGGGCAGGTCGGGCGCCGCGAAGCGGGCCGCGTTCAGGTGGCCCAGCAGATGGTGGACGCCCACCCAGGGGATGCCTTCCCGCCAGGCGATGGCCTTGCTGGCGCTGAAGGTGGCGAGGAGGCTGCCCACCAGTCCCGGGCCGCGGGTGACGGCGATGCGATCCAGGTCAGCGAGGCCGATGCCGGCCTTGGTCAGGGCCTCGGCCATCACCGCCCGCACCTGCAGCAGGTGCTCCCGGGCGGCCAGTTCGGGGACCACTCCGCCGAAGGGCCCATGGATGCCGTCCTGGCTCTTGCGAACCATGGACTTCAGGACCGGCCCGGAGGCCGTCTCCTCCACCACTGCGGCGGAGCAGTCGTCGCAGGAGGATTCGAGGCCCAGGACCAGCATCCGTCAAGTGTAACCTGAGGCCGATGACCTCCGTGCTCGTCCCCACGCTCGTCCAGCTGAACCGACCCCTGCCGCCGCTCACCTACCTGGCGCCAGAGGGGTTGCCCGCGTGGGTGCGGGTCCGCGTGAAGGTTCGGAACAGCAGCGCAATGGGCCTGGCCATGGGGGTGGATCCGGGTAACCCGACCATGAAGCTGCGGCCCGTCGAGGCGGTGGTGGATCCCTTTCCCCTCCTGCCGCCGGGCCTCCGGGAGCTGCTGGCCTTCACGGCCCGCTACTACGGCTGCCTGGAGGCCCACCTTCTGCCCCTCGTCCTGCCCCAGGCCATGTTGCCGCGTTGGGAGGCCGAGGAGGATGGACAGCGGCTGTCCTTCCATCGAGACCGGGGTGACTGGCAGGCACTGGCGGAGCTGGGTGAGGCCTGGCACCGGGCTCCCGCCATCCTGCCGACGCTCCTGCACCACCAGAATTTGCGGGGGGCGGGCTTCACGGAGGTCCATCTCACGGGCCGTCCCCATCCTCCCCGGGTGACGCCCGCCCAGGCGAAGGTGCTGCTGGCACTGGAGGATTCGGGCGGAGCCCTAATGGAATCCGAGCTGCTGGAATCCGCCGGCGTGGGGGCCTCCGTGCTGGCCACCCTGGAGAAGCGGGGCCTCGTCGAACGCATGAAGCGGATGGATCTGCTGGCCCAGAAGCGGGAGGCGGGCCTGGACCGCGTGGTGGAACTGAACGAGGAACAGCGCCTGGCCTTGGACGGGGTCGGCCTGGGGACTTTCGGGGTCCATCTTCTCCAGGGGGTGACGGGATCGGGAAAGACCGAGGTCTACCTGGCTCTGGCGGAGCGGGTGCTGGACGCCGGAAAGCGGGTGCTGTGGCTGGTGCCGGAGATCGGCCTCACGCCGAGGCTGCTGCACCGCCTGGAGGCCCGTTTCCCCGGGCGGGTCGCCGTGGGCCACGCGGGCCTCAACGCCGGCGAGAAGCATGGCGACGTGGTGCGCCTGCTCGGCAACGGCGCGGATCTCTTCGTGGGGGTGCGCAACGCCGTGCTGGCGCCCCTCCGCGACATCGGCCTGGTGGTGGTGGACGAAGAGCACGAAGGCTCGTACAAGTCCGAGGAACATCCCCGCATCCATGCCCGGGACCTGGCCGTGAAGCGGGCCCAGATCGAGGGCTGCCCCGTCATCCTCGGCAGCGCCACCCCCAGCCTGGAGAGCTGGCATGCGGCCCAGGCCGGACGCTACCGGCTGTTGCGGCTGCGCGAGCGCCCCGCGGGCGTGAACCTGCCGAAGGTCGAGATCGTGGACCTCCGGGACGCCTTCCGTGTCGCCCGGCGCAAGGTGATCCTGGCCCCGCAGCTGATGCAGGCGCTGACGGAGACCCTGGCCCGTGGCGAGCAGTCCCTGCTGCTGCTGAACCGCCGGGGCTACGAGAACTTCTGGATGTGCCGGGCCTGTGGCAAGACCTTGGGCTGTCCCCACTGTGCCATCTCCCTCACCTATCACCGGGGTGACTTCCGTCTGCGCTGCCACCTCTGCGGCTTCGAGACTGTGCCGCCGGAGGCCTGTCCGGATTGCGGAGCCGACCACCTGCGTGGGGTGGGCGAGGGCACGGAGCAGGTGGAGGAACACTTGGCGGAACTCTTCCCCGCCGCGCGCATCCTGCGCCTGGACCGGGACACCACCCGCCGGCGGGGTTCCCTGGAAGCTGGCCTCCTCGCGGCGGAACAGGGGCACGTGGACATCCTGGTGGGCACGCAGATGCTGGCCAAGGGGCACACCTTCCCGAGGCTCACCCTGGTGGGCGTACTCAACGCGGACCAGGGGCTCAAAGTGGCAGACTTCCGGGCCGCCGAGCGCACCTTCCAACTGCTCACCCAGGTGGCGGGCCGGGCCGGACGCGCCGACCTGCCGGGCCGTGTGATCCTCCAGACCTATTCGCCAGACCATCCGGCCATCACCTTCGCCCTGGCCCAGGATTTCGAGGGCTTCTCCGCCTCTGAGCTGCCCTTTCGCGAGGGCCTTGGCTACCCGCCCTTCACGGCCCTCTCCCTCTACCGCGCCGAGGCGGATTCCGCCCGTGAAGCCCGTGAGGCGCTCGAGGCCTTCAAGGCCCGATTGACCGTGCCGGGCCTCAGGGTGCTCGGTCCCCTGGAGGCGCCCGTGCCGCGGATCCGGGATCGCTGGCGGATGCACCTCCTGCTCAAGGGCGGTCGCGGAGCCCTCGGAGAGGTGCTGCGCCGCTCCCCCCTGCCGCCCGCCGGCCCCATCAGCCTGGATCGGGATCCCGTGCAGTTCGGGTAGTGTAATTAAATATTACATTCTCTAATGACGCTCGGATGGCGTGCGAGAGTATTCTTTCTCAAGTCATTCGAATCGAACGTTTATTTCAACCTGGGCCCAGCCCTTCCTCCGGCCGATGCTTGAGCTACTCGAAAGGTGAGTCATGAAATCCCGAACGTCCTGGCACGACGCCTCCGGTTACACCTTGATCGAACTGCTAGTGGTGCTGGTGATTGTCGGCATCCTGGCCATCGCCTCGGTGCAGATGATCGGCAACCGCCCAGCTTCCGCAGTCCACGCGGTCATGGATCAATTAGAGGGGGTCATCTCGGCGGCCCACAAAGGTACCACCTCCACCCTGGGTGACATCACCCTCACCGCCTCTGGGAACTGGACAGCTGCCACGCCGGCAACGCTCACCTACACCGGGGCCTCTGGGCCCGGGGACAGTTTCGTCTATACCCCCACCTCTCGGGATCACCAGTACGCGGGCGTCGACTGCGGCTCCGGCTGGTCGGACGCTGCCATCACCTCCCTGAAGACGATGGTTCCCTTCTCTACCGATGCGACTTTCTTTGCGGCCCTGGATCCGTCGGCTGAGTTGTTCAAGTCCGGGAACTCGCCAGCAGTGATCAACGGCTATAGCAAGCGGGCCAACCATGGCTTCTACATCGCAGTGGTGGGCCTGCGGGGTGGCGTTCCGGTGACCAGTGGGCCCGTAGGCATCCTTGTGATGCCCGAGGGCAGCGGCACCATCTACAAGTTCTTCCGGACCAACTCCGCCGAATCCTGGAGGCGCCTGTGAACATTCGCCCTTCCATCGCTCCGGGGGCGGCTCCGGATTCCAACCCCGAGGCCGGCTTCACCATGGTCGAGTTCCTCATGGCCGCCTTCATCATGGCCATCGGCCTGCTGGGTCTCACTGCGCTTCAGATCCTCTCGCTTAGATCCACCACCACCAGCCGGGGGATGTCCACATCCGTCTTGGTGGCAGACGGGATCATGGAACGCATCAATACCGAGGCGCGCCAGTCCTACCTAGGGATGGTGTTCAGCAGCGCGCCGACCGGGGCCACCCGCTACGTTGCCAAGGCCCCCGTGGCGCCGGGGGTGAAACCCACCGACCCGGTTCCGGCCGGAGCCATCGTGGACTACTTCGATTTCGCCGGTACGCCGCTGACATCGGCCGCAGGAGCCTACTACACCGTGTCCACTTGGGTGGATAGCACGGTGGCGGGGACCGGTTCCACTGGCAACACGGATACCTTCATGGTTCGCGTGGAGTTCAACGAATCGCCGGATCCCGCCAATCCCGGCCAGTTCGCGAAGCATGCCATCAACCTCACCCGGACGGTGGTCCATGCCTGAGCCTCGCCTCTCCCAACCCCTTCGCGGCCCGCGCCACGGATTCTCGCTGGTCGAGCTTTTGGTTGCGTTGGTTTTCATGGCCCTGCTCATGGCGGGCATGGCCAAGATCTACCAGTCAAGCATGAACACCTTCTACAAATCGAGCGAGAGCATCAGCAGCGGCCGCCGGAACCGTATGGCCATGGACCTGCTCTACGACGACCTCAATGCCGCGGGTCAGTACCTCGTCAACCTCACCGCCTATCCCTCCTTCGGCACCAACAATCCGGGCTTCTATATCCTGCCCAACCAGGCTTACACAGGGACGGACGTTCCGGTCGCGAAGGCCCTCACGGACCAGTTGAGCTTCTACTTTGACGAGGCCCTGCCCTTCGAAGGGCACCTGTTCGATCCCACCGCTGGATCCGGAACTGGGACCTTCGCCACCACGTCGAACGCTGATCTGGTGAGTACTCAGGCTGATGTTGCCAAGCTCGACACTACGATGGAAGTGAAGTTTCAGGACCCCACCTACGCCAACATGGTGCAGACCTATTACAACAACTCGATAGCCAATGGAACTATCGGTCTGGTGGCGGTGTTCAAGGACCAATGGGGCCCCATGGCCGTCACTGGGGTGGTTGCCGCCGGCTCGACGGTGACCTTCAAGCCGCAGACGGCCCCTGACAACGAGAAGGGCCTTCCCACCGGCGTGAATCCCCTCAACAAGGAACGACACTTCGCTGGGGACGGCACTTTCCCGGGTGGACTTCCCTCGACCATCAACGGCACCGTCTCTACCAGCGGCGCCCCGGTGCTGTTTGTGCATCCGGCCCAGATGGTCCGTTACACCATCAAGTCCATGGCCCTCGATCCTGCAAACCCCGGCATCGGAATTCCCTGCCTCGTGCGCCAGCAGGGTGACTACTCGACCGGCGGCTTCGTGGCCTCCCAGGAGACTGTCATCGCCGAGGACGTCACCGGCTTCAAAGTCTACCTCAGTGCCTACCCCGATCCTGGTGGGGACCCCGTCAAGACATGGGCGGGCTGGAAGCTTGCGGCCAATGACCTCAACGGGGGATGGACCAACGGGATCCTAGCTTCGATCAACACCCAGTTGGCGGCCCTGGGGCTTCCCTCTACCCCGAACAGCAGTGATCCGAACTGGTTCCGGAATACCCCCCTCATCGTGCGAGTGGATCTCACCACACGGAGCGCCGTCAAACGTGCCGAGAACTCGGCAACGGGCACCACCGCGGACTACCAGGAACGTACCCAGACCCTTTACATGGTGCCCCGGCACTTCGGCCTCTCCTTCAAATGATCGCGAGACGGACCATGACTCCTCGATCCCCACGTTCCCTCCAGCATCCCGAAGCCGGCGGCATCACCATCCTGGTGACCTTCATGCTCCTGGTGCTCCTCACCGTGGCCGCCGTGGCCCTCTCCCGGAACGCCCTGCGCGAGCTCATCGTGGCCGGCACCTCCCGGCAGGGCACCGAGGCCCGGGAGATCGCCGATTCCGGCCTCGACTATTCAATCTACTGGATGATCCAAGAGAAGGACAATCGGCCCACGGTGAATCCTAGTGCCACTAGCGGCTATCAGGGGCTCATCGCCGCCATGGACAAATTGCGGAATCAGCCGGAGCTGGGCGGCCGGTATTACACCATCAACACCGACAGCTCCATGACATACACCCCGGCCCCGGGCAAGACCGGCAGCTTCGATCTGCAGCTGCTGCGCATGGGCAAGCTCCCCATCGTGCTCACCAGCCAGATCGACGAGCGCCTCAAGCCCGACCTCTGGGCCATCCGGTCCGACGCGAACCTCACCTACAGCGGTGGCCTGAACTTCCAGAACAGCCGCGAGATGTGGGTCTCCACCACCATCAAGCAGTGAACGCACCCTCCCCTGAGAGGTCTCCCATGGCACCCATGATGCGCCCCCTGTTCGCCCGGACCCTGGCCGCCCTCGGCTTGGCGGCCCTGTTGTCCACGCCCCTTTCCGCCCAGCTGGACCCCAGGCTGCAGAAGGATCCGACGGACTTCCTGAACCTGTACCAGCAGACCAACTCGCAGACGCTGAAGCCGGAGATTGTGACGATCTTCGACTTCACGGGGTCCATGGACAGCATCATGTTCCACCCCAACTTCCCGAACACGGATCTCACGGACAGTGATGGCGGCGCGAACATGAGGTTCTCCGTCGCCAAGAACACCAGCGGCGTCTATGTCTGCACGGCCACCCTGAGCATCAACGGCTGGACGCTCACCGCCAAGAGCAGCAGTACGACGAATCCGCTCATCCGTCCCGATGGGAGCGTGCTGACGGCAGCCAACATCGACGCGAACTATGTCGCCAGCAGTCCCGCGCTTCCGGGCGAGACGGCCAGTCCGAAATCCGCCGACGTGCGCAACTGGGTCCGCAGCCTCTCCCACGTCCGGTTCACCTACAACAGCCGGACCCTCGACATCCCCGTGCCCTGGACCATCATGGACGACAGTTCGATCACCCCCGGCACCAACGAGTACCGAAAGCAGTACATGGGCTATCCGCTCAAGATGACCATCCTGGATCCCAACACCGGGACCGCCCCGGGCACCGAGTACGAGATGGATACCCGGTACCGGATCCCCAGCAACACGCTGGTGAGCAGCTCCGGGACCGTTCCCCTCTCCAGCTACACCATGACCGGGGTTGTCTACCGCAACGCCTATTTCAACTGGCTCTTCAGCAGCGCCTCCGCGCCCTATGTCCCCGATGCCTCGACGACGGCGGGCGTGGCCTTCAAGAACGGCATCCCCTCCCGCACCCGCGCCTCCGCGGTGAAGGACGCCGCCATGCGGACCTGGGCCAAGTACCACGGCCAGGTGTACTGGGCCTACCGGTTCATCCACGACATCACCGACAACGTCTCCCAGGAGAACACCCACGGGACCACGGTCTACAACGATTCGCGCACCAACATGCCCAGCAATGATCCGCGCTCCTCGTTCGTCTACGGGGGCGCCCAGCGGGGCTGGTACCTGCTGAACTCCAACTCCCTCGCAGGCCTGCAGCGTTTGGCGGCCTACCAGTCCGGTGGCAACACCCCCATGACCTACGCCGTGGGCAACACCATGGCCCAGCTCAATGATCCCAACAATGTCTTCAACGATGTGGAGACGGGAACGGACAAGCCCGTGGACTGCATGAAGCACTTCCTGATCCTGTTCACGGACGGCTTCCCGAACACGGATGGAGGCGGCGAGAACACGAACACGCCCTACCTGACGGGTACCAGCGGCACCACCTTCGACGCCAATACCGGCAATGGGGTCATCAAGGGAAATCCGAGCCTGATGAACCCCAACAGTACCGACTGGAACCCCATGAACCTAGCGGCCGTCGCCGCCCACCTGGGCGGCGGCCGCCCCGACATCACCAATTTCATCGATCCGACGGGCGTCACCTATCCGGCTGCCGGCACCTACCCCAGCGGGGGCGGGACCTCCGTCGCCAACTGGCTGCCCTTCTACATCAAGAGCCGGGGGTCGGGAACCAACCTCACCACCTTCACCAAGCCCCATCCCATCTACACCATGACCGTGGGCCTCAGCATGGCCGGGAGCGCGTCAAACTCGAATAGTCCCAAGTATCGCCTCTTGTTGGCTGCGGCCTTCGGCGACCCGGACCGGGTGCATGCGGATGACATCACCCAGCTCAAGCCCTTCACCCTCACCAATCCCTCCGATCCGAATTCCAAGGATCCCAACAGCGTCTTCTTCTTCGACGCCGCCAACCCGCAGACGCTGGTGGACAACCTGGACGCGGCCTTCTACTCGACCGTGGCCCTCTCCAGCAACAACGCCACCTCGAAGCCTACGGTGCCCTTCGTGGGTCTGGGCCTTGCCTCGCAGATCTACCTGGGCAATTTCCAGATTCCCCTCAACGGCGGGGCCGTGTGGTCCGGGGACCTGCTGATGTTCCCGACCAAGCAGGTGAACGGGCAGACGATGATCCTCGACCAGACCGGCGCCATCGCCTCCAGGATCGACTATTCCACGGCCACCTGGACGGGGGCGGATGCCCTCTACGCCCGGGGCTGGGCCAACCGGAAGGTGTTCACCCGGCTGCCGGCCACCACCACCGTGCCCAACCCGCCCCTGGTGCCCTTCGCCTACCGTCCCACCAGCGGATCCACGTCCGCCTTCGATGCCATCAAGGCCTACGTGGGGCCCTCGACCATGAATGACGACGCCAAGAACAAGCTCATCGAATTCGTCCTCGGCGCTGATACCGGGTCCACCACGACGCCCTATCCCAGCCGCATCGCCCACCCGCCCCTCAAGACCGACACCCTCGGCATCATGGGCGACGTGATCGACAGCGCACCCTCCGCGGTGGAATACACGCTCACCCCTGCGGTCAAAAGCCAGCTCCCCACCACCCTCGCGACCGCAGCCTCCCAACCGGGCGCGCGCTTCCGGGTGATCTTCGTGGGTACCAACACCGGCATGCTCCACGCCTTCGGCGAGATCAGCTGGATCGACACCACCGATCCCCTCAATCCCATCACCAAGGGTGTGGCGGACGAACTGTGGGCCTTCGTGCCCACGGATCTCCTGTCCCACCTGGACTACCTCCAGGGCATCAACCCCCACCGGTTCATGGTGGACGGGTCGCCCTACGTCTACCACCTGGACCTCGCCCCCACGGGTTCGATGCTCCCCAACGGCACCGTGGACAGCAACGAGACGGCCCGGGTGATCTTTGGGCTCCGCAAGGGCGGTCGCAGCTACTACGCCCTGGACATCCACGATCCCTTCAACCCCGCCATGTCGTGGGCGCTCTCGCCGGATGAGGTCACGGCCAACCCGGGCATCCTCGACGGACGCATCGAGTCCTCGAACCCGGCCCTGGTCAAGACCCTCGTCCAGAACATGGGTTTCTCCTCCGCCAATCTGGCGGTGGGGCGCGTGGCCTTCGGTTCCCCGACGGTCCGCCTGCGGGATGCCCTCTTCCTCGGTGGCGGATTCAGCACGCCGCAGGTCGATGCGGCCTTCTCCAGCACCACCAAGCTGGGGCGCTCGGCCCTGGCGGTGGATGCGGCCAGCGGCAACATCCTGCAGGCCTGGGATTTCATCAACGACGGCCACCTGAGCGGCACCGCCTCGGGGATGGGTCCGGTGGGCGCCGGTGTGGTGCCCTTCGAGTACTTCCTCAACAGCGGTCTCGTCCAGCGGGCCTACTTCACCGATTTCAACGGCAACCTATGGGCCCTCGGGTCCGGAGCGAACACCAAGGCCAGCGACAACAACTACTACCGTCGTGACACCAGCAGCCTTGATGCCTGGACCCAGGATGGCACCGCAGGCGGCAATCTCTCGCTCCGCAAGGTCTATGCGGGCACCACCAACGATTTCATCACCACCCTGCCCGCGCCCTTCCTCACCGGGAACGTGCCGACCACCGCCGGCGCCATCCCCGTGGGCATCGCCATGGCCTCCGGCAACCGGGACAACCCGCTGGACTACAATCCGCCCGCCAGCCTCACCCAGCATGAGGTCTCGGTGCTCTTCGACAACCAGGACGCGACGATCGGAGCGACCCCCATCACGCCCAGCGATCTCTACGTGGTTCCGGACTCGGCGGCCGGCGTCACCCCCTCCGAGGTCATCCCCGGGAATGCCGCCTTCTATCTGGCCAACGGCAAGCGGGGCTACGTCATCCGGTTCCCCGTGAAGAGCGGCGGGTACATCCCCAAGGGCATCAACGAGCCGATGGTGTTGGGCGGGGCCATGTTCTTCTCCTACTTCACGCCGACGACCTCCGATCCATGCACCGGCGGTGGGGGCGTCACGAGTTCCAACCGCATCTGCGACGTGCTCTACCCCACCTACCAGGGCAACTCCACGACCGTGAGCAACAGCTACAACGGCCCCTGTGTGGGCGGGCACATGTTCGCCTGGTCCGGCGTGGCCACCAACTTCTCCGCCCGCAGCACCGTCTCCGTGAACCAGGCCGGTGTCGTGTCCACCGGCGGGACGGGGGCCCCCGGCACCAGCCAGGTCCAGATCCAGACCATCTTCGGCCAGGTGAAGGACCGCCTGCCCAGGCCGCGCACCTGGCGCACCGTCCGCTGATCCTCAGCGCAACCACCGAGGGAGGCCCGCAAGGGCCTCCTTTCGCGTGCTAGGGTGGGATGGTGCAGGAACCGTCCCCTCTTCAGCGTCTCCGGCCCAAGCGGGCCTTCGGGCAGAACTTCCTGGTGAACGATGGGGCCATCCGGACCATTGTGGAGGCGGCCCTGGCTTCGCCGGCCCCGAGGCTGCTTGAGATCGGGCCCGGGCCCGGCGTGCTGACGGAGCGGCTGCTGGCCGACGGGCGGCCCCTCTGGGCGGTGGACCTGGATCCCGAAGCCTGTGCCCTGCTGCGGGAGCGCTTCGCGGCCCGGCCGTCCTTCCACCTGCTCGAGGGCGACGCGGTGCGGGTCGAGCTGCCGGAAGGACCCTCCTGGTCGGTGGTGGGGAACCTGCCTTACAACGCGGCCACGCCCATCCTCACCCGGATGCTGACGGAGCCGGTCCCCTGGGAGCGCATGGTCCTGATGTTCCAGCTGGAGGTGGCCCAGAAGCTCATGGGGGAGCCCGGCACCAAGGCCTACGGTCCCCTGTCGGTGCTGGCCCAGCTCTGCGCCCGCCTCACGCGCCTGGCGAAACTGGGGCCGGGCTCCTTTCGTCCGGCGCCCAAAGTGGACTCCGCCGTCGTGCTCTTCGAACCCCGCCCGGAGGTTCCCTCCCTGGTCGAGCGGGGGCACCTCTTGGCGGTACTGCACCGCTCCTTCGCCCACCGCCGGAAGACCCTGGCCAACAACTGGCAGGGGGTCCTGACGGCGGAGGCCTTGTCGGAGGCGGGATTCGATCCCACCCTTCGCGCCGAAGTGATCGTACCCGCGGCGTGGCTGTCGGCCACACGCGCCTTGTTCATCCACCATCCCGAGGTCTTCCCATCGTGATCACGACCGCTCCCGCCTTCACCGACTGGAACCAGCCCCCGGGCGGGGACGAGCTGCGCCTGATCCCCATCGGCGGCCTGGGGGAGTTCGGCATGAACGCCCTGGTGGTCCACAGCGCCCGCAGCCTCTTCCTGGTGGACTGCGGCCAGCTCTTCCCCTCCGACGACCAGCCGGGCATCGATTCCATCGTTCCGGACTTCGCCTATCTCGAGGCCTTCGCGGACCGCATCCAGGCCGTGCTGCTCACCCACGGCCACGAGGACCACATCGGGGCGCTGCCCTACTTCCTCCGCCGCTGGCCGGTGCCCGTGTACGGGACGGCCTTCACCCTGGGGCTGGTGGAGGGGAAGCTGAAGGAGCACGGCCTGGACCTGGACCTCCTGCATCCGGTCCGGGACTACGGCCGGGTCCGGGTGGGCGACGGCGAGGTGGAGGCGGAGTGGATCCCCGTCACCCACAGCATTCCCGATGCCTGCGCCCTGGCGCTCCACACGCCCCAGGGCGTGCTGGTCCATTCCGGGGACTTCAAGATCGACCCGGCACCTCTCGACGGCCGCCACACGGGCATGGACCGGCTGCGCGAGCTGGGGGATGCCGGTGTGCGTCTGCTGATGGCCGATTCCACCAACGTCCAGCGCCCCGGCCGGTCACTTCCGGAGGCCGCCTGCCGGGAGGGTCTGGACGCGGCCTTCCTGAAGACACCCGGCCGCCTGGTGGTCACCACCTTCAGCTCCAACATCCATCGCCTCCAGCTGCTGCTGGACCTGGCCTACGAGCATGGCCGCCAGGTGGTGCTGCTGGGGCGCAGCCTGGAGCGGAGCGTCAATCTGGCGCGGTCCCTCAAGCGACTGGCCCTGCCGGACGACATCCTGATCGACACCAAGGATGCTGCGAAGTATTCGTCCTCCGAGCTCCTGGTGGTCTGCACGGGCAGCCAGGGCGAGCCCCTGAGCGGCCTCGCCCGGCTGCTGCGCCGGGAGGTGAAGGGGCTTCCCCTGGAGCCGGGTGACCGGCTGCTCCTGAGCGCCCGGACCATCCCTGGGAACGAGGTGGCCATCTCCCGCATGCTGGATGCCGCTGAGCGGCTCGGGGCGGACACCTCCATCGAGGGGCTGGGCCCCGTCCACGCCTCGGGCCACGGCCAGCGCGAGGAACTGGCGGACCTCATCCGCGCGGTGCGGCCCCGCCAGATGGTGCCCGTCCATGGAACCTACCGGAACCTGCGGGCCCATGGCGCCCTGGCGGCCTCGCTGGGCTGGACCCCGGAGCGCATCTCGCTGCTGGACGGCGGCCAGTGCCTGCGGCTCTTCGAGGATGGCCGGGTGGACCTGCCGGGGACCGTCCCCGTGGGCAAGTGCTTCGTCCACGAGGGGGTGGACCACATGGTGGATGCCCGGGTGGTCCAGGACCGGCTCATCCTCCAGGAGGACGGCGTGGTCTTCGCCACGCTGATGGTGGATGCCGCCACCGGCACCCTCGCCGCGGATCCCACCATCCTCAGCCGGGGCTTCGTCATGCTCTCGGACGACGAGACCTACGGCGAACTCCTGCAGGGCGTGGCGCGCAAGGCCTTTGAGGAGGCCCCGGCCGAGGCCCGGAAGGACCCCGAGGCCCTGCGGGAGGTCATCCGGCAGGCCCTCCGCCGCATCATCCGCAAGACCACCCAGACCCGCCCCCTGGTCGTCCCCGTCCTGCTGGACGCGCCCCAATAGCGGTCAGGCCAGGCGTTTGCTGGTCGCGGAAGCCGCGAAACCTGCGCGGAAAGCGCGGGGGGTTGGGGTCTGGCGCACGTTTTGCGACGGCAGACACGAGCAGGCGGGAGCAGCTCCAGCGAGCAACGGGGTCCTTCTGCGCCTTCCGCGTCTCTTTCCGCGGCTTCCGCGACCAGTGCTTTCGATCCCGGATCCCGGGACGATCCGGACTAGCGTCCGCCACGGCGCATGCCGCTGCCGGGGCCCATGCGGTTGCCGAGGCCCATCCCCGGTCGGTTGCCCAGGCCCTGGCGCAGGGCTTCGAGCATGCGCCGCTGCATCTCATCCACCTGGATGATGAGCCGCACCTGCTGGGCGGGGCTCAGGTGGGCCCGGATGTCGTCCTCGAACTGGAGCTTCAGGTTCATCTGCTGGTGGCGGAGGGCCACGAACTGGTCGAGCAGGGGTTGCACCCGGGTGTTCTTCTCCTCCTCGGTCCCCGGTCCCAGGAGGATGTCGTTGAACTGGGCCCGGATCTCGCGAACCTGACGGGTCTTCTCGAAGAGATCCCGGTCGTAGCGGGCCCAGCGCTCCACGACCACCCGGGCCTGGTCTTCCGGGAGTCCAACGTTCTGCTGCAGATGGTTCATCCGGAAGCGGTAGAGCAGGCGGCCCTCGTCCTCGGACGGGGCCTGGGCCTGCACAACGGGCATGGCGGCGATCAGGAGGGCGGGGAGGAGGGTCAGGCGGGACATGGGGTTACCTCTTGGGCGGGGCGGGAGCATCCAGGCGCTTCAGCAGGGCCTTCATTTCTTCGGGGCTCAGGGACTGGATCTGGGCGGCTTCTTCGTCATGATCCTGGAAGGGGGCATCAGGTACCGTGATCTCCATGGTTTCGGCCGGTTTCGGCAGGGTGGCCTCCACGAGGGGGGTGCGGTTGGCCCGGCCCGCCCAGAAGGCCCCGGCGCCCACGGCCATGAGCAGGACGGCCGCGGCGGCCCAGTACAGGCTGCGGGCGCGGTGGGCCAGGGGGCGACGGTTCGGCAGCTTGCCGATCACCCGCCCCGGAAGACGGTCGAAGTAGCCGGTGGGGGCCAGGACCTCGGGCACCTCCTCCTGGGCCAGGTAGAGGACGCGGGTTTCGGCGCAGGCGGTGCAGGTCTTCATGTGCAGCTCCGCTTCACGGCCTGGATCCAGGGGATCCGCCTCGATGGCGGCGAGGGTCCGCTCGCAGTTCGGGGAGAGTGGTATCTCACGCATGGGTTCGTTGCCTCCTCTCACTCGGCACCTCCTGGGCCTCGCCCAGAGGGCCACCGCTTCGCGTCCGTGGGCCTCTGCTCCTGCTTCGGCTTCACATGGCGGGTCAGGCTCTGGATGGCATGGAAGATGTGGGCCTTCACGCTGCCCACGGAGGTGCCCATCTCCGCAGCGATGCGCTCGTACTTCCAGTCGTGCTGGAGTTTGAGCGTCAGGGCCTCCTTCTGGCGACGGGGCAGCTTCGGGAGGGCCTCGTAGAGCAGGCGGCGGGCCTCCTCGTCGAGCAGGGCGGCGCCCTGGGTCTCCTCGACCCGGAGGGCTGGGTGCTCCAGGCCCTCTTCCGGCATTTCCAGGCTTTCGTGGTCCCTGGACATCCGCTCCCGGTAGTTCAGGGCCTGGCGGGTGGCGATGGTGATGAGCCAGGTGCGGAATGAGGATTCGAACCGGAAGCCGGGCAGGGCCCGGAACACCCGGATGAAGGTCTCCTGGACCACGTCGTCCGCGTCCTGATGGTTCTTCACGATGGAGAAGGCCTTGCCGTAGACGTCCCGGGAGAAGAGCCGGACCAGGGAGGCGAAGGCGGCCTGGTCCCCGCCCTGGGCGGCTTCCACCCAGGCCAGCACCTCCGGCGTATGGTACGGCGAAGCCGGATCCGGGATCCGCTCGGCGGTCTGGGGGGCCGTCTGGGGCATCGGGGGCTCGTTCAAGGCAACTGCCAGCATCATCTTAGGCTCCGGCGGGGGGGATCAAGCCAGGATCCGCCGACACTGGATGGACCCAGGATGGGGGCCTGGGGTTGAATGGAATCAAGTTAGTGTGGATGAGGGCCCGCCTGCCACACGGCTTCCGTTTCCCTGGAGATCCCATGCGCGACCGCGTAACCCCCCTGCTGACCGAGGAGCAGATCCGCGCCCGGGTGCGTGAGATGGGTGCCCGGCTGGCCGCCGACTACGCCGGCAAGGATCTGGTCATGGTCGGCCTGCTCAATGGCGTCTTCCCCTTCTTCGCGGACCTGGCCCGGGCCACGGAACTGGATTTCGAGGTGAGCTTCATGCAGGTGGCCAGCTACGGCGGCGGCACCGAGAGCACGGGAGAAGTCCACATTCTGAAGGACCTCGACCGCTCCATCCAGGGCCGCCACGCCCTGGTGGTGGAGGACATCGTGGACACGGGGCTGACCCTCTTCAAGGTCCGCAACCTGCTGCTGGACCGGGAGCCCGCCAGCCTGAAGATCTGCACCCTCCTCGACAAGCCCAGCCGCCGCAAGATCGAGGTGCCCGTGGACTATGTCGGTTTCACCATCGAGGACCACTTCGTCGTGGGCTACGGCCTCGACTTCGACGGCAAACTCCGCAACCTTCCCTACGTCGGCGTGTTCCATCCATGAATGATTTGGCGGGTCGCGGAATGCGCGGCAAGAGCGCGGAAGGCGCGGGAGACTCCTTCGTTCAGGAGCTTCAAATCGATGGACCCCACCCGGATCTGACCCGATCAGTCATTGGAGCGGCGATCGCAGTTCAGCGATCCCTCGGTCCCGGGCTGCTGGAAAGCGCGTACGAAGCATGTCTGGCGCATGAACTCCAGTTGAGGGGTCATCGGGTCGAATGCCAGGTCAACCTCGGATTGACCTACCGCGGACTGAGTGTCCCTCTGGCTTTCCGTATGGACCTCATCGTGGACGATGTCCTGGTGGTCGAATTGAAGGTCGCTGAAGCATTTACACCCGAACATGAAGCGCAGATCCTGAGCTACCTCCGGTTTTCGGGGAAACCTGTCGGGTTGCTCCTGAACTTCGGCGTCTATCCGATGGGGCGAAGGGGCATCCGGCGCTTCGTGATGCAACACAATCCCTATTCCGCGTCTTCCGAGTGACTTCCGTGCCTTCCGCGACCCGTTCCCTCTTGCTGTCCAGCCTCCTATTCTCTTTCGGCTGCGGGTACCGCCGGCTGGACCGGGAGCCGCGGACGGCGGCCTGGGCGCAGAAGGGGGAGACCATCCGGCTGGCGCGGTTCCGCAACCTCACGCCGAAGCTGGGCATGGAAGACCGCTTCACCAAGGCGCTCGAAAGCCGCATCGTGGCGGCCAGTCCCTGGAAGCTCGTGGCGCCTGGCGAACCCTCGCGATGGGTGCTCCAGGGCACTCTGGAGCAGTACGAATCCCGGCCCCTGGGGCTCACCCCGGGCAACGGCAGCCTGAAGGCCTCGGGCAGTGCGAGCCGGGTCGAGGTCAAGGTCGTGGCCAGCGTGGAGTTGCTGGATGGCCAGACGGGCACCGTCGTACTCACCCGTCGGCATCTCACCTTTTCCAATCAGTACCGGGTGGATCAGAACTTCGCCAGCTTCGACAATCGCGAACTGCAGGTGCTGGAGAGCCTGGCCGACGACTTCGCCGAGAGCTTCCTCACCCAGCTGATGGAGGGCACGGACTGATGGCCGCCCCCGCTGCCTGGCTGGACCACGGCTTCGCCCTCGTCCACGGCGAGGATGGGGATGGTCGGCGGGAGGCCGTGGAGGCCTGGAAACGCCGGCATGTGGATCCGGAGTGGGCGGACTTCTCCTTGACGGTTTGCGGCGAGGGCTGCCCCTGGCCGGAGGTCCTGGCCGCGCTCCAGGAGGCTGCTCCCCTGGGCGCCGAGGCCCGATGCGTGGTCGTGCCCGTCGCCGACAACCTGTTCACCCGGGCCAAGGAACTGCCGCCCCCCGTGAAGGCCCTGCTGGAGAAGCCGCCCCAGGGCGTGAAGCTCCTGCTGGTGGCCTGGACCACCCTGCCCGCCGCGCCGGGCAAGGCCCTGGGCGCCAAACCCTGGACGGACTGGACCAAGGCCGGGCGCATCCTCAGGATCGGGCAGGTCGAGCACCGGGAGGTGCCCGCGTTCATCGAAGCGAAAGCGCGTGACCTGGGCCTTCGGCTTGGGGCGGGCGGTGCCCGCCTGCTGCAGGAGCGCCTCTCCAACGAACGGGTGATGGGTGGCCGGAAGAAGTCGGAGGGCGCCCATCCCGGGATCCTCACCCGGGCCTTGGAGGTGCTGCATCTCATGGCGGACGGGGCGCCCGTCACCGAGGCCATGATCGACCAGGCCACCTTCCGCATGGCCGGTGAGCGGGCCTTCGCATGGAAGAACGCCTGGATGCGCGGGGATGCCGGCGGCGCCCTCCGCGCCCTGCGCGAAGTCCTGGAGGACGATCCCGGCGGAGCGCCCCTCCAACTCCTGGGCCAGGCCCGAGGCGAGCTGACGCGGGTTATGGACTACCAGGACGTCGCGGCCCGGGGACTCAAGGGGCCCGAACTGCTGGAGGCCATCGGGTTCAGCCCGAAGCAGGCCTTCCTGCTGGAAGGCGTGGCCGCCACCGCCCAGCGCCTCAAGGGGCCGGGCATCCAGCGCGTCGTCAAGCGCCTCAACCAGGCCGAGCGGGACATCAAGGGCATGGCCCTCGGCAAGAGCCAGGCCGCCCTGCTGGATCTCACCCTCTTCCTCAGCCGCGCCTGGGCAGGCTGAACCTCTGGCCGATTCGCCTTCAAAAATTAGGAACCAGCACCAAGCACCAGGAAATACGAAGACGAAAACCCTCGCCGTCCTTGGTGCCTTGGGGGTGGGTCATCCATTCCTTTTGCATCGAACGCCCGAACCGGGGCCGCAGTGACTCCCCTCACGGCGCTGCGGCGGCACCCCGGAGGGCCTGGGCGGCCTTGAGGACCTCGCCCAGACAGCAAGCGCCGGAGGGGTTCATGACGTCGCACTGGCAGCGGCCTGCCTTCACCGCGGCCCGGAGGGCCTCCACCGAATCCAGGCGGCCGGTGGCCTGCCACTCGGCCCGCAGGCTCTCCTCGCTGTGGCCGAAGCAGTAGCAGAGGGGGTGCGGGGGCGCCGTTTCCTTGATCCCCACCCGCACCGTGAGCTGGTTCTTGCGGAAGACGGGGGCGGCCTCCGCGCCGAAGTACACCACCTCGCAGGCGGGGCGATCGCAGAACCGCCAGGGCCCCTCCGTGACCGCGTCACCCCAGCGAGGATCCAACAGGGCCCGCAGGGTGCCGATCGAGACGGAGCGGCCGGGCTGGCCGCAGGCTGGGCAGACGAACGCGGCGGGGACCCCGGCTCCGGAGCCGCAGCAGCAGGCACGGGAGGCGGGTCCCTGGCCCACGGCGTTTCCTAGAACACCAGCACCCGGTCGGCCCAGAGGGTCCAGTCGGTCAGCTCCTCCAGGGTGCTGCGCCGGCAGCCCTCGGCCAGTTCGGCCTCGGTGATGCCGCGGGCCTCCATGCAGGTGCCGCAGACGCCCACCAGCCCGTGGCGGGTGGTGACGCCCTTCAGCATCCGCTCCAGGTTGTAGAAGCCATCGGGGGTCTTCTGGCCCCGCTTGCCGCAGGCCGCGGCATCGCCCATGAGGAAGACCCGGACCTCCGCCCCCTCGCGCTTGGCGGTCGCGCCCGCGAGGCGCAGCCCGTTGTAGCTGCGCTCGGTGCCGTAGGGCGGATCGTTGAGGATGAACAGGACCTGGCTCACGGGGTCTCCACGCAGGGCCCCAGGATACCGCCCCGCCGCAGTGAAGCACGCGGCGGGGCGGGCCGAATCCGGGGTCAGGGCAGGGCGATCCAGCTGGCGACGAGCCGGTAAGTGCCGGCGTCGTCGAAGAGGAGCCCTCGGACCACCACACCGTTGCCGTTGGCGAGGGTGGTCAGGCCATGGAGTTGGGTCCCCGCCTGCTGGTAGACCTGGAGGGTGGTGGTGCCGGTGAGGGTCGCGAAGGCAGAATCCGAGGGCAGCGTCAGGGTGAAGGTGGCCTGGGATCCGCTGGCGGTGTATCCGGAGGCCGTACCGTGGAATCCCTGCTGTTCCAGCCGGAGCTGGCTTGCAGTGAGGGATCCGGTGCCACCCATCATGCCCCCCCCCATCATGCCGCCGCCGCTGACCACCTGAACCCGCTGGCCCTTGGCGAGGCTCGAGGGCCCGAAGGCAGGCGTGAAGGGCAGGGCCGTGAGATCCATGCCGTCGGCATCTGTGCTGTAGGGCGTCGAGGTGGGGATGGCCACGGTGAGGGTCCCGCCGATGGAGGAGGCCATCATCCCGCCCCCCTGGCCGGCGTTCGCCACAATCGTGAGCTGGGTGGGCGGGTTGCCTGTGATGGCGGTGACCAGACCGCCGCCCATCATGCCGGTGGTTCCGGACCCCATGGACTCCACGCGCTGGGCCAGGTAGGTGCCGTCTGCCTGCAGGGCCGCGTCCACACCGACCATCATGCCGGCCGACATCGAGCCCATGCCGGTGAAGCCCGTGCCCGCGAACTGCGTGCTGCTGTTCGTGGTGAAGGTGGTCGTCTGCATCCCCATCATCGAACCCATCGTGAACTGGGCTCCCGAGATGCTCGAAACGGCGCCGAACCGCTGCTGCATGGTGCCCTGCCACGGGTTCATTCCGGTCCCGGAGGCCGAGGCCATGGAGGCGGTCAGGGTCGGCGTGAGGGTGACATTCCCGGAGCCGTCAATGGATACCGACGAACCCATGTTCATGTCGAAATTCAGGGCCATGGGAGAGGCGCCCACGGTCATGGCGGGACTGAACGGCACCGTGGCGGTGTACGGACCGGGCATCGTCTTCTGCGTGTAGGTGTGCGACACGGGATCCAGGTAGCCCATGGAAACCGCGGAGAAGGTGACCGTGGCCTGGGTGTAGGTGCCCTGGGGCACGGCCACGGAGGAGATGGGCTGCACCGTGGCCATCAGCTGCATCATCTCCATGGGTGATGCCGTGGGCAGCACATTCACGGTGCTTCCCGTCGAACTCGTGAGCGAGATGGCGTTGACCGTCATCCCGAAGGTCATGATCCAGTCGGCCGGGGCATCGCCCAGGCCGACCTGCATCGGGGTTGTGCCCGCAGCGGGCTTGGGGGGCGTCGGGGTCGAACCGGCGCTGGAACTGCTCCCCCCGCACCCGAGGATGGTGAGTCCTGCTGCCAACAGGGCTGTTAGTGGGACGATCCGGTTCATGGCACGGGACTGCATGTGGAGACTCCCAGGAGGCCGCAAGACTCGAAATTGGGTCCATGTTTCAACCTGTCCCAACATACAGTCGCCCGACCTGGGGGCCAGGACAATCGGCCCCCCCGAAGGCTGAATGTGAGAAGGGTCACCTCCTTCAGATTCTCTTTCCACCGCCCTGTCTGCTGAACCGGGCATTGATCACTTGAGCGTGAGCTTCCACGAGCGGATCATGAGGTCCGGTGTCCTGCGGAGGGTCCATGTCCGAGTGCGTCATTCCCACCCTCACCACGGCCGACGTGGTGCAATCCAAGTCCGTGCTGCCCCAGGGCTGGAAGGCGGAGCTCTCGAATCTCAAGGGACTCGACCTCACGCTGCCGATGCTGGAGCTGCTGCGACGATCCACCAGCCGGCTCCCCCAGGACGTGATCGACGCCCTGGTGAAGGGCCGGGATGCGGAGGAGGAGGGCAGCCGCGCCTTCAACACGCTGAACGACATGGTGCGCAACATCATCCTCGCGGACGGCCACGTGACGCCCCTCTGCCAGGATACGGGCACCATCATCGTCTGGGTGCGCCACCCCTTCGGGCTGAGCCAGCGTGCCGCCAAGACGCAGATCCGGGCGGCCGTGGCCGAGGCCACCAAGCGCTCCTGGCTTCGCCCCAACTGCGTAGAGGCCCTCAGCGGCAAGAACACGGGCACCAACATGGATCCCTTCCACGAGGGCCATCCGGCCGTCCACTTCGAGGAGTGGGACAAGCCGGAGGTCGAGATCGCCGTCATGCAGAAGGGCGGAGGCTGCGAGAACGTGGGCGCCCAGTATCGCCTGCCGGACGCCGCCCTGGGCGCGGGCCGCGACATCAAGGGCGTGCGCAAGTGCATCATCGACGCCGTGGTGAAGGCCCAGGGCCAGGGCTGCAGCCCCGGCATCCTTGGCGTGGCCATCGGCGGGGATCGCGTCTCCAGCTATGAGAAGAGCAAGGAACTGATCCTCCGCAAGCTGGGCACTTCGAACCCCGATCCCAAGATGGATGCGTTCGAGAAGGAGATGACGAACGATCTCAACACCCTGGGCATCGGCCCCATGGGCTACGGCGGCAACACCACGATTCTCGGCGTGCTGGCGGAGGAGATGTACCGGCACCCCGCCAGTTTCTACGTGAGCATCAGCTACATGTGCTGGAGCAGCCGTCGGGGCACGATGACGCTCAAGGCCAACGGCGAAGTGTCCTTCGATTGATCGCGACGAGGCTCCCATGATCCGTCTCACCACCCCCATCACCGAAGACCAGATCCGCCAGCTCAAGGTCGGCGACGAGGTGCTGCTCAACGGCCGC
>Ga0208789_1000634_pt1 | contig 29283 bp, 19 predicted proteins | sample Methanotroph_Enr_FD_187368 | JGI IMG/M metagenome (GOLD analysis project Ga0208789, IMG submission 187368) | Enriched soil microbial communities from Old Woman Creek wetland in Ohio, USA - Methanotroph_Enrichment_5 (SPAdes) (version 2) | ecosystem: Environmental > Terrestrial > Soil > Wetlands...
AAATGCACGGTTGTACCGGTACGATCACTCTCACCAACTACGCGAACTGCGTATTGTGGTTTACCCTGCGAATATTCCTGTTCGAATATCTTGCCATCCCGGTTAACGGTCACTTTTAACATGATCGACAGTGCGTTTACACACGATACACCCACTCCGTGCAGACCACCGGAAACCTTATAAGAACCTTTGTCGAATTTTCCACCGGCATGAAGTACAGTCATAACTACTTCAAGTGCCGATTTTTTTTCTTTTTCATGATAATCGGTAGGAATACCGCGGCCGTTATCAGTTACCCTTACGGAATTATCAGGAAGCACAGTTACAATAATCTGGTTGCAGTACCCTGCCATTGCCTCGTCGATGGAATTATCAACTACTTCATAAACCAGATGGTGGAGTCCTTTAACGCTGATATCGCCGATATACATGGCTGGGCGTTTGCGCACTGCTTCGAGCCCTTCGAGTACCTGGATATTGTCAGCTGTGTATGTTCCATTCCCATTTCCGAGACCAGTTCCACTGGCGTTCATATTATTTTCTAATTCGCTCATAATCAATTTATTGCAATTCAAACATTAATGCTGGGCAAAGGTAAGTATTATATCTGAGAAAAACAGGGAAATGAGCTTCCGGATGATAAGAATTTATCAACAATTATTCGAAAAAATAAAAATATTAACTATCAGCAAATGAATAAATTATAATTTTCGGATGTTTGAATTTAAGAGCTGAATGAGGATCATAAAGAAATGCCATTTATCAATTTGGAATGGGTTTGCTCAGAAGATTATTGCATAGGATACTTTTATCAGAAAATCATTTTGTGGATGAGATTTTGAAAGATCATCGGAGTATTTGTTGAATACAAATTTGCCTTCAGGTCCATCGGTAGTGCGTCCCTGCGACCAGACTAAGAATAATGTAGATCCGGGCTTATATTCCCATCTGAAAACGAGGTTTGACCTGTATTGAAGAAAATGAAAATCGGGATTGTCGAAACTAAAGGTTGTTCCATCATGGTTAACATTATAAACGGATGCTTCACTATCATATTTTATATCTTCACCTTCGGTGTATTCGTGAAACCGGTCAGAATAAGCCGGAGCATCCGAATCAGTAATGATTTTAAAATGTGAGTAGTCGCCTGAGAAAAAGAAAGGCTGTCCATAATATTGGATTGACATATCGGCTGTTATTCCTACATTAATTCGGGCCGAAAGTGAAAATTGCTTGCTCAGGAGGTGACCCATGATATATTTGTCAGGCCCATTTCCTTCGATAGTGGTTACATACTGAAGATTATCCTTTTCTTCATAGTATTGAGGTGAAAGAGAAACTGAAATTGTGTTGATTGGTTTATAAGTAAGTGAATATTCAATATCTGCCATAGTTGAATTATTAAATTCGCTCCAGCGTTTCATAAGGAAGAGATTCATTGAGAGTTTTTTCCGCTGATCACTGTCAAACCCGATACGAAAATTAAAACTAGGGGGCGTTTTCAGCATCGGTCCGCCTCGTAAATCGTAGGCTGACAATGAGTTTCCTTGTAAGTTGAATCCTGTAAAAATGGAATAGTAATTCTTAAATTGTAAGTTGCCATTCATTTCCAATCCTTTATAAATACTCTGCCCGGCAAAATTCCAACCGGTATAAAAATCACCTCCAAAGTTATAGGCGTTATAAAAATGTTTTGGCTGCCATTCGTTATATCCGAACCAGGCAACTTGCTGAATGTTGTCTGATTGTTGCATAAATCCCAGGTCGTTAAAGTCGAGCCCGGGCGATGACCATGTAATCCAGGAAAGAACCCTGAAATGTCCGCCGCCAAATTTGCCAAACTCAAAGGTTCCACCGTGTCCGCTCAGGCTGGTTCGCGAACTGTCAACCTGCAAATGTGTGGCATCTGGTCGTTCAAAATTATGGGTTGAATTAGTCTGCAATTCTGTGATAGCTTCTTTGGAACCATAAATACTGCTGAAAATCCCTTTTACTGTAAAAAAATAGTTTTTATTATCCCAGTAGTGTGTCATATTAACTCCCCCTGTATAGGCCGCCGCCGGAAGGGTAATAAAATTTGTGCTGTTGATGTCGCGGTTAGTAGAAGTAAAAATGCCTCCAAATACGGTTTTGCCCTTAGAAACATCCTGCTCAACCCTGGCTACTATATAGTTAGTGAATGGTTCGACGGGATATTTGCTGGTGACACCATCCTTATAAATTTCCGCATTTTCGCGTTGTGTAAACGATTCCAACAACCCTATCGAAGTGCCTTTGCGTGTCTTGCCCGATAACTTGAATGCCCCGAGTATATTGGTGTTTTCAGGAATTTTTGCATATTCTCCATCATTCAGGTCCGGTTCAAAATGTGGGGTTCGCCCAATACGTCGCGAGTAAAACATACCAATGGCGGAGCCATCGCCATCACCTGATGTCATTCCGAAATTAAAAATATTACGACCTTCAATGAAAAACGGCCTTTTCTCAGGGAAAAAGGATTCAAAAGCCGACAGGTTTACCTGCGACGGATCGGCTTCAACCTGGCCGAAATCAGGATTAACTGTAAGATTTAAAGTAAGATCGTTGGTAATTGCAATTTTCCCATCAAGCCCGGCTGAGAAAGCCTGCTCTTTCCCGGTTGCAAAAGGATTACCTTCTTCTTTTTCGGAATGGGTAACTTTGCCAAGGGCGAATGGGAATAATTCAATGTCTTTCTTCGGTGAAATATTGCTGATGCCCTCAAGTGTACCGAAATCGCTCACCGTTTTATTCGAACTTTTATGTAAAGGTTTCCAGAGTGATGTTTCGCTCTTACGGTAAACGAAACGGGCAATTTCCAGTCCCCAATCATAACTTTCTTTCTTAGTAAAACGCAGCTGCGAAAGGGGTATCCGCATTTCGGCGTTCCATCCTTCAGCATCAACAGTTGTTTTTACATACCATATCGGGTCCCAGGAATTGTCCTGCGAATTATCGTTGGTGAAAATAGCATCTATTTTTGAGCCGGCAGCTGTAACACAGAAACTGAATCCCGTCAGCTTATCCTCATAACTGTCGATAACAATTCCGGCCCAGTCACCATCATCTTCATCACGCCTCGAAAGGCGTTTGTTGATTTTATCAGGTTCGGTATCGTAGGATTTTATGGCAACATACAAGTTGTTGTCGTCATAAAGTATGGCAAACTTTGTCTTTTGGCTGGGAAGGGTGTCTTCGTATGGTTCAAACTGTGTAAAATCGCCTTCCCACTCAACATGTTGCCAACAGCCATCGTCCAGTTTTCCGTCAATTGCCGGTGGTTTTGGATTAATTTTTTTTGCTGTGTATGATTTGTTTTGCGAAAAAGCAAAAAAGGGGATAAATATTATTATCAGGATGGTAATTATTCGGGTCATGAAAAACACTTTGTGTTAAGACGAAAAAGAAGTAAATATGTTACAAATTTAAATCAATTATGTTGTTTTATGATTTGATATGTCTTTGCGTAAACACTTAATATGCGAATCATGTAATATGCCCGATGAACCTATAAAATTTATCGTTTAAAATTGCAGTAAACAAAAATAAAAGATCTGTTTTTCCGGGGGCGAAATGGTCGTCACGATTTTGCCTGATACAAAACACTCAACTGACTTATAATGAAATTTGCTGATTTTTTGAGCAGTTTCGTTGAACCATTCCTGCATTATACAGATATAATTTGTTAATCAGCTCAGCCAAACCTATCTTTGCGACTGTAATGTGTTTCCTGAAATTTAACAAATGAGAGACAAAATACTCAATTTGCGAGCTATCGAATTGCTTATAATTATCGTGATTTGGATGGCTGTTTTTTCAATTCCATTTTTTAGCCAAAGAGTCTATAATACAGAAGACTGGGGCAAAGTGACCATTGAATGGATCAGGATGTTTACGTTCCTGGTCATTTTTGTTGTTAATACCTTTATCTTAGTTCCCAAATTACTTTTCCGGAAAAAGTACCTCTTATACGTCGGGATGACTTTTTTGGTCATACTAATTGTAATTGGAGTCAGTATTTCGTTAGGATATATACTTCCCCGACCGGAGCCTTTGGCTATGCCGCCGATGGATTTGGGGCCAGGCATGCCACCGATGGAGCTAGGTCCGAATATGCCTCCTCCAATGGGTTACAGGCCTGCTGTTCAGGTAGCGCAAAGATCGATTTTAATGATTCTTATTGATAATCTTATCATTTCGATACTTGTGGTTGGAGCCGGGACTTCCATTAAAATGGTATCGCAATGGCTTAATGAAGAAAGCAGGCGCAAAGAAATAGAGAAAGAACAACTTAAAACTGAATTGGCTTTTTTAAGGCATCAGTTAAGTCCGCATTTCTTTATGAACACATTAAATAATATTCATGCACTTATCGATATAAATGCGGAAGATGCAAAAAACACCATTATTCAGTTATCGACTATGATGCGATACCTGTTGTATGATACAGCCCAGGGGCAAACCACCCTCAAAAAGGAAATTGCTTTTATTGAAAGCTATATTACATTAATGAAATTGCGGTTTCCCGAGAATGTAGCCATCACGTTAAAAGTATCCAATGAAATACGCGATATTGAAATACCTCCTATGCTTTTAATTTCATTTCTCGAAAATGCTTTTAAACATGGGGTGAGTTACCAAGCCAGGTCGTTTGTGTCAGTTAAAATAGACCAAACTGATAAAGGATTGAATTTTAATATAATAAACAGCAAACACAAGAGCAACGTAAGCCTTGAGAAAAGCTATTCAGGAATTGGTTTGACCAATATTAAGAAGAGTCTAGAACTACTCTTCAGGAATAATTACATCCTCAATATAAATGAGACTGAACAAGAATACGAAATTCAGTTAACGATCCCGGTTGTATGAAAATAAAATGCATAGCTATTGACGACGAGCCTCTTGCATTGAAGCAAATAAGTTCTTACGTTGACAAAACGCCTTTTCTGGAAGTTGTGGCTCTTTGTCACAGCGCTTTTGAGGCGATGGAATACCTTGCAATTAATGAGGTCGATTTAATGTTCGTTGACATTAACATGCCAGATTTGAGCGGTATGGATTTTGTAAAATCACTCATTCAAAAACCACAAATTATATTTACAACCGCTTACAGCGAATATGCAATCGAAGGTTTCCAGGTGGATGCCCTGGATTATATATTGAAACCAATCAGCTATGCCAGTTTTCTGAAAGCGGTAAATAAAGCGAAAACATGGTTCGAACTGAACCAGAAACAAACAGAATCTATCCAGACAACGCAGGACAGCATTTTTGTAAAATCAGAATACAAAATGGTTCGCATCTTTTTTTCTGAAATTAAATACATCGAAAGTTCGAACGAATATATTCAAATCCATCTGGTGAACAATGATCCTGTTACAACCCTCATCCGGCTGAAAGTTATGGAAGAGCAGCTTCCCAAGGACAAATTTATGCGCGTACACCGTTCGTTTATTGTCAACCTCGATAGGGTGAAAGTGATTGAACGAAACCGGATTGTTTTCGATCAAAATGTTTATATCCCGGTTGGAGAACAGTACAAAGAGAATTTTCAGGCCTTTGTGGACAGGACTTTTCTGGTGTGAGGGAAATGTAATGGCTTTCTGATATATGTTTGGACATTATTAAATCGGTTGTAGCTTAGTTTTATATAGTTTAATTTTCTGTTTTCTTGAAGTTTCAGATCAAACGCAATTTTATTTTTCCAAGTAAAAATGTTAAGAATACTGAAGCTGCAAATATGCTTCCGAACCAATAAATGTAAGTATAAACAGGCTGGCTTTGGAAAATAGCAGTTGCGATATTTCCGATGATCAGCCATTGTATAACATAGAAAAGAGTGATGTTTTTGCCTATCCAACACAGGAAATTACCTGCCAATGTATCAGGAAATAATTTTAGTACGACCTGCAGGAAGAAAACCCAAAGCAGGGATAATCCCAAAGCCCAGAGAATATACCAAAAAGTGTGGTGGTAATATGCCGGCAAATCGATGGTTGTGCTTACTCCTTGTTTGTAAAATATTAGTACCAGTGCAGCAAGAGCCGCAATAAGAATAACTGAAACACTTTTCTGACGGGCGAAAAAGAGTTTGATTTTTTCTTCGTGCTGCGCAAAAATAAATCCTGCCAAAGGGTATGCCAGCCATGGGAATAAGGGGAAATAGGACCAGGAATAGTTGCCGGCAATAAACGGCAATAAAAAATAGTGGTTGGTTACCGTGAGTTTTTCATTCATAAAACCGGTTATTCCTGCAACTACGAGCAACAGGATCAGGGTGGTTAATTGCTGATGTTTCTTAAGCATTTTCAGAACTGCAAGTATCAGGATACTCAATCCAGCCAGATATAGGATATCAATGCCGAAAATATATTCAAGTGGATTTAACTGCCAGCCGGCAAATTTTATTTTAAGCAGCAAATGAAAGTTCAGGCCAATATTTAATAAAAAACCGAGAATAAATATTTTTACTCCTCTAACAATGTTTTGTTGTGGTGTTTTTTTGTTAATCGCAATAAAATATCCCATTACGATCATGAAAACTACTGCTGCGAAGGGCCCCCCCAGAAATAATGTGACTTTCCCAAATATACTTTCCCTGCCGGCTGAATCGATAAACAGTTCGGTAATATGGATCTGAACCATAAAAAAGGCGGCGAGTCCTTTGAGTAAATCGGGTAAGAGGAATCGTTTCATATTAAATTCATTTTCAATAAGATCAACCTGGTTATTAGGTGTTATAATTGTTTCTCAAAATTAGGTTATTGTTAAATGTCTTTCTATTGCTTGCAATTATAATTAATGGTGTAATTGACTGTAATGTGAGCTTGCAAAAATCTTATGAATGATCATGAATATCTTTTTAATGTTTTAAATGGGAAACCAGTTCAGATCGTATCATAATTAAGAATTGCAATTTTAACAACATATAAACGAGTCTGAAAGAGGCGAATTCGCTGAAATTAAAGAGAGCCTCATTATAAACAAGGCTCTCATTACATAATTTATTGAGTGGTAGAAATTATGGTTTTTCCCCTCCACCTCCTTTGCCTCCGCCGCCGCTACCGCCACCGGTAGCAGTTACATCAACATAGGTGAGGTTATTATCCCAATCAACCACGGGTTTTCCTGCTCCACCCTCAGTAGGAATTATCCATTGGCCATCATTCGTATTGCCGGGATAATTTCCTATTCCTGTTTCATCTGTGAGCAGGATATTGGATCCTACTGTCGGAATATAGAATGTGATCCTGTACACCCCGGCCACAGTTGGTTTCCATCCGCCAGTTGATGCTCCAAAGATATATTTACCTCCAACATTCAGTTCCGGTGCAAATCCAAAACCAGTAGCCGGGGGGTCAGCACCTGTCCACATTGTGCCAGTCCATGTAAGCTCTGTGGTAGGTACACTTAAAAACTGTATAACCAATTTTGGCGCTGATGAAACAAGTGTAGCCCAATTACCAGCATAGGTTTCGGTATTGGTTCCCTGGGTTTCATCTTTACTGCTTGGGAATGCCAGCAGGGCCATAGTGTAACCAGTCATTGGGTCATCCGAAACATCCTTATACAGGGTTAATTCAATCCTGGTTGGCGTGCCGATTTTCGGATTTACCGATTCAAGCACATCTCCCCAATCTACGAAGGTAACTTCAGTTGGTTCGTTTTTTGGGGAAAATTCAGCCTGCCAATTATTGCCTGTTACTTTTTGGGCATACCAGTCAAATTCTCCCAAAGCAGCAAGTTCTTCGGCAGACAAGCCGGTATATGGGCCAGTATAAGGAAACAAGAAAGATGTACTTTGAATTTGTGTAATAGTAAAGCCATCCATTGCAAATACAGGGAACGATAAATTGTTAGTAGCACTTTCCTCTCCTCCGCCACCACCGCCGCCACCGCTGCCGGGTCCTTTTTTAACACTGTAATTATTCGTATCCGGATCGGATACATCTTTGCTGCATTGAACAAAAAATACCATACTAATGCATAGTAAAGGTATTGCAAGCATTTTTTTAAACATAAAAACCTCCTTTTTAAACAGTTAGTAAATAATGGTTTATTTAATAATTATTGAAAACGCCCCACTAGCTTTACGATAGGTTTAAAGTTTGTTTGAGAAAGGATTTGATTTTTGCAAAGCAATGATGTTTCATTAATAACAGTTTGTAAATGAGGTAAAAAAAATAGAAAAAGGCCTGTGCTAACCATTCTTTTGATTGCTTCAGTTGGCTGTTAGCCTGGGAAGATGTGACCATGAGAATGTGCCAGTAGTTTTGACGAAATGTCAGAAGTAAAGGGGAGGAGATATTGAAAGCCCTGTGATGAGGAATTAAAGGTACGAAAGAATATGAACTTTTGGTGCAAGAGATGAAAAAAATATTTTGATCATTTTTGGATAAATTGTTTACCTGCACATTTTTCTTTTCTACTTATATGAAATGGCTTTTTACTGAAATCATTTTTATTAAGGAATTCGTCAATTTATATTTGTATCATAAATAGTAGGCGAAAGTAACAATGTTTATACAACCGCAAATAAACAAATCATTACTAAAATGAAACTAAGGAAAAACATAGCAAGCAGCGAAGAAGGCTTTATTTTTAATCCCGGCACAGGTGATTCATTTTCAACCAATCCTATAGGAGCTGAAATTATAAGTATGCTTAGAGATGACAATGGATTGCAGGCAATTATTGACCATATGTGTGAAAAGTATGATGTTGATAAGGTACAGTTCGAAAAAGATCTCGATGACTATGTTTCGCAATTAAAGGAAGCATCCATTCTGGAATAGCAGGTTGGGGTTTCTGGCAACAAAAAAAAATACCTGAAGAAACATCTGATCAACCAGAATTAAGGAGCCCGGCCCCAATTGAATATTGAAAACAAAAATCTTCGGAATTGAATCCATAATAAACATTAATAGCTTTAAATTCAATTATTATGAAACAACTTGCAATTATATTCACGATTCTTGTTTTTTTTGCAGCCCGATCTTCGGCGCAATTTACCCTTGAACACACTTACACAGGAGTTTCAGCGGCTTACATTCACCTGCCGGTTGCCGGTTACAAGTATTATGTTATGGATGTAGCAAACAAACAGTGCCGCTTGTATAATAACGACCATTCGTTATGGAAGACCGTCAATCTGAGTATCCCTGCCAATTATTACCTCTGCGACATACAGTATGTTACCGAAAACCTATTTAATACCGACAATCTGATTGAAATGCTTTATGTGTCGTGTAATTACAATACAACTCTTAAATACTACACCTACGATACCCAGATTGTAAACGAGAATGGTACAACGCTTTATAGCATGCCCGGTGCCGGTTACTCTTATATTTATCCTGCAGAAAATGGTTCAAAATTATTTGTCTGGGTTTATGACTTTTCCGTATTTCCGGAAACTGTAAATACATTGGTTTATTCAATCCCAGGGCAGGTATATACGGCAATGGATGAGGATATTGAAAATTTAAAGATTTCTCAGCCAGGAGCTTATCCAAACCCAGCTTATGGCGAAATCAACATTCCGTATTCGCTGCCCTCAAATGTTAAGCAAGCCGAACTGAAACTCTATACGATGAATGGAACATTGGTAAAGTCATATACAATAGACCATACTTTCAATTCGATACAGGTGAAAACCAGTGAACTTCCAGCCGGGCTGTACGTATATAGAATTGATTCAGACGGTTATAAGTCTGATGCGTATAAGCTTTTGGTAAGTAAATGATTGTCAATACCATAATGCTTATTTTTTTAAAAAATACAATAGATTATTTAAAATAAATCATCCAAATAGTCACCAGCTTCCGGGCAGACCTGTAACCTAAAAAACAAAACATTCATAAATGAAAGCACAAGCCGAAAACACAAACACTTTCGCAACTCGTCAACTTGTAATAGCAGTTACCGGGCTCAATGCTATCGACAGCCCCGGTCCGGGAGTGGCTGTTATTCGCGCCATTCGTGATTGCCAGGACTTTACTGTGCGAATTATAGGATTGTCGTACGAATCACTCGAACCGGGCGCATACATGCACGACCTTGTTGATAAAACCTATCAGATTCCTTATCCGTCGGCCGGTACAGATACGCTATTGGCCAGGCTGATGTATATTCATGAAAAGGAAAACCTTGATTTAATCATTCCTAATTTTGATGCAGAACTTTTTAATTTCATCAAATTAAGGGATAAGCTTAAAGAAGTTGGAATTAACACCTTTTTGCCTGAACTGGACCAATTTGAATCTCGCGACAAGGTTAAACTTTACGAATTCGGCAAAAAGCATGATCTGCATGTGCCGGCTGATAAAATAATCCACGATGCTAAAGATCTTGAAGAAACAGCAAAGGAAATCAGTTACCCGATGGTTGTAAAAGGAAAATTTTACGATGCCATTATTGTAAATACGCTGGAGCAGGCTCAAAAAGCTTTTTATAAACTTCAGGCTAAATGGGGGCTCCCGATCATTGTGCAGGAGTTTATCAATGGCACCGAAATAAATATTGCTGCCTTGGGCGATGGAGAAGGAAATGCCATAAGTGTAGTTCCTATGCGCAAACTTTATATTACCGATAAAGGAAAAGCCTGGTCAGGAATTACAATCGAGAATGCATCGTATATTAAACTTGCCCGAAAATTTATTGAAGCAACCAAATGGCGTGGCGGTTGCGAACTCGAAATAATGCAATCGGAAGATGGCAAGTCATACATCATGGAGGTTAACCCACGTTTCCCGGCATGGATTTATTTAACTGCAGCTTCAGGACAAAATCAACCGGCATCTCTGGTGAAAATGGCTATGGGACAAAAAGTTGATCCTTTCACCGAATATACAGTTGGCAAACTATTTATCCGCTACGCCTGGGATATGATAACCGATATCAGTGAATTTCAGAAAATTTCGGGGACGGGAGAGCTCTAAGCTAAAAGCAACATTCATTGCAACTTATTCTTTTCAGCCGAACATCAAATTGTATGGAGTACTCTGGGAAAATACAGGCAAAATAGGGACTTATAAAAACCGGGAAGCAGATTATAAACTTGGTAAAAAAGCAAACTCTAAGTCCCTGGAAATAATGTAACTATAAGTAAAACATGCACTTATATATAACAAACAAAATCGGGTATGTAGCATGTGCATTCCCACAATATTTAAAATTAAGCGCTATGAAAAAGCAAAGTTTTAAAATGTTGATTCTGATCACAGCTTTGATCGGATCAATGCAGTTAGTAAGTTGTTCGAAAGACACTTCCGGCGATCCTGTGGCTGTAGAAGACGAATCTGCTGCCATTGTGGAGAAATCCTCTACGTCCCGTGGTTTTGGCAACGGAAATGGCGACTGTATCAACACTTTCCCTAAAGAACCATTGTCGGTTGCAGAAATTGATGCACTCACTTTTATGCGTGAAGAAGAACTGCTCGCAAAAGATGCATATGTACTGTTCTACTCCATGTATAAAATGCCGGTTTTCAACAATATTTCGTTGAGCGAAACACAACATGCCTTGGCTGTAGAAACCTTATTGCTCAAATATGATCTTCCTGATCCGGCAGTAAACCACGTCGCCGGTGAGTTTGTAAATGATTCCCTTCAGGCATTTTATACGAAAATGACTACACTCGGAAGTACTTCACTGATTTCGGCGCTCACAGCCGGCGCAACTATCGAAGATATGGATATCTTTACCTTACACAACTATATTACTACGGATGTCGATAATCTGGATATTTTGTATGTGTTTGGAAACCTCGAAAGAGGATCATGTAATCATCTGCGCGCATTCTACAAGCTTTTGAAGGCAAATGGAGTAATTTATGTGCCGCAATATATCAGCCAGGAATATTTTGATAAGATAATCTAATTTCGTTGAAGCTGATAAAATTGCTTTCCTGAAATAACAAATAAAGCCGGGATGCATCCGCTCTTTTTGAATGTACCCCGGCTTTAAACTTTTACCAATCAAATCAAAACAATTAGAAGGTTTAAAAAAAATACAACAATCAAAATCTTCTTACCTCAATGTTTTAGTGTGAGAAACTACTAGGAAATATCTCTTCAATACAATGACTAATTACAAAGTAAACCATGGATAAACTAAGATACGAAAGACCGGCTATTCAGAAAATGAGCACAGGGCTTATGAATAAATTCGGCACCCGCACCGAGAATGTTCCTGTTACCCACATCGAGAGTGTGCCGGTAAAAAGCCTTTTAAATGAATATGGTTCGCCATTGTTTGTGATATCGGAGAAACAAATCAGGCGTAATATTCAAAACGCGACACGCATTTTTAAAACCCGTTACCCTAAAGTTCAGTTTGCCTGGTCGTATAAAACCAATTACATGGATGCGGTTTGCCGGATTTTTCACCAGGAAGGCTCATGGGCTGAGGTGGTTTCAGGATTTGAGTATGAAAAAGCGCTGAACAACGGTGTGCCTGGAAATAAAATCATTTTTAACGGGCCTGATAAAACCGACGAACAACTCGTTAAAGCTGCGCTCAACAATTCATTGATCCATATCGACCATTTCGATGAACTTTATTCACTGATCAGGTTAAGTGCAGAGAACAACCTGAAACCTCGCGTAGCCATCCGTGTAAATATGGATACCGGCATTTACCCAAAATGGGATAGGTTTGGGTTTAATTTCGAAAACGGACAGGCCTGGAATGCCATTACCCGTATCATCAATTCCGAAAATCTTGACCTGGTAGGACTGCATTGCCACATTGGTACTTTTATGCTCACTGCTTCGGCTTATGCGGTGGCTGCCACAAAATTGTGTGAATTAACCTGGAGCGTGAAAGAAAAGTTCAATAAAACCCTTCAGTATATCGATCTCGGTGGCGGATTCCCATCAGCCAACACACTAAAAGGAGCTTATCTGCCTGGTTCTGATACGGTTCCTTCCATCGACCAGTTTGCCGATGCCATTACCGATGTTATTCTCGGCTATGGATTCAAACAGGAAGAACTGCCTTTATTAATCCTCGAATCAGGACGTGTGCTTATTGATGATGCGGGATTTTTACTGGGAACAGTTTTGGCTACAAAAAGGCTATCGGACGGAAGAAGGGCGACTGTACTCGATTTTGGCGTCAATACCTTGTTTACTGCATTCTGGTACGACCATAAAATAAGTACTACACAATCCTATGGACAGCATACAGAGGAAATGGTGCTTTATGGCCCGCTTTGTATGAATATTGATGTGATTCGCGAAAGCATTACATTACCTTTACTCGAAAAAGGAAACCAGGTAGTTGTGCACAAAGTAGGGGCGTATAATATGACACAATGGATGCAGTTTATTACTTTGCGCCCTAATATTGTGTTAATAGATAATGAAAATAATACGCATGTGATCAGGAAAGCCGAAACGATCGAAACATTGCTTTCGAATGAACAAATTCCCGAGCATCTGAAACTTAATCCGTTAAAATAAATTTCTTCTTTTCACCGTGAAGATAGTTGGTCTTCATGGTGAATTTCCCGCTTCCTGGAACCCAACAATTTTACCTATGACTACTCAACGATACATTGATTCATTCCGGAACACTTTCCTGCCGGCAACGCTGAACAGTTATTCTGCCATTTTCTTTTCCAAAAACAAGATCTTAGGTTCAGCAATTATGCTGGTAACCTTTTTCAATTTCTATGCAGGCTTGAGTGGTTTAATTTCTGTTATGCTAACGTTGCTTATTGCAAATTCGATGGGATTTGATAAGGTACAGCTAAAAAGCGGGCTATTTAGTTTCAACGCATTATTGGCCGGTATCGGGATAGGGACATTCTTTGATCCCGGGTATGTATTTTTTAGTTTGTTGTTGCTGGCTGCGTTGCTAACGCTTATCCTTTCGGTAACACTGGGGGGATGGCTAGGTAAATATGGATTGCCTTATCTGAGCATCCCGTTTATTATTGCATTCTGGTTTGTCGTATTGCCTTCCTCACAGTTCGAAAATCTGGGATTAACACAACGCAACATATTTTGGATGAACGAAATGTATGCTATTGGCGGGAAGCCGATGCTCGATTTCTTCCAAACTATTGATGCGCTGCCAATTCATAAAATGCTGGATATATACCTCCGTTCAATGAGTTCGATATTCTTCCAGAATAACCTGATAGCAGGGGTGATAATTGCAGTTACACTTTTGATGAGTTCCCGGATTACATTTTCATTATCAGTTGTGGGATTTCTTTCCGCCTACGTGTTCGCACAATTCTCAGGGTCGGAGGCAGCAAGTATAACATATTACAATATTGGCGCGAACTATATAATGGTAGCCATTGCCATTGGCGGGTTCTTCATTATTCCTTCGCGATATTCATACCTGTGGGCTATACTCTTAGTTCCACTAACCTCGCTGGTATTATTGTTTATGAGTAAGTTATTCGGATTTATTCAATTACCTGTTTTTTCGCTTCCTTTCTCATTTGTGGTGATTAGTTTTGTCTATTTTCTCAAGTTAAGGATTAATCCTTCAAAATTAAAATTAACGCCAATACAATATTACTCACCCGAGATCAACTTATATACTTATAACAACGACAAAGACCGTTTATCTCATTTCCTGTATTTTCCGCTCTATCTGCCTTTCTGGGGCGAGTGGACTGTGACACAGGGACACGATGGAGAACATACACACAAAGGGGATTGGGCAAAGGCTTTCGACTTTATGATTCTTGATGACAATTTGAAAACGTACAGTTCGAATGGATTTCTATGTGAGAATTATTATTGTTACCACAAGCCCATTCTGGCACCTGCTGATGGCATTGTTGAAGAAATTATTGATAGTGTTGAAGACAACGAAATTGGTAGTGTAAACACAACAAACAACTGGGGAAATACGATTATTATCCGCCATTTGCCAGGGCTTTATACTCAGATGTCGCACTTAAAGAAAGGGTCATTTAAAGTAGCAAAAGGCGATTTTGTTAAACGTGGTGATTTGCTGGCACTTTGCGGCAATTCAGGGCGTTCGCCCGAACCTCACCTGCATTATCAGGTGCAGTTAACCCCTGTGCTGGGTGCAAAGACAATAGACTATCCTTTTGCTTATTACCATCAAAACGAAAATGCACAAGTGGAGTTCCACCAGTTTTCTAAACCTGCTGAAGGTGCTTTGGTTTCTGGTGTAACCGGCAATATTTTATTAAGGACTGCGTTTGATATAATGCCGAATACAAGTTTGAAGTTTAACTATTTGAATGAGAATGGATTGCAGGTGACCGAGCAATGGGATGCCTATACCGATGCATACAACAATAAATACCTGTATTGCAGTGAAACCGAATCGAGCGCGTATTATGTAAACGACAGCTCCATGTTTTATTTTACAGCATTTTACGGGAACAAAAAATCATTACTTTTTTATTTTTATCTCTCAGCGTATAAAGTGTTTCTCGGAAACCCGGATACTGTCGAAGTGAAAGATTCCATACCAATCTATGTAATATGGAATAGGAAAACAAGTATCTGGCTGCACGATTTTATTGCCCCTTTTTATACTTATATCCACGCGGGATTCTCCATAAAAACCGACCCACCTGATAATCCTTTTGACGCAGGGTCGCTCGTTCTGAGATCCGAAATACAATTTTCCGTATTTGGTAAAACCCGCATTAATAGCAGTAGCTCCATTATTCTGCATAAAAATCACATCACTGAATTCAACTATGAAACTACAAAAACTAAAATACATGCTACATGCGTAAATTAATTATTGCTCTATTACTATTGGTTTCGACAACCCTAAAAGCCCAGGACCCTCTCACGTTTCAATCAGCCGACAGCATTACATATCAATGTTTTTTGACCGGCGATTGGGACAAACTGATTAAAACCGGGAAACAGGCGATTGATCAAAACATTGAATTCAAAAGGCTTTATCAACGAATGGGATATGCGTATTTTGCAAAAGAAAATTATTATGCTTCTCAAAAATACTATGAAAAAGCCCTGGCCTTTGATGAATTTGATTCCGATACCCGCGAGTATCTTTACTATTGCGGGTTAAATACAGGCAATGTTGCCTACGCCCGATTTCACGCGGATAAGCTATCGGATGAGCTGAAGGAAAAGCTTGGCATTCATGCATTTAATCCTATAGCTTCCGTTGATATGGAATACAACTACAAATCCAATAACAGCAGCAATCGTTCGAATCCGGTTTATTATCGCGGGGGAATATACTCGCAAACGGGTTACAGGGTATCGATATATCAATCTGCATCGAATTATGTACAAACAGTTGACGATATTCTGATTAAACAGCCTGATTATTTCGCATTGCTAAACTGGTCGGTAACTTCACATACATCATTTTCTCTGGCTTATCATCACCTGAATACAAGCCTGGATAGCTATAAATATCCAGGCAACCTTGCATTTGTTTCACTTACGACCCGATTAAACCGTTTTACATTAGGTTTGAACGGATCATTTTTCAGGTATGATTTAGGTGATTTTAAACAAGTTGGACTACTGGCAGGAGTCACATTACCCGGCAAATCCAACCTCTATTTTACTACATACCTTAGCGGATTGATTGAAAAAAATAAACGCAGGCCTATATTGGCTCAATATGCCGGAGCCCGCATCTTAAAGAATGTTTGGGCCGAAGCAACTGTTACAATAGGTAACATTCAAAACTACAACGATTATAATGCGCTGTACGTCTATAATTCAATTGACCCGACTCTTTTCAGAACCGGATTATCACTGTTCTGGAATATCGGGAAACATATGACTTTGTATGGCAATTACCTTTACGATACAAAACAAGTTGAACAAACTACAAATCAATATATACAACAATCATTTTTAGGAGGATTTATATGGAAACTTTAAAAAGAATTTCGATTACATTAACACTGGTAATACTGTTCAGTTCGCTCGTGGCACAAAATACAGCTACAACCCAGGCAACATTCGTGAAAAGCTTTGAGTCGGAGAAATCAGGCAATTATGTTGCTGCTATCAACACAATGAAGACGATTTATAAAGCTGATAGTTATATCATCAATATTCGCCTTGGATGGCTCTATTACCTGGCAAAGCAATATGCTGAATCCATAAAGTATTATGAAAAATCAATTTCTTTGAAACCCTATGCCATCGAAGCCCGATTTGGTTGTGTAAAGCCGCTAAGCGCAATCGAAAGCTGGGATAAAGTGAAATCTCATTATGTGGAAATACTTAAAATTGATCCGCAAAATACGGTTGCCAATTATTGGTTAGGTGTGATTTATTATAACCGCAAAGACTATGTAACCGCAACCAAACTCTTTGAGAAAGTTGTCAATCTTTATCCGCTGGATTACGATTCGGTTATTATGCTGGCCTGGTCGAAATTAAATACGGGCAAACAATCGGATGCAAAAGTGTTGTTTAATCATGCTCTTATACTGCGTCCCGGCGACAGCTCAGCACTGAGCGGATTGAAACTGATAAAGTAATTGTCGGTTTTTTTTAATAAGGTAGCGGGGCAGCATGCTGCCCCGCTAGGGGAATTAACAAAGTTGTGAGCTGATACTTTATAGAATTGCTTTTAATATATAGAAGCACTGATTTACCAGCTGGCAGACAGGACTCAGATCATGGTATGTTACGGCACTACCTTCAAGAAAAGGAGGCTTGTCTGCTATGTTGTTGTCTTATACTTTATTATCTGTCGTTTTCCGATCATTAATTTAATTCCTGTTGATGGTATGTTTTTGTATTAACTCTATCAATGTAGTACTGATTATGGGTTTTGAAATATAATCATTGCATCCTGCATCCAAAGCCTTTTCCCTGTCACCGGACAATCCGTAAGCTGTTTGTGCAATGATGATGACCTCTTTGTTGAATTGACGAATTTGTCGTGTGGCTTCATATCCGCCCATTTCGGGCATTCGAATATCCATCAATATCAGGTCAATACCAGGGTTGGCCCGACACGCTTCTATGGCTTCGAGTCCGGTTCGTACTTTTAGAATCTCTTTGCTAAACATTTTAACCATTATTGAAATAAGAATTTCTGATTCTTCATCATCTTCGGCAATTAATATTTTTAGGTTTTTAACCTGATTCTTCGCTCTGTCAGATGAAACCGTATTATTGAAAGTGGACTTTTCTTCTTGTTCAGCAATATAAGGAATGGTAAAATAAAACGTAGAGCCTTTGCCCTCTTCACTATCTACCCAAATTGTTCCACCCAACATTTCGATGTATGACTTTGTGATAGTCAAGCCTAATCCAGCACCCTGCTGTGCCTTTTTATCTTCAATATCAGACTGAATAAAACGTTCAAAGATGGCTTTCTGGCGGTCGGCGGGGATACCAATGCCCGTATCTTTCACGTAAAACCTGAGTAGTGGGGCAGCATGCTGCCCTACAAGGTTGTACCCAAATTCAATCGTTCCTTTGTTGGTATATTTAACGGCATTTTTAACAAGGTTTGTCAGAATGGCGTAAAGTTTCTCGCGGTCGGTAATAATGATGGCTTTTTTTAAGGGCAAGGTGTTTTTAAAGGACAACTGAATCCCTTTGTCTTCGACTTCGGGTTTGAAAAAAGTATAAATGTATTCTATTTGCTTGTTAATATTCGATTCTTTCATATCCACTTTCATCAATCCAGCTTCTATTTTCGAAATATCAATAATATCGTTGATAATATTGAGCATACGAACGCCGCTTTTCTCTATGATCCGAATATACTCTTGTTGTTCCTCCCCTGTAAGACTGCTGTTTTTTAGTAATCCTGCAAAACCCAGGATACCATTCATGGGAGTACGTATTTCGTGGCTCATATTAGCAAGAAATGCGGATTTCAAACGATTACCATCTTCGGCAGCTACTTTAGCCTGGGATAGTTCTTTTAAAAGCTTATTACGTTCAATGTTAATGCTTTGCAATCGATTAATGTAAAGCAAAATGATTGAACTTAAAAATAAGGTAAAAAAGCCTGTTACAGAACCAACAATTAAATGTTCAGTATCAAAAAATGGAATTTCAGGATGTAAAAAATGATCTACAAACGCATTTACATTGCTAAAGAAAATAATAATTGCAATAAAAACAATTATTTTTATTGTACTTATTCTATTTTGATAAATCGGGCTAATTAAATTGCTGATTCTCATAATCAATAAGATTGTAGTATTTTAGTTTTAAGCTTTTGGCAGTAGCTGGTTTGCTTTTCTTTATTGATTCTGACACAATCATTCAATGCCAGTATTATGCCTTGCATCATAATAACCGTATCCTCTTTCCGGATCATATTGCTTGAGTTGGAAAAACAAAAAACTTACAGTATTGAAGTCGCCAAGCCCGGCTTTTGACTCGGCTTTGCCTTTGTAAACCAGGAAAACCCGTAATATACTGGCAACAATCATCCGGAACAACGTGATATTGGCAAATGTTTCGTGATGTTCACGAACAACTTCAATGCTACTTGAACTTTCTTCAGTAAAAAAAGTTACCTGATAGAACAGCGGCAATAGCTCCAAGCGTACCGGACAACATAAGGTAAAATCCCACCTTCGACAGGCAGGCTTCTTTTTTGTACAGCATGTAAACCGTATCGGCAACAAAGCCAACGATCAATAATGCTATCGGAAAATGGACAATCAAGGGGTGCAGATGTGAAGTGTCGAACGTAATCTTATATTTAGGTTAAGTGTTACAGCCGCTATTTGACAATCTGTTGAAGGGAATATCTATCCGGCTAATATACAATAAAAAATAAATATATAATGCATAAAAATAAATGAATGACATTTTTTTTGTCATATAAATTAATTTGTTTGTTGGCATTGTCGGTTTCCACATTTTTTATACATCAGCCTAATTGATAATCAGGTTGTAAACAGGAATAATCAGGAAGCATTGTTGGATTTGTAAGAGTAGAGTTCGTTAATCTATTATAGACACTCAACTATTCAAAAACCAGCGGGCTTATTTTTTTATTTTTCAAATGGGAACAAGTGTTAAAAAAGATACAAAAAAATTTTTTGTTTTCGATTGAAAGTGTTATCTCTATTTCAACAATTTAAAAAACAATTAAATACGAAATTTTCAGCATAAAATCATTTCGTGGTTGAGTATTCCAGAGATCATTAACATACTGACCAAATATATTTTCACCGTTTTCGCCCAGGTTGGTGCGGCCTTGTGACCAAACCAGGTATAATGAAGAACCTGTTTTGTATTCCCAGCGAAAAACCATGTTGGACTTGTATTGCAGAAAATGAAAATCGGGTTTGTAGAATCCATATTCGTCTTCTCCGTCATGATTTTCATCAATCATATAGGCCTTCCAGTTTTTATTATAGGATATTTCGTTTATGCTGAATTGATGATACCTGTTTGAAAACGCATCGGCTCTTGGATCTGTAATTTCTTTATAATCACTGTATTTACCGGCAAAAATATAAGGCTGGGCATAGTATTGTATGGAAAGCCGGGGAGTAATACTTACATTTATGCGCATGGAAAGGTCGAAAATTTTCCTGCTAAGGCTGGCCATGATATACCTGGGCTCATCATTTAAATAGGTTACATCCACATATTGCATCTGGTTAAATCCGGAAGAAAATTGCGGAATAAGTGAGAAAAACAATGTGTTGACAGGTTTGTAGGTTATTTCTAACCCGTACTTGTGGTAGTTATAATAACCTTGTTGCCCGAAATAGTGAGAAGTACTCAGCCTGAACATTATTTTTTTGCGACTGTCGGTTTCGGTAAAGGCGCTGAAATTAAATACCGGTGGAAGCAGCAGGGCAGGGCCTCCCCAGAGTTCGCCACGTGAAAGTATGCTTCCTGCGTAATTAATACCCGCCCCGGCAGTATAATAGTTTTTAAACTGCCCGTTTGTGTTGAAATCAATGCCTTTATTGGTGTTTTCCCCGCCAAAATCCCATGTTCTGTATTCAGTAAAATTGGCTGATGCCCACCTGAAAATTCCGAATGGTTTGTATTTCCTGTAGCGCAACCAAAACAAATGTTGTATTTCATCGGCCTGCTTGAGGTAGCCCGCATCATTAAAATCAAGGCCCGGTGAACGTAAGGTCAGGTAAGTGAGATATTGCCAGTTCCCGGTGCCGGCTTTGCCAAATTCGGCGGTGCCACCATATCCGCTCAGCCCGGTTCGGTTCGGATCGTAAATAGTATAAGTATTGTCAGGACGTTGATAATATCGTACTGCCGATAATTGTAAATTAGTAATGGCTTGCTTGCTTCCATAAATGGAAGAGAATACGGCGCGTCCGGATAGATAGTAGGTTTTGTTTTTCCAGAAATGGATCGCATCAAGACCTCCCGAATAGGCCGCATTCGGAAGGAATTCGAGCTGCGGCTCTTTGATGGATCGGTTTGTTGCTGTAAAAATACCCCCTATGGTCGTGGTTCCTTTGTTGAAATCCTGCGATACCCTGGCGATCAGGTAATTGGTAAGTGGTTCAATGCCTTCTTTGTAAAGTACACCTGCCGAATCGATCGTGGCTTTCTCGTTCCGTGTTACGGATTCAATAATTCCGATTGAAAGACCTTTGCGGGTTTTCCCCGATAATTTGAAAGAACCCAATATGGTAGTTTGCTCGGGTGCAGAAACGTAAATACCTGAATCGGGATTCAGGACTAAATGAGGTGCCCGGCCTATGCGGCGCGAATAAAACAACATATTCATATTGTTTTCGCTGTCGGCTCCGGTGAGTTTAAAATTGAAAATATTCTTTCCTTCAACGAAAAAAGGCCTTTTTTCAGGGAAAAAAGTTTCGAAAGCTGTAAGGTTAACAACGGCAGGATCGGCCTCAACCTGCCCGAAATCGGGGTTTATGGTGAAATTAAGCGTGAGATCGTTAGTTACAGCAATCTTACCATCAAGACCCGCTGTCCCACTGTATTTCTGGCCTGTTTTATAAGGATTGCCTGCTTCTTTTTTGTCGTAGGTTGCCTTGGCGTTTGCATAAGGAACTAGCTCGACATCGCGTCGCGGCCTGATACCATCCAATCCCTGAAGTTGTCCATAGAGGCTTACAAATCCCGGGGCAGTCCGGGGAATATGTTGCCAGAATGAAAGCTCCTGTTTACGGTAGATGTATCGAAAAATATTAATACCCCAGGCGTGCTTGTCCATTTTTGCAAAGCGCAGTTGCGACAAGGGAATCCGCATTTCGGCAGTCCATCCCATCGCATCAATGCTGGTTGCGGTGTAATAAACGGCATCCCAGTTATTATCACTGATATTATCATTCACAAACATGAAATCGAACTGAACTCCTGCTGAAGTAATGCCAAAAGTAAAGGCCGTCTGTTTATCGGCGTAACTGTCGATGGAAATCGCCAGCCAATCGCCGTCGTCTTTATCGCGGCGCGATAAGCGGTTCACGATTTCTCCCGGAACTGAATCCAATGCCTGAATTATAATATAAAGATTGTCGTCGTCGTATAGGATCTTGAATCTGCTGTTTTGAGATGGTTTGGCTCCGTCATTTGGGTCGTGTTGAATAAAGTCTCCTGCCCAGTCAACAGCATTCCATGAAGTTTCGTCGTACTTACCATCAATAAGCGGGGCTTTTCCTGTGAGCCGTTTTGTATGATAGGCTCTGGATTGTGCATGACTATTGGCAATAAAGCAAATAAATAATCCTGAAAAAATTAATAGTCTTTTGGTGTTCATATAATATAAATTTGACTTGATCTCAGCCCTAAGCAAAAGATCAGATGTGTAAAGTGGTTTGGTTTTATACTTTATCCAAAAATCACAAAAAGGTCATACTTAAAAAGAAATTTTTATTTCAGCAATAAATTTCTTGCAACTGGTCATCATCGCAAATACTTATGATTCAGGGATGAGCAGTTTAAGATGAAATGAGCCATGGCAATAATTTTGTCACACAGAGTAACCCCGCCATGGCGGGGTGGCGAGTTCCAGCCCGATCAATCGGGACAAGTAGTGACCCTTAAAAAAATAAACACAGAAAATCATTTAAAGGTTTAATTCTGTTAATCACCGGTAGATATTTCATCCTGGTGGTTCAAAACTATAAATGTTAGAGCAGAATTGTATAGGAACCTAAGTCAGAGTAAACAGGTGATACCTAAATATTTAAGCAACTAAAATTGAAATTTATCTTTGTTTTTGACTCAATAATTCATTAGCTTTGTATCCCTTTGAAAAATTCTTATTATATATAAGTCTTCAACTGATTAGCCATGCGTAGGTTGCTGAAATTATTTTTTTTTACTTTAATTTTCTTTGCTCTGATTTATGTTGGACTGGTAATAAAGTCCATTATTGCAAGGCCTGAATTTGAAACATTTACTTATGATAAACGCGGAGGAACTGCCATAGTAATAACAGGTGCAGCCGCCCGAATAGTGCAGGAAGCAGCCTTGCTGGAACATTTGCAGAAAACCGGTTGGATGCACAATGTGTGTTTCATTTCAGGCACAAGTTCGGGTGCCCTGAACACAGTGATGCTGAATGCTATACTTGATAAAAAGTTCTCGTGGGAACGTTACCGTTCAATCCTGGGTAAAATAAACAATGACGATATTTTTATCAGAACTGGTAAGTCGCTTCCGGTTAATAATGAGCCATACCAAAAACTTCTTGCACAGGTTATCAATGATAGCCTGGGATATTTCAGGATTGGCGATTTGCCTTTAAATAGCGCTATTTCCATTTCCGATATTATGATAATGCCACCAAATTCAAAAACATACCGGCTAAGCAACCTGAAAATAAACACTGAAAGTAATCCCGGTTTTAATTTGGTAGAAGTATTGGTGGCATCTACAGCTATTCCAATACTTTTCCCATCGGCGCAATTCCAGGAATCCTTTGGTTTACCGAAATCTTCCTTTGTAGATGGAGGTTTTGCCGATGATCATATTCCTTTTAAAGCAGTGTTGCAATATGAGAAATACAGGGGCTTTGGTGTGGATACTCTGATCATTGTAAGCCGTAAAAGTGATTCAAGACCCAGGCTAAGCACGGAATTACAGAATTTCTCAAATAACAACTCAAGGATATTCACCAAATTAAGCTCATGGATTGATAACCAGGCGATGAACGGGTTCATCAGAGGCATGAAAGAACTACAACGGAATTACCCCGAACTGGCAGCTCATACATATGTTTATATTCCAGATTTTGATGAAAATTTTGCATTACTGGACTTCAGCCAACTGAAGAAACAATATGAAGTAACTAAGGACTGGACAAAAACTCACAAACCAATTCCTCTTAAAGAGTACCTGGCCAGGAATGTGTTGGATAAAACTCCATAGACAGTATTATTCGTACTCGATCCGTATGCGGTAATGTTGCGGGACTTGTACTCCCGGTCTTTGAGAAAGCACGGATGTGCTTAAAGGACGGTTTGTTCCGTCATAAGTCCGTTCTATGCTGCTTAACAATTTGCCATCCTCGGTTTTTTCTTCTTGCAATATGATATTACCGGCATCATCATAAGCTGTATATGTAATTTCGATTCCTGAGGAAGTTTCTTCCATCGTTTCGGATAACCTTCCTTCGAAGTCGTAAGTAAAGGTGTTGCGTTCCATCAGGTGTTTTTCTTCATTGTAGCGGCGACGTATCGAAGCAACTCCCTTTTCATCATAACTATAAAGGATATTGTAATTTTCTTCGGGTGTACGGAATACTTCTTCAGTAATTTTTCCATCCTCATTATAAACGATTTTTCGCTGAGTGATGATTTCACCCGCTATATCGTATTCGGTTTCCGAAACCAAATGGCCACCATTATAAACATTCACCAGGTAATTGCCCGTTTCACCATCGCTGTCGATGCTTCTGCGGCTTAATAGCCGGCCTTCGCTGTTGTAGGTATAAAGTAACTCATCAGCAGTTCCGTCGAGGTAATGAATTAATTCTTTAACAAGCTGCCCCTCCTTATTGTACTCCATGCTACGGTGTTCGGTTACTTCATCGTCAGTTTCAAGCAATAATTCATCAATAACTTTCCCTTCGCTGTCGTACTGATACTTGTACTTATGTTCGACAGTGCCGTCGGGGTTATACGTTATTGCTATTACCGGAAGTCCTGCTTCGTTGAATTCAGTGAGCTGATGCAAGTATTCGTTCTCCCTGATTTCATTCTCTTCCAATTCTGCGATGTTATTTGCCCTGAATGACTTAACATATTTCATAACCAGTAACTTTAGTATTTGTGACTAACGTAAAAGCATATGCAAATCTATAAAATATTTTAGCTTGATTAATTCTAAACTTCAAAAAAGACAAAAGATAAAAGGATAAAGACAAAAGGATCAAAACATTATGAAGGCAATCATAAAAATCATCTTTACAAAATAAATTATAAAAATGGTTTGCAACTGCCTGACTTTTATCTTTTTACTTTTATCTTTTATCTTCTGCACGAATAATACAGGTTAAACACAGATGACATTTGAACACAGATGACACTTTTTTAACTTGATTAATTCTAAACTTCAAAAAAGACAAAAGATAAAAGGATAAAGACAAAGGGATCAAAACATTATGAAGGCAGTCATAAAAATCATCTTTACAAAATAAATTATAAAAATGGTTTGCAACTGCCTGACTTTTATCTTTTTACTTTTATCTTTTTACTTTTATCTTTTATCTTCTGTACAAATAATACAGGCTAGAGAATTAACAGGCTCAACAAGTAAAAATATCAACACGGTCAGGCACTTTCCGGAATTAATTTCAACAATAAAAAGATGAAGAACTTATTGGGTTTCTGTTAATGAGAAACTTACTAAACCAGTGTTTTGCGCTATTACATTTTTATCTATTTTTACGCAAATTTTAAAAATAACTATATGAGATATTTGACAATCACAGTTGTAATCATCCTGACAATATTAATGATGAGCTGCAATAACAAAACTCCTGTGCAGGAAAAAATTAAATACCCGGCAACGAAAAAAGTTGCCCAAACCGACAATTACTTCGGCACCCAGGTCGCCGACCCATACCGCTGGCTCGAAAATGATACTTCGGCCGAAACCGCTGACTGGGTTATTGCCCAGAATAAGGTTACCGATGGATACCTATCGAAAATACCCTTCCGCGACCAGATCCACAAGCGGCTGGAAACCCTATGGAATTACGCTAAATTAACTGTACCATTTAAAAAAGGAGACTGGATATTTTTTCAGAAAAATGATGGTATGCAGAACCAAAGCGTGGTTTATGTGCAAAAAGGGATAAGCGGAGAGCCGCGTGTTCTACTCGATCCGAATACACTTTCGGCTGATGGTACCGTTGCTGTTGGGAATCTGAGTGTTTCGCACGACGGGAAATACATGGCATATTCACTCAATAAAGCCGGCAGCGACTGGGCTGAGTTCAATGTGTTAGATATTGCAACCGGCAAAAACCTCCCTGATAAGATTGAATGGGTGAAGTTTTCGGGTGCTTCGTGGCAGGGCGACGGATTTTATTACAGCCGTTACGATGCGCCTTCAAAAGGGAAAGAACTCTCCAACCGAAACGAATATCATAAAGTTTATTTTCACAAGATAGGAACACCGCAAAGCGACGACAAACTTATATTCGAGAACCGTAATTTCCCGCTTCGTTACTATTATGCAGCTACTACCGAGGATGAACATTTCCTGATCCTTTCGGAGAGTGAAGGCACCAGTGGAAACTCACTTTTCTGTAAAGATCTTACCTCTGAAGGAACTAAATTTGTAAAACTGGCAGCCGGATTCGAAAACGATTATAATGTTGTTGATAATATTGGAGATAAATTATTGGTGTTGACCAATGATGGTGCCCCAAACCGCAAATTGGTGCTTATCGATCCTAAATCGCCTGCTTCCGCAAACTGGAAAGAACTGATCCCTGAGAAAGAGGATGTGCTTGAAGAAGTTGTACTGGCTGGCAATCAAATGTTTGCAGGGTATATGAAAGATGCTACAAACCGTGTTTATGCGTTTGATATGGAAGGGAAACAACTGGATGAATTGCCGTTACCCGGATTGGGTGCCCTTACCGGATTTAATGGCGAAAAGGCAGATAATACAGTATTTTATGGTTTTACATCCTTCACATTCCCTACGACCATCTATACCTATGATGTGTTGAAAAAGACATCATCTGAATTTTTCAAACCCAAACTGGACTTTGATGCTTCGGCCTATGAAACAAAACAGGTATTTTACGAAAGCAAGGATAAAACAAAGATTCCGATGTTTATAGTCTATAAAAAAGGACTGAAGCTGAATGGTGAAAATCCTGTTTTCCTATACGGATATGGGGGTTTTAATATAAGCCTGACACCAAATTTCAGTGTGAGTCGCCTTGTTTTCCTCGAAAATGGAGGTGTGTACTGTATGCCCAACTTGCGCGGAGGTGGCGAATATGGCGAGAAATGGCACGAAGCCGGTACTAAACTCAATAAGCAGAATGTTTTCGACGATTTTATTGCTGCTGCCGAATATCTGATCCATGAAAAATATACCACATCCGAAAAACTGGCAATCTCAGGAGGTTCAAATGGAGGATTACTCATAGGTGCATGCATGACCCAGCGGCCGGAACTTTTTAAAGTTTGTTTACCTGCTGTTGGTGTTATGGACATGTTGCGTTATCACAAATTTACTGTCGGATGGGGATGGGCCAGCGACTATGGAACCAGCGACGACAGCACGCAGTTCCGGAACCTGCTGAGCTATTCGCCACTGCATAACATTAAGGACAGTGTTTGTTATCCAGCTACTCTTATTACAACTGGCGATCACGACGACCGGGTAGTACCGGCCCACTCGTTTAAATTTGCTGCTACACTCCAGGCAAAACAAGGTTGTAACAACCCGGTTCTGATCCGCATCGAAACCAAAGCCGGTCATGGAGCTGGCAAACCTACCGCTAAAATTATCGATGAAGCAGCTGACATGTATTCATTCCTGTTCTATAATCTGGGGATCAAGCCCATCAAATAAATGAGATCCGCAAATATGCTGTAAAGGCTGTCATCTCAATATGATAGCCTTTACGCTTTTAGCGGATCCTGCACATAAAATTTTCTCTTCCACAATAAACTGTTACTTTCGTGAGTATTTTATAAAGCTGAACCCTTTTTTGTTGACCATGAAAAATAGTATAGAAACCTTATTGTGCAGCCTGCTTATGATATTGATTGTTGGTACATCGTTGCCTGGGTTTGCCCAGGAAACGGATGATAAATCCGATAGCCTCTTCGCAGCCAGGCTGATGCAGGACAACCTTGAATTGTATAGCCGGCTCGACAGCCTTAATTTGCTGATAAAAGGATTTAAAGGCAGAAATGTAATACAGGATAAACAGGTTGACTCACTGAAGGTGGTTGTTGCTCAGCTCCAGGCTGACAGAGTTATGTCGGGGACTAAGGCTGACACCCTGGAATTACAGCGGTTGAGGCTCAAGCAGGAGTTGCTTGATGTAAAACAACAAATGCTCACTTTAAGTACTTCGCTCGAACAAAAGCTTCAATTACTCCGCGACCAGGAGTATCAGCTTAACGATTGCAAGATTAAACTCCATGAAGCGCAGTTGGCGGCATCTCTTGACCAGGCTAAACTGGAAGGGAAGAATAACGTTAACACAACTAAAGTGGAAGCTAAAGACCGGGAAATAGCTTATATGCAGGAATCTATGAAAGAAAAGGACCGTATCATTAGCGAAAAAACTGCTGAATTGGCTACCTATTTCAAAGATAAAAGCAGTTCGCTTCGTGTAGTTGATTCGCTTGCCCGAAAGCTAAATGCATCGGAGTTGGAACTTGCCAGGGTAAGCGAGCGGTTAAACCTGATAGAAGGACAGTATAACAAAATGATGGATCAACAGAAAGCTGCTATGGATAAAAAGAAAAAAATCAGTTTTGTACAAGGCGTTGCTTTAAAATTCTATCGTACGCCTGATTGGCAACTGGCTCCACAAAGTTCATCCTCCACGGCTGTGTATGTTATTTCAGATAAAAATAGCGGCAAAGTTGAGTTTGATTACATCACCGGTGTGAACCTTTCATTATATGACCTTACCCAGCCTGACAGTAAATATACATCGGATGCAGGCATGTTCCTGGGATTTGGCGGCACCAACCTGTTTAAGAATTTTTATATAGCTCCCACGTACAAAGCGTTCGATTTCTTTCATTTTATGATAGGGATGAATTTTGCCGAATACCAACAGTTAAAGAGTGGTTTTAAAGAGGGTGATAAATTGGATCCGGGCATGAGCATTCCTAC
>Ga0208789_1000635_pt1 | contig 29201 bp, 30 predicted proteins | sample Methanotroph_Enr_FD_187368 | JGI IMG/M metagenome (GOLD analysis project Ga0208789, IMG submission 187368) | Enriched soil microbial communities from Old Woman Creek wetland in Ohio, USA - Methanotroph_Enrichment_5 (SPAdes) (version 2) | ecosystem: Environmental > Terrestrial > Soil > Wetlands...
GGGCAGGATGTTATCGCAAAAGTGAACCGAAGCATCCGGCGAAGTGTTGAGTTTGCCAATGCTAATAAGGGGGAATTAAATGAATTTATCCGCTGTCATGCCCGCGAAATGGACGATGCCGTGATGCAGAAACACATTGACCTTTATGTGAATGAGTTCTCAGTGAGCCTCGGTTCGCAGGGTAAACAGGCAGTAGAACAGATGTTTGAGTTTGCCGTTGCTGCAGGGATCATCCCAAAGATCCCTGGCCGGATTTTTGCAACGGATGCGCATTAGTTTTGATGTTTAGTACATTTCTCAGGACAACTTAAAAATAACGCACTTTTCCATTTGCCTTATTAGCTTGCTGTCAAAGATTTTGCACTACTTTTGTAGTAATTTTTAAATGAGGATCAATTGAAGTACATACCTGCATTTTTCATAATACTTTTCTTTGTATCCGGATATCAGTCTGCTTTTTGCCAGGTTGACAGGGGAGGGGTTCCCCGGAGTTTCCAGTTTCAGTTTATTCAGAAATCGCAGCTTCAACGTATTGATGTCGCTCCTCCCGATCTGCTTTCAATTCAAAAAGATGATTCAGAAGATGCTGCGCACGAAAAATCATACAGGGTTGGGGTTGAAGTCCCTGTTACCATTTCAGCTGCCCTTAATGGACAATGGGACGATATTCCGGGAGGCGGGCGTATCTGGAGAGCAACCATTCGCTGTAAAGGTGCCCAGGGAATAGGGTTAAATTACAGTGATTTGCGATTGCCTGAAGGATCCGATATTTTTGTTTATACACCTGACCATAATCAAGTAATTGGCGCGATTACATCAGCCGAATTACCCCAAAAGACTTTTACAACCCGTCCTTTGAAAGGCGACGAACTGGTTATTGAATACTATGAGCCGGCAATTGTTCACGAACAGGCAGTGATTGATATTTCAGGGATCGTATATATGTACCGGTCCTTTATTTCTCATGATCTAAATTCTGAAAAATCGGTTTCTTCCGGCAGTTGCGAAGTGAATATAAACTGTGAAGAAGGTCAGAACTGGCAGAAACAAAAACAAGGTGTTGTAAAGATTCTGGCCAAAGTAGCTTCAAAATATTTTTATTGCTCCGGTAGCCTGTTAAATAACACATTACAGGATTTCAGCGGATTGTTGCTTACTGCAGGGCATTGCAGCGAAGACAATAGCGGGACGGATGCATCTGATATCGACTTCACACAATGGGTATTCTATTTTAATTATGAATCCCCGGGTTGTTCTCCAACCACAATCCCAGCGGAGTTAACCGTGGTTGGCGTCCAAAAGCTGGCAACATCAGCAAATCTCCCGGACGTTGGTTCTGATTTTTTATTACTTAAATCACTTAAAGATATTCCGCCCAAATACTATCCTTTCTATTGCGGATGGGATGCAGGCAATGGGAATTCCACTTCCGGGGCATGCATTCATCATCCGGATGGGGATGTAAAAAAGATATCCACGTATACAAGTGCGCTGGGTTCAGGCACCTGGGGAACAACTCCCAATACCCATTGGCTTGTTCAATGGGCCGCTACTAAAAATGGATTTGGCGTTACCGAGGGTGGATCATCAGGTGCTCCTTTATTTGATGATGAAGGATTAGTGATCGGAACACTCACTGGAGGCCCCAGCACTTGCGAGAATCCAAGTGGAGACGACGAGTTCGGGAAGGTTCCCTATTCATGGATATCAAATGGATCGCTTGCCAGTCAGCAGCTTAAACCATGGCTTGATCCGGGTAATACCGGGATACTCAAAATGCCGGGTTCATATAATGAAAACCTGACTGTAGCTGATTTTTCAGCCAACAGCTTTGTGATTCCTGTTGGTGGGACAATCGACTTCAATGACCTTTCTTCCGGAAAGCCTGATAAATGGCACTGGTATTTTCAGGGTGGCAAACCCGCCGAATCTACCCTGCAAAACCCTTCAGGTATTATTTTTGACCGGTATGGTGCAATGAATGTAAAACTGGTGGTGAGTAATCAATATAATACAGATTCCATTGTTAAAGAGAAGTACATTGATGTAAAGGTTGTTGTATCACCCAATCCATGCAAAGGTATAGTGAGCATTCTGACAGATATCCACAATGAGAATGATGTTAGCATTGAAGTATTTGATTCCTATGGTAAGATTGTTCAGCGATATAAGTATTCGGGTGCGGCTTCATCAAGTTACAGCATAAAATTGCCGGAATATGGCAATGTTTTTTTTATAAGAATAATTCAGGGAAACCAGGTGCAAACCCATAAAGTAATTGTGGTTCATTGATGGGATATTTCATTTCCGGCACACCCGGGCAAAGCAGGTAACATTAAATAAGATGATAATTTCAGACATAGTTGAAAAGTCGGCTATCAAAAGCCAGGTCAAAGATATAGCATTAAAAGTTCTTGATGCGATCCGTATTTCGCCCGAAGAGGGCATACTGCTTTACCGCGATGCTGATACATCCTTGCTTGCCTTACTTGCTGACCAGGTCAGGAAGCGTACTGTCGGCGAATATGTGTATTACAACCGAAATGTTCATATTGAGCCTACCAATATTTGCGTTTACGATTGTAAATTTTGCTCCTATTCGCATCACCAGAGTAAGGAATCGTGGGAGCTCACGATTGATGAAATGGTGAAAACCGTTGTCAGCCTGGGTGATGATATTACTGAAGTTCATATTGTAGGCGCTGTACATCCGGGTCGTGATATTTATTATTATGCCGACCTGGTAAAACGGGTGCACAAAGCCAGACCCACACTTCATATCAAAGCGTACACTGCTATTGAAATTGAGTACATGGCAAAGAAAGCGGGAATGAACTTTGAGCAGGGGCTTCAGCTGCTGAAAGATGCCGGGCTTAATTCATTGCCGGGCGGAGGTGCCGAAATATTCGACGATGAAATCAGGGAACAGATTTGCGGAAAGAAATCCTCTACCGAAGCCTGGCTTGAGATACATGAAACAGCCCACAAACTGGGCATCCCGACTAATGCAACTATTCTGTATGGCCATATCGAGCAATTCGAACACCGGATTCATCATATGGACCTCCTGCGGAAATTGCAGGACCGCACGGGTGGCTTCAATGCATATATCCCGCTGAAATTCAGGAATAAAAACAACGAGATGTCATACATCCAAGAAGTCTCACTGATTGAAGATCTCCGGAATTATGCCGTTTCGCGTATTTTCCTTGATAATATTGCACATATAAAAGCATACTGGCCTATGATAGGGAAGGAGATGGCTGCATTGTCACTTGCTTTTGGAGTCGACGACCTGGATGGGACGATTAACGATTCAACAAAAATATATTCCCTGGCAGGAGCAGACGATCAGAATCCTTCGTTAAGCAGTGATGAAATCAGGCAGCTTGTCATAAAAGCCGGGCGTATTCCGGCAGAAAGAGATTCGGTTTATAATATTATTTCAGAAGGATAGAGACAATCATTTTGCTGTAATTAATTTGTATTGTATATGTATTACACTGGAATTGTATTTACCGATGAATATGTATTTAATGAGTATTTATAGTTTATTGGAATATTTATTTTAAACATATCAATGAAATATTAATTGTAATAAATTTAATATCAAATAGTTACTGTTTTATTTTTGTTTTTATGAATTCCGGACAATAAAAAAATATAATTTTTTTTTAACAATATTGTTGTTTTCCTATCGATATTACTTATATTTGTTACATGATATAAATAATTCTTAATCTTTTACTAACCAGGACTTACGTTATGAAAAAAATTCTACTAATTGCTGCAATGGCAATCTTTATGAGTTGCCAGGGACTTTGGGCCAACCAGGCTGATGATTTCAAGTACAACAAGCAAAAAGTTCAGGATGAATTCTCGGATCTGAATCTTCTTGAGCAAACTGTTATCGACAATAGTTTTATAACCTTGTCGGAAATGAAGAGTAAAAATATGTTAACAAGCGAATTCAGTAACCTCAATCTTACCAGTATGATGATGGAACCGGCATTAGGAATTCCGGGCTTTTGGTGGGGATGTGTATTAGGTCCGGTTGGGATCCTGGTAGTTTACGCGGTAACTGATAATGACAAGGATGAAGTTAAGAAAGCTTTATACGGTTGTCTCGTAAGCACAGGTATCTGGGTTGTATTTGAAATTATCTGGATAGCAGCCTTGGGGAACAATTTTGGTTTCTAGTATTTGGTTTCCAAAACCAGGCCTATTCCTGTCATAGATATCTATTGATTGTTTCTTTTTTCGATTTCTTTAAGAATGAGATAGTCAGAATTATTTCTAGTAGACAGGTTGAAAAAGAATAAGTAACTTATTGTTTGAAACTGGTATATGTTTAACCAGGAATAAATAATTGTTTCCGGCCTTATGAATTTTGAGCAGGTATAGAGGCAAAGTCAGCTGTCTTTATACCTGTTTCTTATCCAGGTATACATGTTTGCTAGCAATCGTTGAAAAAAATAAATTTATCGGTTCATTCTTAAAACTGAGATGACTCAGTAACTTTGTATAGTTACTGGTCAATGTTATATTATCTTATTAAACCTGCTATATGGAAAAAGGAATTTTACTGGTTGCAGCCATCATGATTTTATTCAGTTGCAAAGTGCTAAGGGCTAACCAGGCTGACGATTTCAAGTTTGATGAGCAACAGATCCGGGATGAATTCATGGAACTGAATCGCCTTGAGCAAACAGTAATTGATAAGAGTTTCATGACTTTCGATGAAATGCTGAGTCAGAATTTAATACCCGCCCAATTCAGTAACCTGAATGTTACACACAGCATGATGATGGATCCGGCATTAGGTATTCCCGGTTTTTGGTGGGGATGTATATTCGGTCCGATAGGAATTATAGCAGTTTATATTATCTCCGAAAAGGATGAGGTTGAAACAAAGCAAGCTCTGACAGGTTGTATTGTATCGGGCGGAGTTGAAATCATTCTGATGGTAGCTTATTATGTCTGGGTATTTTCCTATCTGGAATCAGGTATTTAATAAAGTATATACAAAGGTTTATTTTGTGGCATGTTGAATAGGGATACTGTTTGAAGGACCACTAAATGTTACCGGGAAGGTTCTCTTTTTCAGGATATTCAATTCATGTCAATGTTAATTCGGCTGAATCCAAATTGGTTTTTAATGTATCAGCCTAAGCTTGCATACATTTAAAGAGTAACAGGTATATCCCCTGGTTAAAATTTATTCTTATCCGGTTTCAAAATCTTTCCTAAATTTGAAGCATATATTCAGATAATAAAACATTTGCGATGAAAATACATACCAACCCATTAATCATATGGTTCCTGATTCTGTTGCCTCTACTTACATCAGCACAAAAAGAAGCCTACTACCGTGTGCGGGCTGATTTTTCGATTAAAGAGAAAAGTACAGATGGCAAATCGAGCTTAACTATGGGCGCGGTTTTCTTCGACCGGATGAAAAATAAAATCGTATACAATATCCGTTTTCCTGAAAAGGAGACCTGGCTTTTCCAGGATACGCTCATGTATAGGGTTGCAAGCAACAAAATTGAAAAGAGTCCGTTAGTGCCTGGTTTTATAGATTTTTCTATTTTTAACCTTTCGCTCAACAACAACCTGAAAGACTATGGATTGAAGAAATCAGTATACAAAGTAAAGAGTGTGGTAAAAGAAGATAATATGGTTATTTCGACCTGGGCGCCGCAAAAGGAATATGAGAAAGTATTAGGTGATATCAAAATATCCGTTGTCGATAACAAACTCTATGGTGTGGTTTTCTACAATGCCAAAAAGAGGATTATCGGGAAACAACTCTTCACAAACTATATGACCATCAGGAGTTTTGAGTTTCCGACTGAGATTGTGAATCTCTCATACAAGGAAAACGGGCAGGAAATTCACCAGGTGACCACTTACAAAAACATTAAAGTTAATAATTGGGATGAAGACACATATAATTATACTCTTCCTCGCAGGTAGCTTGTTTTCGGGGAAAGTGGCACATTCACAGCAACTTATTCCCTTCGACAGCCTTTTGGCAAGGAACCAGGTTGATGTTCATAAACATAAATTTTCACCGTACTTTCGTGATTGTACCAATGAACTTCAGGTTATTATGACTGGTTTTTTTGTAGGCTATAAGAGTTTTTTCTCATCCCAGGATCAGAAAAGCTGCACATTTACGCCCAGCTGTTCAGTATATGCTATCGAGACTATAAAAAAGAAAGGTATTTTTGAAGGATTTCTGGATGCCATTGACAGGCTGACTCGGTGCAACGGGCTTTCGCCTGGCGAGTATGAAATAGATACAGAACAAAAGTTACTAATAGATAATCCCTGATCAACAAGAAAACTTACCCGTAAAAATTGTGTTTTAAACTTTCCCAATAACTGACTTGCTTGTGGCTACTTATAAACAGTTGATTACAAAAATATTAGATCGTATTTATCAGACGAAATTCCTGTCCCGGCATATCTGCATATTTATTGTATTTATAGCAAATGTTCACCTGGTTTCTGCGCAGAACCTTTACGATTACCAGCATTCAGAGAAATATGGGCAGTACCTTTTCGATTCGAAACAATATAAGCTTGCTTCGGAGGAGCTGGAGCGGGTTCTTTTTTATAACCGTGATAATGATTCTGTCAAATTCCAGCTCATCCGGTCATACCTGCTTGACAATGAGTTTGCCATGGTAACAAAGCGAATGGACAGTCTGTTTCCCGATCCGTTAACCATGCCCCGGAACTATGCCCTGGAATATTCAAAAGCGCTTATTTCACTCAATTCGATTTACCAGGCTCAGAAATTTATTAACAGAAGTTCGAATCTAACGGGGAATGATAAGCTTTACCTGAATTTAAATTCGGAACTTCTCGATTATAAGTGGGAAACAGCGCAGAAAACATTTGTAGAAATGAAACAAAAAGATATACCGATGGCTTCCAGGTACGAAGGTGTGTTCAGCCGTATTAATACCGTCAGGTATAAGAGTCCTGGGTTGGCGCTTGCGCTATCGGCGGTTGTCCCGGGCTTGGGTAAGGTGTATACTCATAATTGGAAAGATGGGCTGTTTTCGTTCATTTTTGTTGCCGGAACTACATTCCAGGCCATCCGGGGTTATGAAATATATGGTAAAAAGAGTGGGTTTTTCATCGCATACACAAGTATTGCAACTACTTTTTATCTTGGCAATCTGTATGGTTCATTTAAGGCAGCAAATAAATTCAATGATAAACTCAGAAAGCAAATTCATTCGGAAATCCGCTCTGTTTTTAACGATACTTTATAGTATATTACCTTCGTTTCTACCAGCACAAACAGCGGAGCAAACATATGCCTTCGCCCTTTTCGAAAGCCGGCAGGGGAATTATGATATTGCTATAAAATCGCTGAAACGGATCCAGTTTTTTGATGACCAGAATAAATTCCCGGGAGTTTACAAAATGCTGGCAGATTGCTATTTCGAAAAAGCGAGTTATGAAGATGCTTATTATTACTACGACCTGGCTGCGGTACAGGCCGAAAATGACAGCGTTCTGCCGGAAATTGTCGCACGTAAAGTAACCTGCAGACTTTTTGACCATCAGTACCAGGAAGCGCTTATTGATTTGTTGTCATTCAGTAAGAACCGGAACGGCAGGCAGCAATGGCAATTCGATATGTTATTCGGGATTACCTATTTTTATCTGGGCGACTACCATGCATCGGAACAATATTTCCTGAAAAGTGCTGATTCGTCACAATTTCAACAGGTTACAAATCTGAATAATGACTTCAGACAGATCAGGCATATCGAAAAACGGTATAATCCTGCTACATCCAGGGTGATGAGTATTATTATTCCTGGTTCAGGGCAGATATGGGCAGGTGATTACCGTAACGGCGTAAATTCCTTGCTTCTCATAACGGGGCTTTTATCCGCCAGTGTAGCCCTCACAGGCACGTTATCCATCTTTGATTCATTTGTAATTGTCGCTCCCTGGTTTCAGCGGTATTACATGGGCGGATATCAGAAGGCATATGAAATTACCAATACCAGACAACAATCTGAGAAAAATAAGATACTGGCGCATATGGTACACCTGCTTAACCAACCAGCAATACGATGACCATTACCATAAATAAAATGATACGATTTTGTTTCTTAAGCATATTTTGTCTGATGCTTGAAACTGTCCATTCAGAGACGACAGCGCTTACCGATGATAACAGGTTGGTCGATGAAATTTATAAGGGAACGTACCATTTTCATTTTCAAAAAGTGGATTCATTGATCCTTTTAAATGATTTGAATCATGCTAAAAACCTGAGATATAATCTTGCTGTTGTAAATTATTATTGGTGGCGGCTGATTTCAGGTGAAGAGAATGGTAAGTTTTCGTCAATGGTCTCAAAACGAATAGAACAGATTAAAACGAATTTCCCGGCAGGTAAATCCGGCCGGAATGATGAGCAGCTATTTATGCTGATCTCAATTTATGCATACAGTGCGCGCATAAGCCTTCTCGATTATTCGTATTATTCGGCACTGAATGATCTGTCGCACTATTATTCATTACTCAAATTATCATTTGGCAAGGAAGAAGTTTACACGTCCTTTTACCTCACGTCCGGGCTTTATTATTTTTTTGCAGGGTATGCCAAAGAAAAAATGCCCTTGTTAACTCCATTATTATATTTATATACACCGGGAAATATGGAGAAAGGTATCCGGTATATCAAAAAAGCTGAACTTTCCGGTGATAAGGAAATAAGCCAGGAAGCTAAATATTTTCTGATGAAAATTAATTTTGACGTTTATCAGAACTTCACAGAATCAGCCAAATACTGTCATCAACTGATGGCCATGTATCCGGAAAATCTGCTTTTTCAGCTGTATATGTTTCGCATCAGCCTCGCGCTCGACCAGGTAAGTTCTGCCAAGGCCCGACTGGCGGTTATTGAAAGCACTGCACGTAACAACAGTCAACTGACCAAGGATGAAAAAGAATCCTACACGCGATTGGCAAAAAAGTATTTGGACGCCTATTACAAAAAGAAAAATTAAAGTTATTGGGATTATAACTGGGCCATAAGCCGAGTTTGAGTTATCCGAAATAGCCAAGGTAATTTATAAATTGGATCTTGTGATGAGATATACGGCACTAATTTCATTTGATCAGGTTTGAGAATTGGAATAGGTTGCCAGGATGATTTAAGGCATACTTTTATTGCTGATTTATAGCAGATTAAAATAAATTTTGTCGAACTTATATATAGGTAAACATACTATTTTATATCTTTTAAAAGGGATTTTATTTTAAGTATCCAGCAGGCCCTATTTAAATCTTGGAGTATTTTATTATACGTTCAGGGAACAATTCAAACTATTCCTTCTTATCTTTGTTCTAGAAAAATAATTAACGTTTAACCAAAAACCAAAAGCTATGAAAATTAAATCTTTGCTATTAGCCACTTTGTGTGCTTTCGGATTTCTGACGGTAAATGCTCAAACTTCTACATTTGTAAAAGGGGATAAGGTTCTGAACCTTGGTATTGGGTTTGGCGGATATGGTACATGGGGATATCATCCGGCAATTCCTCCCATTTCTGCATCTCTTGAAGTGGGAATAAAAGATGATATTTTGGAAAAAGGGACCATCGGAATTGGTGGATATCTGGCTTATGCCAGCTATAAGGAATCAGGTTATTACGGAGATTCTTACTGGACTTTCAACAGGATGGTTATCGGAGTCCGGGGTACTTTACATTATCCTCTGGTTGATAAGTTGGATACCTATGGAGGCGTAATGCTGGGATTTAATAAAAATACGTGGAAATGGAATGGATCCGGTGTTCATGGTTCCGATTCAGGCGGTTCCGGATTGGGATTCTCACTATTTGCAGGTGGCAGATATTATTTCTCAGATAAATTTGCTGTTATGGCAGAGTTAGGCTATGGGATTGCGTACCTGAACCTTGGTGTTGCCTTAAAATTATAATTTTCGTTTACAGCTAAAATATAAGAGGCTGTCTTTATGAGTCAGCCTCTTATATTTTATTCAGTTTCCTCGTCAGGATCAATCTTCATTACATACCGATCCCATTTCCCGATTACTGCTTTCATATCATCTGGTAATTCTGCTTCAAAATACATTTTCCGGCCATCAGCCGGATGCGCAAAACCAAGGGACTGAGCATGCAGGGCCTGGCGCGGGCATACCTCGAAACAATTCTGAATAAACTGCTTGTATTTGGTAAAAGTAGTTCCTTTCAGCACCTGGTCACCGTTGTAGCGTGCATCATTAAACAAAGTATGCCCGATATGCTGCATATGGGCGCGTATCTGATGTGTACGTCCTGTTTCGAGTGTGCATTCGATTAGTGTAATATAATGGAACCTGCGAAGCACACGGTAGTGTGTGACAGCTTCCTTGCCATGGCTGCCATCCGGGAACACATCCATGATCAGCCTGTCGCGGAGGCAACGGCCAATATGCCCGGTAACGGTTCCTTCCTCCTCTTTAAAATCGCCCCAAACCAGGGCCTGGTATTTACGGTCGACCTTATGCTCGAAAAAGCCGCGGGCCAGGATGCTTTGTGCAAGTTCGTTCTTTGCGACCAACAGCAATCCGGATGTATCTTTATCGATACGGTGCACTAGGTATGGGCCTGTTTCACTTTTTATGCCTTGTTCCTGGAAACGGTATGCCAGTGCATTCACGAGGGTACCGGTATAATTGCCATGTGCCGGGTGCACAACCATACCTGCCGCTTTATTGATCACCAGCACATCATCATCTTCATAAACCACATTCAGCGGGATATTTTCAGGAAGTATTTCCGTATCACGAGGAGGATAGGCCAGAACGATCGAGATGATATCCAGCGGTTTTACACGGTAATTTGGCTTTACCGGTTTTTCGTTAACCAGGATATTATTGGCACGTGCTGCATTTTGTATCTTATTTCGGGATGCATTCTGTATCCTGCCCATCAGGAATTTATCAATGCGTAGCATGGCCTGCCCTTTGTCAACTTCAAATCTGAAATGCTCGTAAAGATCATTTTCTTCAGCCGAAGCTGAGGTGTCGTCTAATTCTTCTTCTATCATATTCTTTTATACCTCATTGGTGACAGATTATGGCCTTTGATCTTTCAATATTAACAAAACCGATTTGAATAGCAATTCGTACTATTTGATTCTGTTTAAATATCTTTTTAGTAATTGGATTAAGTCTTTAGATGAGGCTTTTATAATCCGTAAGACCAGTATCTGGCAAAATCATCTGATAATAAGCTTTCCGGCGGCTTTAAGTCCCGTAACTTTATCGGTGAGAATTACCATGTAAAATCCCGGATTAAGCGAACTCACATTTACAGGATTGTAAAATGTGCTAGATAAAACAGAACTTCCGGTGGCAGATATAATGCGTATATTCAGATTATTACCCGCATTATTCTTCCAAGATTCAGGTAAGTTGATTATAAGATTGCCATCAGTTACCGGATTAGGCTGAATACTGAGATGTTCCACAGCGGATGATTTGATAACTCCAAGCGGATTTTCAGGACCGACAACCGGCCGCATCATCAGTGAACCATAGTTTACCGAATCGCTCATTTGCCAGGTTCCATCTACATTAAAAAACCGCTCTGTGTGGCTATCTTTATAACGGTCGAATCCAACATTCAGATTTTCAACTGACGATTGCGACCATCCGATATAAAACCGCAGGCCGGGAAATGTGCCGGCATCAATTACAACAGGTGTGTCGAACCAATAGGTGTTAAATTCATTCAGGTTGCTGGTGTATATCGGGCTAACACCGCCAAGGGTTTTAACAACCTGCCCCGGTTTGCCGTTTGCATCATTCCACACATCAAGATCAATCACCTGATTCGACCCGCCCAAAACCGGGTTGAAGTAAATCTGAATTCCGCGAAGCGTATCTGTTTCGTTGAGTTTAAACTGAACAGCATATGATCCGGCAGCCCCGTTGATCCCTATTCCAGCCTCTGCCGTTCCGTTATCATATGCATAATAATTACTGAATATCTGGTCGAAACGTATTGTATCGTTTGAGCGGAATAACGGATTGGGATCGGGTGAAAGGGAGTGCGTGATGTGAAAAACAACTTTTTCTTCATTTGAGACTCGGAAGAAGTAATTTACAGGGGGGCGGGCCCATGCTGGATAATTTTCATATCCATTTGTGAGAAACGGATAAATGGTATAGGGACCGCCATCGTAATAAGCTTCAGGATCGAGCGAGTTCTTACGGATGTTATACTTGTAGGTCCTGTTCTGACCTTTGCTGTCAAGGTTGGCAATAGCAATATCAAGAGTATCTTTCATCTCGTTAATGAAATTTTTACCGTACTGCCTCATTGGCATGGCCTCGTAGTTGGTCAGCATGGAAGGTGCCAGATCGGCAAACGCAACATCAGCAATGTCGTCAATATTTTGCTTCGAATCAAGCCTGACCACATCAATATTCCATTGGCTTCCGTTGCCGCGCCAGTCGGGTTGAGAGTTGCCTGCCAGGGTTGCAATATTGCGAAAACGGAATTGAAAGCCTTTTTTAAAGTACGAAGTGCTATCCTCAACAGTGGTAATAGGAATTAATACCTGCCTGAAATATTTTTTGTCTGGTAATGCAAAAGTATCAACCTGGATACCGCCGTCAGTTGACCATTTTGGGACCCATCGCGCCTCAGTCACCGTTCCGCTGGCCGTTATATTCGTAATGCTATCGCCCGGTGAATGAAATTCAAGGATCAAAGAGGCTTTTTTAGATGGAGGACTGATGGCTCTTCCTTGCGGCTGATAATAGAAACTGAGGTAGACAGAATCTCCCCGGTTAATTGCCCGTTGCACTGGCGTGAAAATTGAATCAAGACGGATCGGGAGGGAGGTCATTTTGTCAGCATCAAACGGATTCGGACCCGCACCCGGGTATTGGGCTCCTTTGTCGTCGAGTGCATCTAAAGTGGCTACACCAATACTTGGCGGGTATTTGGCATAATCCGTATTTATAAAGGCAAAGCGATCGGCCCAGCGTAAAGGGGATGGATAAACAGAAATTACCGAGAAATCATCGTAAAAGGGCAGTGTAATAGCTTCAACAGGATTGGCAGGAGTATTCTTCAATTTATATTGCCTGGCAACAGCAGGATTATATGCCGGTGCAGTCAGAATCTCCTGAGCTGTAACTGAAAAACTTAGGAAGGCGATAAATAGTATGGCAAAAATATTTTTTGTCATTCAACGTATACGTTAAGGTAAAGGTGTTTGAGCCGGAACTGAGTCAATCACCAGGTTTTTGATATAATCTTCGAAGTTGAGTTCAGTACCTGATTTGTAGGTAATTGCAAAAACGGTCCCCGCCACAACCCGCTTTCCGTAAATGTAAACAGGGTTTTGTTCATAAACCAGTGCGTTCGTGCTATCGCAATTGGCTGAGTAACTTTCTGCACCTATTTTTAAGCCAAGCCTTGCTAGTTCACGCAGAGCCGATTCGCGGGTTTTCCCGATCAGGAAGGGTATGGCAGGCTGCCCGGCCCCGGTCCCTGATCCGATGACCAGGTCAACCACTGAGCCTTTAAGGATCGGCGTTCCGGGTTTCACTATCCGTCCGTTCACTGTTACCTTAAGGACGGCATTCTCTGCTATATCAGCAATTACACTGACGTTGCCAAGTTTCAGATCATACGTTTGCAGAAGCGCTTTGGCACGTCGCAGCGAGAGGTCAACCAATTCAGGCATACTCACCTTTTCAGGCATATAGGATACCAATGACAAGTAAATGGCTCTTCCCGGTTTAACTTTAGTTTCGGGCAATGGATCCTGTGAAATTACACTTCCCGGTTTACGGGTATAATCATATATTGAATCAACAACTATCAGTTCAAAATCTTTACTCGATTCAAGGTTGTTCACCTGATCCATCATTAGCCCGACATAGTTTGGGGTAACGGCTACCTGGTCGTGACGCGTGTATGCTTTTAAAACCGTGAGAGTAATCCATACAATTCCAATGAAAAGCAGGAAAGAATATGCCAGTTGCTTTAAAAACCGCCGGGTCGTGATAAATTGAATAAAGTTCATAAGCCTTTTTGTACCCTGAGTAGTTGCTGGTTAGCCTCTCGAATATATAAACTGCAAGAGTGCGTTATTATTGTTTTTTTTGCAAAGATATAAATTTACATCGCAGTGTTGGTATATAAAGGTTCTTTAACTTTGCACATTCAAATAACAGTTCCGGTTTATTTTTAATTGAAAAGTCTTTTAGGGCTGCTGTTGAGAAATGAAGATAAGAAGCAGAAACTTTTTATTTAATATGACATATGGCATATGACGAATAACGATTTACCAAAACCATTAACTTTTTCCAATTTATATGCGTAAAATAAACGTTGTGCTATTCATGGGTGGCGATTCAGGCGAATATGAAGTTTCAATTGCCAGTGCTTCGCAGGTTAAAAACAACCTTGATCCTGAAAAATATATGGTTTACCCTGTCTTAATAAGGAATGGGAATTGGACATATACTCCCGAAGACGGAACACAAATCCCGTTTGACAGAAATAACCATTGTCTTTTTATAGAAAGCGAACCTGTAAATTTTGATTGTGCATTTATAGCCATACATGGTACGCCGGGTGAAGACGGGAAATTGCAGGGTTATCTCGAAATGGCAGGGATACCGTATACCACCTGCGATGTAACAACTTCAGCACTTACTTTTAACAAGTATTTCTGTAACGACCTGGCTAAACAATACGGTGCAAAAGTCGCCTCAACTATCCTCCTAAAGCAAGGTGAATCCTGGAACCCTGATTCCCTGGTCGCAGAAGTCGGATTACCTTGTTTTATCAAACCCAATAAAGCGGGATCGAGTGTTGGTGTGAGCAAAGTTTACGAAAAGGCAGGTATAGAAAGTGCAATTAATATGGCATTTGCCGAAGATGATGAAGTGCTGGTTCAGCAATTTATCAAAGGTCGTGAGATGGCTTGCGGAGTTTTCACATTGAATGGCGTTGTGACGGTTTTTCCGGTAACGGAGATAAAATCAAAAAACGATTTCTTTGATTACCACGCAAAATATACCGAAGGAGTAGCCGAAGAAATAACACCTGCTCATATTACGGAAGAGGAGGCAAATGAATGTCAGCAGATTACGGATTATTTGTATCGCAAATTCAATTGCAAAGGAGTTGTACGCTTCGATTATTTTCTAAAAAATAAAGAATGGTGGTTCCTCGAAGTTAACACAGTTCCCGGTTTTTCAGCCGAAAGCATTGTTCCCAAGCAGGCTAAAGCCGCTGGCTTTAAGTTGAAGGATTTCTTCGGGGCATTGGTTGAAGAAGCCATTAAAAAGAAATAATGAGATTTGCTGCATTATTTTTAATTCCAGGAAACATCCAATCTCTGAAGTCTTGCCTGGTTTATGCCCGGGAATTTAAAAAGTTAACCAGTTTGCTGACTGCCCTGGCCCTGTGACTTATTTTGTTTTTCTCCGGGAGAGACATTTCGGCAAAGGTTTGCGCATACCCGTCGGGCAGAAATATAGGATCATAGCCAAATCCTTTAATGCCTCTTCTTTCGGCAATGATTTCGCCATTTACAATTCCTTCAAAATAATGCACTGATCCGTCAATAATCAAGGCTATGACTGTGCGGAACCTGGCTTTGCGGTTTTTAATCCCTGCCAGTTCACTGAGTACTTTATCAATATTTGCTTCAAAATCATGCCTATCGGTTGCATACCTTGCCGACAAAACTCCCGGCAGGCCACCGAGGTGTTCAATCTCTAATCCGGTATCATCAGCAAAACAGTTTTTCTCAAAAGTAGTATACACGTATTGTGCTTTAAGCAATGCATTGCCTTCAAGAGTTGGGGCAGTTTCAGGGATATCCTCGGTACAGCCTATCTGCTGAAGGCTCTTAATTACAAAGTCATTACCAATAAGCGATTGTATTTCAGAAAGTTTATGAAGGTTATTGGTGGCGAAAATCAGTTCGTTTATCATTGGTTATTCATTATGGTAAGGTTCGTTTTTAAGAATGGTCATGGCCCGGTATAGCTGTTCCGCAAAAAGCAGGCGAATAAACTGGTGTGTGAACGTCATCCGCGAAAGCGAAACAGTTAGGTCCGCTTTCTGTTTCACGCTGTCAGCCACGCCATAGGCGCCACCGATGATAAATAATAATTCCCGGGTTCCGGCATTCATTATTTTTTGCAGAAATCCTGCAAATTCCATCGAACTGAATTCTTTTCCATGTTCATCCAACAGAACCGTAAAGTTGGCAAATGAAAGTTTTTCAACTAACAAAATTGCTTCTTTTTCCTTTATTTGCTCGGCATTCAGATGTTTCCGGTCTTTAATATCAGCAATAATTACTTCTTTCACCTTGACATAGTGTTTCAGCCTTTTCATAAATTCTATATAGCCGTCATGCACGAAGGCTTCCGATGTATTCCCTATCATGAGGAGTGTAATATTCATTCAGACAGTTATTTATATTTTGCGTTCAGCCTAAAATTTTCACCAGGGAGTGATGCTATACCATGCCAAAGATACTTACACTCCTTAATTAACCGAAGAAAAATCATATTAGATTTTTTTGGTGTGATTTTTGTACCTTTACAGAGTTGTTAAAACAATGTAATGAAAAACACGATTAAAATTGTAATTTTCTGTTTGTCAGTGTTAATGTTTACTCAGAGTACAGCTGTGGCCCTCGAATCACCCGGATTGATAGAGAATATTACTTCAGCTATAAAAGCCGGTAACTCTAAGGAACTGGCAAAGTATTTTGGCCCGACCATGGAAATTATTCTTCCCGGAAGCGATGGTACCTTCAGTAAAGCTCAGGCCGAGATGATCATGAAAGACTTTTTTGCAAAATCTGCTCCCGTTTCATTTGTTGTCAATCAGAAAGGGAATTCGGCTGGCGGAGCTCAATTTATCATTGGTACATATAAAAGTAAAAATGAAATGCTGAATGTTTATATCCTCCTGAAACCGGTTTCGAATCAATTGATGATACAACAAATTCATTTCGAGGCCGATTAATAAATCTTTAATTTTTTTACCGTGACTATTGATGAAATTATTCTTAAAGCACTTCGCGAAGATATAGGCGAAGGCGATCACACCTCTTTATCAACCATTCCAACAAATGCTTTAGGCAAAGCTCGCTTACTTGTAAAAGAGGATGGAATATTAGCCGGGGTTGATATAGCCCGTAAGGTATTTTTTTATACAGATGACCGGATTGTCATGGATCAATTTATCAGTGATGGATCGCTGGTTAAAGCCGGTGACATAGCATTTGAAATTAGTGGACCCTCAATTGCATTGCTTACAGCTGAACGGACGGCACTCAATTTTATGCAACGAATGAGCGGTATTGCCACCCATACCCGCCAGATGGTGGATGCTATTGAAGGATTACCAACCCGAATACTTGATACTCGTAAAACAACACCTTTGCTACGCGAGTTCGAAAAAACAGCTGTCAGGCTGGGTGGTGGATATAACCATCGTTTCGGACTTTACGATATGATCCTGATCAAAGACAACCATGTGGATTTTGCCGGTGGAATTGCAAAGGCAATAACGGCTTGTCATGAATACATGCAACATAAAGGTTTACACCTTGAGGTCGAAATTGAAGTCCGTAACCTCGACGAAGTGAAACAAGTGCTTGAACAAGGCGGGGTAAACCGGATTATGCTTGATAATTTCACGTTCGGAAGGTTACGGGAAGCCGTGAAATTGATAGGACCTATGTACGAGACCGAAGCCTCGGGTGGCATTACTTTACAAACAATCAGGAAATATGCCGAATGTGGTGTAAATTTTATATCGGTAGGAGCACTTACACATCATATCAATAGTCTTGATTTGAGTTTGAAAGCGGTTAAAGTGTAAAGGTTAAAGGATTCACAACTTAATTTTTTCGGAGAAGGTTGATTGATGATACTGTGCCTTTTTCAGAGAATGAAAATCCTTTTTTAAGTAAAGCCTAAAAGTAAATGGTAAAAAAATCAGGCAGGCTAAACAGCTATTTCAATATCAAACGGAGCCTGTTGTTAAATAGTAAGCGGGTAACGTCAGTAGAAAAATACTTACGAAAACTTGTCATTCCAGGCTTCGATGGAATGCCGGTTTACGATGTTGCTGTTTTTTTTATCCGGGGTTTACAGAAAGGAGCCCTTTCAATGCGGGCGGCTGCTTTTTCGTATAATTTCTTCCTGGCACTTTTCCCGGCAATCATTTTCTTTTTTACAATTATTCCTTATATCCCCATTGCCGGATTTCAGGATAATCTGCTGGAGTTGCTGCAGAATTTTATTCCCAAAAAAGCTTTTGATGCCGTGGAGGAAACGTTGTTCGATATCGTGAAGAGACCTCGTGGCGGATTGTTATCATTGGGATTTGTTATGGCTGTATATTTCTCTACCAATGGTATTCACAGCCTGATAGTGGCTTTTAATCAAACCCGGCATACCCTCGAAACCCGTTCATGGATTAAACAGAGGTTGATTTCCATTGTGCTCGTATTTATACTTTCGTTGCTGGTAATTATTTCCATTGTGCTGATAACGCTGGGACCACTTGCACTTGATTTCCTGGTGAAGCATGATATGCTTCGCGACAGTTTCAGTTATTATCTTCTCATAGCCGGAAAATGGATTGTGTCGTCGGCTATGTTGTTTTTTGCTTTCTCTTTTCTCTACTATATGGCTCCTGCAGCCGAATCGAGGTTCAGGTTTATCTCGGCCGGAAGCACGCTTTCAACTGTTCTAACCATTCTGGCATCAGTTGGATTTAATTATTATTTTAGCAGCATTTCGCGGTATAACTCACTATACGGGTCCATCGGTACGCTTATCATAATTATGGTATGGATCTATTTTAATGCCATGATTGTTCTGATTGGTTTTGAACTGAATGTAAGTATCCGGAATGCTAAAAGAAGGCATAATAAACCGTTTACTGCCGATCACGTTAAGGTCCCGGAAGTTCAGATGAAGTAGCATTAAGTACTATTATATCAATGCTGAAGAGTGCATATTATCACCAGTTTGTTATTATAAGTCTTCCTGCAGTTAAGGTTTTAAAACATTTGCATTTGCAATATGTGAAGAATCGTAATCAGGCTACGATTATTTGAAAATAGAGAGTCAGAGCCGTTTGAGAAATTGATTTTCCAGTTCAAGGATATGTTTTTTACGCACCTTAATTTGAGTTGCAGGAACACCGGCATAAATCAGCCAGGGATCAATATTGCATTTAACCAGACTCATAGCACCAACGCACGCACCTTCACCGAGTGTGACACCAGGAAGGACAATGGACCCTGAGGCAATTATTACATGTTTCCCTAGTATAACCTTAGCTTTCTGTACATTAGTGAATTCTGAAGGCACCATTGGGTTTGTCATAAATTCACCACTGTAATCGTCATTTTCACTGTATACCAGAACCCTTCCCGAGATAGTTGCAAAATCATCTATTTCAATGCCGCTTTTGCCATACAAAGCAGTGTAAGCCGAAATGTGAACATAGCAGCCAATGCTGATCTTCCCGCTGAGAATGCAAAAATCATCAATCCTCACGTGATCGCCGAAGCTCATAGCTTCGGCTCCGTAAATGGAAGCTTTACGGCTTACCAGCACATTTTTTCCAAATGATTTAAGACCCAGATTTTTTAATTCATCGTTAGAGAGAAATGATTCAGCCATAAATTGATGTTATTTCATTTACTGATTCGATAATAGTATTCTGTACTGAGACTTCAAGGTTCGCATAAATAGGCAGACAAAGTATACGCTCAGCAACTGATGCAGATAGCGGAACCATCTGGCCTGGCTTAACATAAGGAACCTGTTCCAGAGACGGAAAAAAGTATCTTCGTGAAAGAATTTCTTTTTCCTGTAAAGTTTCTTTTAATTTCAGAAGTATCTCTTCTGATTTAAGAAGAATAGGATAATAGGAATAGTTCTGAGAAGAAAATTCATTCTGCTTTTGTAAAGCAACGTCTTTGTTATTGATAAATGCATCAGTATATTTTCCCCAGACATTCTGCCTTTCCGAATGAATGATTTCCATGTCGTCGAGCATACACAATCCCATTGCAGCCTGAAACTCATTCATTTTACAATTTATCCCCAATTCTGATATCTGGTCATATCCCGGAATTCCGAAGTTAATCATCAGCCGGGCTTTATTCAGGTGTTTTATATCTTTGAATATAACAGCGCCTCCTTCGATGGTATGAAAAATTTTTGTAGCATGAAAACTCAGAACAGACGCATCCCCAAATTGAAGAATACTTTTATCTTTATACCTGACGCCAAACGCATGAGCTGCATCGTATATTGTTTTCAAATTGTTGGCGTGTGCAATTTGTTCGATAGCTTCAATCTCACAGGCATTTCCAAAAACATGTACAGGGACAATGGCAGTCGTGCCGGGCGTAATGCAACGGATGATTTTTTCCGGATCTAAATTTAGTGATTGCGGATTTATATCGGCAAAAACGGGTTCAATTCCCTCCCATGCCAGGCTACTGGTTGTCGCCACAAAGGAAAAGGGCGTTGTGATAGCTTCATGTTTTACACCAAGTGCCCGATAAGCAATCTGTAGTGCAAGTGTGCCATTTGAAACCAGCAGAAGATGCTCCACTCCGAGGTAATCACAAAGCCGGTTTTCCAACTCCTGAACAAATTGTCCGTTATTGGTAATCCAACCTGAACTGAAAATTTTGTCAACATAGGATTTATACTTTTCGGGATCAGGTAAATAGGTTTTGGTAACGTTAATCATTATTGGTGTTTATTGAATAAATTATTCCATAAAGCGGAAGAATAAGATAGATTGATCAGTTTCTCAATTGCATTTTTATTTGCTTCGCACGCATTTTTATCAAAAAAAATGAATTCTGCAAAATTACTTCTATTCATTGAACATGTGTCGGAAATTATACATCCAGCTTTGGATAAAAACGGATATGAGGAAGTATCACTGCGTATAAACAACTTTTTACCAAGATACAATAATGGCATAATATTCCCCAAACCCTGCTGGCGCCTGTGGTTCATTATTGCTATATCCATATCATTCAGAAAGATAGCATATTCCTGGGTTGTCATCATTGTTAGTAAAGGAATGAATTTATCTTTGAAAATTTCAAACCCTTTTTTAACGACAGAATCAATATAAGCCTGATCTGCACTATAGGATAAGGGGCAATATATTTTGATGTCTTCCTGGTAAAAGCCAGATAACAAGTCCAGCATTTCGATGTGGTTGTTGGAGGGATCGGCTGAATTTCCAATTAATATTTTCTTGGTGGTTTCAGGGCTCTTGTTTTTAAGTCCTTTCAGATTCTTCAGATTAACAGGTAGCGGATAAAGTATTGGAATGTAATTTGCTTTGGAATTATAAACTCTGATAGCTTCGCGGGCATCTTCTTCAACAAATGCGGCAATTTCCGGAAACCATGGGATAATTCTTTTCCTGAGGATCTCATAAAACCAATTCGTCAAACTTTGATTCTTTTGTTTATAAATGAAAACATCGCCGCCCCACACTATCCATGTCGATTTGAGGATAAGTGATTGTTTCAACGCCCATAAAATCAACGATGGCCCATAAGGAAGATAATGAAAATAGATCCATTTAGCTGATTCCATTTCAGGTAATATATACCTGGTTAAATGTATGAAATTTGTTGAATAAATTATTCTTGATTCAATATCTGGGCTGTAGGTAAACTTACCTGTCTCTTCTTTTTTTCTGAAGACAAATAAATGATCCTCCAAATTTAACGTTGTTTCGAACAGTTTCAAAAGCTCACAGCTATAAAGACTCTCGGTAGTGAAAAGGTGGATATTCATAAATCAGTAATTGAATTTTCAGCTAAAGTACAAGCATTTGTTAAAAATAGCATAACAACCATATCATGGCAGCTTTAATTATAAATTAACTGGTAAGAAGTTCATAGAAATCGTAAAAAATATGTTTAAAATTGGCAATTGGTGAATAATACCAATGTTGTGGATGAGTCAATAAGCAGATTGTAAGCGTATGATTCCGGATCTCTTCTAATGGGTTTAAATTATTCCGCCAGTTATGGTCAGTATTAATGGATGAATCTGAGATATACTTGTCAATTCTTCTCATTATAGGCGTGTCGTAGGTTTCAAAATAAATGTTTAACAGATCCCTGTTGCCAGCACTCAAGACTACATGATTAGGTGTATTAATCTTCCTGTTTCTAGGTGCACCGTGCGAACTAAGTGTTTTGATCTTACCATATTTGCTTTCAAATTTGTTTTTCTCAACCAGCAACAAATCAAAACAGTTGTTCAAATCTGATTCAGTTATTGAAGTATTAGTATGAATACCGTTTTTTCTGCAATAGGTTGCTAACGTCTCATAATGCAATGAAACTTCAAATCCGGCCATGGCAATTTGCTTAATAATTTTACTATTCTCGGTCAGCCACCTGAAATAATAAGTGGATTTCACTCCAAGACCATATTCAATTTTAAACATTTGCCAGGCACAATATGCATTCATGTCGACATCATGCCGGAGTATGATGACTTTTTTGCCAGGATAAAAATTATTCTCATACCAATCAGCGAGTGACGTTAAAATATAGCCCTCATGCAATGCATATTCAAGTATTTTTTTATACTCATCTAAACGTGAAGTCTGAGTGAGTTTACGAATGATTCGATTAATCATTTTTTGTAATTATTATTAAACTTCTTAAAGGCAGTTTAAGTATTTTGTTGAATAGAAGCCCGGATATGATTATTGAGAGTTTTAGCCAAAATCTGACAAATGGGAAAAGGCATAAATATTTTAAAGATGAATGAATGTAACAGACTTGTGTGGAAAACCCTTCAATGTTAAACATTTCATCAATCTGGACTTTTGTATGATAATGCCAGCCATTTCTGATTTTGCCTGAAAAGTCAGTTTTACTGATAATCAGAATGGCTCCTTCTTTATTTAAAAATCGGGTCCAATACTTAATAACACTTTGAACCGATATAAAATCGAGTGTATTAAAAAGTGAAAACCCATTGACGAAAAAAACATCGAATTTTTCAATGTATCGAAGGTCCGTAGCGTCCCGACAGGAGAAATCCAATTGAGGAAACGACTTTTTTGCTTTTTCGATTGCGACACTCGAAAAATCAAATCCTTTTACTGGATATCCCAATTTTGATATAACATTAGTAAACCGTCCGGTTCCACAACCAACGTCACAAAATGAAGAGTGCTTTTTTTTTAGTAAATTATTAAGAATGTTAATATACGCTTTAGTTCCAAAAGTAATTAGCAGGTTGTTCTGTTTCCAATCGGTTTTTGAATAGAAATCTTGATAATATTTCAGGTCGTCCATTGAATTTCTCAGGTTTTACTTTAATTCTTTGATAGAACTTTATAACTATTAACTAAAATTTCGGAAGTTTTTTCCCATTGATACTGTTTGGAAGTTTTAAGGCAGTTTTCGCTCAGTACATGATACAAGTCATCATTTTCAGCCAACGTAAAAATTACTTCTGCAAAACCTTCTGAATCTTCATCTGCAACAGCAAATCCTAATTTATTGGTTTCAACAAAATCCTTCATCATTTTTGCCGAACTTACTATTACAGGTTTGCCTAAAGCAATATACTGATATATTTTTGTTGCAATAGTCTTGTTAATTTCATCCCTGTTTGCCGGAGGTGTAAATACACACACTTTACTGGCATCTATATACGAGGCCATTTCCTTTAAATTTAACCAGCCTGCCATTTCAATATGATTCTGTACGTCAAATTGTTTCGCAACTTCGCGTGGATTATAACTACCGGAAGCTTTTCCGGCGATAACAAATTTAACATTACTGATTTTCTTGGAAATGGAAGTCAATGATTTAATTACCAGATCTAAGCCTCTCAAAATGTCAATACCACCTGCATAAAATATCACAAAATCGTCTTTGTATTTTTCAACTATGTCATTATCAATTCTGTCTTTCCTGAATAACTCTGACGAAGGGGTATTGGGTAGAGTTATAATTTTATCCGGAGGCACTCCTCTTTCATTCAAATAGCATTGACGTAATGGTTCTTCTACAGTTATTACCAGATCGGCCAGGTTCAAATATTTTTGTTCATATCCGGCCCAGTTACTGAATAGCTTTACAACTTTGCCAATTCCCTTGTTATAGTGCGCTGTATGAATAATCCAATTGCTGTAATATTCGTGTTGGTCAAAAATCAACTTAGTATTGTACTTTTCTCTAAATTCACAGGCAACTCTGCTTAGAGGTAAGTCGTGGACATGAATTGCATCATATTTTGTTGCTTCAAAAAGATCTGAGATATACTTCCTCCAGAAGTTAAAATAAAATGGGAATATTAAAGCTGCCGCACTCATCTTATAATAAAACTTTGAAATAGGCCTTCGATAAATGGTATACCCGTTATATTTTTCGACCGGAGCTTTATCCGAGAATGTGTATGTAGCAATATCAACAAGAAATCCATTCTTTAAGAGAGATGCGATTTCTTTTTCAACCCTTTCATCAGGTGGAAAATCTCGTTCTAAAAGCATTAAAATATGCATATTATCATTTTAAAACTCAAATCCCGGTCAGGATCAGATTCATTTCTATTCTCTATATGGTTTGTTCCCCGGAGCTATATTACGTACGCAGAATATTTTTCAATCATATTCCGGAAGCTCTGCTTCGAGGTAATTTAGTATACATTCTGAAGCTACAAACTGGTCTGTAAAAGTAGATAAATATAATTCAAGTAGGGTTGGAGTTCAGTTTTTAATGATAATGATCTTATGCACTAGTTTAATCATTACTTTCGTGTAGCAAGTATTCCAAAAAAATCATGCTTTTCTCTTATATTCCAAATTCACGTACCTTTGCCCGCTTTTTCAATGTTAATTCATGTTAGCTGATTTCCGAAAACTCTTCCGCCAGTCTGCTATTTATGGCTTAGGTACATTATCAACCAAACTGGCTGGCTTTGTTCTTATTCCTTTGTATACAAAGAGTTTTTCGGTTACACAATTCGGGATACTTGGCCTGCTTGAAGTAAGTGCCGCAGTAGTTGTATCCTTTTTTAGTTTTTCGCTGTATTCCGGATTTTTTCGCTGGTATTGGGACAAAAATGCTGAAGGGAAGAAGGAGTCTCTCTTCTATACAGTAACAATATTCCAGGTAGGCATTGTAATTCTTACCTATTTCGCAGCACTTCCATTTCTTAAAAGCCTTTCCCAATTTATACTTGATTCGCCTGATTATAGTTATCTCCTGAGGCTGATGCTGATTTCGTCGCTGATGCAGCTTGTGTTGCTCATGCCCAATACCTTGTTGCGTTTGCAGGAAAAACCCTGGCTTTTTACTCTCGCCAATGTGTTGCAACTTATTTTCACACTGATTGTCACAGTATATTTTATTGTCTACAGGCATGCCGGTATTGAAGGCATTTATTACGGACAAATTGTTGGCAGTATAGCCTTCGCATCAGTGCTGGTCCGGTATACAATCAGGAATATGAATTTCCGTTTCGAAGCAGCACTTCTAGGCGAAATAATAATGTATTGTTTCCCTTTATTTTTGTCAGGAGTTGCTTTGTTAATGCTCAATGTAACTGACCGGTATTCTCTGAAGGCTTTAGGTAATATGGCCGACGTAGGTTTATACTCTTACGGCTTTAAACTGGCAAATACGCTGAATGTGTTATTGATCACTTCAGTGAATTTTGCCATTCAGCCCATGATTTACCGTATGATGAATGCCCCCAATAATAAGCGGTTTTATGCCAGATTGATGACTTATTATACTTTCGGAACCATGGTTTTTGCCTTGGGCATGATGGTATTCGGGATGGAAATTACTAAGCTTTTTGCCAAAAGGGTTGAGTATTTCGATGCATGGTACATTTTCCCGTTTATCATTTATTCTATTGTTTTTGGGATGATGAAAGATGTAGCCACTACTGGTCTCAGCATTTCAAAGAAAACGAAGGTTATCGCGGTAACGGTTATAATTACGGCAGTTCTGAACCTGGTACTTAACATTATCCTGATTCGTTTATTTGGCAACCAGGGAGCGGCTCTTTCGAAAATGCTCTCGATGATGGTTTTCTTTTCGCTTACGCTTTACTATGCACAGAAAGTTTACCCTATCCCTTACGAGATAAAACGGATAATAATAATGCTGATAACTGCTGCCGGAATATACGGAATATCATTATTGTTCAATTCCTGGGACCTGATTCCACGAGTGGCAGCTAAAACAATATTGATCCTGTCCTATCCGTTTGTGTTGTACCTTTTCAGATTTTATGAGCATGTGGAACTTGAAATGCTCCTGCATGGATGGAACAAATGGCGCAATCCCGGTGAATTCCGAGAGAATATACGACGACTGATGAAAAAGTAATTTGACTATGAAAAAAATGCAAAATATTGTTTTTCTGGGTGCCGGATCCATTGGTACGGCTCTCGGAAATTCACTGGCGGTCCGTCCTGATTTAAATGTCAGCTTATTATCTGTTGAGCATGATGTGGTGGCAACCATTAGTTCTTCTCACATAAATCAGAAATACTTTCCGAATATAAGACTTACTCAGGCATTGAATGCTACTACTGACCAGGATATTCTAATAGATGCCGGACTGGTTTTTATAGCTATACCTTCAGTTGCCGTGATTGAATATTTAAAAGCACTCAGGCAGGTTCTCCCTGAAAATGCCATCCTGGTGAATCTTGCAAAAGGATTTGGCTGTAATGATCAGATCATTTCACAATGCCTGGCGGAAATTCTTCCTAACCCGGTTTGCGCATTGAAAGGGCCATCGTTTGCACGTGAAATTATAAATAACAGCCCGACTGCTTTTACTCTGGCATCCACCGATGTTGAACTCTGCAGGCTATTGGAACCCATTTTTGACGATACAAATATTTTTATTGATACATCTTCTGATTTGCTTGGTGTTGAAATTATCAGCATCCTTAAAAATATTTATGCCATCCTGATTGGAATAGTTGATGCACATTTCAATTCGCCTAATCTCAGGTTTATGATGTTTACAAGAGCTTTTAACGAAATGCGGAATATTTTAATCCATTTCGGCGGTTATGAAGAAACTATGTTTCATTATTGTGGTATAGGCGATTTTGGCCTTACCGCCCTGAACGACCTGAGCCGGAACCGGACCCTGGGATTACTGATCGGCAAAGGCTTTTTTAACGAAGGAATTCCTAATAAAGTTGTGCTCGAAGGCAGGATAGCTATGAGTATTATTCTTAAAAAATTGACTGAAAGCAATATGCCTGAAACCGGGTATCATATGATGAATCAACTCGACAAAGTGTTTGCTGGCGATACGGATATTGCAAAGTTTATGAATAAGATGATTAATGAAAGATATTAATGAAATAAGTTTAAGTGCACATTTAGCTTGAATGCCTACATATCATTTAAAATAGCAGCAATTTCTCCCGTAAGCACTTTGCGTGAATATTTTAACCGGTTACCTGTATTACTTCCGAGCCGATGTTCGTTGAAACGGATAAAATAGTCATTCAGGATCCGACGCATACCTTCTTCGTTTTCATATCCTGCTGTTTGTCCTGCATCCGAATCTTTAAGGATAACAGCAGCTTCACCTTCTTCGGGTCCTATGCTCAGAACCGGTCTTCCTGATCCGAGATATTCGAAAATTTTTCCGGTAAGGATACCTTTGGCATTGGGTGTGTTATTGATAAGCAGCAAAAGCACCTCAGATTTCTGAATTTCGTGCATAACATCCTGATGCGGCATATATTCAATACTTGAAAGATAGGAAGTTAATCTGTTAGTTTCGATACTTTTCAAAACTCCGATATCCACTTTCCCGACAAGCTTAATTTGTAATGCTTTGGCAAATCCGGGATTTTCAACAACCATTTCTGCAAGTACCCTCCACAAACCAAACGGGTTGCGTGAGGCGTTTATGCTTCCAATATGTGATAGTGTAAATTTTTCATCCAGTTGATTCTGCGGCAGCGGGCTGATATCCTGTTCGTCAAAGCCGTTGGTGACGAGTTGATAGTTACGATTTACAATAGTATTAAACTCATTTGCCATATCCTGGCTTACAACGGTAATGGCTGTGGCCAAGGTAAGCACCTTTTTCTCGAGTTTATGATGAAGATTATCGGCCAGCGAAGTGAGTCTAAGCTGATGGTAAAAGTCAATTGCGGTCCATGGATCCCTGAAGTCGGCCAGCCAGGGAATGTTTAGCTTTTTATGAATCTGCAATGCAATGAGGTGCATCGAATGCGGAGGACCGCTGGAAACTATGGCATCAACCGGGTGAGTTGCCAGGTAATCAACCAGGTATTTGACGGATGGTCGTATCCAGAAACGGCGTGCATCCGGAATAAAAAAGTTACCCCTGAGCCATACTGCAATCCCTTCGGCTAAACCTGGTTTTTCTTTTTCCTGCAGGAACCCTGCATTTACTTTTTCACCGGCTTTCATTCCGACAAACCGCTTATATATGGAATACGGTTCATTAATTGGCCTTTTTATAATGGTAATTCCCTCAGGTATATCCTTTTCCAGGGAATTATCCAACGCAGGTGCTTCAGGATTTTCGGGGGTATAAATTACCGGCTCCCAATCATAATCCCGTAAGTATTTGCTGAACTTAAGCCATCTCTGCACACCGGCACCACCACTGGGAGGCCAGTAGTAGGTGATTATCAATACTTTCCGTTTGCCTGGTATGCTCATGGCTCAGACATTATTCCTTCTGGCTGGTTTTACTTTTACCAACAGCCAAAAATCCAATGGTTCCTAAAGCAAGCAAAACCAGGAGCAGCGAAGAGGCTAGCGATATTTTTTCACCGGTTTTATACACCTGTGGTTCAAATTTAAATTCAATAACATGAGTGCCTGCGGGAACTATCATAGCACGAAGAACGTAGTCGGCCCTGAAGTATGGCGCTTTCTTGCCGTCGATATAGGCATTCCAGCCTTTGTCGTAATAAATCTCCGAGAAAACAGCCAGCTGTTCTTTGCTGGTTTTTGATTTATAGGTGAGGTGGTTGGGCTTGTAATCCGTGAGAGCAATTGTGGCGGTTGAGTCTTTGCTGATGAGATGTCCGGATACCTGGTTTT
>Ga0208789_1000637_pt1 | contig 29119 bp, 31 predicted proteins | sample Methanotroph_Enr_FD_187368 | JGI IMG/M metagenome (GOLD analysis project Ga0208789, IMG submission 187368) | Enriched soil microbial communities from Old Woman Creek wetland in Ohio, USA - Methanotroph_Enrichment_5 (SPAdes) (version 2) | ecosystem: Environmental > Terrestrial > Soil > Wetlands...
ACACGCGAGGCCAGTTCGACGACGCCGTCGGCGACGCGCGTGGCCACGATCATCGTGATCTCGCGTTCCACCGAGAGCATGCGGAGCAGGTCCAGGATGCGACGCCGCTCCACGCCTCCCAGACCGCGCGTGGGCTCGTCGAGCACCAGCAGTTCGGGGCTGTGGGCGATCGCCCGTGCGATGCCGAGCAGTCGGCGGTTGTCGTCGCCCAGCGAGTGCGCGGGCTGCTCGGCGAGGTCTTCGATGCCGACGAGTGAGAGCGCCCTGCATGCCGCCTCGGGGTCACGCACGCCGGCCAGCGAAAGGCTGGTCTCGACATCGCGACGGACGCTCAGACCCCGGCGCACCGGCGGGTCGCCGGGCAGGAAGCCCACGCGCCCGAACACGCGGTAGGCGTCGGGCCCCGCGACCTCGCCCATGACCCGGGCCGAGCCCGTGTCGGGATGCGCCAGCCCCACGAGCGCCCGCAGGAGGGCGGTCTTGCCCGAACCCGCCTCTCCCACGAGCGCGTAGAGGTCACCGCGTGCCACGGAGAGCGACACGTCATCGAGGCGGATCCGCCTGCCCTTGGTCTTGGACAGGCGGACCGCTTCGATGAGTGCCAAGGCTGCCATGTCAGGCAGCGACAGGCCCTGCGACGCCGGACTCGGCGGCCTCGAACTCCGGACGCTGCATGCGATCGTAGAACGACGTCCACGCGGCGTTCCGGAACGTGGAGTACACGGCCTTGAACAGCATGCCCATCGCGAACAGGACCAGCACGGCCGGCACGATCAGCCAGAACATCCCCGTCCCGCCCGCGGCGACGGACGCCGCGACGATGAACCCGATCACGAGGACGACCGGTATGAACACGATCGCGCTGGCGATACCCACGGCGATGTTCACGAGGATCATCACGAGCCACATGCTCGCCACGCCCCGCTTCGCCTTCAGGTCGGCGTACGTTGCCTTGATCGAGTCGAGCGCGCCCCGGTCGCCGAGTACCGCGTGCCGCAGCGCCACTTCCTCCAGGATGCTCACGAGCACGCCGATCACGAGTGCGACCACACCGATGAGCGCGAGCAACAGTCCCATACTCACGAGTCCGGCCGTGACCGCGGGGGTGGTGACTCCGCCCGCGACGAGCGCGGGGATCCCGAACACCGCCGCCAGGAGCAGCCCGAGGATGCCGAGCCCGATGAGCGGCAGCGCCAACAGGAACCCGACCGCGAACACGCGACCCCACATGCGCAGGCCGGTCCGCCACCCGGCTCCGGCGCTCGTGGGACGACCCGCGATGGCCTCGCGCGTCTGTGCGATGAGCCCGCCACGTGCGGCGATGCCGATCACCCACAGCACCAGGCAGACGACGATGAGCGCCAGGACCGCGAACGCGAGGAACGCCCACCACTGCTGTGCCGTGCCCAGCGAGACGCCGAGCTGCTTGCCGGCCGCGTCGAGCCCACGCTGCAGCGCCTCCGTGGGGGTGTGTACGTTCTCCCAGCCCGCGGGCAGGCCCTGAGAGCTTCCCGAGCTCGACGAGCCCGAGTTCCAGTTGCCGGACGAGAGAGACGCGCTCCCTCCCGCCAACAGGCCGAGGATCCACAGGCGCTTGTTGCGCCGCGTGACATCCCAGCCCTCCTTCAAGATCCCCATGTAGTCCATCGTGCCTCTCCTCTCAGTCATGCCGACCGACCCTCAGGCCGACACGCACCCGATACAACTTCCTGTATCGATGCTGGAGAGAAGAACTGACGTGGAGTGGGCGCAATCCATACGGATCTCATACGGTCTCCGCGCTTCGTTGGGATGAGGCGGGTGCAGGGAACAGCACCGTCACCGAGGTCCGTTCCCCGGCGACGCTTCTCACACGCAGGGTCGCCCCCATGCGCGCACTCAACTCGTGCGCGATCGACAGACCAAGACCGGCACCACCGCCGGGGCCGACCGACGTCCCGCGCTCAAGCAGCTCGGCGACACCCTTGGGAAATCCCTCGCCGTCGTCCCACACGGTGACCGCGCACCCGTCGCCCTCACTGGCGACCCTCACACCCAGCGTGCGCATGGAGCGCGCGTGCTTGAGGCTGTTCGCGACGAAGTTGCCGACAACGCGCCCGAGCGCCGCCTCGTCGGCGATCACCACACAGGTCGCGTCAGGGATCTCGACGACCACGTCGATGCCCCGCGAGCGCAGTTCGTGCTCGAAGCCGAGCAGACACCAGCGTGCCACCTCGCTCACGTCGACGGGCGCGAGGGTGAGACTGAGGTCTCCGGCATCGAGGCGAGTCAGATAGAAGAGGTCGTCGGCAAGGCGCGCGAGCTCCGCGGTCTTCATCGCAATGATGTCGAGGTGCCGGGTGGGGTCCTCGCCTATCCCCCGCTGCAGGGCATCGACGTAGCCGGCGATCGACGTGATCGGCGTGCGGAGGTCGTGCGAGAGGTTGCTGATGAGCTGGCTGTGGGCCTCCTCGCGGCGCAGCGTGTCGGACCGGGCCGCCTGCATCGCCTCGGCCAGACGATTGACTGCGGTGGCGAGCTCCGCGGTCTCCCCCGACTCGGGTGCGACCACACGATGGACGAGATTGCCGCGCGCGAGCTCAGCGAGGCCGTCCGCAACGCGCCGGAGCGCCGACTGCCGATGCAGCCGCTCCACCAGGTAGACCGCTGCTACCGCGACGACGATCGCGAGGGCGAGGACGAACCCGATGATGAGGCCCGTTGCGACGGTCACCGCGCAGCATCCGCGTTGAAGCGATAGCCGATGCCCCATACCGTGCCGATGAGGACCGGCTCGGAAGGGTCGTCCTCGATCTTGGCTCGCAGGCGACGGACGTGCACCTGGACCGTCGAGAAGTCGCCGCCGAACTCCTCATCCCACACCTGCCGGTAGATCTGCGCCTTCGTGTACACGCGGCCGGGGTGAGCCGCGAGGAGCTTCAGTATCGCGAACTCCGTGGCCGTCAGATCCACTGCCACGCCGCGTACGGTCGCCGTGAACGTGACGGTATCGATGCGCACGGGCCCCGCGGAGATGATCTCGTCCGCCGCGACCTGCTCCGTGACGCCGGCCTCCCGCTTGCTCGCCGAGTATCTGCGCAGGTGCGCCTTGACCCGCGCGACGAGCTCCACCGGCGAGAAGGGCTTGGTCATGTAGTCGTCGGCCCCGATGCCGAGCCCGACGGCCATGTCGACGTCGGAATCGCGCGCCGACAGCATCATGATCGGCACGTCCGACACCGAGCGTATCCGGCGCGCCACCTCATAGCCGTCGATGCCCGGGAGCATGATGTCGAGGATCGCCATGACGTGCTTCGACGGATCGAAGAGCTCGATGGCGGTCTCGCCGTCGAGCGCGGTGTCGACGGCGTAGCCCTCGGACGCCAGATTCATCGAGACGACGCCGACGATGGTCTCTTCGTCGTCGAGGACGAGGATGCGACCTTTGGTGGTCAAGCAGTCTCCTCCACAGGGGCGGACGCGTACGCGCGCTCAGACGATTGTAGCGTCCGGGGCGCCCCTACTCCGCGACGAGAACGACCACGTGCCCCTTCTTGTGCCCCTTCTCGACGTACCTGTGGGCCTCGACGATCTGCTCCAGCGGGTAGCGTCTGTCGATGACCGCCCGGAGCTTGCCGGCCTCGATCAGATCCGTGAGGATCGCCAGATCCTCCGGACTCCCGCCACCGCCGGAACTCGAGTCCTTGATGACGTTGAGATAGACGCCATCCGTCTTGAGAGCCTTCTTGGCCCGCGAGGGGGCGAGCTTACCTACGGCATCGAACACCACGTCGTAGGTCTCGTCGCCCTCGGTGAAGTCCTGCTGCGTGTAGTCGATGACCCTGTCGGCGCCGAGGGACCTCACCAGCTCCAGGTTGGCGGTACTACAGACCCCGGTGACGTCCGCCCCCAGTGACGTGGCGAGTTGGACCGCGTAGGTGCCGACGCTTCCGGAGGCACCGTAGATCAAGACCTTCTGCCCGCGCTTGATGCTGGCCTTCCGAAGGACCCTCAGGGCCGTCGCCGCGCCGGTGGCGACGCCGGCAGCGGCCTCCTGCAACGTCATGCTGGCCGGCCGCAAGGCCAGCATCCCATCCCTCTCGATCGACTTCCTGGGCTTCTCGCGCAAGCACGCGTACTCGGCATAGGCGCCGAGGCTCCATCCCGTGAACCCGAAGACCTCGTCGCCCGGCTTGAAGAGGGTCACGTCCTTGCCGACCTCCTCGACCACACCGGCCAGCTCCATCCCGAGGATCGGGTTCTTCGGGCGAGTGAAGCCGAGGATGAGGCGAGCCATGAATCGCTGTCCGCGGGGAACGTCGAAGCTGCGGATCCTCACGTCACCACGGTGTGCCGTCGTTGCATGCACCTTGATGAGAACCTCGTGATCCCCGGGGACCGGCTTGGCCACATCGCGAAGCTCGAGGACGTCGGGAGGCCCGTAGGCCGTGCACACGATCGCTTTCATCATTCGATCCCTTCAGCCTGACTGTCTGAGTGTCACTTCAAGGGCGCGTTGACGATCACGGGCAGCTTCCCCGCCCAGCGGTCGAACAGCGCCGGGTCCTCGACGAGTTCGCACATGAAGTGCGCCACGTTCGCCATGTTCGTGCTGTCGGGCTTGGCGAGACTGCTCACGAGGCCCTCGTGCAGGGTGTAGTCGGAGACGTCGCCCTCCAGGAGCGTGTCCGGACGGACCGCCACCCACTCGACGAACGGATCGGCCGTCCCGACCTCGTCGCACAGGAAGTCCGCCGCGTCCTGGTTGTCCTTCGCCGGTGGCACGAGGGCGCGAAGGACCCCGAGCTGCGCCTTCTCGAGCCCGCCGCGACGGGCGTCGACGCCTCCCGGCCGGTGGACCGACACGGTGCTCATCAAGACGAGCCTGACCGGCTCGACGGGCCGCAGTGCCTCGATCGCGTCGCACACCCTCGACACCGCCCGGGTGACCAGGTCGCGCGGAGGCCCGAACACGCCCTTGACGCTGATGACGTGACCGAGGCATGAGATCACCGCGTCGCACCCCTGCACGAGGCCCCGCAGGTCCTCGTCCGAGAGCGACAGCAGGTCGGCCTCGACAACAGTCAGCGCAGGGTTCGCCGCCACGCCCGCCGGCAGCCGCCCGGCTGACCTCACGATGGCGCGGACGTCGACGCCTCGACCCAGAAGCTGCTCCAGGACGCGCCCGCCGGTGCGTCCTGTGCCGCCGAGCAGCAGGACCGTGTGGCTATCGGACATCGTGCGAGCAACCCCCGGACTCATGACTCCTCCTTCGGGTACTGGAACACGTCGTCGAGCGACACGTCGAACACCCGGGCGATCCGGAACGCCATCTCCAGCGACGGCGAGTAGCGGCCCTGCTCGATCGCGATGATGGTCTGTCGAGTCACGTGCACGCGGTCCGCCAGTTCCGCCTGGGTCATCTCGTTCGCAGCGAACCGAAGGGACCGGATGCTGTTGGAGACTCGCGTCGGCTTGGTCATGGCTAGAACCCCCGGCGGTAGGCGACCAGCTTGGCCACCGAGGACACGAGCGCCCCGACCACGAACGACAGGTAGAGCGCGTTCGCGATCCAGAAGGGGTCGAATCGGAGCATGGCCAGAACGAGCACGCCGAGCGCGCCAGCCGACGAGACGTAGTAGCCGACGAGTTCGCCGCGCCGGTTGATGTCGGCGTCCCGCTCGTCGTGGCGGCCGACGTCGTCGACCGAGCCGCTACCGGTGATCTCGGCGCCGATCGCGGTGGCGATCGCCACCGCGATCGCGCCGACGATGGTGAGGACGATCAGCGAGCCGATCGCGATGAGCAGCGGCCACTGGTAGGCGATCTGCGCCACCGGCACGGTCCGCACCTGACCGAGAACGATCGCGAAGTAGACGGCCGCGACGCCCGTCGACACCACCGCGCTCACCCAGGTGAACTTCTCCTCGAACGGCATCATGGCCTCCCTGATGTCAGGTTTCTTTGACATCGCTACTGTAAAGAGGTTCAGACACTGTGTCAAGTATTCTTTACTATCCTTCCGTCGCGCGAACACCGGGGTGTGTCCGAACACCCGACGGAGAGCGTTGCGAGGACGTGGGCGTCGAGATCGACGATCGCCCGGCGGCTCGGGCGACATGTCTCGGCGACGGAGAAAGGGCGGGAAACGGAATCCGCTTCCCGCCCTGCGGAGGATCCGTGGCCACCGCGCCACCACGTGCGACGACGGGTTCGCTGTTGCTCATCTTCGTCGTCGCGCTCCTCGATCTGGTGGGCACGACGGGGGCGATACTGCAGACTCGGCTCTACCTAGGTCCGTGCACCGCCAGACCGCAATCGCGTGGCCAGGCCGGTCACGAACAGATCGCGCTGATCTTCGATGGCTGCCCCGGGGCGAAGCCAGCCCTCATCCAGGCCGGCGCCGGCTGCGACACGCTCGTAGAGCCCGGACGTCGCGGAGTAGGCGGCGCTGCGTCCCGCGCCCGTCGCCTGCAGAAGCCCCGAAGCGACCAGCTTCCCGAGATCGTGCGACGCCGTGACGGGCGAGACACCCGCGACGTTGCGGTAGTAGCGGTTCGTGACGGAGCGAGCGAACACGGCGTCGTACACCGCGTTCGCTGCTCGTTCGTTCATGCCAAGGTCGTGCACGACGAGGTCTTCAACCACGGTCCACAGCGCGCGCTCGGTCGCATTCCTGAGCGAGAGCGCCTCAACCTGGCACGCCTGGGCTGCCACGTGCGCTTCGATGAACGGCGTGACGTCAGCGGTCGGGTCCCAGGTCTCGCCGAGGCAGATGAACGCGCCATAGTAGTCGGCAACGTGTCGTCCCCACCACTCCTCGAGACTCGTGAAGAAGGGTGACCGGAAGCCCGCGCGGTACATCGCGAGGCTCGCAACGATGCGCGCGGTGCGGCCGTTCCCATCGCGGAATGGATGGATGCCCGCGACTCCGATGTGGATGAGCGCCGCCTTCACCGGTCCGGGTTCGTCGGACTGCGCCATCCACGCCATCAGCTCGTCGACCGCCGCAGGGACAGCCTCAGGGGTTGGCGGCAGGTAGATCTGGGTGCCCGTCGTCCGGTTGCTGAGCCAGTTCTGGTTCTCACGGAATCTGCCGGCCCCCGACGCGTAGGAACCCGCCAGCACCAGGTGGTGGATCGCCAGCAGGAGCTCGCTGTGCCACGCGAACTGAGGGGTGTCTGCTCGTGTCAGCACGTAGTGCATTGCGTCGCGGTATCCGTCAACGAGCGCGGCGTCCGCCGGATCGACCCCTAGGGGCCTGTCCCCCGCGAGGATCCGGCGCGCCTCGTCGACGGTGACGGCCACGCCCTCCATGATCGTTGACGCTGCCACGGCCCCCGCCTCAAGGTCGCGGCGCGTCCGGCCGAGCCACGTCCGAGGCAGCGGGCCTTGTGTGTCGAGGCGATCCCGCAGCTCCTCGAGCCGCGCGACGCCCTCGAGGATGTCGTCGTTCAGGATGTAGCGGAACACGATGTGGCTCCGATCGGGCGATTGAGCACATAAACATTAACGCGATTATATGATTAATCGCGCAGCCGTCAATGGGCTGGGAGGGAGCAGCCAGGTCGGCGAGCCGCGCGAAGGGGCCCGTTGGGGCGCCCGAGGCCGCAGCCGGGTCGGTCGGGCGATCCGGGAGGCGCATCCGCGTGTGGGCGCCGTGGACGGTTGCGCTGCTCAGCGGGTTCGCGCTGGTCGCACTGCGGTTCCTCCAGGCGGGACGGGCGCGGGCACCTCCCAGGGGCTACGATCGAGCGTCTGGCGAAAGGCGACGGCTCATGCTCCGGCACGCGCCGAGCAGGAGTACCCGTGCACTCGAAGGGAATCGCAGGCTGAAGGCGGCGAGGACGGTGGCCTGCCGACACGCCGCGGATCAGGTGCGGGCCGGAGGAGTCGCCGTGGGCTCGGGGACCAGCGGCACCGAGTGGATCGGGTTGTGCGGCCGCAGCCAGTCATGCGAGACGCGGCTCAAGAAGACGCCGACCGGCACGGCCAGGTAGAAGACCAGGGCGACGACGACGAACAGGACTCCGGCCAGCCGGAGGACACGGACGAGGACGGACCTCGGCCCGACTTCCGGCTGCGCTGCCTCTTGCTCGGCCGCCTCGAAGTCTTCGGGCGAAGGTTCGTCCACAGGCGTCTGGAGCTCGGTGTGTTCGGTCACGAGTGTCGGCTGTTCTGCTCGGGGGACGCGCGTTGTCGCGCAACCAGCGTAGGCCGCTTCGCCTCAGATGGCGAACCGCCGAGCGAATCGAGGGCTGGTCCACCATGGACTCCCCTCTCGCCGGCGATGCGGCCGTGCCGGGTGCTACATGACGAGGGGACAGGATCGGCTCCTGTCCCTTCGCGTGATGCCCAACTTGGCGGATCGTGCCGACTACTTGGTGAATGTCCCTTCCGGTGACGTGCTGGGCAGGTAGGCGGTCGAGCCGGCGAAGTCCACGACGAGGTGGTACTCACCCCGCCGAAGCGCCGAGAGCGTCGCCGTGAGCCGCCCGGTCGCCGGGTCACCCGTCATCGAAGCCGTCGTGTACAGCGGCCAGGTGACAACTTTCGTCTTCCTGTCGACGTGCTTCTTGTAGATGCAGAGCGTGTATCCCTCACCGGACGCAACCGCGGCAGCCGCAGGCGTCACGGTCGCTTCCACGGTCGCGGTCTTGCGCAGCAGGCGCGTCGGAGGCGTGTAGGCCGGTGCGGTGATCGAGGTCTCGGCGCGCAGCGAGTTGGCGTACACGGCGAAGACGGCGTCGTTGGGGCTGGTCGTCCAGCCGACTCCGTTGATGAGGTCGTTGAAGGAGAAGTTGCCGGCATGTGCGCTGGAAACGGTGTAGACGGCAACGGTCAGCCAGGGGCCGTTGAACGTTCCACCCTCATACTTGATGGCGATCACGTAGTGCGTGCCGGCCGTGAGCGTATAGGTGTTGTCGAAGTGGAACGTCACCGGCGTGTCGCGGTACGTGAAGTAGTCGGGAAGACTGAGCGCCCCCACGTCCACGGGATCCGACGTCGCGAGCGGATCCCCGGTCGGGAGACTGCTCGTCCCGTACGTCCCCGAATGAGCGTAGAGCAGCGCATAGGCATTGCCCGTCACGGTTCCGAAGGAGCGGCTCAGGTGGAACATGGCCGAGTCGAGTGTGCCGTCCTCCGATGCGGTGAATGACTGACCCTCCACCGGAACGCCGCCGCCGGCCCCGCCGAAGGTTCCGTTGCCGCTACTCGACGGGCCGGTGTAGCTATCCTCAACGAACGGGGCTGCGAGTGCTGCGACCGGGGCCATCAACGCCAGTGCCATCGCGATCGCCAGCATCCAAGCCAGACGATCCCGAACCTTGCGAAGGCTGTCCAGCATGCTTCCTCCTCTCAAGACCCCGCGATGCGGAACCTTGCAGAGGACCACACCGCAGGCGCAGACCCCCCTCTGCTCAACTGCATGACACTTGATTATTGCCAGCGTGTCGCGGCGGTAACCGACCGCACGGCAGCGAGGCGGACGCGCAGGATGTCGGCGGAGTCCATGGGGCGATTCTGCCGGGTGCTCCGGGAGGTGCGGGCCACAGCCACGAGGCGGCGGGCCGTCATGCGGAAGGCCCCGGGCTCGCGGGAGCCCGGGGCCTTCGCTGAATGCGGTTCGAACTGCCCTCGCCGGGCTACTTCACCGTGATGTAGTCGTAGCTGCTGTAGGTCGCGAGGTGGCTGGCATCGCTGTGATACGCCCGTACGCGCCACCGGCCGCGATGCGGAAGACTGAAACGCGCGGAGTACTTGGTCTTGCTGTCGGAGTAGTAGGTGCCGGCGATGTTGAACGAGTGGTGGTAGACGTACTTCCCGCTCGAGTTGCGCAGGTAGCACTTCATGGTCACGAGCGTGCTTCCGGCAGTGTGCGCCGGGGCGACATAGCCATACACCGTCGCCAACTTCTTGTAGTACATGGTCGCCGGGGCGACCGGTGCGGACATCGACGCCTTTGTCTTCAGCTTGAACGTGACGACCACCGCGTGATCCGCCACGACTCCGGTGAGCACGCAGGGTGTGAGCGTGCTCACCGGCGCGCCGTCCACCAGGATCTCGTCGACCGTGTAGCCGGGGTTGGGCGTGATGGTGATGGTGGCGTTCTTCCCGTCCTCGACGACGGAAGTTCCGCCGGGTGAGGTGGTGCCGTTCGGGCCCGGGAACACGCTCACGTTGTGTACGGTCACCGGCTCCGCTTCGGCGTAGTAGTCGAAGTCCGTCGGCGTGAAGTTCGGGTAGAACGCGACGCCGTTCATGGTGACAGTGGCACCCGGCGGGATGAGCGCGGTGGAGAAGTCGAACATCGTGTCGATCAGCTTGGAGGTCGAGTCGATCTCCCAGCCGCCGAACACCGGCCGGGCGACGTACCCGGTCGAATCGTTGCGGAACACGACGGAGTAGGTACGCTCGCCCGTCGGCGCGACCGTCCGCGCGTACCTCACGTCCGTGAGTAGCACCGTCGACGGCCCGGAGTACTGCATCGCGGACTTGTAGATGGTGCACGAGGAGAGCGCCTGCCCCGCGTACTGGGGCAGGTAGAACACGCCTTCGAAGGCGGCGTCCTCCTCGTTGTACAGGACATAGCCCGCCGCGTAGTTGGTCTCGTTCAGAATCTCGACACCGTTCACGCTCGCGGTGTACGTGACGCGAAGGTCGTACACGGGATAGTCGTACGGGTTGTAGATGACGCCGCAGATATGGAGGTACGGGCCCACCCAGAAGCGGTTGGCGTCACGCCACGGAAGGCCCACGCGCCCCGGCTCGAGCGCAACCGCCGCGCCGGATGCCGGCTTGACCAGGGAGGCGCCGAAGGCCTGCAGGCTGAGAAGTGTCTCGAGCGAATACTGCGGCGAGCCGATCGCGCTCGTGAAGGACGAGCCGACGGCGCTACTGTCAGGTACCGTCGCGCCGACGTACGACCGTCCGGCGCCGAGCGCGGTGCCCGGCACCGCCAGACAGACCGCGAGCAAAGCGCATACGAGTGCAGCACGGGACCAGCGTCTCACGGAATCCCCCCAGATCGATGTGGGCCTTGCGGCCGGCCTGCAGCACGCCGTGCGGCGCGCCTTCGAGTGCCGACCGCGGCTCCCCTCCCGCGCCGGCGGTGACGAGTCTAGCATGCAACCGCGAAGCTCAGCGGCCCGTCGCCTATCAGCGCGCGAAGTGGTCCGTACTTGCATTCAGTACGTCGGCGCTCTGCCCAACGACCGAGGCGTCGCTCATCGCGACTTCGAACCGCCCGAACAGGGCCGCGATCTCGGCGGGAGTGGTCGCCGCAGGAACGATCGCGTCAGGCGTCATCGGGGCCGCCGATCAGATCGATACGAGGACCGGCCAGCAACGCAGAGACGAAGTGGTTGCCTGAGTACGCTTCGTGGCGAAGTCCTCGGACCGGTAGACAGCCGCGTCGATCTCGCGGCCCAGTTCTCTTTGGGCGGCAGCGAGAGGGCCGACGAGTTCGTCCTTCGTCACGTCGCCTACGACCAACGGGTCGACATCGCTGCCGAGGGTATCCGTCCCTGTGGCGAGCGAGCTGCGCCGAGCGGAGTCCTAGCCCGGCCCTGCGCGCGACTTCCCGCTAGTGGATGGCCTGGTCCGGATCATTCAGGAAGATACGCAGAACCGAGCGAGCCGCCTGACCGCCGATCAGGCGCGTGAGCGCGGGGGCGGGTTGCGCTGCCGCGATGGCCGGACCGGCGGCATACGCGGTCACGGTCTCGCGGGCTGGCGGCAGATCGTCCGGAGCCGGACCGACTGCAACGACTGGGATGCCCCCTCTGGTGAGAAGAGTAGTGGTACCGGCCTCCGCCAGGGCAAGAAGACCTGCAAGGTCGACGTTGGCGTCGATCGGAATCGTTCTCGTGGACTTAGTCATATGACCCACCTACTTAGTCGTTCGACCAAGTCGAGGGTACGACTCGTCCTGCCGCCTGCCAACGGCGGCGAGGTCGTCCGACCGAGGCGAGCTTGGCACCGCCGCGAGCGGATGACCTTCGGGGGGGACCCGAAGGTCAGGGGAGCCCCCTAGTGCACGGTGCCTTGGGAGTACAACTCCGTGCGGGAGTTCAGCGACTGGCCGTCCATCAGCCAGACCGCCTTCTCAGAGCCGTCGTAGCTGGTGAACCGGTGGCAGACGAACGAAGCGTACGTGGTCCCGGCGATGGTGCTGTCGTAGTAGGTCACGACCTTGTACTGCCTCTTGTCGCCGCCAGCGCCGTCACGACCCTCCTTGGGACCTTCTGCCTTGGCCCCTGTGCGCGTGTAGGTCAGGCCCACCGGCGTGGACTCGAGGGTATCCCTGAGGATCGTATGCGCGCCCGTGACGGAATGCCCCATTTCAACGTTGTAGAAGGCCGCGCTCAGCGCCTCCTGGCCTTCGGACGCACCGTTCTGCATGAACGCCAGTTGGGTGTGGTACAGGTTGCTCTCGACTATCTCTTGTCTGCTGTTCTTGGTCGAGACTGCCTTCGGAACGATCCGGTTGGCGTTCATGCCCCCGTAGTACGTGTCGTAGTCCCCCACCCTACTGTCGATCAAGTACTGCGCATATTGGAATCCCTCATCGCGCGACGCGTCACTGATCCAGCAGGTAGTCCTCGATGTCGTCGAGGGTCAGACCGTAGCCCCCACCAAGATTCCAGTTCGTGAACGCGACGGAGTTGTCGTCGGCGTCCATCAACATGTACGTCCCGTAGAGTGTTGCGTCGACGTCACGGATCCGCGACTTCGTCAGCGCGAGCCCTTGGCGCGCAGCCATGCGCCGTAGCCTGTTCTCTCGAACCTTCCTGTCAATCTCAGTCACCACATCGCTCCAAATCGCACGGGGCTGACGCTGAGCAGTCTACTCCCGAGAAGTCGGGGTTGAGCCCCCGTTGGGCACCTCCCGAGGAAGGCGCCCGATAGAACTCAGGGGACCGGCCGGAGCGGCGGCCGACGCCACCCGGGGATGGAGGGCCTGGGCGTACCCCCTCGCCGTGCCCACCTATGTCAGATAGAGTCTGGCCTGTGCGCTTGTTGCCCACCTGAGGGGGCTGTGTGGCTCAAACGGATACTCCGCGGTCGACGCTGTGGCACGTAGTGGTCCCTGTCGCCACGAGCACTGTTGCCGCGGTTCTGGCCTGGTGGTTGACACAGGGCGGCGGCATCAGTCAACTCGCTGTCGCGACGAGCGCGGCCGCAGTCGCATTCAGCAACTTGGGCGTTTGGCGGTATCCAGTTGCCGGTGTGCCACTTCTCATCGGGTTGTCGTTGCCGGTCGTTGCGATCCGTCGTCGGGCGCGCCGCGCGGCTCAGGACTCGGCTGAGACCGCGACCGCCGAAGCAACCGTGGCCGCACCTCCCACATCGACGACGGAACAGGCGCAGTGCAAGTACGACTTGGCTCGTCTTCCGATGGGATCGGGTCCGATCCGGGGACGCGATGCACTCGTCAAGCAGATGCGGGCTGCGTTCGACGCGCCGAGAATCACGCTCTTCGCGTTGAGCGGGCTCGGAGGCGTTGGCAAGACCGCCATCGCGCGCGCCTTTGTGGACGACCTGTCGACTGGCGAGTCGTGTGCCGCGCGCCGCGTCTTTGCCTGGTCGTTCGAGGTCGAGCGACCAGGCGCCGGAGTCGTGGACAGCTTGGGCGCATTCTGGGACGCGGCACTGCGCTTCTGGGACTTCGACGGCGAGCTGCCGGTCGAACCGAGCGAGAAGGCGCGTGAGCTCGCTGCTCGGATGGAGGCGACCCCCAGCGTTCTCGTCCTCGACAACTTCGAGGTGCTTCAGCGCCGCGATGGCGCGATCACTGACCGCGCGATCATCGTCTTGCTGGACGGTCTCAGGCGCGAAGGTATGAGGCATCGGGGCCTGGTGGTGATCACGTCGCGGCGTCCGTTGGCCGGCCTCCGCGATACCGGTGCGCAGCAGACGATGCTCTGGGTTGACGGCGACGACCTGCGACTGCCGCCCTCTGCTGGCGCTGACCTGCTTGCCGATCAAGGTGTGGTGGGAAAGCGCGCCGAACTCGAGGCGGCAGCGGCCGAACTGGACGGGCACCCACTGACCATCGCCCTTGTCGGGTCAGCTTTGGCGAAAGGCTTCGCAGGCGACGTACTCAGGCTTGGGGAGTTGCTCGCGGACATCGGCGGCCAAGACCGGGTGACGGCGATACTCGAGTACTACCTGGAAGGTTGGCCGGCGGCGTCGCCCCAGCGTCAGTTGCTCTACCTCATGTCCGTGTTCGGTGTCCCGGTCCATCGTGACGAGATCGCGCCGCTGGTCCAGCGCGCTGGACTTGACGGCGCCTTGTCCGGCATGGCGCAGCCGGCCATCACGGGCGTGTTGTCAGAACTGGTGGCGTTGGGGCTCGTCAGGCACGACGGCTCCGCCTACGACATCCACTCGCTTGCCGCAGCGTACTTCGCCGGGCAGTTCGCGGCCCGCGAGGACGATGCGTTCCGCAAGGTTCACTTGGCGATGGTGGACAGCGCGCTCGATCGCGCGCATGAGAGCATCGAGTCGATCGAGGACCTCGAGCCGCTCTACCGCGCGCTATCCCATGCATGCCTAGCCGGGGAGTACGAGCGAGCGTTCAACGACATCTACCTGCCCCGGATCTCGGAAGGTGGACGGTTCCTCAACGCGAGCGTCCTCGGAGATCGCACGGGCGACATCCGGGCCATTGCCTGCTTCTTCCCGAGCGGCGTGGCATCCGGTAGGAACCCGGCGCTCGAGCCCTCGAAGCGCTGGTGGTTGGTCGCACGGGCGGCGTTCGATTTGAGTTCGCTGGGGAGGTTCGAGGAGTCCATCGGCCCGAGACGCGCCGGCATCTCCATCGTGGAGGAACTCGGTGCTTGGGGCCACGTCGCCGACGATTCGAGGCGCCTCGCGCACACCCTCGTCAACCTGGGCCGGCTCGACGATGCGATGGCAACGATCGCCACCGCGGTCAAAGCCGCCGAGAAGTACCGGGCAGCCCCAGAACGCGCAACGACCATTCCGTTCTTGCCGGGTAAGGATCCCGAGACCATGTGGAGACGCTGCATCTCCGACCGCGCGTACGTCTCCACCCTGATGGGCAAGAACGGCGATCTCGATGGCGCGTGGGCAGAGACGAGCGAGAATGATGAGAAGGAGGCGTACCACCGCCTTCTTCTCAGTCGCGCAACAAGTGAGCGTGAGCTGGCCAGCGTGAGACTCCTCGCCGAGCGTGCTCTCGCGGGCGCGCGGTCCTCCGGGAAGAAGAGCACCATCGCCAACTACGAGATCGTCTTGAGCCAAGCCCTGCGCCGCTTGGGCGACCTCGACGGCGCAGGACCCCTCGTCGACGAGGCGTGCCGCCTCATGGACGATTGGGGTCGAGTCGACGGACTCATGCGGGCCGTCGCAGAGAAGGCCGCCATCCTCGAAGCGCGGTGGCGCATCGGACACGATCCGATCTGTCTGGTGAAGGCCAATGACGTCTTGGACGAACTCGAGCAACTCGCGACATTCTCAGGCGCCGAGCTGCTTCGCGCCGACGGTGAACTCGTGAGGGTGGCGGTACTCCGGGACCAAGGCAAGACCGAGGAGGCGCACAGCCGTCTGAGCGCGCTTTCCAAGTCGATGCGGGCGATGGGATACCGGTTGCACGATGCTGACGTTGCGCTCCTCGCCCGAGAGGTGGGCGTATGAGTACGCCGGCCCAGACCCCGGGCGCCCTCACCCGTACGCCGGTCCGCACCAGCCATGGCAAGGTGACGCTCGTCCTGTACATGCGGCCGACCCCGTGCGGCGGGGACTGCCTCTTCTGCTTCTCAGTCAACGGGGTAACGAAGAGCACGACAGCCAACGAGGACACGCTTCTCGCCGCGTCGTGCGACTGGAGCCCGGCCGGGCAGCTCGAGGCACGATTCAACGCGTACGGGCTGACGCGCGGCACGGGCCTGAAGTGCGATCTCGCGGTGAAGGGCGACTCGTTCTGCCGTCACGATGACCAGTACCTGCGCGAGTACTTCAAGTCAGCGTACGACTTCCTCAACGGGTGCGCGTCGGAGTCCCTTGAAGAGGCGATCGCGCTGCAAGTGGACAGTCCCGACCGGTGCGTGAGCGTCAAGGTGGAGACGCGCCCCGATCACGTCACGGATGAGGCATGTCGGCTCATGATCGAACTCGGCGTCACCACGGTGGAGTTGGGCGTGCAGAGCCTCGATGATGCCCTGCTCGGGCGGATCAACAGGGGCCACGGCGTGGCAACAGTCACGAGAGCGACCGCGCTCCTGCGCGCCTACGGGTTCGAAGTCGGCTACCAGGTCATGGTTGGATTGCCAGGCGGATCCTACGAAGGCGACCGCAAGCTGCTCTCCGAGTCGCTCTGGCGGCCCGAGCACAGCCCCGATGCTCTCAAGATCTACCCGTGCCTGATGCTGGACGCACGTGTCGCCTCGCAGCCTGGACTCGCGCGCGCCTTGCGCGAGGGCTGGTGGCGACCCATGACCTCGGAGCGGTACGCGAGGTTGCTTGCCGAGTGCTATCCCGTGATGCCCCGTTGGGTCCACATCAACGGGATCCAGCGGATCATGGCGTCCGCCGACATTGCCGAGGGCCCGCGAGAGCCGATCGATCGACGGAGCTTCGCCGACATCAGCCAGTGCCTCTGGCAGCGCTCCGTCGCCCGCAGCTCGTGGAGTCTCGATGCAGACTTCAGCGGCTACAGCCTGCTCACGACGGGCCAAGGACCGGCGTCGTATTGCGTCGAAGCGTTGATGCGCGACAACACGGTGATCGGATACGGGCGCCTTTCCGTCTCTGGCGGCACGGGCGTCATTCGCGACCTGAGAGTCCTCGGGGAGATGCGCCGTGTCGCGGAAGGCTCCCACGGTCGCCTCGGCTGCCAGCACGTGGGTGTCGGTACCGCCATGTTGGCCGAGATGGACAGGACCGCCTCGGCCGTCGGGGCGACTCACTTGGCCGCACACGTTTCGCCCGGGGCGCGGCAATGGCTTGCGTCCCGTGGATTCGCGCCGGACGGGCCGAATTGGCTTCGGCGGCCCGTGAGCCCCAGCCTGGCGGGGGCGAGCGGCCTTGTCTGACGCCCGTCCGACCCTGCTCATAGGCTCCATGAACCCCAACAAGGTGCAGCGCTGGTCCGACGTGCTGCCCGAGTTCAAGGTTGTCGGGCCGGACGCGTTCGGCATCCGACTCGACGTTCCCGAGGGCTTCGATTCAGTCGAGGCGAATGCGCGCGCGAAGGCGCAAGCGTACGCCGTCGAGTCGGGCGTCGTGACACTCAGCGAAGACGCCGGGCTGCGCATCCATGCCCTGAATGGTGCTCCAGGTGCTGCGGTCCGCCGGTGGGGCGGTGAGGTCGAAGCGAACCTGTCGGACGCCGGGCTGCTCGATCACCTTGTGTCCGCTCTCCGGGGGCTGGACGACACGGACGCGATCTTTGACGTTGGAGTCGCAGTCGCCGCTGTGGACGGATCCATCTGGTCCGATTCGGTCGCGAGTCCTGGCTACTTCGACCTGTCCCTGCTCGGCGCGCCGCTCCCCGAGGGCAATCCGCTGTCAGCCCTGTTCATTTCCCGCGAGACCGAACGCCCATGGGCGGACATGACGCACCTCGAAGACCGACCACGCTTCTCTCAAGAACTGGTCGGCAGGGTCCGCGCTGCGGTAGAACGAGCCCAAGGTCGTCAGCGCGGCATCGAGCGCTGACGCTGCAGACGCTGCAGAGGTAGAGGCACCGATGGGCTTGACAACCGCAGCACTGCCCCGGCTACCCGGCAGCCGTGGTCTGGACTGCGCTCCCGCTGCCAAGGAGTCATAGTCGGCGCGCGGCCGTGTCGTGAGTGAGCCGAGCACGTCGCGGTTGAGCAGGTGGTGGGGAAAGCCGATCGGACGGTCGTGCGCGTCCAGATGGACTTCAACGCGGCCGCATCGAATCTCCGTCCGCGAGAGGGTGCCCCGGAATCACGCTCGACGCACGTGAGATGTCGTACGCCCCCTTGCGCCCATCGTGTCATTTCGTTACTCTGTGATAACGGAATGGGGGCGAGCATGACCGAGCGCGACCAAGTCATGTTGTTCCTCACGCTCATGCGCGAGTGCGCCGCGTGCCGGTTCCGTTTCGAGCAGCGCGACAAGAACATGGCGACGCTCGCCCGCCTGGGCATCACGCAGAAGGACGCCAAAGGCCGCATCCTCGCGCTCACGACCTGCGACTACGTCGAAGGACCCACGCTGCGGCCAGGCCACCCGTCCCAGGAATCCTGGGTATTCGGTCTCCGGATCGAAGACATCGACGTCTACATCAAGCTGGAGCTCCGGCTCGAACCCGCGCGCTGCTTGTGCGTGTCGTTCCACGACGCCGAACGGCCCATGACATTCCCCTACCGTGCGGGGACGAGGAGAGGAGGCGACAGGTGACTGAGACATGTGAATGCTTCGAATGCGGGAAGGTTGTAGAGCCGCGGATAGAAGAGAGAAGAGAAGTCCTGCCTGTTCGCGGAGAAGACACAGAGGTCCTGGCGCGGGTCGGCGTGTGCCCGGAGTGCGGCGCCGACATGTCGATCGAGGAGCTGGACGACGCGACGATGGTCGCCGCCTTCAACATGTACCGCCAGAAGCACGGGCTGATGGCGCCGGAGGAGATGAGGCGGCTGCGGGTGCGCTACGGGCTCAGCGTCCGCGCGTTCTCGCTGCTGCTGGGGTGGGGCGAGATCACCGCGCACCGCTACGAGAGTGGTTCTCTGCAGGACGGCGCCCATGAAGCGGCTCTGCGTTTGGCCGAGGAGCCGGCGAACATCCGCGTCTTCCTAACCGCGAACGGTCACAAGCTCACGGCGCGACAGCGCGCCGGCCTGGAGCGTCATCTGCAAGCGGTCGAGGCCGAGACGCTGGTCTGCGCTCCGCTGGATGAGGAACGCTTCGTCGTGCGGGAGGAGCGCGATGAGTACGGCGGCTGGGCGCCGATGCAACTGTCGAAGATGCGGGAGATGATGGTCTTCTTCGCCACGCTTCCGGATATGTACGCGACGAAATTGAACAAGTTGCTCTTCTACGCCGACTTCGGCCACTTCCGGGACTTCGGCGTTTCCATCTCAGGATCACCGTATCTGGCCATGCAGTTCGGTCCGGTGCCGCAGCACTATCCTTGGATCGAGGAGGACCTCCTTGAGGGCGGTGACCTGTCGACCGAAGAGATCTTCTTCAAGAAGGGCGGAGGCGGAATCGTTTTGTGCGCTGCGAGGGAGCCCGACCTCTCTGCGTTCTCGGCGGAGGAGATCGCAACGCTGCAGCGCATCGCCCGCGTGCTCGGTCACAAGACCAGCAAGCGTCTGAGCGAGCTGTCGCATGACGAGCGTGCTTGGACGGCCACGCCCACGCGCTCGATGATCCCCTACGATCTGGCGCGGGACCTGGCGTTCTAGTTCGAGGTCTGTCCGGCGTTTGACCTTCGGGGGGTGGACCCGACGGTCATGGGTGCACGTCGTCGATGTCGAAGCTGCACTCACGCTTTGAACAGGCGAGCCAGCCATGCAAGCCGAGCGGCCGTATGGGGCAGGTTCAGACTGACTCGGTCCTCCGACAGGCCGCGCAGGTAGTTCGACATCGAGAACACCGTCAACTCGGGGAAGTGGGCGCTGGTGGTAGACACCGTGAACAGCGCGTCCGCCCTGCCTTCAGGGTGCATGGGAACCCAGAAGACGATCAGCGGCCTAACGTTCGAGTGTTCGACAGGAGGTCGCATGCGTTCAAGGACCTTCTGCGCTGGCGCGTCCACGAGATTCCCGTTGCGCCACACCTCGTTCCAACGCTTCCGGCGAAACGCGGCCATCTCGCCTTCGCTCAGCGTCGCGGGTAGAGCGGTGCCCCCGATCGAGTGCGCGGACCAGTTCTTCACTTCGACCTGGTAGAGGGTGTCCCCGGCCTCCACCCACCCGTCGAGCCTGTGACCGCGCGGCGCGCCCTGTGTGCAGGATCCAGGCAGTATGCGTGCCGCAACACGGGTGCGGTTGAAGTAGTCGACTAGCAGCGCGAGACCCAGCTCCTCGCCGGCGACCGCGACGATCGAGGTCGCATGTCCGCGAGTACTATCGGGCGCCTGGTCGAAGAAGGCGAGCAGCTCTCGCCGGTCGATCTCAACGACCTCCCTATTCTGGGTTCCATGGGCGACGGCGGTTCTGACGGGGCCGATCTGTCCCCGCCACGCCGCGAGCCGCGTCGCAATCCCCTCTTCGAGGACCTCCCGATGCCGCTCCTGCCCCGCGAGCAGGAACAGCACGTGCGGCGTACGAAACGCTTCTACCAGCGGCGCGCCGGTGCGATCGGACAACTGCTTCATCATGCGCTGCGCGAATTCGGCGCGATTCTCGCGGCGGAAGTGCTGGTAGATCAACAGCGACGAACCAGCCGACCACAGCGCCTCGACCTCGGACCAGAACGCGTACTTCGAGGAGTCCTTGCTGCCCACCGGTTTGGAGGGGATCTCAAGCCCGTTGTCCGGGTCAAGAAAGACCAAATCCGTGCCTTCAGCCGAACTCACGAGGTGGGAAGCCCAGACCCCGCGTGCAAGACGGTCATCGGGAACGATCTCGGAGTTGTAGCGAGCGCGCGGGAAGAGGGCGGACTTCTCCAGCAGGTCAACGCTCCTTGCGGCGCCGTCACCCATCGCAGACGCCAGCCAGTCATACAGCGCAGGATCGTGGCGTCGCCACTGGTTCGGGCACCTGAGGTAGGTGCGGAGTCCGCCGTCGGTGCTCCCGTCGTCGGGAGTGAGCATCCATGCCACCGAGAGACTCAAGTCCGCGTCGCCGCACAGCGCGCGGAGAAGCCCGTACTTCCGGTAGTCGTTGACGTCGCCGAAGTACTGGTTCTTCACAGTGCTACCGCCGCTCCACGACTCGCGTCCCCAGTGCCCCTGAGATCCGAGAGCGCTCCAACGGTTCGAGGACCGGCTTCCCGCGCTGGATGAACTGGGCGAGACGTCCTATCCGCATGACGAACACTCCGGCGCATCGCCCCTGCGAATCAACCTTCGCCTCTGTGAAGACCACGAGAGGCGTGACGCGGTACTTGCGCCCGGCGGAGATACGCTCGAGGTAGTCGCGAACAGCCATCGCCTCGGCGTACGCCTGCTTCAGCACCTTCGGGTTGTCATGACCGTTGTGCACGAGGCGGTCGCCTTCGGTGCGGATTGATCCCTGCCAGGCCTTCGTCTCGATCGTGAAGATGCCGGCAGGCGCGATGGCAATGTGGTCGACATTGCCGCGGCCGAGGTCTACGTCGTGGACGAGGTAGCAGTCGTCGCCCAGGACGCGCAGTGCGTCCGCAACCGCGCGCTCGCCTCCGAAGCCCTTCAGATGCGGATCGAGCGCGGCATCGGCTCGCTTCTCCCACTCCTTGGCGGCCCGCGGGGCGAACGGAACGAAGAGGAGAAGCCCGACATAGAACGGTGGCGGCAGGACGCGAGCAAACGCGAGCCCGGCAATGATCAGCCCCGCGAACATCGGCAGGCCAATCCAGATCAGCGCCCGCTTGAGCGCCTCGTTCTGAAGGTAGGCGCCCTCGCGCCCGTATTCGTGCTTCGGCATGCGCCCCCCGGGTCCCCGTCACTACGCTACGAGCGATTGCTCGCGATGCCTGTCCAGCGCTTCGATGCTTGGTCGCCCCTCGGCTTCTCTGGGCATCCAGAGTGGTTCTCCTGCGTAGCGCTCGTACTCCGTGCCGCCTAGGTCGCTGGCGAGCAACAGGGTCATATTGTCTGTATCCACGGCGATCAGTCCGAGGTCGAACAGGTCATGCATGTCGGCGCGAAGCAGCAGACCGTTCGCAACATGGTTCGTCTGCGGCCCGCGATACGGAACGATGTGGGCCGCCTCGAGTGCGGGCACCGCATCGTACCGAGTCATCGCACATCGGCTGTCGTACGCCTGAAGAAGGGCCCGTCGGAACCGCGCGCCGCCCTGTCGGCGTCTCACCTCGGCTATCACCTTGAGTCGGTTGTCCTCCGTGGCGCTCGGATCGAACTCGCCCGTCGGGAAGCCGATCAACGCAGCGGTGTACGCAACGGACGGATCCGCCGCTACAAGCTCCGGGATCGCGCCCACTGACACTGGGCCGACTAGCTCGAAGTAGCCCTTGTTGTATCCCTCAACGAAGGCAAGCCCCAGGACCTGGTACCCGACGCCGCTGCTCGCGGGGATGATCACTCCAACTGGCACGCGATCGGCGCGGCACTTGAATAGAGCAGCGTTGGCGAATATGCCTTCGGGGTCCTTGAGGTCGGCAGCCGTCTGACCTTGCTGGTGGTAGAAGTACTGCCACGTGCCGTCCGAGTGGAACACGGGGTCCTGATCGGCGTACACACCCTTCGGCGTCTGAACCACGCTCAGCGCGTACGGGCTAGACCCGGGCTTCCATATCCCCTTCTGGAGCGACGTGACCTTCACGGACAGACCCACGTCGAATGGCCGCTTGGCAAACGACTGACCGGCGTGAAGCTCGAACCACGCAAGTGATTCCTGGTGCCACGCCGGAAGCGCGTATGTTCCTGGCATTAGCGCCCCACCTCCCCCGGACGTAGCATAATCGAGGGGTACCCCGAGGAGGAAACATGCGCCAAGTGACTGCTGCAGTAATCATCGAGAACGGCCGCATGCTACTCACGCGACGACCGCCCGGCGACCCGCTAGCAGGCATGTGGGAGCTGCCAGGTGGGAAGATCGAGCCGGGCGAGACACCGCAAGAGTGCGTCGAACGAGAGCTTCTCGAGGAGCTCGAAATGACCTGCCGTGCGGGCCACATCATTGCCCAAACAACCTATGACTACGAGCATGGTTCGTTCGAGATCTTGGCGCTGGAGGTTCAGCGTTTGTCCAACTTCGTCCTGAAGAACCACGATGCGACGGTCTGGGCGAAACTGGAACGGCTGGCAGACTACGTTCTCGCACCGGCTGATATCACACTGATCTCCCAGATCGTGCCCGGTGCGTCCCCGCACAGAGACAGGCCCGGCGCTCACTGAGCACCGGGCCTGTACGTTTCTTTGGTAGCGGGGCCGGATTCGAACCGACGACCTTCGGGTTGTCAGAGAGTGCCCGCTGTCTACACGCTAGTCCATCTCGTTGCCGGATATGCCCTCTGACCTGCGCGCAGGCCGAAGGGTATATCTCCCTCGCTCTCTGCCCTTGCAGCTGACTACTCGTCCTTCTGTTGACACGACGTTGACAGCGACGACCGCATCCCAGCGAGCGATACAACGGCTCCCGACGCTTGGCCGGGGCAACAGGGGGCCGTGGACATACTCCGCATCGCCCACGCCCATCCGCGCCGCGGCCGATCCTACCTCTGGCTCCCTGGCTGCACGTCCAGTGCTGCCGCCATGAGGTGTCTCCTCAGTTCGACCAGGCGGTCACGCGCCTCCCACTCCGACTCACGCAACCCGGCTCTCCTTCGAGCCCTGACGTCCAGATCTGAGAAGCTGACAAGACCATAGCCCGGTGGGAACGTGGAATGGGGTCGAGTGCACTTCTCCAGCGCTCGCAAGAGCGCAACATGGTCGTGGGTGATCAGAAGCGTCCTGCTGTCCGCCTCGCATGCCCCGTTCGACACGCGAACCGTTGCCTGTCGCCACAGGGCAGCGCGCTCCACCAGATGCAGTATCACTGCGAGGAGTTCGTCCGCGTCATACGTATTCAACATCGGCTCATCGAACCCGACTACGAGCAAGTCACCGCTTTGCGCTTCGAGAGGGCTGCGTAGCGGTCGCACCCCCGTCTCTGGGTCCGGTGCACCCATGTAGTTCAGGCTGGCATCCACCCGGGTCACGGGCGTCCCGTCGTTCCTCTGCCCGCTGACCACCACGATCGGCGCGTCGCATCCGGTGCGGATGCTATACGCGACCAGCGCGCGGTCGAGCTCAGGCCATCTCGACGGGCTGCGGACGATCTGCGCCTGCCTGTTGCGCGTTGCCCTGCCACGCGTGCGTGCGGCTGCTATCCGCACGCACGCCGTGACGCCAAGCAGTATGCCGACGTAGGCGGCAAAGCCAGCCGAGAGCCAGCTCCGAATGATGATGCTCTCCGCGATCAGGAGAGCAAGCACCGGCACGCCTAGCGCCACAACCAGTCCGACCGACCCCCATCGGGCTCGGACGAATCGTTCAATTCGCTGATAGAGCGGCTCTCTGTCCATGCGATCACGATATCAGGAGCCCGTACACCCGAGCGCATGAACGCCCTGCTGCGCTGGGCTATTATCGGCACCGTCAGTACGGGCGAGCGAGGGGGGAACCGCACATGGCAAGGGCAGGCTTCTGTTCTGAATGCAAGGCCAACACGTGGATAGCCGAGGATGGCTCATGCGTGAACGGTCATCCGGCTTCATGCATATCGGGGGTGTACGACGCAGCGCCGCCGCAGCCCCTCCAGGCTCCCAAGAAGAAGATGCCGACGTGGGCAATCGTCCTCATCGTCATCGGATCCCTGATTGTCATCGGCCCTCTGTGCCTCGGCGTGTTCGGCGCGGTTTCTGTGCCCGTCTTCATGAACGCATCCGGCAACGCCCAGGAGAGGTCGTGCTTCGCGAACCAGAGGACGATCGCCGGTGCCGCTCAGGTCTACCTGGCTGAGAACGAAGACGCCACACTGCCGTCCGATTGGGACTCGCTCATGTCGGTGCTCGTGCCGTCGATTCTAAAGGCCGAGCCGACATGCCCGTCGGGCGGCAGCTACTCCATCACGTCATCGGGCGGCTCGCTCAGGGTCGAGTGCTCAACCCACGGCAGTGTCGAAGATGAGAGCTCAGCGCCCTAGGACGCGAGCGCCCATTGCGATGCTCGCATCTCCGGGGCGCAAGGCAACAGGCCCGGCGCTCAATGAGCACCGGGCCTGTACGTTTCTTTGGTAGCGGGGGCCGGATTCGAACCGACGACCTTCGGGTTATGAGCGACCCTCAGACACGTCCGTCCACTCCATTGGGTCAGCTGCGAAAGCCAGTCGACCACGCGGAACGGTGTTGCTTCCGTGCCGTGTATCCACTCCGTTAGAAGAGTTGCTAGAAGTCGCGAACCCCTACCTCACAGTGATGTAGTCATAGCCGCTCGAACCTTCAGCATGGCTGACGCAAGAGTGAAACGCCTTCACGCGCCACCTGCCCCGATGCGGCAGCGAGGTGTACGCCTTGTACTTCGACCTCGAACTCGAGTGGTAGTAGCGCTTCGCCTTGACCGAGTGGTGGTAGACGTACTTGCCGGCCGAGTTCTTCTTGTAGAAGCGCAGGGTGACGAGGTAGGTCCCGCTCGAGTGTGAGGGCGAGACATAGCCATAGATCGTTGCCGCGCGATTCCGATACATCGTTGAGGGCGCGACAGGCGTGCCCACGATCGCCTTGGGAAGCGCGTCAGCCGCAAACGTCGCCGCTATCGTGTGGTCGGAACTCACAGCCGCGAAGCTGTACGCGCCCACCGGACCGACCGATACGCCGTCCACAACGACATCCAGGATGTGATAGCCCGTGGCGGGCGTGATCGTGTACGTGCAATCGTCCCCGCCGTGATGGGCCGTCACTCCCGGATCTGTGATCGATCCGTCTGGTCCGGCTGTTGCCGCGATCCTGTACCCGGGCTCAACAGTGAAGCTCACGCTTCGATGGGGCAGCTCCTCGTTGCCCATCTCGTCCCGCGACCAGAACTCGAGCGTGTGGTCGCCGGATTCCAACACGCCGGTCATGCTGCTCTCGACGGCAGCTCCGCCGTCGAGGCTCCAGAACGTTCTGCACCCCTCCGCAGGCGAGACATCGTCCAGCGCTGCAAGGTGGACGCTCGCTTGCGCGAGGTACGCGGGTTCGGCGTCCGAGGTTGTGATCGGGGGCGCGATGTCGGCCGTGCCCAACCGCAGGAAGCCGTCTTGGTTGACGACGGTGTGGTCGCGCCAGGAACTCCACTCCACATAGCCGGAGAGCGCGATGGCAGCTTGGCTCAGCTCTCCCGTGCGCAGGTTGAAGACGCTGACCCCATACCCGTCGAAGTACACGTAGTCCCCGCACAACTGCACCTGCAGCGGCCAATTTCGCGCACGGCACAGCATCGTCTCGACACCGGTCGATATGTTGACGAGGTAGACCGCGGAACCTTGACCGTCCTTGTTCGAGGCGTAGACAACCCTGTCCCCCTCGATTCCGACTGCGGTGATGAGTTGCGGGCTTGTTGCCACGATCGATGACGTGTCCGCAACGAAGTCCCACACCTTCAGCGCGCGCCCGTTCCCCTGTGGGGTCGACCAGGCGAGCCGGTCACCGTCGATGGCGGAGCGGGCGACGGTACTGAGACCGAGCGTCGCGACAAGCGATCCCGTCAGGCAGTCGTAGACGCGCGGGCTGGGATCGAACTGTACGATCCGTGTGCCGGAGGCAAGGACCGGGTCAGAGGTGATCGCAGCGGGGAGTTGCGTCGTCTCCTCGGATCCAAACATGCGGACGCTCCACGCGGTCCCATTCCACCAGCCGACCATGTCTTCGGATAGGAACGGCTCCTGCGAGTTGCTGGTGAGCTCGACACGAGTGCCATCCCTGAGGTCCAGGAGGTGGGTGCCGGTGAACTGGTCGGCCCAAGCCACATAGGGCCACGCGAAATGGGGTTGGTTGAGAACGCTGGCATAGTCGCCGATCGGCTCCCAGGACATGCTCAGCCCGAAAGCAGTTGCCGGCGCGAGCAACAGCGCGCCGGCGACTACAGCCGCACAAATCCCTCGCGTGAAACGAGCACGACGCATGAGCCCCCCTCAGAACGACCACGATTCGCCAGACGGTCTTGGGAGGCTCGTGCGACGCCGCCCAAGAAGACCCGCTCCGCTCTCCCAAGCAGCGCGGACAAGCGCAGCGTACCGCACGGGAGGACGAAAGCGCAGCATGCAAGAACGCCGACCCCGAATGGGACCGGCGTTCGATTCATTCTTTGGTAGCGGGGGCCGGATTCGAACCGACGACCTTCGGGTTATGAGCCCGACGAGCTACCAGACTGCTCCACCCCGCAATATCCATCCGCCCTTGAGCGGCGACCACGAACAATAACACCCCGTCCGCGGTCGCGCAACCCGGATTGGCGTGCTCCTAGACCCGCGCGGCCACATATCGAACACCGTCCAAGCCTTCGAAATGCGCGTCCTGTGTCCACAGTGTGGCCTCGGCCGATCGCGCGGTGGCGAGTATCACCGCATCGGCCATCGCGAGCCCGAACACCATGCTCGCCTTGGAGGCCTCGAGGGACAGGTGAACCGTGAGATCGCTCACACGCCCTTGCTGCATGAGCGCCGCCGCCATGAGCGCGTCGCCCTCGCCCTTCTGCACGTAGACGCGCTTGAACACCTCGTAGATGGTCACCGTGGGCACGACGAGTTCCGCCGTAGTCTCGAGCGCGTCGGCGAAGAAGTCGGCATTGGGGCCGGCCGCGAAGTACTCGAGCCACCCGCACGAGTCGACGACGTTCACGACTCGTCCTCCTCGGGCACGGTGGTGTCGATCCCCCGGAGGAACCCGCGCATCTGCTTCACGGGGACGATCGGGACGATCTCGACGCGATCGCCGTACTGGATCGCCTGAACCTTCTGCCCGGGGCGGAGCCCGAGCGACTCCCGGATGCTCTTGGGGATGACGATCTGGTACTTGGGTGAAATGGTCAGCGTCTCCATTGGAGTCCTCCATCGATAGCGCATTCGTACAACGAATACACTATCGATACTACCCAAGACATACTAGGACCCAACTCCCAACGCCCCGTGCTACCGCGCCTCCGTGCGCAGCCGCAGCCAATCCGCAAGCTCCACCTCAGTGAACTCCCCAGCCGCCAAGTCGGTCATGACCGCGACGACCTCGATCTCGGGCGCCTTCAGGTCGAGTCCGTTCAGCGCGAGGAACACGACCATCACGACGAAGGCGATCCGCTTGTTGCCGTCATTGAACGGGTGGCTGCGCGCGAGGCCGTATCCGCATGCGGCGGCGAGCGCCGACAGGTCCGACTCGGGCTCGCAGGCGAACCGCTGCGGGCCCCGGGCGAGTGCCGCCTCCAGCGCGCCGGCATCGCGCAGGCCGTGCATGCCGCCGTGCGTCCGCAGCAAGTCGAAGTGGATCGCTTCCGCGATGAGCGCGGAGACCCAGCGAGGCTCGGTCCTCACGCGACGCTCCTACCTGGCGAGTTCGCGCAGCGCGGTCCGGTACGTCCCGGCGACCTCGGCAGCGATCGAGAGCGCCTCCTCGGTGAGGGGGTCATATGGCGTGAGCAGGATGCCACGGTCGGTCTCGATGGCGAGGATCGTGTCGCCCGCCGACAGGTGCAGGCGGTCCGCCATGTCCTTGGGAAGCGTCGCGCTGATCGAGCCGCCGGCCTGACGAAGCTTCAGCTCTCGAGCCATGGTTCCTCCGGGCCTATCCGCTTCTGGTGTCCCGAACGATAGTAGCATAGAAGTGCTACATGCGCTGCAGCGCAGATTCATCCCGCGCTATTGCACAGCCTCTCACCTGCGGTTTCACGATTAACTCAATACGTTGAGATAATCATCTCAGCGTATTGAGCTAGTGTCCGCATGCTGCGCGACCGCCCGCGGTCGGAGAACAGTCAACCCGAAGCGGCAGCATCGGCCCATGGACTCACGTACCGATCCCACGCCCACCTTCGCCGACGCCTGGGAGCGCTGGCTCGCCTACCGACGCGTCAGCCCGCGGCCGCTGCGGCTCTCCACGCTCGAGGACTACCGCAGCGCGTACCGCCGCCATCTCGCCCCGCGGCTCGGGCGCACGCCCCTCGACCGGATCGACGGCGCGACGATCGCCGACCTCGTCGTGGGACTCGGTGCCGAGGGCATCTCCGCGAAGCGCCTCTCGAACATCCTCGTGCCGCTGCGGGCGTGCCTGAAGTGGCACCATCGCATGGGCGCGCTCCCCCGCGACCCCAGCCTGTGGTTCGACGCGGCGGCGCCCGCAGCCGACGAGCGTCGCATCCTCACGATCGCGGAGGTCGAGCGACTCATCGCGGCAACCCCCGAGGCCTACCGCGCCCTCGTCGCGACCGCCGCGTGGACGGGGATGCGCTTGGGCGAGCTCCGCGCGCTCACGTGGGCCGACGTCGACCTGGACCGTCGCCTCATCAGCGTGGACAAGACGAAGTACCGCGACC
>Ga0208789_1000640_pt1 | contig 28966 bp, 24 predicted proteins | sample Methanotroph_Enr_FD_187368 | JGI IMG/M metagenome (GOLD analysis project Ga0208789, IMG submission 187368) | Enriched soil microbial communities from Old Woman Creek wetland in Ohio, USA - Methanotroph_Enrichment_5 (SPAdes) (version 2) | ecosystem: Environmental > Terrestrial > Soil > Wetlands...
TATTGATATAAAATTCCTTCAGGATAACATGCCCCATTGCCATACCCAAAGCAGCATCAGTTCCCTGCCTGGGTTTCATCCACAAATCGGCAAACTTAACCGCATCGCTGTAATCAGGGGCAATGACAACCGATTTTGTCCCTTTATAGCGCACCTGTGTATAGAAAGGTGAATCAGGTGTACGTGTGAGCGGAACATTCGATCCCCATAGCATCAGGAAGGATGAATTGTACCAATCGGCACTTTCAGGAACATCGGTTTGCTCGCCCCATGTTTGTGGCGATGCAGGCGGCAGGTCGCAATAGAAGTCATAAAAACTGAGTACTGTTCCCCCGATCAGGCTCAGGTAGCGCGTGCCGGCTGCATAGGAAACCATTGACATGGCGGGTATCGGGGAGAACCCCGCAAGGCGGTCGGGACCGTAAGTTTTTATGGTATATATATTTGCAGCTGCAATGATTTCGTTTACTTCATCCCATTCGGCACGAATAAAACCTCCCAGTCCCCGGGCTGCTTTATACTGTTTTGAAATTACAGGATCGCTGACCACTGCTTCCCAGGATTTCACGGGGTCGGAGAGGAGGACTTTGGCTGTTTTATAAGCAGCAAGCAACTCTCCACGTATCATGGGATATTTTACCCGGTTGGCGCTGTAAAGGTACCATGAATAACTGGCTCCCCGGGGACAACCACGCGGTTCGTGATTAGGCATTCCCGGTCGTGTGCATGGATAGTCAGTTTGCTGGGTCTCCCAGGTCACAAGCCCGTTCTTTACGAAAATTTTCCACGAGCACGACCCGGTACAGTTTACTCCATGTGTCGAACGGACTACCTTATCGTATTGCCAGCGATTGCGGTACATGCGTTCCCAGTCGCGGTTTTCATCCGTAATAGCCACATGTTTATCAGCAGTTTTGGCTACCGAGTTGCTGAAATAGAATAATTTATTTAATAAGCCCATCGTGAACGTTTTAATGTTTTTAGAGATTGCTCATCCAGATAAAGACCAAAATATCAGATTACGCCGGCCTATTTTGGTGTTGCTTTTTTAATATGACAACGATACCTATACTAAGGAGTGCCAAAATGATGAAAACAATAAATCCAAGCGCATATCCTGCTTTGCCATAGGAACTGGCAACGGCACCCATGATGGGAGGAATGGCAAACCCTCCGAATGCCCCCAACCCGCCAATCCAACCCGAGGCGCCACCAATTGCTTTTGGGACATAATCGGGGACCAGTTTGAAAACGGCTCCATTATTTATCCCCATACCTACAGCAAGAAGTAAAACCGACAAGAATCCTATTGTCACTGATTGAGTGAATGAAAGTACAATTGAGGCTACTAAAACGATTATCAATGAGATAAGACTAACCTTTTCTCCCCCTGATTTATCGGCAAATTTACCTCCGTAGACTCTTAAAACTGAAGCTGTAAGAGAAAAGATGGCAGTGAAAATGCCTGCCTTGATTACTGAGAAATCATGTAACTGGCTCCAGTAGATAGGAAACCAGGCAGTTAGGCCAATAAATCCACCGAACGATGTGAAATACAAAGCCACGAGCGCCCAGGTATTCCTGACCTTTGCCGAATTAATCAGGCTGTCTTTTACATTACCAGAGGGAAACATCTCCTGGCCTAATTCCATTGCCATTTTTCGACTTTCCTCTTCGCTTTTACCTGCTTTTTTGAATTGAAAATAATAAGTGTTCTTACCAATTATTGCATAAATAACAGTTCCCATTAACAAAAACAGGAACCAGGCAAAATAGGCCGAAATAAATCCGAAACTTTGAAGGTAAAACGGAAGAATGAGCGAGAAAACGCCTGGAGCCAGGTTGCCAAGTCCGGCATAGGTACCTAAAGCCATACCCTGCTTCTTCTTTGGGAACCAGTAGGATGTTTGTGCAATACCTACTGAAAAGGTGGCTATACCGGCACCGCTGAGAAATCCAAGAAAAAGTATCAGGCCTAACAAGCCATGCATTTTTTCGGGATATGATAAGTTTAGGAGCATTGTAACCCCGCCCAATCCAATCACTGATAAAATCAACAGAATAAGAAATGGCTTTTTACCGCCAGTGGTATCAACCCATGCCCCAAAAGGAATACGAAGCAAGGAACCTGAAAGGGCCGGAATTGCGACCAATAGTCCCATCATGGCAGGAGTCAGATCCATTGCCTCTTTAAACTTTATGGCTGTTGGACCATAGAGTGAGACTGCTGCGAAACCAAAAAAGAAACCCAGCGTTGTTCCAAGCAGACCACGCCCTGGAGTACCTTTAACTTTAAATTGATTCATTGTAAATATGATTGAAATTTAGCCCTGAATATGTTTTTACACGTACAGAAATGGTAATTATTGTTTTTTACTTCAAATATACATATTGTTGACTGAGCAATCAGACTACTTATCAATTCTTAATTAATAAAGTCACTAATTGCTGTATGTAGAATATTATTTTGCTGTGCTCTGCACCTTAAAAATCGTGTTTAATAAAATCATTTTCAACTTTGAAGTTATTTTGATGGCAAAATCTATAAGCTTTCTCATGAATACACTAAACTATGTCGGAATTTATAAACAATAGCACAGCGCGAATTGATGCGGTGACTGTTTTTTCATGCAGCCTGATACGTGGCGAAAATGGGAAAATGTTGGTTGAAAAATATCGTGAAACAATTGATTACCTTATGCTCAATAATCTGCCGGTTGATATTACTTTTGTTGACGAACACGATGAAGTATGCTATTTCTCAGGTGCGAAACATCGAATCTTCCCTCGTTCCAAAGCAATTATTGGAAGAAAAGTGCAAAACTGTCATCCGCCCAAAAGTGTCCACATTGTAAACGAGATTATAGCAGCTTTTCGCACAGGGAAGAAAGACCATGCTGACTTTTGGATACAAATGAAGGGCAGTTTTATACACATCCGCTATTTTGCTCTTAGAAATGAGTCGGGCGAATACAAAGGCACTATTGAAGTGAGCCAGGATGCAACAGACGTACGACAATTACAGGGAGAACGAAGGTTATTGGATTGGAATATTTAGCTTAATGTGGATATAAGTAAATAATAAACAATGCTTTATCAGAATTGATGAAATTTTCAGTATTTAAAATAAGGTTTTATGTCTTTACTCAATACTAATCGTTTTCTTTTTAGATGTATGTGCTTTAAAATATCCCAAAGCCCCATTGTTTATATTCGATGTAGGGTTCGCCGGTGTGGCACTCGATTGATTGATATTCTCATTCAAGCCAAAGAAATAATTATACACAGCCTTGTCGATACATTGCAGATCAATCGTTACAGCATCGCCTTTATCGGCTTTTACCCTTAAGGGAAGATGCGAGGAACTACCATTAAAACCTACATCGTTTCTTATAAATATATCATCCGCTAGTGTATCATTCCGGGTGATCACGAATTGGTAGTAATTTTCAGAACTGGAAGGATCGGTATAATGAGGAGTAATTTGAATGGTCGATGAACCCTTATCACTTCCAGGTCTGCCGGAGCCACCTGGTCTGCCACCAGAATATGAGCCTGCGAGGGTTTCCTGAACGAGTGAATCAAGATTTACGCTGTTGGGCATGGTCGAAACGGCTGTAAAAATTTCATTGCCTATTTTAACCATCATCGTGTAAGGATGGCCTTCTATACCTGCTAAGCCTTCCTTAAAGTAATTTCCTGCAGATGTTTCAGTAAGCGTATCTGTTTGATTCAGCTTATAATCGGTTATTGTAACCAAAGCTCCACTGATTGCCGGATAGGCAGTCGTTTCGTCAAAATTGAGTGTTTTACTTATCATCACTTTTGATTCACTGGCTTTATTACTTAAATTGCCCTCGATCACAAACCTTGGATTACTTTGATTGAGGTCAATATCAATTACTTTTTCGCAACTGATTAGAAAAAGAAACGCAAACGATATAACGATATATTTTTTCATTTTTTCTATTTGAATTTAAAGTTCCAGGAAACAGAAGGTATCCATCTGAACAATGATGTTTGAACAGCAACAGTTTTATTAGGATCTGTATCGCTTTGTTCAAACGTGATGGTATAGGGATTTTCGCGTCCATAAGCATTGTAAAGGCCAAACGATAATTCCGAATTAAATCGTTTTCGTTCTTTGAGTTTGAAGGTTGCACCCAAATCCAACCGGTGGTAGGCTGGCATGCGGTAGCCGTTGCGTTCAGTATAAAGCCAGGTGGTTTGTCCTGCCACTTCGTATTTTCCACTCGGGAAAGTAATTGCATTGCCTGTTTGATAAACCCATACTGCCGACACATTCCAGCGTTTTGAAATATCGTACATCGTTACAATGGAAATATCGTGGGTACGATCTTGACGGGCAGCATACCATTGGTTCTGATTGATTCCGTCAATCTGCTTTTCGGTTCTGGAAAGCGAGTAACCCAGCCAGCCGGTTAGTTTTCCCTGGTTCTTTTTAAGCAATAATTCCAATCCGTATGCCCTGCCTTTGCCGTTTAGCAATTGTGTTTCGATAACAGGTGCACGTTCGTCAGCGTTATCTTTATAGTCAATTTGGTTTTGCATTGATTTGTAATACGTTTCAGCGCTAAACTCAAACATATTGTTGTTGAAATTATGGAAATAGCCTAACGATGCCTGATCGCCAATTTCAGGCTTAATAATATTGGTGTTCATGGTCCATTTGTCAGTAGGATTGGTGGTTACTGAATTTGTGATGAGATGCATGTTTTGGGTATTGCGTGTGTAGGCCAACTTTAAAGAGCTGTTTTTATTCAGCGTATAACTAAACAAAAGGCGGGGTTCAAAATTCAGGTAACTTTTTACCGGATTGTTTTGGCGAATGGTGTCGGTGACATTTTTAGCTTCGTCCAATGTATAATAATCGCTTCCGCCCAGCACAACAAAATTGCTCAACCGAAATCCATAATTAATTTTTAGCTTTTTTGTTGCTTGCCAGTCGTTGGTGGCATAGATTGCCGATTCTAATCCGTTTTTAGTCTGATAAGGGTCGGTAGTACTTTCTGCGTTCGTGATTTGACCTGGTGTAATGGCATGGTAAATAACATTATAACCAAATTTCCATTCGTTTTTGGCATTGGAGAAATATTGAAATTCTTGCTTTACGTTCCAGTCACGGATTCTCGAAAGTATAGAAAATGGATTGACATTGTTTTGAATGTCAATATTGTAGTCGTAATTACTGTAAATAAAAGAGGTGTTCGAAAATAACTTGCTGTTAAAAAGGTGGTTCCAACGCAGTGTAGCGGTCGCGTTTCCCCAATCGATACCAAAACGATTGTTTAAGCCCAATCGGTCCCTGCCAAAATAGCCCGAAACAAAAAGCCTGTCCTTATCCGAAAGACGGTAGTTGAATTTTGCATTCAGATCGTAAAAAGACAAATTGTTGTCCTTAAACTGATCGGTTAATTTTAGGAAAATATCAGCATAAGTTCTTCTGCCGGATATTAGAAACGAGGATTTACCTTTTTGTACAGGCCCTTCAATGTTTAGCTTGGAAGAAATTAGGCCAATGCCTCCGCTAACACCATAGTTTTGATTGTCGCCTTCGTTCATTTTCACATCAATGACCGACGATATACGACCTCCAAATTGTGCAGGCGCTGTTCCTTTGTAAAGTGTTACATCTTTAATGGCATCAGAATTAAAAGTAGAAAAGAAGCCTAACAGATGAGACGCATTGTAAACCGGTGCATCGTCCAGCAGAATGAGGTTTTGGTCAATTGAACCGCCCCGAACCGTAAACCCACTTTGTCCGTCGCCACCCGATTTTACACCTGGAAGCAATTGCATTGTTTTTAGTATATCCCTTTCTCCAAAAAGCACAGGTAATTTGCTGGTGGTTGCCACATTGATCTTTTCAACTCCCATTTTTGCCTGACCTATGTTTTCGTTGACACTGCTGGCCGAAATAACTACTTCTCCGAGGGTTGTTATAAATTCCTCTAAACCAACAGTTATGGTCTTATTTTCGGTAAGGTTTATAAATATAGATTGCTCCCGGTAGCCAATAAAAGAAAACACCAGTTCATAGTTTCCTTGTGGCAATGTAAGCGAGTAGAATCCATATTCGTTGCTTATTTTACCGTTGGTTGTGTTGTCTCTTACTCTGACAACGGCCCCAATCAGGGTTTCCCCATTTGTTTTATCGTTAATATACCCACTAATTGTAAAGGATTGTGCCAGAAGAACAGAAGGTAAAATGAAGAAAGAAAAAAGAAGTGTTATATATTTCATATTGGTTGTATTTTGCTTTAGAATTTAATTTGTTTTTGTAGCATTGGCATACCCTTATTGGCTAAAAAAGTCTTTGACAACCATTTTTTTTGCTTTTAGCAGTTGCTTTATTCGGTGTGGCGATGTGTAAAACTGTAATGAATGGATTTACATTATCATGGCTAAGTAATCTTATACTTCATGAACTTCAAACTTCCTGTTTTTTAAATATTTTTCCATAATAATAGCAATTAGAATAATAATAGGTAATGACAACAGTGTTCTGAGTATTGAAAATTTCCAACCCAAAAAGCCGATTTCGAATGTGATCATCGGTATTTTTATGGTACAAAATGCCCCTATATAAATAAATATGTTACGGATACTGGCTCCCTTTTTCCAAAGCAAGTAGGTTACCGGAAATGCTCCATATAACGGACCAGCCTGTGCCATTGACAAAAATATTACGAGTATAATCCCTTTTAACCCAGAATCTTTACCAATATGTTTTTCAACTTTTTCTCTATTTATCCATACATCGCCAAGCCCAATAAGAATAAACATAATAGGCAAAAACAAAATCATCTCCTTAAAAAAACTATAAAACTGTTCTTTAAATATGCTTTTACCCGGATAATAATCAATACTGAATGATACTGCAACAAAAACAGTAAAAGCAACTATAATTAAAAAATTAAGGCAGTTTTTCTTTAATATTTCTCTCATAATATATAAAATAAACCGATTAAAAAACCGACAATAAGAGCTCCGAAAAAGTAAAGCGTATTGCGGATAAGGGAAACCCGGACACCAAAGAATTTTATTTCAATGGGTAAAGTCAAAATACCTACCATCATTAAAGTAGTTATAAAAACAGCAATAACAGGATAGCTAACACCAGTTTTTACCAAAATGCCCGCTAAAGGGTATGCTATAAAACCGGGAATTAAGGCAATTGAACCTGCGATGGCTGCAAATACATAGCCTGTGAAACCTGCACCTTCACCCAAGTATTTAACAATTAATTCATTAGGTAGTAAATAGAGTATTATACTTACCAAAATCAGCACCGAAACAATGGCAGGGAGGATTTTTACAAACATGACTGAACCTTTCTTTATACCTGTCCAGGTCTTACGCCTGTCTGCAATCAGCGATGCTATAATAGCTAGTAAGGCTATGATTGTAAGTATCTCCATATTACAATTTTTGTTTATTGATTTGAAAACCCAAAAGACGTGATGCCCTGGTGGCTTTCATAGAAAATTTTGCGGGTTCTGATACCAACAATTCTCCTTCTTTCAATAAGGATTTTTGATTATCAACAATTACTTCCACTTCACCGGAAACCAACGAAAATATTACGTACGAATTCATTTGGCACTCGGGTAGCTGTTGGTCTTTTTCGAGTTCGATGATCCGCATTTTGAATTCATCAACTTGAAAAAACACATTTCTCTGCCTTTCAGAATAAGGAAATGCTTGTAATGTTTTTGTATCAAAAATTTTCATTGCTTCAGGAATTTCTATTTTTTTAAAGTATTAGGTTGTAATTCATAATCTCACCATCTTGCATTTCGATTACCTTGTCAGATTTCATACTGCAATAAATTACTCACTCCGCAATGATTCAATCGGATCGAGCATCGAGGCTTTGCGCGCCGGATAAACCCCGAAAAATAAGCCAATTGCCAATGAAAATAAAAACGAATATATTATGGATGGAATGGAAATACTTAAAGTCCATTCAGTTGCTATACTTGATACAATTGCGATGAAAACACCGATAAAAATTCCAATAACTCCGCCACCAACACTAAGAATAGAAGCTTCAATTATAAATTGAAGTAAAATGTCTTTTCTACTGGCACCTACCGCCATTCTCAAACCAATTTCTTTGATTCTTTCTTTTATTGCTATCAACATAATGGCAAGTATTCCTATTCCCCCTACAATCAAAGAGATGCTTGCAACACTTACTATAAGCGCTGTAAATGTATCAGTAGTTTTCTTTTGCGTTTCCAGAAGTTCAACTTGGTTTTGAATTGTAAAATCATCGGGCTTATTTAATCTGTCTAACCTATGGCGCTCACGCAATACTTTCGATATCTGCTTTATAGCAACATCCATTTCACTGGAAGATAAAACCTGAAGATTAATCGTGTTGATATAAGTCAGATTAAAGACTCTGCGTAATGCAGTCTGTACCGGGATGAAAATTTGATCATCCTGGTCAACTCCATTAAGATCAGTGCCTTTTGATTCCATTATACCAATAACCTTAAATGGGACATGCCCTATTCTGAGAGTTTCTCCAATCGGATCGTTTTTTCCAAACAGGTTTTTTACGACAGTTTGTCCTAAAACAGCATATCTGACAGAAGCTTTATTCTCTTCTTCAGTGAAGAAAGTACCCCTTTCAATATAAAAATTTCTAATGGTTTGGTAATCTGAGGTAGTGCCTGTAATAGTTGTATTCGAACTCAGGTTCCCCCATTTAACCAGGAACATCTTTGTTTGAACCGGTGTGGCTTTGCTAACAGCGGGACACTCGCTTGCCAATATATCTGCATCCTCAATTGTCAAAGTTGTTACAGTTCCTCTTATCTGTTGTCTGCCGGAAGTTTTTTGAACTTGTCCGGCATTGACAACAATAAGATTTGTGCCCATTGACTCTATCTTGTTTAGCACCTCCTTCTGTGCACCGTTACCGATAGCAACCATTATTATAACAGCAGAGACGCCAATAATAATTCCGATTAAAGATAGAATTGTTCTGATCTTGTTGGATAATAACTGATTACGTGATATTCTAATACTCTTTGATATTTTCACGAAAGTTTCAATTTATTTTAAAGCTTCGATAGGTTGAAGTTTAGCTGCTCTTTTTGCAGGCTGTATTCCGGCAATTATTCCAATGATACTTGAAGATACAACACCAACCAGGATGCTTTCCCATGAAACGGATATTGGCATTTGCATGATCACGCCCAATAGTTTTGCACCTAAACCACCGAGTATGATTCCAATTACCCCTCCGGTAAATGTAACGGCTAAAGCTTCAAATAGGAATTGTCTCATAATATCTTTGCTATTTGCACCAACCGCTTTTCTTAATCCGATTTCTTTTTTCCTTTCATTTACCGAGATGGACATTATATTTGCCACAACAACGCCGCCTGTAATTAGAGATATACCGGCTAAAAGCGCAAGGAACAAGTTGAATGTACCTGAAATCTTTTCAGCCATTTTTGTTACTTCAGTGGGAGTGGTAATTGTAAAATCATCTGGAACACCAGTGGATATGTTATGCCTTTCTCTTAAAATCGAGTTAATATTTTCAACGGTAGTGTTCATCTCCTTTGGGTCGTGTAATAATATTTTAATTGCGGCTAAATAATCAACATTAGCAACACGCCGCATAAATGTCGAAAGAGGGATCATAATTCGGTTATCCATATCTCCCCCTCCAGGGCTCGTTCCTTTTGATTGCAAAATACCTTTCACTTCAAACTGTATGTTGCCAATGTTTATTTGCTCGCCGATAGGGTCTTTTTCACCGAAGAGCTCTTTTTGTACTGTAGGGCCTAATAAACAAACGCGATTAAGCGATGCAATATCTTCATCAGTAATAAATTCACCTTCAGTAACATCCCAATTCCACACTGAAGCCCAGGAAGGAGTAACGCCGGCTAAAAGTGCTGTAGTCGCTTTTTCGAAATATTTTACATCTGCATTTCCTTTACGAGCAAAAGGAGCTATTTCCTTAATCGATGGAATTTCATGTTTCAAGAATTCAGCGTCTTCTAGTTTTAAGGTCGCAGTAAGTTGGCCGGAGGATCCCATCTGTGACATTTGGACACCGCCTCCGGCAGTTACCATCAGGCTTTCGAGTCCGAATTTTTTAACTCTTTCCGTTACTAAACCTTTGGCTCCAAATCCAGCCGAAACGATCACGGTCAAAGCAATTATTCCGATCACTATGCCTATCATCATCAGAAATGAACGAAGCTTGAATTTCCAAAGGTTTTTAAATGCATTTTTTAATATTCTTTTAGTTCTCATTTTTGACCTCCTTTACTAATTTATTGAGTTCGGTTTCGGCATTCCTGGGTAAATTATTTAGCTCATCACTTACTATTCTGCCATCTGAAACTTTAATAATTCTTTTAGCATGTTCAGCTATATCCAGTTCGTGAGTCACCAATACAATAGTTCTACCTTCTTTATTTAGCTTCTGAAAAAGCGTAATTATTTCATAACTCGATTTCGTATCAAGATTTCCGGTTGGCTCATCGGCAAAAATAATGTCTGGATCGTTCACAAGAGCTCGCGCAATTGCAACACGTTGTTGCTGTCCGCCAGATAATTCACCGGGGTGATGATGTACTCTGTCTGCCAGCCCAACTAAATTTAAAGCATCTTTGGCAAGTTTAGTGACGTTGATTTTATCGGAATAAATTAACGGTAGTTCCACGTTTTCCAAGGCACTTGTTCGTGCAAGCAGGTTGAATGATTGAAATACGAATCCAATCTTCTTATTTCTTACCGAAGCCAGCTCTTTATCACCCAGCTTGCTTACTTCCTTTTCTTCAAAAAAGAGAGATCCTTCGGTAGGTTTATCCAAACATCCGAGGATATTCATTAATGTTGACTTTCCAGAGCCGGAAGCTCCCATTATTGCTATTAACTCGCCTTTGTGTATTTCAAGTGACACATCGCGCAAAGCGAATACGTCACCTCCAACTCCTTTGTTGTAAATTTTAGTTAGTCTTTCGGCTTTTACAATTATGTTGTTCATTTTTATTTCCCTTCCTATTTTAATGTTATATTATTGTATATCTGTGCTTTTTAAATATTATTCTGATAGTAAAACAAATTCTCCTTCTTTAATTCCATCCACAATTTCGGTATAACTGGCATCATACCAGCCGGTCTTGATTTTTTTTCTTATATGAGTATCGTCCTTTATCACAGTAACAAATCTTTCACCCTTCTCTCTTTGAATCGCTTTCGAAGGAATAGCAAGAACATTCTTTCTGGTTTCTAAATGTATTGTTACAGTCGTAGTCATTTCAGGTCTTAGTATTTTATTCTGAAAATCATTTATCTCTACTACTACAATGTAATTAACAACATTATCCTGGATGACTGCCTTGGGGTAAATCGCTGTAACTAAGCCTTTAAAGTCAGTTCCCGAATAGGTATCAACAGTAAAGGTAGCTTCTTGTCCGTCCTGAATCTTGCCGATATCTGTTTCATCAACATATACCTGAACTTCAAGCCGATTGAGATCAATGATATTTACAAAAGTAGGGGCTGATAGTCCTGCCGATACTGTTTCTCCTTCCTGCGTAGAAACGGAAGAGATAATTCCTGATGTTAAGGCATATATAGTTGAGTAGGAGAGTTGAACCGTTGCAACGTCAACGTTTGCTTCTGCTTGTTTTAATTGAGCCTCAGCTATTTTGAAAGCATTTTCTGATATATCGTACTGTTGCTGAGGAATATAATTTTGACCAAGCAAAGATTTCTGTCTTTCCAGATTTAACTCTGCATAATCATAATCTGCTTTTGCTTTATTCATGGCAGCAAGGTTCTGATTTAGTTTTGCCTGGAGTTCGGCATTGTCAAGTTCGGCAATCACCTGTCCTGCTTTAACAAAATCACCGATGTTGGCTCGTAGTTTCTTTACAACTCCTGAAATTCGCGATCCAACCTTTACTTCGGCCCCAACTTGTGGTTTTATTATTCCCGTTGCAAGTACGTTTGAGCCGATATCCCTCCTAATGACTTCAGCGGTTTGAATTTGTTTCTTTTCATTACTGTCTGATTTATATACATAATACCAAACAAAAAAAGCAGATGCTATTATGATTAAAGCTCCGGTAAATAGATAAATTTTTCTCATCTTATTGATTTGTTTTTGATTCATTTCCAATAGTCCTCTCTAATTCGGCAAATGATATTTTATAGTCAGATAATGCCTGTATATAATTCTGATCGGAAGTTATAAAACTCGTTTGAGCATCAGTTAATTGAATGATAGATCCGACACCTTCTTTATATTCGCCTTCTGCCATTGATAAATTTTCACGTGCACTTTCTACCCCTTTGGATGTAGTTGCAATTCTTTCAACAGATTCTTTAACTGCAAGGTATGCGTTCCATACTTCCTGACTAATTTGTTGTTTTAATGATTCAAAATCTTTTTCAAGACCTTCTAATGCAAGTTGTTCCTGTGATACCCGTGCTTTAGTTGAAAAGCCTTTAAAAACAGGTATGGAAAGTGTCATTCCTAACCACCAATTTTGTTGTAATCCTGATATTTCTGCTCCTGCAAAATTGTAATTTGCATTGGCATTAAGTGATGGATAAAAACCACCTTTTGCCACCTGAATGTATTGTTGCTGCGCAGACAAAAGTGATTGAAACTTTTTTAGCTCAGTGCGTGAATTGATGGCTTCATTATACAACGTATCAAATGGTTGGATCAGATTTTCATTGACGACAGACAAATCATCCACTATTTTTATCTGATTACTTGATTGCAAACCCAGTAACATGTTGAGATTTCCTTTAGCCGCCAGAAGTGTGTTCACTGCTTTTATCCTATTCAATTCTACATTCGAAAGCTCAACTTCAGATTTGAGGATATCCGAGCGGGTTGCCATTCCGGCTTTTTGCTTGGCATTGGCAAATTCTAAATGCAGATTAGAGCTTTTTAATGCTTCTTCAGCGCTTTTTAAAATACGTTCGCTCTGTAATGTCTTGTAATAAGCATAGATGATATTGAATATTAGATCCTGTTTGTTGGATTCATATTGATAAATATTTGCCTCGTAATTATCTTTTGCTGCGTTGTAGGTTGCTTTTGTCCTGAATCCATCAAACAAACTATACGATGCTGAAATGCCACTGTTATAATTATTATATCGCTGACTGCCATTATTTTTCGAATAGGTATCTGCATTGGTATTTAAATTAATAGCAGGATAATAACCCGAACGTACTTCATCAACTTTGGCTTTGTTTTCTTCAACAAAGAATTGAGAAGACCGTAACTTGGGGTTATTTTGAAGTCCAATACTAATACAGTCTTTTAGTGTTAAAGTATCAGATAAAATATCCTGTGCCGGTAATTGTTTTATAAGTAGGAATAACACAATGATTAGTACCGTTTTATACATGTTTACCAGTTTGTTTTTATTTTGAAATAAATTGAGAATCATACGGAATTGGTATTTGCATAAGATTTGCGTCAATCTGACTATTGTCAGACGAAATTGAGAGTATTTTCGGGTCACTGCAAGTGTTTTAATGCCGAAACGGACAAAAGAGGAGGTGAGATATTCGATAGGAAAGTTTAAATACCCGATAGCCAGTTTAAAAAATCTTTCGATTTTTCTTTACTAACAAATATTTTTTCGGAGAAAGGTATTGTAAGGTTAATTGATAGCTTACGGGTGAAGTACTGGGAAGCATCCTTTATGGCTTTACGATTGATAAAAAACTGCCTGTTAGTCCTAAAAAAATCACTTCCTGTAATTTTCTCTAATTCTTCAAGTGTTTTACTTATTAAGTATTGTTTTTGTTCAAAGGTAATGAGATGCGTAACTTCGTGTTCAATGTAAAACAGTGCAATATTATCTACTTTTACAGGAATTATATTGTCTTTTTGATAGACCAAAACAGAAACCTGCTTTTGATTTCTTCTGCTTTCGAATAATTCAAGAATTGTTTCAAAGTGCGTCAGATTATTTATGAAGTTATTTTTTAGCACTTTGAATTTATTCAGAGAATCTTCAATTGTTTTCTTGGTAAAAGGTTTTAAAATGTAATCAATTCCATTTGCTTTAAATGCCTTTAAAGCGTATTCATCGTATGCAGTGCAAAAAATAACCGGAACACTTAAAGGTTGTTTATTAAATATTTCAAAGCTAAGTCCATCTCCCAATTGAATATCGCAAAAAATCAAATCTGGTTTTTCGTTTATTTCGAAATAGGAAACAGCTTCTTTAACAGACCGTAAACGTGCCACAATTTGTATAGTTGGATCAACCTTTAAAATGTTATCAGCCAAATTTTCAGAGGCAAGCTGTTCATCTTCTATAATTACTATTTTCATTTCCAATAATTTTTATGCTCACAGTAAATTGATTCTCAGAGTTGCTAATAATTATTTCATCACCTGACAAAATTTTGTAACGTTCTGCAAGGTTTGTCAAACCCAAACCTGGTGAAACTTCTGTAGATAGTTTAGGTTGTAAGTTGTTGCTAACAGTAATTCGGTCTTCCTCATATATTATTTTTATACGCAAAGGTGATTCATCGGTTAATGAATTATGCTTGATTGCATTCTCAGACAATAATTGAAGCGAAAATACCGGAACATATCCATTGCTGTAAATTTCATCAGGAATATCAATACTAAATTGTAAAGCACTGCCATACCGTATTTTTTGCATTTCCAGATAATCAAGACACAATTTCAGTTCATCACTTACCTTGACAATATTATCTTCCCCTGTTGAAATAGAAGTCCTTAAGAAGTCCGACAACCTTACGAGATAATCTTCTGCGGCATCGGGCGATTTATTTATAAGCGATTTAAGTGTATTTAAGGAGTTAAAAAGAAAATGTGGATGGATTTGCTGCTTTAAATGTTGATTCAACGCTTCTGTATTTTTCAGTTTCAACTGTGCGTTTTCAATCTCGACTTTAGTCTTTTTCTCTTTAAGTAAGATTAAGTCAAGTATAATTAAAATAACAGTATTTAGTGAAATTGCCATAACTATAGTTGCAAAAGGAGAATGTGAGGGCACTATCTCGCCTGTAGTATTAATTCCGAAAAGAAATAATTTGCGCATTCTCATAGCAAACATGATAAAAGAAACAGAAAGTAAATAGCTTACAAAGTACCTTGTATTGAAAGATGATTTTCTAAACTCAAATTTTCCCCAATAATAAATAATTGAAATATTAATCACCCATGCAAAAAAGATGATTAGTGTTATTGATAGAACAGCCCTTGGGTAGATATTATAAGACAAGGTCTTCATAATAAACATTGGCGTAATAGCTAATATGCCTATTAAAGGCGAAGTATAAAGCCCTACCTTTAAAATCTTTTTTATCTGGATATCTTCTTTCATTTTAGGTAAAAGTAAGCTTTAGTTGGATTAATTTAAATACAAATTTACCTAAACCGGACAATAAACTATCTGAAACGGATAATTTGGAAACTGAAACAAAGTCAAAAAAAACAAATGTATCGGTGTCCTTTGTATCGGGTAAAAAGGCAATGTGCTAGAGGTTCACTTTCTTCTAAAATCGCACGGAGCTATTCAAAAGCATCGACTTTTCGTTGGTTTAAAATTCAAGCTACTTTTTTATTTCGATTATTTTTTGTCCCAATCATCCGGGGCAACTCTTTTTCTGCTCTTTAAAATCTTAATTTTTCTGTCATTAACCCAAACCGAAGAACATCCAACCTGTGACTGAAATACATGTTGTAATAATCCAAACCATGATAAAACTGGACAAATAGCCCGATATCCTCCAGAAATTTTGGGTGATAATAAAAAGTAAGGCTAAGGTTCAGCCTGTCTGTTGAAATCCAATTCCAATTGTTCACATTTCCAAACATCCATGTAGCTTCACCTTTTAGCGATATTGATGCATTTCCTTTATTTGTAATTAATTTACTATTGTTCGGTAGTTTAAAGATGGAGGCAGCAGTATGCCAGCGAACTTTACTGTAAATTCCAGCGAGTTCAGTACTGCCTGAACCTGGTGGATGGATTTCAACGGAAGTTTTAAAAAATTGGTATGCATTTAGACGTTTATTTACATTTGTTATGATAAAACCAGGCTCGATATAATTTGTAGCGAAATCTCCTGACTTCAAATTTAGTTCACCGTTTTCCAAATAAAAGTCTCCGTCCTGACCGTTGGAATGATGCGCAAACCGCACAAATAGATTTTGGGTTCGCAAGTTCGATTTATTCTTTAAGCGATAGTACAATGTTATTTGTGGTAAATAACTGGGAGTGCGAACCGGAGAAGACCTTTCCTGAAACATCCGGATGATAATCTGAGGTGTCAGAACTCCCATACAACGTGAATTTTTGCTTTCTCTGAGGTAAAAATTCGGAATTATATTCCCTTCGAACCATAATGGTTCGATGTTCCCAATATCATTTGGCAAAGTGATGTAGCTATTGCCCTGGTTTACCTGAGATATTATTGGAAGTCCAATCTGGAGAGAATCTCTTTCCTGTCCTATGCTTGAAAGGACAAGAATTATAGAAATCAATATCAGAATTGAACAACGTTTCATCTCTTAGAGGTATATAATATTAACCCTTATCTTTTTGTCACTCTGTACATTAAAAGACGCTTTTGCAAATGTAGGTCTGTTTGAAAAACCAATAGTTTGATAATTGGAAAAACCAATACCTTCTTTGGGCAGAATAAGTCCTTTTTTTATTTCGCCATCATTGTTTTCATCGTGCAAAATATTCACTGCATATTTTCCTTCCGGCAGGTTTTCAAATGTTACAGATGATACCCCGTCTATTATTTTCCCGGTAAGTTTTTTGAAATACTTTTTGTAGTGCTCATCAGGGAATGCATCTTCCCTGTTGTACAAAGCAAAAAGCACTGTACCTTTTGAGTTTCGCAATTCGCTCACATCAATTGTTAATGAGCAGGTTTCCTTCTTTTGAATGCTAAATGAAGATAGTAGTACGATTACTAATAAAGATTTAAGAATTTTGATTATTTTATTCATGTATTTAAAGTATTAAACCACAAAGGCATATAGTTTATCTTTTTATGTGAACTATGTGTCTATGTGGTTATTTTTTATGTTTTTTATTTACGATTTTTTCTTTAATCCTGTCCACCACGTAGTAAACCATCGGGACTAAATAAACTGTCAAAATCATAGACGACAGCAATCCTCCGATGATCACCCAAGCCAAACCATTTTTCCACTCGCTGGCGGTACCTTGTGCCAATGCAATGGGCAACATTCCGATTGCCATAGCAAGCGTAGTCATTAAAATAGGACGCATGCGCTCTTTGCCTGCAATGATCAATGCTTCTTTATAGTACTTGCCCTGGGCTTTTAACTGGTTTGTGAAATCCACAATCAGGATCGCGTTTTTTGTTACCAGCCCCATGAGCATAATCAACCCGAGTTGTGCAAACAAGGTTAAATGGTTTAACGATAAGTTTAATGCAAGGAAGGCACCAATGGCAGCCATCGGAATGGCAAATAATGCCACAAACGGATAAATATAACTATCATAAAGGGCTACCATTATAAGGTAAATCAGTATAAATGAGATTAAAAGAACCGAGCCCAAAGCCCCGAAGCTTTCATTTTGTGTCTTGATATCTGCCCCCCAGGTTAATTTTACCCCTTCCGGTAATGGTTGCGTTTTCATAAAACTTATTGCTTCATCAGCTAAAGTTCCCGATGGCCTGCCAAATGATTCGGAAGTAATGGTTACAGATGGTTGCCTGTCCAATCTTTCGAGCAACGAAGGCGAATTATCCTGCCTGACTTCAGCAAATTGGGATATTTCAATGGGAATATTTATTGGATTTACGATGGATAGGCGTTGCACGTCTTCGTAATTTTTCCGGTCAAAATCATCCAGCCATATCCTAACCGGATATTCTGTTCCATTTTCGGTTAACGTGGCATCATCGTTTCCGGCGAAGGCAGTCCTTAAATTTAACCCGACCCAGGAAGTTGTTAACCCTAACCGCTGCATCTTATCTTTGTCGGGGATAATCTTGTATTCAGGATTTCCCTCTTTTACTGATAGCTGAACATTATCGGCACCCGGTATTTTTTCAATAGCCGCTTTCAGTTCATTCCCTGTTTTCATTACCAAATTAAGGTCGCTTCCGCTCAATGTTATTTTGATCGGTGCCTGTTTGGGCAGTAAGCCTAAAACCGCCATTGAAAAGTTAACTCCCGGAAACTCCTTTTTCAGTTCTTCGCGAAGCGATTTCATAAACGGCTCTGTTTTGATGCTTCTTTCCTTTTCCGGCTTTAACTGAATTGTAAATTCTGATAAATTGGCTGAGCCAACCCCTAAACTTCCAATACCAGTGCCTGGGCCGGCAATATTGCTGAAAAGTGTTGATACTTCAGGTTGCTGCTGTATAAAGTTTTCTACTTTCTGAGTTCTGATATTGTTTTCCTGAACGGTGGTTGTTTTATCATATTCCAGATTCAAACGAAATTTTCCCTGATCACCTGTTGACATCATTTCTTTTCCAATAATACCTTGTTTCATGATCACAACGGTCATTATCAACAGAAAAAACACGATTCCTGTAAAGATAAGCTTATGGCTGAGTACCCACTCTAATTGACGGCCATACCAATCGATAAATGTTGTTAATTGCCTTTCAAACCAGAGCAGAAAACGGTTTATAAAGTTGGTAGGTTGTAAATCTTCCTTTTTACCAATCCGGGAAGCCAGCCAGGGCACCAGGGTAAAACCTACCAATAAGCTGGTAAGTGTTGAAGTTATTACCACTATTGAGAACTGCTTCAACATATCGGCCACAAATACCTGCAAAAACAGGATGGGTAAAAACACAACCACGTCAACCAGGGTAATTGAGATTGCTGAAAACCCAATTTCCATCCGACCTTCCAGGGCCGCAGTCCCTTTGTCTTTGCCCATATCCAGGTGACGCTGGATATTTTCCAGAATCACAATGGCATCATCCACCAGGATTCCAATAATTAACGACATGGCCAGCAAGGTCATCAGGTTTAGTGTGAAGTCCATCAGCCACATCACGGCAAACGCAGTAATTAAGGAGGTAGGAATTGCAATTAATACAATCAAAGAGTTACGGTAACTTCTTAAAAATAAGAACATGACCAATGAAACCAGGATTACCGCTAATATCAGGTCATCAACCACTGAATTTACTGCTGCAATAGTCATATCGGTTGAATCATCGACTACATCAAATTTTACACCGTATTTTGAGTTAGCACTTTCAATTTGTTTGAGTTTCGCATGAACTAATTTTGAAACTTCCACCGCATTGGCATCACCTTGTTTTTTCAACAAAAGGCCTATTCCGTTTACACCATTGTAACGGCTTACTGAACTTATTACTTGCACACCATCGATAACCGATGCCACATCTTTTACATAGACCGGCATTCCGGGCCCAGGCATAGCTACCTGCACATTCATGATGTCATTTACGGTTGAAAATTTTCCGGTCAGACGGACTGAATTACTCTCTTTATCGGTCTGCGCTTTACCGGCAGGCAAATCAATGCCTGAGCGATTAATAGCCTCTACAACCTGGTAGAGTGATATTTTATAAAGTTTTAGCTTATCCTGATCAGCCTTCACCTGAATTTCACGTTCTTCACCACCGAGCAGGGTAATTTCAGCCACCCCTTTCAATTGCTGGATTTGTGGAAGGTAATCGTCCTTCATTTTTTGATAGAATTCTGTAGCAGGAAGGTTACTTATCGCGCTGATTGAGATAATGGGCAAATCGTTTGGTGAAACCTTACTCATTACCGGGCTTAAAATATCGGAAGGCAGGTCTTTGCGGATATTGTCGATATAGCGTTGGGCATCCTGCATGGCAATATTCAAATCCGTTCCGTATTTCAGGTTGGCGATTATTACAGAGGCATTGGGCATTGACTTGGTCTCCAGATAATCTACTCCTTCGAGATTTGACAAGGCATCCTCTATTTTCCTGGAAACAGATGTTTCTACTTCATTGGGTTCGGCACCCGGGTACATTGTTTTTATTACAACTACCGGCTGGTTAAAGTCAGGCAACAGTTCATACCCCAGGTTTGTAAAGCCTATTATCCCCAATAAGGCGAATACACTGAAAAGAACGATAATCAGGGATGGACGATTGATTGCTATTTTTGTAATATTCATGGCTTTTAATTCGTAATTGAAACAACATTTGCCCCATCAAACAGGTTAATAAATCCGTTGGTTATAATTACATCACCGTTGGCCAAACCACCTGATACCAAAATCTTATTTTGAAATCTGGTTGAAGTGGTGATATTTTGAAGAATAGCTTTACCATTTTTTACGGTATAAACTTGTGGTTGAATGTTTGTTCCAATAACTGAGGAAGCGGGGATAATGATATGTTTTCCTTCTTTATCGTTTTTCAACTGTACCTTCCCAAACATCCCTGATTTGATTTTCAAATCAGGCGTATTATTCACTGAAAATTGTACAGGAAAACTATTTCCCATGTTGGCCTTACTACCTGTCATGATCACTTTTCCCGACAGCAAGGTTTCAGGATATACATCGGCGGTGAGAGCAAATAGTTGATTGATTTCGAATTGACTTAACTCTTGCTCAGCGACATTCACAGTAAACTTCAAAAGAGAAATGTCAGTTATTTGTAGCAAAGGAATTCCCGGTGCGGCAAAAGCTCCTTCTTCGGTCAGCTTAGCGGTAACAATTCCGCTAAAAGGCGCTACGATGTTCGTTTTATTGATTTGTTCAAGTAAAGTGGCCTTTTGCACTTTTGCAGATTTTAAGCCTAAAATCGTCTTTTCCAACTGAACACCCTGAATGGCATCGGCATTGGCAAGAATGGTATATCGTTTCACATCGTTTTCCAATCCTTCAATTTGAATTTCAACGGTTTGCAATTGTAATTTCAGCAAGGAGTTGTCTAATTGAATCAGAGACTGACCCTTTCTGACAGGGCTTCCTGCATCTACCAGAACTGCGTTTATTTTACCCTGAATATCCGCACTGACTTTTGTTTCTTTATTGGGTTCAAACGACCCTGTGTAAGAAATATCGTTTTCAACACTTTCGAGCTTCAAAGTGATGGTCTGCACATTGATGGCCTGTTCTTTATTGTATTGATAAACTCTGTTTACAGTGGTTTCTTTATTACTTTTCAGGCGAATTACCACGATGGCTGTTAACGCCAACGCCAACGCTATGTAAATAATCGTTTTCTTCATGTTTTTTAATTTTTAATTGAAACCAGGTTTCCGGTTACGCGTTTGTATTCAAGTTCTGCTTTGCGAAGATTTACCAAAGCAACGATGTAGTTTTGCTGTGCTTCGCGCAACGAATTGTCTGCCATTAGCAAATCGGTAATGTTGGCTATGCCTTGCTGATTTTGGAGCACCGTATTGTTGTAAATCTTTTTTGCCAGTTTTATTTGATTGTTCACTGTTGCAATATTCTGGTTTGCAAGCGCGTATTGCATTTCAGCATTAATCATGTCGAGTTTCGATTTTTCGGATACCAGTTCTTTCTGAATATTTGTTTTCTGTATATCTATCTTTTTCTGTACAATCTTGTGTTTTGTAATCGTGCCATTAAACAGTGGGATCGACAGTTGAGCGCCAACATAACCGATTGGATGAAAATTGAAAAAGCTATTATCGCCAGTATTGCCATAGCCAGATGTACCATAGACTCCGTAAGCACCCAGCGAAGGCAATTTTGAATTACGAAGCCCCTTAAGCTCAGCGTAATTAAATTGTAATTTTTTATCAATCAACTTCATATCTGTAGTCACCTGAATCTGAGGATCCAATTGAACCATGGCGTTTTCAGTTATTGAAACCTGGATGGTATCAGAAATTGGTTTGCCCATCAGAAATTTGAGCGCATTTAACACTTGCTGCTGCTGCGAAAAAACGGTTTTTCTTTGATTGGCTATCTGATCCAATTGTAATTTCAGCCTGTCCACATCTGTTCCCTTGGCAATTTGCTGTTGGTGCAGTAATGTGGTTGTTTGCAGTAGTTTATTGGTATTGATCATGTTGCTATCCAAAAACGCCAGTTGACTCAGCAGAATTTGTGCGTTGTAGTAGGCATTTGAAACTTCCAACACCACATCTTCGTCGGTTTTAATTTTCTGAATTTCTGAAAGTTCACTGGCTATCCGCGTAGCCTTTATCGCCCCGAAAGCTGTTGGATTGTAAATTGGCACTGATAGTTGCAGATTGGCATTCAGGCTTTGCGGAACACCAAATTGTACTTCCTTATAAGTTCCTGCGGGACCTCCAAAAGCTTCAGCAGGCATTAACTGGTAAGGCAAATCGGTATAATAACGATAGTCTGTCATCCCATTCAATTTTGGAAACAGATTGCCTTTTATCTCTTTGTTCTTTTCACTGGCAATATTTACGTCCTGCTGCGATAGCTTAATATTCCGGTTATAAATTAGGGCAGTGTCAATGCATTGCTCTAATGTCAGAGTTTGCGCAGACAAGATTGCCGGAGCCTGAAAAAGAACGATAATAATCAGGATTATTAACTTCTTATTAAAATGAGTGTGAATATTCACTAACATGACAGATTAAATTTTTTTGAGGTTAATATTTTTTGTTTTTTGTTATTGTCTTTTTCATGTTGTTTTGTTTTTAATTAATGTAAGAATGGATTGTACCATATTATCGCCGTTCCGTTTAATGTCAAATTGAAAATTAGCAATCCGCCATTTAAACATTTGAAGTTTAAATGTACCCATGATAATATGCATAAGTTCGTCGGTAGTTATGGCATTTGTAAATATACCTTTTTGCTGGCCTTCCATTATTATGGGCATCAGGTGTTTAATCTTCACATTCATGAGTTTAAGAATGTTTTGATTGATAAGCTGACTTTCTTCCATCAGTCCATCTGAGAATACAGCCACAACGAAATGAGGGCTGTCGTTAAAAAACCTGAATTGTTCACGGAAAAGTGCTTTAAATGTCTCTTCGGGACCCGATGAACTATTTAGATTTGACAATCTTTCGTCAGTACTGTCAGCCAGATAATTAAGCATGGCAACAATAATATCCTCTTTGCTTTTAAAATGCCGGTAGATTGCACTTTCAGAAAACTGCATCTCTTTTGCCAGATTTTTTATAGTCAACCCACTTACACCTGATACTGTAAGTATCTTTCCGGCTGCTTCAATAATCTCTAACTGACGAGGAGTAATATCCATAGCGATCTATTTTTATTATCGTAATTTGACAAGTTTATATCTTTATATTTTGCTTTTGTGTCTAAAGCACTTTGGTCAGACTAACCGGCCGTGGCGCTTTTACAACAAGAATTCTGGCTAAACTTTCCGTATCGTTACTTATAAAATGCACAATCTCTGCAGGACTTTCAATAATTGAATCTGCTTCGCAAACTTCACTTTCATCACCAATATGAATTGTTGGACGACCTTCAACAATAAAAAAGAATACATCTACCGGTGTTTTATGAGGTTTCAGACTTTCACCTGGTTTTAATGCCATTAGCATTGCCTGAGCCGTTGCTTTGTTATACATCTCCCTTACATCAATCTTGTGAGGAGTTTCTTTTACTACCTGTTCCTGATATTTTGTAATTTTCATCTTTTGAATTTTTAAAATGTTAAAAAATAAGTAAGTGAATATTCGCTCACAAAGATAAGACAAAAAATTATTCATCTCCAAGGAATAATTGAAAAATATTTTACGATTTTTAGTACTGCACAAAATTGGCAGTTTAATGAGATTTCAATAATAATCATGGATTAAAGGTTTTAGATATTACTAAAAAAGTCTAAAACCCCACTGGCGGTAGAAAGGATCAAAAATAACAATTTTTAAGGTGATGAGAGATTAAAAAACAGCGCAAATAAAACCATCAATTTCCAGAACTGATAAATATCGTCCCGCATAAGGAGATGACCGACAAATATTACATCATATAGAATATTTTATTCTGATCTGTTAAGCTAATTTTCTAAACACTATCAAAACCTTCATCCGTTTTTGATTTGAAAACCCTTTCAAAATAAATAAGCTTTGCATTTTGAGGATCTTCAAAAGCGTTACATTTTAATAAGTAATTATTCAGATCTGAAAAATCATTTCCATATAGATTATCACTAAACATGTGCAACTTTTCCATTACGCGGATATAAGTATCAGGTTTTTTGGATATTGAAAGTTTTTTCAGGGCAAGCAGATAATCCTCTCTGTATACATTTGGAACTATTATCCGTGATTGATCCCCCCTAAACAGTTCAGCATTCATCATAATTCGGGAAATTCTTCCATTCCCATCCAAAAAAGGATGGACTTCACTGATCAAAAACATCATAAACAATGCCCTTGCCATAGGCTCTTTCAGCGCCAGATAATATTTAAAACTATGCTGCAGTGTTCCTTTAACAAGTGTATGATCAACAAAGTAGGTATTTCCGGCCTGGTTGTTGATTTCTTTAAAAAGTCCGGGATTACAATCCTCCCTTTCGCGCAGTAATATTCGGTGTCTGTTTTGAAGTAACAGAAAAAGTTCTTCATGAGTTGTTGGAGTTTTATTCATTTCCGACCGGTTGGAAATTATGGTAAAAGTTCCTAAAATATCATGTGAGTCCTTTACGCGTTTGGGAATGACGATACCTGTATCGACAATCTGTTTTGCTTCTTCGATAGTGAACCTTGTACCCTCAATATAATTTGAAAAATAGCCTTCGAAAAAAGAAAACAAACGAAAGGAAGATTCATCAGTATTTTTATTGGGTCTTTCTACAAAGAAATGATCTTTTAAAGCATCAAACAATATTGAGAACAATTCTACACGTTCCCCATCATATGGTGTTCCAGTGGCTCTTGCTTTGGCTGAATCGGTTGTAAGGACATTAACATTATGAGTGGTTAACAATGCAGAAATAATTTTATTCAGCTTTTCAAATTCACTTTGCATATTGAGCTGGGTTGAAACTTCCCGCAATTTATCCCTAAACTCATTGAGTTTGTCTTCACCCTGAATCAAAATCATCTTTTCAAGGCGCTCTTCGATATAAGAAAGCGGTAGCACTTTTGATTGTTCTCCCTTTCTTTTCGAAATTTGCATGCACTCCAGCATCCAGCGATATTCCGAAGAAATATATATGCCATTTAGCGAAATGTCGCTTTCTAAAGCCTTTGGCCCCTCACTTATATTGAGGATTATTCCCGGCAGGTCGGATATTTTTTTTCGGTAGTTATAGGTCAGAAAGAACTCACCTTCCTTGTTGGGTCGTAACTCCTGTGCGCTCCGGTGACTTATTACGGCATCTGGATAACGCCAGGTCAGAATCTCAATCAGATTCCGCTTAATAATATTCTCCTCGCTATCTCTCAGATTCGTTGAATAGATTCGAGGTGCCAATTTCTTTAGCTTGCCATCTTTTTCCGCTTTTGTAATTCTCCGTGAAACCGCCGAATCAGATGAAGAAAAAATAATCTCTTTTGAAAAGTCGACTCTTACTGTCATACAAATTATCTCTCATAAAACTTTTAAAGATACAAATTATTTCCCGCAAGAGCACGTAAAATGCAAATATTGTCTCGTATAAGAATAATAATATAAATTTAAACGACTTTTACCTTCCCCGTCACCACTCCAACTCCGGACATCATTGGTTTGCGGAAATGAACCAATGGTAGTCGTGGGAAACGCCGGAAGAATTAGATGCTTTTGTTGTACCTCTTTACGCAAAGGGAATGGTTTTCTTTTCATTCCTTTATAATTTTACAGCTTTCTCGTCATTTCTGTGAATTTACCCCAATTTACCGTGAGTTTTCCGTGAGTGAATAAGCAGAAATATACCCGGATACTTACAATTGCATGGTAATATATAGCCAACAATCCCGGAAAATAGTAAAAAAAGAGGCTGTTAATCCCGCATGTGCGTGATTAACAGCCTCATATTCAGCGGAGAGAGTGGGATTCGAACCCACGGTACCCTTTTGGAGTACACACACTTTCCAGGCGTGCTCCTTCGACCACTCGGACATCTCTCCCTGGTCAGATAACCAACACCAATCGATTGGTCATTTTAATTGTGGCACAAAAGTAGGAGATTTTTTTATTTTATGGCCAATTATTCTTAAAACATAACGCTAATTGAAATTTTAGTGAAATGTGGGTGGAACAGGAAGCTTATCCTTTTTCCAAAAAAATAGTTTTAATCCGAAGGTTCGAAAAAAATAGAACTTAACATAAGGCAGTGAATTGTTCGGTTATGAACAGTGAAATTTGCATTATCGGACAATCCAATTTCAGGTAAATTTTGTTATTGATTGAATAACAGCGTTTAGTGACAATTGGCATACAACTTGTACGCTTGAAGCCGAAATCAATTCTTTTAAAATTACTTAATACTTTTGCACCATGAAACAGTTTACTATTCTCCTTCTTCTGCTCACTCTTTGTGTTTTTAACACAAATGCCACCGACCTTGAAGGTAATTCAATCAATTTGAAAGGCAAATCATATACCAGCCTTGGTGACTACGAGATCAAAGAGATTGCTCCGATAAATGTCAACGGAGAGATGATGCGTACTTTTGAGCTAACCTATGAAAAAGCTCAAAAATCTGTTTTAATCTACCTCGATGAACGGACAAATTGCAAGGATTATATCGTTCGTTCGAAAAATCTTGAAGTAAGGTATGCTTGTAAAAAAACTTCTTTTGGAGCACAACTTTTATTAACCAAACAGATGAAATACAAGCCCGAAATTAACGCACTTTTCCTATCCCAGGATGAATTTGAAAAACAGCAGAAAATTGCAGAAGGCGGATTACCAGTCGCTTCGGCACTGGGCCTGATCGCAAGTTATTATCCGGGCCTGTTGAAAAGTACTGACTTGCTCAACTAACCTGGATTGATTTTAATCATTTTATAATCCTAGGCGCAGCAAAAGGCTTCACATCGTCTAAAAACCTGTCGGACACTACCTGGCAGGTTTCTGTTATTAATAATCCTGAACATCTTATAGAATAATAAACATTTGATGTTTTCCCAATATTTTAACCCTGACCAAATTAGTTTGATTTCAAATCACTAATTTTAGCAACATTATTAACTTATAATTCTAACCAATTTCATTTTCAAATGCGAACAGCGATCCGATTCCTTCTGATAATTCTCCTTTTTGGAGTTTTGTTTTCGTGTAAAAAAGTACAGTATACGAAAGAACTCAAAACCGATAAAAACGGTTATTCATACGAAGAAGTAACCAATGATCCTTTAAAAACCAGGATTTATACCTTAAAAAACGGGCTGACAATTTATCTCTCTGTCAATAAAGATGAGCCAAGGGCAATGGGGCTTATCGGGGTGAGGGCCGGCTCGGTTAATGACCCAACCGAAACTACCGGATTGGCTCATTACCTGGAGCATATGATGTTTAAGGGAACAGATCATTTCGGTACAACTGATTGGCCTGCCGAAAAAGTGCTGCTGGACAGCATTTCAAATCTTTTTGAACGATATAAATCAGAAGCAGAGCCTGCCCGGAAAAAGGAGATATACAGGGAAATTGACCGGGTATCGCAGGCGGCGTCAAAATTTGCCATTCCTAATGAATACGATAAAATGTCATCCTCAATCGGTGCAAAAAACACGAATGCTTTCACGAATTATGATGTAACGGCCTTTATGAACGATATCCCGGTCAATGAACTTCAGAAATGGGTTGAGATGGAGAGCGAGCGTTTTCGCAATCCGGTTCTCCGGCTTTTCCATACTGAACTGGAGACTGTTTACGAAGAGTTTAATATGTACCAGGATATGGACGACATGCGTTTGAACAACGCATTGATGAAAGGCCTTTTTCCTACCAATCCGCTGGGACGCGACATCATAGGTTTTCCTGAACATCTGAAAAATCCTTCGATGGTGAACATTATGAAGTTTTACAGAACCTGGTATGTGCCTAATAATATGGTTTTTATATTGAGTGGTGACATTGATTGCGATGAAACTGTGAAACTGGTAGACAGTACTTTTGGGAAATTTGAATCAAAAACGCTTCCCAAAATTGAATTTCCAAAAGAAGCTCCCATTTCTGCCCCTGTGGTTAAAGAGGTTGTTGGTCCTGAGGCTGAACAGGTTCAACTGGCTTTCCGATTTAACGGTTATCACTCTGATGACCGTAAGTATGTAACTATGATCGATTATATCCTAACGAATTCAGTTGCAGGGTTAATCGATCTTGATCTGAACCAGGCACAGAAGGTTCTTACGGCGGGCAGTGGTTGTACTTTCGAAATGGATTACGGCTATCATCTCTTCTTTGGCAAGCCGCGCCAGGGACAAAAACTGGAAGAGGTTCGCGATTTACTCCTTGCTGAGATCGAAAAGGTAAAAAAAGGGGAGTTTGATGACTGGATGATTCAGGCAACTGTTAACAATTTGAAATTGGAGAAGATACAACGGAATGAAAGCAATGCAAGGGCTTTCACTTTCCTGGATGCTTTTATAAAAAGAACCGACTGGAGCACAGAACTTGAGTTTAATGATCAGCTTTCAAAAATCACAAAAGCTCAGCTTGTTGAGTTTGCCAGGGCAAATTACAAAGACAATTATGTGGCTGTTTTCAAGAGAACCGGAGTTGCCAAAGATCTTGTGAAGGTTGAAAAACCCCAGATCACACCGATTGCAATCAACCGTGCCGACCAGTCAGCCTACCTGAAAACTTTTGTAAGCGAAGGTGCAGCTCCGCTCGAACCGGTATTTGTGAATTATTCCGAATCCATTAAAGAGAAAAAACTAAACGAAAATGTCAGTTTCGATTACATCCCGAATTCAACAAACGAACTTTTCTCATTGAATTATGTCACTGAAATCGGTAGTAATCATGATCCTAAACTGGCGCTGGCAGTTAAATATCTTCCCTATCTCGGA
>Ga0208789_1000643_pt1 | contig 28902 bp, 26 predicted proteins | sample Methanotroph_Enr_FD_187368 | JGI IMG/M metagenome (GOLD analysis project Ga0208789, IMG submission 187368) | Enriched soil microbial communities from Old Woman Creek wetland in Ohio, USA - Methanotroph_Enrichment_5 (SPAdes) (version 2) | ecosystem: Environmental > Terrestrial > Soil > Wetlands...
TGAGTCCACACTGCGAGATATTCCAGCTCTTCCAAATCTTTCTCAGAGCCTTTCCCCGAAGTTAATTTATTCATTATTTCGAGCATTCGTTTGGTTCCGATGCGGCAGAACGTACATTTTCCGCAAGATTCGTTCTGGGTAAACGACAGGAAATAACGGGCAATATCCACCATGCAATCGTCCTCATCCAATACAACCAAACCGCCTGATCCCATCATCGCTCCTACTTTCAGGAGTGATTCGTAATCGATAGGTGTATCGTACAACTCAGCTGGCACGCAGCCGCCAGATGGACCGCCAATCTGCACAGCCTTGAATTTTTTACCATTTTGCACACCGCCGCCAATTTCTTCCACAATCTGGCGAACGGTAATTCCCATCGGCACTTCAATCAGTCCGCCCCGATTCACTTTTCCGGCCAAAGCAAACACTTTGGTGCCCCGGCTGGTTCCGCGCCCGATTTCGGCAAACTTGTCCGATCCTTCGCGAATGATGTACGAAACCTGTGCAAAAGTTTCGGTATTGTTGATCAGCGTGGGTTGTTTCCACAAGCCGCTCACGGCAGGAAATGGCGGACGGATGCGCGGAAATCCACGTTCGCCTTCGATAGAAGCCATCATGGCCGACTCCTCGCCGCACACAAAAGCACCGGCACCCTCGTAGATGGTCATGTCGAACGAAAATCCGCTTCCCAGAATGTTTTCGCCGAGGTAATTCTTTTCGCGGCAATAAATCAGAGCCTGCCGGATGCGTTTCACTGCCAGCGGATATTCGGCGCGGATGTAAAGAAATCCCTGTGTAGCGCCAACCGCTTTGGCCGCAATAACAGCGCCTTCAATCACGCGGTATGGATACGATTCGAGCAGCATCCTGTCCATAAAAGCGCCCGGATCTCCTTCGTCACCATTCACAATCAGGTATTTTACATCCGATTTATTTTCGGCCACTAAGCTCCATTTCAGTCCGGTTGGGAAACCAGCTCCTCCCCTTCCACGCAAGCCGCTATCGTTAACAATCTGTACAATTTCCTCCGAAGTTAATTCGGTCAGACAGGTTTTCATCGCTGCGAAACCTTCATGCGCCTTGTATTCTTCTATGTCGAGCGGATTGATGATGCCGCGGTATTGTGTGGCAATCGGTATCTGTCGATCCAGAAAATCGGACACCTGCTTTTCGCGGGCATCAATCGAATATTGCTTCACACCATCCCAAACCGTGTCAGTCTGCACACTCTCGAAGAACTTGTAAACGCTGTTTTTCAGCATTCCAAAAGTACTCTGAGGCTTAAAATGGTTGGCGATAATACCGGCAATGTCTTCGGGTTTCACCTTGGCATACAGCGTTGGCTTTTCGTTGTGCGGAAACACCTCAACCAACGGAACCTGATGACACATGCCCACACAACCCACGTTTTTCAGGCTGATTTTGATACCGGTATTTTCGATTGTTTCTTCCACTGCTTTTTTTACCTCTTCACTTCCGGAAGCCACACAGCACGAACCCAGCCCGATGCGGATTTCGCCCTGAATTTCCTGTCCGTCCACATTTCGGAACAAACCTTTTTTAGCTCCTGAAATTCCGGTGTGCTTCTCAAAATCGGCCAATACATTGCCTACCTTATCTGAAGCGACATGGCCGTAAGTAATTTCATCAATTTGAACCACAGGCGCCAAGGTGCAGCATCCGAGGCACGACACTTTTTCGATGGTATATTTTCGTGAAGCATCGGTTTCTTCGTGTCCGGTGAGGTTAAAATGACGACGGAAAGCATCGTAAACCTGCCCAGCGCCTTTCACATGGCAGGCCGTTCCGACACACACCTTGATAATGTGTTCGCCAACGGGCTGCATTCGGAATTGCGAATAAAACGAAGCCACCCCAACAATCTGCTCCGGAGTGATTTCAGTTTTTTCGCAAACGTATTTTAGCGCTTCCTCCGGAAGGTAATTGTAGGTATTCTGAATCGCCTGCAAAATCGGAATGACGGATTTCCCTTCTTTCCCTTTTTCAGCGATGATCTGATCGATGGTTTGTTGTATGTTTATTGATTCGCTCACTTTTGTTTTATTTATTATCCTGTCCGTCAGCTAAAGCAGACGGCAAAGAATATCATCTCAATTATCCAGCGTTCCATTTATTCAAGAAGCTGACTATCCTTTACCGTTGGCTTAAGCCAACGGACATGCAGCCATCTCTACTAATTTCCCAAGCAATACAGATTATTCATGCATCGCAAATACACCCGTCCATCCTGAAATACAGGTGAGCAAACAGCCTTTTCTCCCAATTCAGGAGTTCCAATTAATTGATAGTCCTTCGTTGCTTTTACAATGTGCGTTTTACCTGTCATGTCAGTAATGTAAACTTTTCCATCGGCATAAACCGGTGACGAATAAAAGGCATCACCATATTCCTGACTCCAGTTTTTGGTACCAGTTTTAGCATCGTAGCAGGCCAAAACGCCATAAGTGGTTGCCACATAGAGAAATCCGTTTACCGCCAGCGGACTCGAAACTTCAGGCAAAAATTCATCGGCTTCCCAGGCAATTTCAGGAGTTCCGCCACCGATTTTGATTCCTACCAATTTGGCATATTCGTTTGCGGCAAAGACCATTCCGTCTGCATAACCAGCTGATGGGCCAACTTCTCCGGAAAGGCAGGCAATGTTCCATAGTTCCTTGCCTGTTTGCGGATCGTAACCATTCACATTCGGATTGGTGGTTAAAATTACTTCGGTGCGGTTTCCGGTATTGACCAAAATTGGCGACGACCAGGATATCTTTGAATTACGGGCAGTTTCCCAAGCCGTAGTTCCAGTTTGAGTATCTAAAGCCAGCAACTTTCCGGAACGATTGGTATCGTATTGAATCAGCAACTTGTCTTTATAAACGATCAGCGAAGAACCGTGTCCGTAATGATTATCCGGAACGCCGAGATTGCGCGCCCACAACCTTTTTCCGCTCATGTCGAGAGCAATTACATCTCCTGTAGCAAAAATGGCAAACACCGCACGACCATCGGTAGCCATGGTTGGGGCAGCCAAGCCGGTATCAGCAGTTACCTTGGGCATACCCGAAGGCGAACCTTGAATATTGTCGGCTGCAGCTTCCCAAAGTAATTTTCCGGAATTTTTATCGTAGCAATAGACCATTCGTGCCTGCGCATCGGCGCCGGTCACAAACAACTGATTTCCCCAGATAATCGGCGAACTGAAACCTGCCTTTGGAACTTTCACTTTCCAGACTACGTTTTTTCCACCAGCTCCATTCCAGTCGGTTGGAGTGTTTTTCTGAAATGCCACGCCATCTCCCTGTGGACCACGGAAGAACGGATAATTGGCTTTCAATTCAGCCTGAGTTGGCAATGCTGCCGGTTTTGCAGCGACTTCAGTCGAAACCGTTCCTGCGGCAGTCTCAGAAGGATTAGCAGGAGCAGCATTTTCAGTAGTTGCATTCTCGTTGGTGACCGAAGCAGCTGCTTGTTCGGCCGGGGCAGAAGCCTGTTCTACACTTGCAACCTGAACCGCAGAAGGATCTTCTACAGCCACAATATTTTCGTTCACCATGTATTCTTTGAGCGAATTGGATGCCAGAAAGCCGGAGACTAATGCGATCACAATCAAACCGGAGCCAACATAAATAACCCACTTTTGAGCCACCTGTTTATCGAGCCCTTGTACCTCATTGGCTCTATCGATTTCATTCAGCTTCGATTTGGCCGACAACACAAAGCGAATAGCCAGAATAGAAATAATAATTCCAAGAAACATGAGATAACTACCTGTACGAATTTGCCACTGACTGGTGAAATAGGCTTTTCTTGCCATCAGGTCGAAGGCTCGAATTTCGGCTTTCAAGGTTTCGTCCGAAGGGTTTTCACTCAATCGTTTGACCAAAGCCGGGATGGTTTTGTTGTCAATCGGTTTGTTCAGCTTGGTCTGCACAAAATTGGCAATCAGCAAAACAGCCATAACCATAGCAAATCCTGCTGCAATCCAGGCAATACGTTGTGCCAGTTTGATCTTATCGTTTTTTGAGATGCTCATTATGTTTTGAAAATAGATTTAAATCATTTTTTGTTGTCCCCATGTCCGTCAGACTTCGGCGTGAGCTCAGTCGAACGCTAAAGCAGACGGCAAAGAATATCTACTAATCATCTGCCTTCCTCGGTTTCCCTTTTCCGGTTTCCGGTCTACTTTTATCCTATGCCTCTTTCTTCACCGGGCAATAATCCATGCAGCGTGCACAACTCAGGCAATTGGTTTTATTGGGTTCCCAGTCTTCTCGTCTCCTGAAAGTTGACAAATTAATCAGGCTTGTACCAATAACCAATCCCATAAAACTACCCAGTAGCCAACCGCCCAGATAGAACTGACGACGAATGGCATCAGCTTCCTGCACCAGTTGTTCAGTCGATTTTCCGGAGCTCATAAAAGTACGGACATCAATATTTTTAGGATCATTCTTTACTTCAGGATGTTCAACGATTTGCTCAGCCAGGTAAACAGTCTGGTTGAATCTGGACAATGGGACATGCATCATCGAACCTGCAAATCCGCCAATGCCGATCCACAAAGGCAAAAGCACGAAATAAGTCATCAAACGGTTCACATTGCTGCGACGTTTTCCGGTTTCAGCAACAGGTTCGTCAATAGCACCAAACGGACAGGAATTGGAACACAATTTACATTGAATACATGCCGTAGGTGTAATGGTCATGTGACGGGATGAAAATTTAGACATCCAGCCCAGCAAAACGCCATACGGACAGAAGAACCTGCAATATGGACGGGCAACAAACACACCAACTGCAAGAAATAAAATTCCAAGAATTAACATGTTGTATGGCGCATCGAACCGAAACAGACCGACAAACGGATCGTACCGGCAGATGATAAATTCGGATTTGGTGGCTACATACAAAACCGCCAGTCCAAGGTATAAATATGGAATTAAACCCAATACTTTCTGAATCCATTTCGGCAACTCAATTGGTCTGATTGCAACAATATCCTGAATGGCGCCGAGTGGACAGGCTCCTGCGCAGAAGGTTCTTCCGAAGAAAAGTGAAAAAACGAGCGGCAAAAGGAAAAATAGAAGTGCTGTAAATGGGATCGCGTAAGTCGGATCGACAATGCCGAGTATCACATTCTGAATGGAACCGATGGAACAAATACAACCTTCGCGGTAAAAACCGAAATACAGCAAGGAAAATACCGAAGTCCAAAAAACACCTTTTCGGGAACGTTTTTTCAGCACAAACCAGGTAACTACCGACAATACAACCAACAACACCAACACATCAAAATATTGCAGAATCGGAAATCTGGGTGATGGCGCTGTAGTATTCGGTTGAACGTAACCTGTGTCAAATTCAGGCTTCGGAAACCTCTGTTTGGCATCGGCAGCAAATGTTTGAAATGCTCCGTAAAGCATCACTGAAATCAGTAGAAAATATCGTTTAAGTTGGTTCATCATATAGTTTCAAATTCCAAATTTCAAGTTTCAAGTTTCAAGTTTCAAGTTAGGGGTTCAAAACAGCCAGTAAACTTTTCTTTCCTGCCAACTGCAACTGGGACTGCCTACTTTTTTTTTATCTTTTCTTCAATTTATCCTCACTAGTTCCTCCTTTGGTAAAACCACCTTTGATCAAATAAGGTGTATCTGCCGGAACACGTTGAAAAGCATCAGCCGGACAAACACGCGCAATGGAGCAATCGTTGCAATTTTTACATCGGTCGTGGCGAACCTGCATGTGAAGCGATCCATTTCCAAACGAGGTACAGCCCGCCACACATTTGGCACAGCCAATGCACAATGTTTCATCGATCACATATTCGAAATACGGATCTTCAATATATTGACGCTTAATGGCGGCAGTGGGGCAAAGCTGATTTTCAGCAGCAGTGGTACGAGCATTTGGATCAGGTTTCAGATAGCCACCGCACAAGTCGCAATAACCACACAAATCGTAAGCATGTACGCACTTTACAGCCGAAGGAGTCATCACACATTCATCGGCGCAACGTCCGCATTGCACACATTTAAACGGATCGATCTGCCAAACCAAATCCTTCGAAGTTGATTTCAGGAGCGAAACACCGGCAACACCACCAAGCGAAACAGCAAGCGCCATCTGCATTCCGCTTCGGAGAAACCGACGTCGTTCTATGCTTTTGGGTTCTTTATTATCGCTCATCTTCCTTGTATTTTTTGGCCTTCTCCAACGAGCAGGTCGTTAGTTTTTGGCATTTTTTGCAAAATTGATTATCGGCACAACCTTCCAACTGAACACGGTCTTCGGTTAGCAAATAAGCTGAGCCTCCAATCATAGCAGACAGAAAAGTCAGTTGAGCTGCCTTTCTGAAAAAATCTCTCCGAGTATTTTGAGCATTCATATTTTCATTCTTTTCAACGTTTACGTCATCACCTGCCTGCGGCAGGCAGGCGTCCGAAATAAGATTTCTACCTCGTTAACTGTTTTCTCGCAGACGGTTTTTCTTTTCTTCTTTCCCCCGGGGTTGAAACCCCGGGCTACAATAATTTCATCCCTACGGGATTTCAAAAGGTATTCAAATCACTTCGCTACTCTTTTTTCTTTTCAAAAATTCGTACCTGTTGGCGTTCAAAATCAAGAGCAATCACCCGGTGTTGTTTATCTACTGCAATATCAGGAGCTAATGAGCCACTGAAAGCCGCAGGAGGAGCCACAATCCCCATGAATTGCCCATGCTGATCGTAGATTTTGATCCGGGGCATTCCTTTTTCGCTGGTGATGAATGAATTATCATCTAAAATAGCGAAATGAGCCGGGTTGCAGCAGCCGCTAAAACCTTCAATTTTGAAACTGGTTACGCCCCACGATGTACGAAGCGATCCATCCTGATTGTAATTTTCGAATGAATGCCGACCTGTATTTGCCGCCCATAAAATACCGTTATCATCAGTTGCCACATCGAAATAAGGGCTAGGTATAATGAATCCCGGAATTCCCTTTTGCTCATCTTTCTCCCCTATTTTCCGGACAATCTGCCCATTGGTATTACACTGATAGACAATCCGGTTTCCGGCATCGGCCACATAAACATTTTCTCCTGAAACCGTCACGGAAGTAAAAACGGCCCGGTCGCCAAACGAATTCCAGCGTTTGACCAATGTTCCGTTCTGATCGTACATCACCACATAATGACGCATCCCAATCCATATCTGGCGATTTTCATCCACAGTTACGCAAGTTGCCGTATCGATGAGTTGTTTACTAAAAATCTGTTTCCCCGAATATTCGAATTTCAGTAACTGGTTGGCGGTAGCTACAATAATCGTCGAGTCGGATACCGTAATACCCGCCCAATAGTGCGCTTTAACCGGGAAATGAAGTTTCTCAATATATAGAATTTTGGTCGAATCGACCTTCCGAAATTCATCCACATTGTACTCGTATGGATTCTCAATATTCTTACCGGCCTTCTTACCAATAAAATCCTTGCCAATAATAACCACAATGGCTAAAGCCAAAATGATTAGCACAATATTTATAAGTTTCCGGTTCATAGCTTTTAATTTACCTTCACACAATACATCTTTTTCGCATCACGCAACAGCAAAAATCCATCGGCCAAAGCCATTGGTCCCCAGGCATCCTGCCCATCGAACAGCTTTTTCTGAGCCAGCTGAATGTACTTTTTACTGTCGGGTTTAATCATAGTCAGCGTTCCATCATCGCTTAGCACAAACATCTTATTATCAGCAATCAGGTATGGTCCAAGGCCAAAACGGCCATCCTTTCCTGAAGTCCAGATTACTTTGGTGACATCCGCCGGATCGACACAAATCAACTGATTGCGCAGTGGCCCGGCATCTTTGGGCTCGATTGCCAGCATCTTTCCGTCCCAAATTACAGGAGTCTGTTGTTCGCAGGCCATCCCGTCTTTCGGAAGGTATTGTTTCAAAACCTCAACTTTATATTCTGCTCCGGAAGGAGTTACTTTTATCATCATACTTCCGGCGCCATAACCTGCAGTTAAAAATACCTTCCCATCCGGAAAACAAACCGGAGCAGGAGCCACTACGGCATGGTTCCAGGCCATTGACTGCCATAGTATTTTACCTTCATCGGCACCTTCAGCAGAAACGCCTATAACAGCACCGACTGCACTATACACATACATTTTCTTGCCATTCAACGTCCACGGCATAATGGACGAATGCGACATTTTGATTCCACCCGGATTAGGGGTTTCCCACAAGACTTTGCCTGTTGCCATATCTACCGCAATCATCACTGAAGTTCCGCCCGGAGCCAGAATCGCTTTGTTACCATCAATCATCGGGCACTGACCGGTAAACCAAAGTGGCACTTCAGTTTGGTATTGCTGAACCATATCGAGTCCCCAAACAAGATCGCCGGTTTCGCGTTTGACACACATCACATGGCAACGTGGTCCAATGGTCAGCACATAATCGGCTGTAACAGCAGGAACAGTTCGAGACATTCCATGGTTACGTTTCAGGCTAACTTTATACGAACGTCGCCAAAGCTCTTTACCATCTTCAATCGAAAAACACCGTAAAGCATCTTCGCGCTTGGCTTCGTCATAATCCATCACATACACTTTTCCTTCGTAAATCGCAGGTCCTGCATGACCTTCGCCCAGATCGACCGACCATTTGATTTCAGGATCGTTTCCTGCCCATGAGTTCTTCAGTGGCAGCGAGTTTTTAACGATATTATCGAAATCAGCACCACGGAAACGGGTCCAGGTTCCTTTTAAGCTGGAAGTTGAAGTTCCGAAAGATTCGAATTTTTCACCGATCTTAACAGCAGGTCCGATCTTGGTTGAATCACCACCACCACGATTATCTGCTCCGGGAATACTTTCAGCAAACTGGCTGGTTGGATCTTTCAGAAGCCACCAGAAGAAAAGGATCAGTAAAACTGCCCCAATGCCCCACAAGATGTATTTGATGTTCTTTTCCAAGGTTTTTCTCTTTTTATTTTGCATCCTATTCGTTCGCTAAAGTGAACGGCAAAGGATATTATTTCGATCAACGCTAAACACTAATTTCTTAGGTTGTAAACCATCAAACTTTCGCCATGACGAACGAATAGCTTTCCATCATAAATGGAAGGATGCGCCCAATGTGGCCCTGAACCTTTTTGTATCTTGAGCGAGCTAACCAACTCAAACTTTTCCGGATTAGGTTTTACCAACCCAATATTTCCAGATTTATCTTCATAGCAATATAGCATTCCATCGGCTGAAATGATTGAGCCTTTGGTAAACCACCTAGCTTCCCAATTGGTTTTCCCGGTCCCCCAGTTAACCGATACCCAGTTTCCATTGACATTGTCGGTCATGGTTGAAGCATATATATATTTCCATCAATCAGTACCAATCCGCCTATATGTGTATCAAGAATATCGTTCTGCCATTTCAGTTGAATAGATCGGCCATCATTAGACAGACTAAACATTGAACCTTTCTGCTCGTTACCATAAGTCACAAATATTTGGCCGTTGCTATACAAAGGAATATTGGCTGCCTCTCCTTTTCCTTTGTTATCGCCATGATACTGACTCAAATTATGAGTCCAGAGAATGTCCCCATTACTAACATCAATACCGACCAAATCTTCTGAAGTCTGAACAAGCGCAATCCGAAGTCCGTTTCGTTCAATAAGGGATGCTGATGCGTAGGTTTTCTCGCCACCTACGCTTTTTGATTTCCAGATTAACTCGCCATTTCGTTTATCCAGAGCAACCATTGTTGTTTCATCGCCGCCAGTTACATACAAAACTTTATTGTCTGCAAGCAATGTCGACTCAACCACCCCAAACCACATATACTTTCCATTGAATTCAATGTGTGGATTTTTTGACCAAATGATCTCCCCATTTAGGGCATTCATGCAAACCAGATCACCAATTCCACCGACCAAGTAAATCCTGTTATTTTCAATGGTCGGCGTACAACGTGAGCCAGGGTAGGTCCGAATCCATGCCCGGCTATAATCTTTTTTCCAAACCAGGTTTCCCTTCAAGTCAATTGCTGAAATAAAATTTATACTATCGTGTGTGCCTGTCACATAAATAACATCATGATATACAACGGGGGATGAATAACCTTCACCCAATCCATCGATTTCCTGAATAATTTCAGGACCTTTTTCCGGCCAAACAGTCAAAAGCCCTTTATCCGGATAAATACCTGTTCGATTTGGCCCCCGCCATTCAACCAGATCCTGTGAAAACAGGTTTCCAGAAAAAATGCAAGTCAATAAAAAAATACCAAGCAAATGCTTCATCTTCCTTCAGGCTTAATTTTGTATGTTGTAAACGAATAAACTTTCGCCATGCCGAACGAATAATTTCCCGTCGGAAATAGCAGGATGTGCCCAATATGGACCATCACCTTTACTTATTTTGAATGAACTTATTATTTCAAATTTCTCCGGATTTGGTTTTACTAAAGCAACATTTCCGCTTTTCTCTTCCTGACAAAAGAGCATTCCATCAGCCGAAATGATTGGGCCTTTATTGAACCACTTCTTTTCATACATGGTTTTTCCGGTATTCCAATCTGCACAAATCCAGTTTCCGGTTGTGTTGGTTATCCAATTTGAGCCATAGACTAAATTTCCTACTTTTACTACGCCACCAATGTGATTATCAAAATCGGGATTGGTCCATTTAACTGATACTGATCGTCCATCGTCGGCAAGAATTAACATGATTGCCGGATGATCGTATCCGCTGGTCACAAAAATTTCATTATCAGAATAAAGCGGGGTATTGGTATTGGCGCCTTTACCTGTTTCTCCAGAGTGGTACTTTATTAAATTGAAAGACCAGACTATTTCTCCATTTTCAATGTTTATGGCCATCAAATCATTGGCAGTTTGGGCCAACAAGAGTTTCAATCCAGCTTTCCCGATGATTACAGAAGAGGCGTAAGCCCGAACGCCGCCTAAACTTTTGGTTTTCCAAAGCAACTTCCCATCGGTTTTATTTAGCGCAATTACTGAAGTTTCTTCACCACCAGTGACATAAAATACAGCTTTATCAGAAACAGCAACCGATTCGGAAATGCCCCAGCGGTGTGGTTCGCCTTTATAAATAGTTTGCGCATCAACCGTCCAAAGCAATTTCCCGGAAATAGCGTCAACACTAACAACTTGCCCCATACCACTCACCATATAAATGCGATTATTTTCAATGGTTGGCGTACAGCGGGTTTCAGGAAAAGTGCGCGCCCAGGCTCGTCCAAAAGATGTTTCCCATTTCTTCTGGCCATTCATTTCATAAGCCGAAATCACATCGAGGGTATCTTTACGTCCGGTGACGAAAATGGTATTTTTATAAACCACCGGTGACGAATAGCCATTCCCAATCTTATCCAACTCCAGCAAAAGTTTTGGTCCGTTTTCAGGCCAGCTTTTCAGCAGATTTTGATCAGGATAAACTCCGGAACGGTTTGGTCCGCGCCATTCAGCAATATCCTGAGAAAAAAGATCTCCTGAGAAAATAAATGTCAGCAACAAAATAGTGAGTACCCTCATTATCGCCTCCCAATATCAAATTATGCTTTAATGTTATACACAAACAAAACATCGCCATGACGCAGATACAGCTTTCCGTTTGCTATAAACGGATGCGACCAGAATGGCCCTGTTCCACCTTGTAATTTAAACGAGCTGATTACATCAAAACTTTTAGGATTTGGGTTCATCAATGCAACGGTCCCGGTCTTTTCTTCCAGAATATAAAACAAACCATCGTCATAAATCAGTTCACCTTTGGTTAACCATTCCGTTTCATATTTTACTTCTCCTGAATTCCAATCCATACAAACCCATTTCCCTTTGCTGTTGCTTTCCCAGTTCGAACCATAAATGAATCCATCCAGTTCAATCAATCCGTGGTGATGGTTGTCAAGCGTCATGTTACTCCATTTTTCGACGACTGATTTTCCATCTTCGCTCATGGTCAACATCACATTACGGTAATCGTAACCCATCGAGAGGAAAATATCAGATCCTTTAACAACCGGGGTATTCGCCCAAATCAATCCGGGTTGGTCCCACTTGGCACCATCCCAATATTTGAAAGTCCAAACTACTTTGCCGGTTGCCGGTTCGAGTGCTATTAAATTAGTTCCGGTAGCAGCCAGAATATACCTGAATTGTTTGTATTCATAAATAATTGGCGAAACATAACAACGTGGTCCACCAACCGATTCACTCTGCCAAACCGGCTTCCCAGTCATTTTATCGAAAGCAACTACCGAAGTTTTTGCACCTCCGGGAGTACAAATTACTTTATCATCAACAATCAGTGGTGATTCTGAAACGCCCCAGATGTGCCACTCCGACAGGTAATCCTTGTCAACATTTACTTTCCAACGAATGGCTCCATCTTCAACATTCATACAAACCAATTCACCGGTTCCGCTAATAATATAAACACGGTCATCTTCAACAGTCGGGGTACTGCGGGTTTCGGGAAATGATTTGGTCCACGACCGGCCATAAGCCACTTTCCACTTAATCCGACCTTCAGGAGTGATGCAGGATAAATAATCGAGTGTATCAATCATTCCAGTTGCAAAAATGTATTTGCTGGTAGCAACAATTGAAGAGTATCCTTTGCCAATCCCTTCCACTTTAAGCAATAACTCAGGACCGGCATCGGGCCATTTTTTCAGTAACCCGGCATCCAAAAATTTACCACTTCGCTGTGGTCCACGCCATTGGGTTGGTTGAGCAAAAGAAATTACTACAAACAAAAGAAATGCAATCGCAAAGTTTATTCGTTTCATATTTTTAGTTGGTTTATTTAAAATCTAAGCAGTCCTCAATTTTCTATTCTGAAATCTGATAGGCAATCAATGTGTTTCCATGGCGCACATACAAAACACCTTTACCAATTACCGGATGAGCCCAGTGCTGTTCAGTGCCCAAAGTCACTTTGGTTTTACTGACAATTTTTAATCCTGAAGGATTGGCTTCTGCCATAAACAATTCGCCTTTTTCTGAATAGCCAATCAACATTTTGTTAGCCGCAATAATAGCTCCTTTAGCGACTTCGGTTGAAGCATATTTTTGATTCCCGGTTTTCCAGTCGATACACTGCCAGCTACGGCCATTATCGCCAGATCCGTAGATATAACCATCAATTAAGACAGCTCCGCCTATACGGCTATCAAAACTCTTAATTTCCCATTCTTTGGTTACAGAACTTCCGTCAGCGCTTAGTTTAAGCTTTTCGCCACCTTGTCCATATCCACTAAAAACAAACAATCCACCATCGGAATAAATCGGAGTATTTGGGTGGACGGCCCATTGGTTGGGATGTTCGAAGGTCCAAAGCAGCTTACCAGTTGTAGCATCAATTCCCACCACATGGTTGGCCATATGTGTAACCAATAACTGACGGGTGGGTAATTTAACAAGCAACGGCGTGCAATAGGCCGACAATTCACCTAATCCAGAACAACTCCAGATGGTTTCGCCTGTCATGCGATTCAGAGCCATCACGTTGTTCTTTTTTCCGCCCGGCGTGCAATATAGTTTTTCACCATCAATCAATATCGATTCTGTAAATCCCCAGGTAATATTACTTCCTTCAAATTGAGCAATATAATCTTTTACCCAGATAGGTTTTCCCGTTTTCAGATCGAGGCAGGTTAGTTTTCCGTGGCCAGTAAGCAAGTAAGCTAAATCGCCAACAATTGTAGGAGTTGAGCGGACGCCAGGGTAGCTCTCTACAAACTCTTTCCCATATTTAAACTGCTGAAGCTCTTTCCCATTTTGATCAAGTACAAATAGCACGGCTTGCCCATCGACCAATCCATTTATATAAATTTTATTGTTGGATAAAACAGGCGAAGAAAATCCCTGGCCCAGACTAGAGTATGACCATAGAACTTGTGGACCTTCCACTGACCATTGTGGTAAAAGTTTTTCAACAGTGTAAATACCTGAAGAATTAGTTCCACGCCATTTGGTGGCATCCTGCGAATTTGCATTAATTGACAGGGAAACAAACAGAATTAAAAATACAAATATTGGTTTCATCGGTTCGACTTAAATTGTTTTTTGTAAAAGTATTAAGGATCGATCAGTAATCCAACACGATACGAAATTTAACAAGGTTCTAAATAATAAGATTTATTAACAAATCAAGAACTCGCAAGCAAAACCCATTAAACTGTATAGCAAACAGTTGATAGAGAAAAGGTGTTTGTGCGATTTTATGGTTGGGAAATAATCTTCGGCCAACAGAAAAAATAAAATTCGGAAGAGAGTATCTATTGGCTCTTTCTTATGGTCAAATTGAACTGATTTCAGAGATAAAAATCCATTTGCAGGAACTGGATAAGTATCCTGATTTTGCAGGATTATTATACTAGCTGGGAAACAAATTTTTTAACCTTTCAGCACGGATTGGCTTTTCAATGAAATCATCCATTCCAACCTCTAAACATGTTTCTTTATTCTCCATGAGTTCACTTCCGGTAAGAGCGATAATTTTCGCCCGATGTAAGGTTCCTGCATTACTTTCATAAGCACGAATAAGTTTAGTTGATTCTAAACCATCCATAACTGGCATTTGCAAATCCATAAAAATCAAGTCGTATTCTCTTTGCTGATAAAAATCAAATGCTTCTTTTCCGTCAGAAGCAGTATCACATACAAGTCCCATCTGACGAAAAATTAATATGGCTAACCTTTGATTAACCTTATTATCATCAACAACCAAAATCTTCAGATCTTTCAAAATTTCCATATCTATCTTCGTTGATCCAGAAACGATAAAAATAAATGTTTTATGAGCAAATGAGGTTGAGCAAATATACAGAAGTTTGATGAATAACCCAGTTTTATACAATCCGCTTTCCATAGAAAGTTGTTTTAACAGGATCACTCCCCAAAAAAGAATTTGTGGCAAAATAAATATAAAGACAAGATTAGCTAGCCTTTAATCTTCTATCTGGCTTAGGTAAAACATGAAGTTTCTTCAAATCAGCAATGAAAGTTGTTATGAACGACACATATATTTTAAGATTTTCAGACAAAACCTGCTGATATTTACAGATAAATTCGGAAAGCTCATCCTCCCTATTAATGAACTGTAGTTCGTCTAAAAACTCCCAGCGCTTTTTCTCAAACCAATGTTCATTCCGGAGCATTCGTCGGTCTCCGTATATTTCGAAATAATGGCTGTATAGTTTCTTGGCGTTTTTAACCGAACAATCTGCTTTCAATTTTGAAAGTGCGGTTGAATAGGCCCGAAGCAAATACCAATATCGGTTTAAACTATCAGAAAATTCAACCAGGTATTTAAAGTCGGATAATGATTGGTAGAAATAATCAATGCGACCAGCTTTTAAATGCGAATCGAGTAATTCAAGCTTAATTGGCGTATGGTGGATGAAGTCTGTAAAAAACTCAGAGGCAAGCTTTTTATGCACAGATGGATCTTCTTTACTAAAAGACTCTTCATAATGATTCTTAAATGACAAGGCAAATTTCTTCATATTTTCAATTCTACTATCAAAACTAGACTAAATGAAAACAAAAACCTAGTCGTTAAAAGAACTACTTTCTAAACCCTTGAAATGAACTATCATTCAATTGTTCTGGTTGATCAAAACCTACAAAACGAAATCGCAGCATCAAAGAATAAACGAATTTTAAGATTATGATTATTTTCAAATTCCGGCATAAATAATCATGCCGATACCAATTAAAAACAGGGAAAACATGGTTGCCAGAAGACCAGTAGTGCCTTTTATTCCATAAAACTCTTTCCAGATAAACACACCCCAAAGAGCAGCCACTAATGTCGCTCCCTGACCCAATCCATATGAAATGGCAAATCCTGCTTTTCCGGCAGCTATTATACTGAATGTCATTCCAATACTCCAAATCATCCCACCCAAGATTCCTGTAAAGTGCTCTTTGCCTGTTCCACCAAAATATTGAGAATAGGTAACAGGGCGGCCTTCAAAAGGCCGTTTCATCAAAAAAGTATTGAAAACAAAATTGCTGATAAGGATACCTACTGAAAATACAAATACCGCAGTATATGGAGTTAAAAGACCAGTTTCGGGTTGCTCCATATTGGTGATCATCGAACTTGCAACGAAACGGTAAAACAGAGCCATCAGAACTCCGCCGACGATCGATAAAACAATCCCTTTGGTTGGAATTTTATGAGATTGAGACGCTTTTTTGCGGTACGCCACCGCATCAATAACAATGGCAATTGTAATCAATGCAACACCGGCGAATAGCCACATGGCATTTCCCTGCGGACTGGCCATGTAATTCACGATTACCCCAAGAACGAGTGCAATACCAATGCCAACCGGGAAAGCGACTGACATCCCTGCTATAGAGATAGCTGCCGCAACCAGAATATTGGCTGCATTAAAAATAATCCCTCCCAGGAAAGCATTACCGATGTTACTCATTTGCGCCTGACTAATATCGTCAACAAAACCACGACCAAGTTCCCCGGAACTTCCCATGGTAAAAGAGAAAATAAGCGACATCAAGAGTATTCCAATGACATAATCCCAATAGAATAACTCGAAACGCCACGATTTTTGTGCAAGCTTCTGGGTATTGGCCCATGATCCCCAACACAACATGGTAATCACACAAAGAATTACAGCTAACAAATATGAACTGACGATATACATAACTATGGAATTTAGTATTTATGATTTATTTATGCTTAGGAAAAAAGTTATCTGTCAATAGTCATTAAGCGAAAAGAGGAATTAGGAAACTGAAACTGATTGTCACTTCTACCTCTTCCCTTTTTTCTATTGAGTAATGACTATTTTCCGGGTTCGTATAGCATCAAATCGTCCAAAATATCGGCGATTTTCTGATACGGATATTTATGCACCAAAAAGGAATGGCTGGAGTTCTTGTCAGCGTTCCACGAGTTTGATCCGTCGGGATTGCAAACAAAAGTTCCGTTCCCAACCACATAAAAATAGTTTTCCGGATTACGCACTGCGCACAAAACAGCAGTATGATCCCATGAATTGCGGTTCTCCGATTTTCGGTCTTCGTAATTCGACAAACAATATTTGTACGCCCACTGTATCGGACTTCCTTTGCTTCCCCGTGTAGCCACTTTTCCTCCTGTCATGATCTTTACTCCAATTTCAAACCCGCTAAAAAGGATCGGAGTTGGCCAGTTCTTGATCACATATTCGGATGCCGTGGCGTGTCGGTTCACATTAAATTCACTTCCTTCCGGAAATGTTCCAGCCATAGCAACCCATTTTTTTACTTTTTTAGCCACCAGTTCTTCTCCTGAAAGCGAACTATTCTGATCCGGAACTGATTTTAGCAGAGCCTCCAGATTCGATAAAAATCCAACGGTTACAATAACTACACTGCCATCGGGCTGAGCTGCCAAAACCTTTCGATAAACTTCGGCCGCCAATGGATAATCCTTGTTCGTTTTCATCTTCGGCAAATATTTTACGACCAAAGAATCGTTCCAGTGATTCGGACACGAAAAGTTAGGTGCATCCGGTCCGGGAACGCCAATCGAAATTCCGGGCTTCTGAAAATAGCGGTTAAAAACTTCGAGTGTTGGCGCAATATATGGATATCCGTCACTGGCCATCGTTGCCAAAATTTCGCATTCGCCTTTGGCGGCCAAAGCATGAAGAATGGTAACGGCACCAATATCATCAAAATCGGGTCCCATATCCGAATCGAAAAAAATCCTGACTGGCTGCGCTGACCCGACAAAGCCTGAAAACAACATCAGGAATGCAAGGACAAATGCTAATCGGTGAAATGGATTCATTCGTATGGTTAGTTTTGGTTTTTGATTTACTTCTGGAATGAGAACTTGTAATTTTCATTGATTTTATCAGCAGTTTTAAATACCACTGCTTCCGAAATATACACATTTGATGCAGGAGATTCGGTTCGTTTCTCCCCTTTTACAATCAATTTGATTGTGTGTTTTCCCTCCGGAAGGTTGGTGATGTGATATAAATTCATGTTCCAATGTTCCTGTTTCGAGAAGTTAAAATAACAATCAATGGTTCTCTTCAATTGTCCATCCACATAAACATCAGCCTTTCCACCATCTTTAACCCAATTACCTACCAACGAAACCCCTGTTCCTTCAAAAGCAAAACTGATTTCGTCACCAGCATTTCCGCTATATTTGGCCTGATTATTACCAAAATTAGCCCATTTACCTTTCATTTCCCAGCCATCTTTGGCAAACACGCTCACCTTTTTATCGAAGACCAGTTTCGGAAATGCAACTTCCAACGCCATCGACTGAGGTTGCTGAACCTTAATTTTTAATTCTCCGGATGTCGATTCCCCACCGTTTTGAACAGCCAGTTTTTGTGCATATTCCAGTGTTTTTTCAACTGCTTTGTTGAATGAATAAGTGGTATTTACAAAAACCGAATCGCCCATTGCGTTTACCGCTGCCTGATATTCAGCAGGCAATCCGCTCAGCCCTTTGATCACACCTAAAACAGCCATGGCATTCGACGGATTGCAATCAGAATCCTGTCCGCAACGGGTCGAGATTTCCATGGTTTTAGCCGGATCGCCCTCGCCGTATAACAATCCCATGACGATAAAAGCTCCGTTAAACTTGGCATCAATATTAAATGAAGTTCCGGCGCCACAAATCTGAACTTTTCCCCATTTGGCTTCCAGTTCGGCCCAGGCCGCGCGCCAGTCAGCCGGATAGTGCTGATGCAGAAGAATAACATCTTTTACAATTTGGGAATAATCACTTTCTGCCGGAATCGAAAACAACGCCTTATCAATGATTTTGCTGATATCGTTATCGAAATAAGCTTCAGAATAGAGGGCAGCAACAAAAACACCACCGTACACACCATCGCCGTAATTCATGATATGGCCAATTTTATCGGCAATCCGGTTGGCTGTTGCAGGCATTCCGGGACACATAAAACCAATATAGTCGGCTTCAATCTGAAAATCAATATCGTCGGCATGAAGATTATAATCAGGATGGCCCGACTGAGGAGGGAAAATACTGTCGTAATAGTTTTTTCGGGCCTGAACATTGGCATGCCACAGCATATATCCGGCTTTGGCAAACAACTCCTGAAATTTTTTCGTCGGAGCATCAATACCATATCGGTCCATAGTCATCAGGAAGGTGAGCTGCACATAAATATCATCTTGCCAAATAGAACCTTTCACATCAGCAGGTTTCCATTTGATCGAATCGTCGAAAGTTTTTCCCTGAGCCTTAAATTCAGTAGGAGCGCCATAAGTGACTCCGATCATTTTTCCGGCCCAGCCACCGGCAATTTTATCTTTCAATGCTTCAGCAGAAATTGTTCGGGTATCCGTAGGTTTCTGGTTCGAACATGACACCAAAATGAGAATGATTACAGGGAAAAACAGATTTAAAAAATACTTCTTCATGCTATGTAATTTAGGTTTAGTCTATAATTTCATTCCGGTAAGGTACGGATGATTGTGCGCCAATCCGTGTAACCGAAATTGCAGCAGCTTTATTGGCAAAGGCGATGGATTCCTCTATCGTTTTCCCTTCGGATAAGGCAACAACCAACGCACCATTGAAAGTATCACCGGCAGCAGTTGTATCTACAGCTTCCACTTTCGAGGCTTTTATAAGTTCTGACTCTCCATTGTTCAGAAGAAATGCTCCGGCGGCGCCCATTGTAATAATTACAATTTCAACTCCCTTTTTGTGCAAAGCCTCAGCGGCTTTTAAAGCGGATTGTTCATCGGTCACCTTAATCTGTGTTAGCAGTTCAGCCTCGATTTCATTGGGAGTAATGATATAGAGATTTTGCAACAATTCGTCAGATAATTTTGCAGCAGGCGCCGGATTTAAGATCACTTTTTTCTGTTTCTGAGCCGCAATTTGGGCAATGTATTCAACCGTCGGAATCGGAATTTCAAGTTGCATCAACACAAATTCGGCATCCTGCAATTCAGACAAAGCCTTGTTGAAATCTACTGGACTAAGTGTTCCGTTTGAGCCCGGAGCAACCACAATGGTATTCTCTGCCTTCCGATCTACTGTTATCATGGCCACTCCACTGGGATTCGAAGGATCGACGGCTACAAAATTCACATTGATTCCTTCGTCTTCCAATTGCTGAACGGCTTGCTTACCAAAAATATCATCACCAATTTTTCCGATAAAAGTCACCATTCCGCCTAACCTAGCTGAAGCAACAGCCTGATTGGCGCCTTTGCCGCCTGCATTCATTAAAAATCGCCCGCCTAAAATGGTTTCTCCCGGTACAGGAAAGTTATTTGTTTTAATGACCATATCGGTATTCGAACTTCCAATAACCAATATTTTCTTCGGATTCATAAGTTGGGTTTTATATCGTGAATCAAATTTAACTGATCTTGTCAAATTAATAGCACCGATATTCCTCACTTTTTATATCTTTAAATCGCATTTTATATTTTTGAATTAAATTCAAACTATTGAATTTAAACACATTTAAATCATTCGAATTAATGCTATTTTATATATTTTAGATGACAAACATATCTTTTCACTGTTATAAAACATTCCATGTCAAAACTCGATAGCCTGATTGTGTTGATTAACTCGATGGACAGCGCCGACAAACGTTACTTTGGGCTTCACAGCCAGATTTACGAAGGCGATAAAAACTACCAGCTACTATACCAGATCATTCAAAAATCAGCATTTGATGCCGGCGCGGTAAAAAAAGAGTTTAAAAAACAGAGACCACAAGTGAGTTTCGAAATCATCAGTAATCACCTGTATCAGGTTTTACTCGAAAAACTTTCGGCAAAAGATACCGAAACTGAAATTGAATTTCAGGTTTTGAAAGCATATCAGCAGGCCCGCTTCCTTTTTAAGCGAAACCTGTGCGACGAAAGCCTTCAACTCATCAAAAAATTTAAACCTGTTGCGCTTGAATATGAACTATTTAGTCATTTTCTGCTATTGGCTAAACTCGAAATCCGAGTTTACAACCAGCTGGAATTCGACCAAATTGACGAGGACACGTTGGTCAAAAAACAATCAAAAATTGAGTCCATATCGCGCCAGCAAAGGGCTATTGAAAACCACACCGGACTCTATAACCTGATTTCGCTTCGGCAAATCAAACAAGGCCAAGTAAGAAACGAAGCAGAGAAAACAAAATTAAACGATCTGGCTTTTAACGAACTACAAGCCATATCTGGTCAAAGCAAGGATTCTTTTGAGGCACAAAAGCTGCATTTATTGTTTCAGTCGGCTTATTTTATGAAAACGGCAAATCCCAAATCGAGCCTGAAAGTGTATCGGGAACTAAACGAATTGTTCGAGAACAACCGAAAACTGTGGGGAAACCCACCCTATTTTTACCTGAACCACATCCGTGGAATTCTGAACAACCTCCGTTGGTTCGGTTATCACGATGAGATGCCCTATTTTATTGACAAACTCAAAAAATTGTTAACCGAATATCCATCTGCACTCGCAACCATTCGACCAATGATTTTCATTTTCGAAAGCCTGATTCTGACAGACCTGCACTTATTTCAGGAAGCGCTTAATCACCTTATCCAAACCAAAAACGATCCTCCGGAAAAACTAAACAACCTAACATTTGCCTCTCAATCAGAAATCGCCCTGCAAACTGCAACCGTGTATTTTTGGAATACCGATTTTAAACAAGCGCTCAAAATAATACGTCCGGTTTTGAATGTTGGCAAACCTTTCGGCCAGCTGCCACAAACAAAATCAGTCCGATTTTTGAACATTCTGATCCACTGCGAACTGCATGATTTCGATTACCTGGAATCGGAAATCCGATCGTTTGAACGCGACCTGAAAATGCGGAACAAGCTTTTTCAAAGTGAAAAAATAATACTGAAAAGTATCCGATTAATTATGGGTACAACGGAACAGAACAAGCTCCGCAAACAACTTCAGGAACAAAAACAACAACTGATCAGGTTAAAAAATGATCCGTTCGAACGACAATTACTCAATTCGTTCGATTTTATTTACTGGCTTGAAAAGAACGAAAAAATCAGAAATACCTGGGCACCCTAGCCTTGTATTTTCGGTATTCGTCCTCAAATTCTCCGTCCAGAAATTTCTCTTCGCCAAGAATGATAAAATGATGGACGACCATTCCGTAGATCATAACCGTAAGCAACAAAATGCTTGGCAGAAAAAGGAATGAGGCCGTATTCAGGAAAATAAAGCTGGCATACATCGGATTCCGGCTGATTTTATAAATACCATTGGTACGCAATTCGTGCTTGCCAGTTGGAAGTCCGATATTGGTGATCAGTCCCATTGACAGGTACGCCGGAACGATGATCAGGTTGGCAGGGATCAGAAAAACACAAGCCAGCAGTTTCTGAACATCAGGAGTAAAATCCTGAATCAAAAAAGGAACCGCCGAACGATATTCAGGAAAAACCGCAATGAATGCAAACAAAGCCCAAACAGCAAACAGCAAAAACTTTCCGGTATAGAAGAATACGGGCTGAATCGTTGGTTTTCCCATGGCATCTTTTCCGCTTTTAGCAAGGAAAGCACCCAGAACAAACGTTGCCAGAATGGGTAAACTAATTAATACCGCCAAACTGATATCAATCCAGTTCATTCTACGCTTCCTTTAAACTGATAACCCAGATCGGTAATTACCTGTGCAATTTCGTCCAGATTAATCTTTGTCCCCGAGATTTGCACCTGAGCGGTATTTTTGTCGGCTACGACCTCATCAATGCCGTCTAATTTAGTAAGGTTTCGAGTCACATTGGCTTCGCAATGCGGGCAAGTCATCCCCGCTACGCTGATTGTTTGAAATAATTCGAGTGCCATTTTATTCTATTTTTTAATTAAATACGGTAATACAAATATAGACATCCAATCGCCAGAGTATCCAAATCAGGAACAAATCTATCGCTTGTTAAACAATTCCGTCATCACTTTCCCTTGTGAATTTGGCAATGAAAAACCCAGTATTTCAGAAACGGTTACTGGTAAATCGATTTGTTCCCTTGAGACATCCAGAACCACATTTTTTCGAAAATTAGGGCCACACGCAAACAAGCTGATGTGGCGGCAACCGTCACATCCATCGCCATGCCCGGCAAAACCATCACCAACTCCATCGATATGCCTTCCATGATCGTTCGTCACAAACAAAGTTGTAGTGTTTTTGTATGTGCTATCGGTTTGAAGGAACTGCCATAACCGATAAACATATTCGTCTGTGCTACGAATTCCCTTGATATAGCTGATCCAATTTCCGGTATGAGCTGAATAATCCGGATCTCGAAAATTGATTAATACCAGATTGGGGTGATTTTCACTTAAAATTTTGAGTGCTATTTTTAATGTCAGGCTATCTTCGCGGTAACCATTTCCAAGGCCAAGTCCTTCAATCCCGGCATTTACAGATGGAGTGTATTTACCATTCCAGTATGGATTTTTACAGTCGGCCAATACAGCAAGTTTATCTTTGCTTGCAATTATCCACGATTTTCGCTGGTCATTTCCGTAGACCTGATTCCAATACTGAAATATGGAAGGATTATTGGGTAATTCCTTCCCGCTATTATTAATCGTTTGGTAAATTCCAGTTGTAATACTGGTGTGCCCGGCTGAAGTATAGGTTTTGCCCATATTATAAAAATGTGCATTAACAACACCTTCTTTTGCCAGAATTCCGGCCATCTTTGGAATGTACTGGTGAGTTACGTCGCCCCACCCTTCGGAATACCTTAGGCCATCAACAACTACTATTATTACATTTTGGGTTTGATATTGACGATCAACTCTTTCCGATCGAAAATTTGAGTATTCATAATCATGGGCGCAGGAGCTTATAATTCCTGAATAAATAATCAGGATCAAGATCAGGCTAAACTTAAATGCTCCAAGTTTCCTGATTCGATCAGGGTAAATCATAACAAATGTTCTTTAATGATTTGATTCAGTTTCCCAGCAATAGTTCAGAACCTTAAAGCCAAATGAACTCTATCAGACTATTAAAAGGATTGCTTTCTATGCTTTAAAACTAACAGAATTAAAGTCAATTTGTTCTCATCCGTATTATCACTTTTCAATTGAATTTTCAACCAATTCAGTAAAAACAAATCGAGGCCACCTAATCAGGCAGCCTCGATTAAAAAATATCTTTAATAGATTATTTAAGAGCAGCAGCACAAGCAGCTTTCAGTTGTTTAGCTGTAGCATTTGTTTCGTCGTAACCTAAAGCTTTTTCAATTATTGGCATAGCCTTTTTAAATTCAGCAGATGCATCCTGCAGGGCAGTTTTATAGGCAGCATCATTTGGTTTCAATTTTCCGGCAGTTACTTCAGCATTAGCTTTATTCAAAATATTGCCACCTTTAGCATAAACAGTTGAAGCTTCCTTAGCCCAATAAGCTCCCAATTTAGCTTTCACTTTGGCATCTTTAGGAGCAATGGCATAAGCAGCTTCCATCGTTTTCAAACTTTCAGCATCATTCTTCATGACTTTCTGAACATCCGATTTAGATAAAAGTGAACTAACCTTCATCCGATTCATCGTAAATGACTGATCAAAATATTTTATGGCTTTCTCATAATTTTTGGCCCTGAAAGCAAACGACCCCATATTGTAAACCATCATGGTATCAGTAATCGGACTTTCGCCTAATTTAGCAATTGCCTGTTCATACAATTCCAACGCCTTTGCATAGTCTTTTGCATTCACTGCTGCATTTCCTTCATTCTTCAATTCAGCAAATGTTTTTTCAACTACCTGGGCATTTGCACCCAAAACACCAATAAACATTACACAAACAAAAAAGATACGCTTCATACTCAGATTTTTTAAAGGTTATAATACATTTAGTTAAATTTTCCTTCCATTAAAATTTATTTGAAATCAAAAATAGTAATTCCCATTTAGAATCCTAATTATTAAGAAACAATTTGAGAAGCTGACAAAAGCTCAAGTCAACAATTAGATCGAAGGAATTGCTTATGGATTGAACATTTCGGGGGTGAAATATCCCAATATATTCCGTGCCATTTCCAATCCTGATTTTGCCTCCGAATTGTCCGGTTCAAGTTCTAAAACTGAAGAATAATCATTCATGGCATCGCCCCACTTTTGCATTTTATAATGAATTCGACCACGAAGCAAAAGTGCAGGTATGTCTGAAGAATTGAATTGAATCCGTTCATTCAAAATTTCTAATGATCTGGACAACTCATTTTGCTCCACCAATTGTTTTAATTCAGTAATATCCATTCTTTTCCCCTTTTATCATCTTGTTAGTCGGCTCTTGAAACCGAAAATACTCCATTTATACTCCGAAGTTTATTCATCAAAAAGTCCAGATGTTCCAGACCATTAACAAATACTCTCAAAGTTCCATCAAAATCGCCATTGCTATTTTCGATGTTTATCGACCGCATCTGCACACCAATATCTTTCGAAATCACATGCGTAATCTGGGAAACAATTCCAATTTCATCGGTACCTGCAATACGAATGGTTGCCTGAAACGACGACCTTTTTTTCGTATCCTGCCATTTAGCCTTTATCACGCGGTACGGATAGCGCTCAATCATTTGAGGTGCATTCGGGCAACTTTCCCGATGTATTTTAATGCCTTCACTAATTGTCACAAAGCCAAAAATATCGTCACCAAAAATCGGGTTACAGCAAGGTGCCAGTTTGTAAATTACATTTTTAATGTTGTTGTCAATAATCAGATAGTCATCGCCGCCCGAAAAATCAAGTTCCTGAACCTTATCTTTTGGTAACATTTCTGAAACCAATTGTTTAGCCGATTCATCCTTCTTTTCAACCAAAATATCCTTTAATTCAAGCATATCTATTTTCCCGGTCGAAATATTGTAATACAATTCCTGAGCAAGCTTTAACTTGTAATGTTTCAGAAGTTTACGAATACTGTCATCGTTATATTCAATTTTCCAGTTTTTAACCTTCCGAAGTACGATTTCCTTTCCATTCTCTGCTTCGCGCTTAACTTCCTCGTTCAAACTGGCTTTGATCCGATTTTTGGCTTTCGTGGTCACCACAAAATCGAGCCAATCCATTTTTGGTCGCTGATGGTTAGCCGTATCAACCGAAATCTGATCGCCATTGTGTAGTTTATGCCTCAGGGTAACATTCTTCCCATTAACTTTTCCTCCAACACAACGGTCGCCCACTCCGGAATGAACCTCGTATGCAAAATCGAGCAAAGTGGCGCCTGCTGCAAGTTTGCGCAAGTCACCCTTTGGTGTAAAAACAAATATTTCATCGGCATAAACATTCATCTTGAAATCGTCGATGAAATCGACCATATTCAGCTCCGGATTTTCCAGAATTTCGCGAACATTGGCCAACCAACTTTCCATTTCGGAAGCTCCGGAACCACCTTTATATTTCCAATGGGCAGCCAAACCTTTTTCGGCAATTTCGTCCATTCGCCTGGTTCGGATCTGAATTTCGACCCACTTGCCATGTGGCCCAAGCACAGTGGCATGCAGCGACTCGTAACCGTTCGATTTCGGGATGGTAATCCAGTCGCGCATCCGTTTCGGATTCGACTGATATTCTTCAGTAACAATGGAATAAACCTGCCAGCAATCCGATTTCTCATTGGCCAACTCCGCATTTAGAATAACACGGATGGCAAATAAATCCATTACTTCATCAAATTCTACCTTCTGAACCTGCATTTTACGCCAAATGGAATTGATCGATTTGGTGCGTGCTTTCATGTCGAAAGAAAATCCTCGTGCATTGAGTTTTTCCTCGATTGGCTTAACAAATTCAGCCACAAAATTGGCCCGTTCACGATCTGTTTCCTGCAACCGGAGCGAAACCGCATGGTATGCTTCCGGATTTTGATATTTCAGGCACAAATCCAACAATTCGGAATTGATGTAATACAAACCCAGACGGTGTGCCAGCGGAGCATATAGGAAAGAAGTTTCGACCGATATTTTAATTCGGACTGATTCGGGCTGAGAATCTAAATTTCGCATAACCTGCAACCGGTCGGCAATTTTCACCAGGATAACCCGCACATCGCCAGCCATGGCAAGCATCAGTTTACGATAGTTCTCGGCGTGCAGTTCAACAGTATCGGTACCCATGGCGTTGATCTTGGCCATACCCTCCAGAATAGAAGTAACCGAACGTCCAAACTTGGGTTCAACTAATTTGGTGGTCGATTCCTGATAATACACATTGTGCAACAAGGCAGCAATCACGGAATCAACACCCAAGCCGACTTCCTGAACTACAACTTTGGCTACCTCAATGGAGTGAATAACAATACTCTCGCCCGATTCCCAACACTCATCTCCAAACACCTCGCATACCATTGCATGGGCATCGTGAAGCTTGGCATGTTCCTTCTCCGGAATATTTGCTTTGCAAATCTCAAAAAAACCTGCAAATGCCTTTTCAATACCTGTGATCATGATCCTATTTTTGATTTCAAAATTAAAATTTGTAAAGATAGCCGAGACTTTGCATAGCTTTACATTTCCACAATACGCTAAAGGGTATAATCGCCGGCAGCTTCGGGTTGATAAATGATCCGATCTATTCTGATTTTGGTCAGCCCCCCAGGCAGCATCCATTCGATCAGATCGCCAACCCTGAAACCCAGCAATGCTGTTGCAATGGGCGAAAAAATAGAAACCTTTTTCTCTTTGAAATTAGCTTCATCCGGATAAACAATCTTAAATTCCTGATTTCTTCCACTCTGAGAAAAAGAAATGGAGACTACCGAGTTCATAGTTACCACATCATCCGGAATCTCCTGTGGTTCCATAAGCACCGCGGTATTAAGCTCATTCAATAGTTTTTCAGCTTCCGACTTCTCGATCGTCTTTTTCTGACGCGCTTCATTTATTCGTTTCTGAATTCGCAAATAATCTAATTTATTTACAATAATGTTACTCATAGCTTTAAGTTTAAAAGTAAGTATTAAAAAGTATAACCTTTCTCTAGGATTGCCAATACGAACAAAAGAGTTTGGTAAACACCAAATAAAAAAGGCTACCTGTTGGCAGCCTTTTCACAAAATATATTTTGAAAAATTTAAACTGCCGCATTTGGATCAACAAAGACCCGCTGCCCTAATTCACGATCCATCATAAAAATACCATTACCCTGGCCATTGATGAGCTTTAGTGTTGCCAGAATCTTCTCCACATTTGCTTCTTCTTCAACCTGCTCATCGACAAACCATTTCAGGAAACTTTGCGAAGCATGATCGCTCGAAGCAACTGACACATTCATCAGATTATTAATCAAATCGGTCACATGATTTTCGTGAACCAAGGTCTTTTCGTAAACATCAACAATGCCATCAAATTCAACCGGAACCTGAGCTATCGCTTTCAAAACAACTTTTCCGCCACGTCCAGTCACATAGTTGAAGAATTTTAAGGCATGGGCAGCTTCTTCCTGATATTGTACTTTCATCCAGTTTGCAAAGCCAGAAAGTCCCATATTCTCAAAATAAGCAGCCATCGACAGATACATATATGCAGAATAAGATTCGGCATTGATCTGTTCATTCAGTGCGTCTAAAACTTCTTTCTTAATCATAGCTGTCGATTTTTCTATTTTGAATAAAAATACGAAATTTTAAGTTCTCTCAAACCTGATTCGCAAACACGAATGCAATATTTTTGTTAAATAATCAGAATGTATTAACAATCAAGCATTAAAATCGAGGTTAAATTTTTGTTTCAACTCAAACAACTCAGGATTTTTTTGCATCAGCAATTGCATCTTCTCCGAATCATTGAAGTGAGTTCTTTCCGATTCAATCTTTTCAATACTGGTAATCATTTCAATTCCTGAATTCCGGA